>Ga0307513_10002079_pt1 | contig 28125 bp, 34 predicted proteins | sample 15_EM_MG_FD_202174 | JGI IMG/M metagenome (GOLD analysis project Ga0307513, IMG submission 202174) | Populus trichocarpa ectomycorrhiza microbial communities from riparian zone in the Pacific Northwest, United States - 15_EM | ecosystem: Host-associated > Plants > Roots > Unclassified | place... | reverse complement strand
GGGTTAGTGGGGGGCAAATTATTCAAAGGGAGGACGATAATGCCATGGTTAACTTTCTTTTTCTCTAATAGTATAATTGTGTCGGCCAGGTCTGCAGATGGGCGACTTTGAATAAAGTCGAAATTTTGGGAAAAATGCCCACCAGGAGCTCTCGGGGTCACTGAGCGTTGGAACACCCTATTAATATTACTCCTCATTCTGAACCCCCAGGTAGGGTTAAGCCTGCAGGGCAGCACAAAGGCCGCTTCAGCAGGGCCAACGGAGAACAGGAATCAGGAACTGAAATAGTATATGTCAACCACGTTTCATATCCTACATAAAGAGTCACATCACGATGCTGTGACTCAGCACTGCCACCCACCCCGACAGAGTCTACTCTCATTCGTTCTGCCACACTTCGCGGTCCAGTAACCCACACCGCGAAGTCTAAGACTTGTTCTTCCTCGTCACAGTTTGAGAGGGTGATCCTTTACATAGTCTAATACACTTTTCCCTCCAACAGTCTGTTAGGTTTGCAACGAGCGAATATGTTTGAACGTTGCGGCCAGTTCAAGGTCCAAGATAAATAAAGCGGCCAGCAACGAAGAGGAGGATTCGAGCAGTCGATAGTGGGATTACGGAGGTAGGTGTGGACCTCTGTGCCACGCCCGTGCACCCGACAGCGAGATTGAAAGTGGCCTACACCAGCACTGGTCTTACGCTAAGGGGACCAGCGAGCAGAGCGGACGCACGGTTCGATACTTAGGTCGTGTACGTACCGTTTACGATCAATGAGTCTCGGTGTCCGATGCAGCGCAGCGACGAGGGTCGGGGCACCCTTCGTTGCCTTCGTTTTCACCGTGGTAGTTCAAGTACATGTTAGCTGCGGGACCAGTGTAGCTTCCGGTCGAGGGGATCTCCACTGGCTCTCGCTCTGCGGGGGCCGTGCATTGCTGTCAATAATCATGCACATAAACAACGCACAGGAGGACGTTACCTGTCAACGTACTGTTAGCCGATCCACCCACTGCTGCCACTGACAGATGGTGAGCACTCACACATACATGCCCCCTTCTGTAAATTCCCAATATATATATAACTATTCTGTAAATAATTCTAGTGAATAAATATACATTACATTTTGGCCGGGATGTGTCCCAAACATTCCTCACCCAGGATTCATCATAAATCGGATGTGTGGCCAAATAGCATAATTAATCTGCTATGTAAGTGTGAATCCACTCACAAAAGTTGCATAGGCCATTGTCGTGACGAACGCGGGGAATATTGGGCGAGATATTGCCACCAGTGTAGTGAACGAGTGGCTGAATCTTCTCGTTAGATTGTCACCGGCGAATATTACGCGCATCCCCTCCTGCAAGGGGCATTCTACGTCATCCCAAAGGTCCTCTCTTATGACGAAATCAAGTTCCGTGGCTCTTTAATCGCAGTCGAGTTTGGTCCCAAGTGACTCGACGTTTGGGAGCGCAGAGGGCACGACGGTGCGTGCAATAGATGAAGATGCGATGAGGTTCAAGTTGTGAGAGCGAATCACAGCGACCAAAATTCGGCCGAGAGAGGTCGAGCCGTCAAATCTCTATTTTCTTTTCTAGAGGCTGGAAATATTTGAATCTGTATGCTACTCCCGCATGATCCCGGCCTCGTAGCATACTCGGGTGGCCCCGTATAACGGTCTAATGCCAATGTTTGGTTTCGAGACTTGGACTCCTCTCAGACCGGCAAGATGAAGGCATACTACTTTGACAACGTAGAGGGCGATCAAAGACTGCCCCATTTTGACGAGAGACCCGTGGATGAACAGACGTTAGAGAGGATCGGTGTCAAATACTGGTTCATTCCGATCGACACGGACGGCAACTGGGAGCAGGCAGGTGCATCGCCGGTGATAGGAGACGGAGGGACTAACTCGAGTTGCGAAAGGCGATCGACCAGGTTGCCCAGGAACAATCCTATAAAAATCGGGACGTGATCAATTGTTCAGAGGCTGGTCTAGGCGATGCCTACGAGTCAAAAATCAAAATCTTCTTCGAGGAGTAAGCCTGCGAGCAAACAGTGGGCTGAGTTGATATTGAGAATCGTTTGTACCAGGCACTTGCATGAAGACGACGAAATACGCTTCATCCTTGATGGAGTTGGATACTTTGATATCCGGGGTACGCCTTGCGCAAGCACCCTCGCCGCATTCTGATTGAGGTTTAGAGGCTTCATCCGATGCTTGGATCCGTATTCAGGTTGGGCCAGGTGATCTTCTTGTTTTGCCGGCTGGCATCTATCACCGCTTCACCTTGGATGAAACGAACTACATCAAGACCATGCGCCTATTCAAGGTATTCGTATCCATAGCTTTCTCTTTGTGACTGAGACTGAGGTGCCATGTCACAGGAGGAACCAAAGTGGACGCCGTATAACCGATCTGTGGACTCAGACGTCAACCCCTACCGCAAATCCTACCTTGAGAGTGTGGGGCAAGTTCCTATCTCCGTATAGAATAGTTGCGTGTGCCCATTATGTACAATCTTTTGACACCCGTATGATATTGGGTGGATATATTTCCTTGTGTAGCAAAACTCTAGCCCCCAGCACCACGGACGGCGTATGTTCCTTGTACCGTCAATACAAGGGGCTAACCGGAATTTCGGGCTTGATCGAACTGACTTTGATCCGACCTGATCCGACCTGACCCGACTCGATTCAACCTGAACGGATCTGATGCGTTCATTGTCTACTCATATGTACTAAGAGACTGCGCTGAACACATGTTTCTAGCGGCAGCTGCCTCGAATTTGGTCTGGGGGACTCTTCTCCGGAGGGATGGGCGAGTGGGGTGATTAGACCAGGTGTCATCGCAAAGCTCCGGACGATTCTTTCTTCCGTTCCCGTTCCTACCGTCCCTCGAGAGTTATTTACTCCCCAGCCGCCGCGGCGCATTGTCCGCTCCACTGGGCACTGGGAAGGGGTGTCAAAGCAGAACTGGAACTAATTTGGTAACCAATTACAGAGTGCGTCTTGAGTGTCTGCCAGAACGTCAAGAATGGCTTTAACTCCACAGAGCTCACCTTCGCGCAAGCAAGTACGTCTGGCATGATCCAGATCGTCTGAGCAATTGAATTGGACTATTGCCATGGAGTCACTCATAATGGTCTGCTCGTCAACTTTATGTGTGTGCTTGCCAGGTATTTGAACCCCTTGGCATAATCAATGATTTTCCTGACTCCTTGTTGTGAATAACGGATGGTAATGAAAGTAAGTTCACTCGACCCAAACAGTGGACATAAGCCACATATGGGTATGTTCTAGTACATTAGGCGTGTTTCCTAAGCCTACTTAATCGCCATACTGGGTAAGCTGAAAATTACTGAGGTTAGAGTGGTGTCACAACGACCTGAAGTGTTACTTACGTCAAGAGTTAAGCTGCGACTCGAATTGAAATCCTGATCGCGATATATCCCGACCAGGGTGTTACTTTTCTCGTACAATGAACCCTTGAGGGAGATCACAATAAATTGGAAGGTATCAGACGCGTGCTTTCTTATGTAGTTTGCAATCTTGGCGACGTTCGTATTGTCGAGAGCTGCGTCGACTTCATCCAGAACGAAAAAAGGCGACGGTTGATAGCTGCCGGCCCATTTAACAGGGAGACGACGTATATTAGAGAATCTTACGCACCTGTGGATAGCGAAAAGAAGGGCTAGTGCTGCAACCGTCTTTTCTCCTCCCGACAGCTGGTCCATATCACGGAACCGTTTCATCGGCGGCATAGCATGGTAGTTGATACCGCTCAAGTAGGGTTCCTGGGTGTATCCGTCAGCCAAGAAAGAGAGTCTGGAGCATGAATTCCGTACTTCACTGTCCTCCAAGTTCAAGTAAGCCACTCCGCCCATGGGAGCAGCTTTGCCTTTCGTGAGGTCTTTGTACACTCGATCAATACGTTCAGCGATATGATCAAACGCTTTCTTGAATAGCTCGGTCCTGCGGGATTACATGAGGTGGCGATTATTACTAAGAGTCGTGGTCCTGACCTTCGCTGTTTGACATCATTGAACCTGTCTCGGGCGGCCTTGGTTTCTTTCTTAGCGGCATCCGCTTCCCCCTCAGCATCTCGTAGCTTATGTTCGACATCGTCAAGTCGTTCTGTTGCCTTCATATTAGGTGCCATGTGCTCTATCTCTGCCGAGAGTTTGGCGATCTTTCCATCGAGCTGAGTACCCCACTCGGTATTCTGGAATGCTTATTCAGTACATGTCTGCGCTCCTGGAGGGAAACGTGCATACGGCCAGGTCATCATCATCCACGCCGTCAAAGTCGACTTCAATGCCGTAGTCCTGTACTTTCCGTGGTCGCTGAGAAGTGTCGTCATCTTCCCCATCCACATCCATGGCAACTTCTTCGCGGATATTCTAGGATACAGTCAATAGATGCTTGCTCGTGGTGTGAAAACGCACCTCCTCCATCGGCACGTTCCTTAGATTGCCACTCTTGAGCGGTAAGTTGATCTCCTCGAGACGGCATTTCTTATACAAGCTCATCCTTTCCATGCAGAGAGCCTCGATTTGATCATTCTGCAAAGCTCTTAGCCCAACTTCTTCATCATATACGTAAACGTCGAACCTTGCCAGCAATGTCTTTGAATGCCTTGTCATGCGCCTTCTGAACCTTCCCCGCCGCTCGCTTGACGCCATCAAGATCCTTGTTTGCGTCCTCGGAGAGCTCATTCAGCCGCTGGAGTTCGTCTTGCAGTCGTTCGATCCCCCGTTGCGCCTCGCCTAGTTCCTCCTGGACGTGGTCCCTTTCTACGTGGAGACGTTCAAGAGCGCTTTGGTGGCTTTCGATCGTCTTTCGCAAGTTAGTGAGGCGTTCGTCCATCTGTTGGTGGGTACGCTCCTCAAAAGATATTCTATCGAACGTTCAGCTGCGCCCAAGCTTGGTGATTGGTTTGCATACTGGTGAGTCAACCGCGCAATCTGCGTATCATATCGTAAACGTGCTTCCATCTCGTCTTGGGAAGCCTTCAGTTGTCTATCTTCATACTCGCGGATGTTCGCGACTTTGATTTTCCGACAGAAGTTGGCGAAAAGTCCGTCCTCCGCACTGTCGACGATCACTTGCAAGCGGCCAATCTCGTCCGTGATTTGTTGATGGGCACGTTTGGTCTACGAATACGTCAAAAATCTAGTAGGTATAGCGGGAATTGCCCAAAAACCTCTTGCAGCTCTGGTTTGATCTTGATCATCTCGGCATCAATGTGCTTGAGCTCATCCTTGATGCCTTGCAGTTTCGAGCGAGCGGCATTCTGTTTAAATAAGTCAGCGTCCGTGTAATGCCTAGCCACTGCAACTCCACGTACTCTATCTTCCTTTGCAACCATCAAAGTTGATTCGAATCGTGCCAATTCCGCAATCAGCCCATCATCAGCCCGACCTCTTGGCTTAGTCTTGTTGAGGTCACGCATCTGAGTTAAGAGGGATTCGCGAGTACGATGCAACGCTAAAAAAAGTGGTCAGTGGATTTCCCCGACCGGTTGCATCGAGCTAAAACCTTGGACCTCCTTCTCTTCCCACTTCCTGCCAGTGTTACGCGAGCTCTTGCCGCCAGTGATCAAGCCACTCTTGTGGATGACAGTTCCATCCAATGTCACGGCTTCCTCACAGAGATCAGCTTGTATTTTGTGCACGGTGAGGAGTGAACACACCCTTGATTTCCTGCCCCTTGTCGTAACACACTCTCCGGGAAATTTCCATGTTATCACAAACAAGCGCATTCCCGCAGGCGTGATGAATGGCCCTCTCCACAGAGGGATCAAACTGAATTACGTCCACAGCTAGCCTTGCACCTCTCTCCAAGCTCCGCAGTCGGTCATTCAAGGGCTTCACCTTGATAGTATCGAGCGGAATGAATGTCGCCTGGCCAGCCCGTTGAGTTCGCATGTACTGGACCATCGTCAATGGCTTATCCCGATACGATTATTCAAATCGCTCACTTCTATACACTCGATTGCGACCTTTTCGGTCTCCACAACAATCGCATCAATGTTCCGTCCCAGAACGACTGACACAGCGGTCTCGTATTTCCTCGCGGTCGGCGTGCACAGGTCAACTACACGGCCTTTAACACCAGGTAATATTCTTTGAAGACTTGCAAGGGTTTCTTTAAACTTGGCATCCCGTTCGGATTCCTTCTGGTCGACACCCGCTTGAAGGAGTTTCTGGTGGCAGTCTTGGAGTCGTTCGTTGATCTCCGCCTCAAGTTGACTAAAATGCATCTGATTGGTGAACGGTAACGAGATACCTGCAAGTAGCCACGCACGAGATGCGATTACGTTCGGCTTGCTGGTTGTCCAACTGCTGCTTTGTATTAGCAAGGTCGGACTTGAGGCTTGTCACTTTCGCCTCTGCCTGCTCGGTACGTAAAATATAATATCTGTCCAGGAAGAAGGGTCATACCTCCTTTACAGTTTCACTCCAGGTCTCCCAGTCCTGCTGCAGAGTCGCTTTCCGCTCCACGAACTCATCCCACTTCAATTGAAGGTTTCCAAGCATACGAGATTTAGTTTTTTGCTCGCGAGTGAGCTGTTCAACCTGCTGGCGCTCCGTCACTGCCTCCGTTGTGGCCTGTGACTTTCTGGGCAGAGCGTTAGAAGTTGGAAGTGTCGTGAACTCTACACATACAAGTTTCGGTATTCTTCTAAGTGGCCTTCCGAAAGAACTAAGCCCTTTTGTGACGCCTTCCGTTGAGCCTCTAGAGGGGGTTTAGCTAGCACGCCAAGAACGCGAAGAAAGGACATGCTCTGTGCTTCGTCTGCAGCTTTCTTGATTTCTGCAAGATCTCGTTGATATCGCCCGAGGGTATCTTGTTGCTTCTTAGCATCCCGTTGAATGGTCTCGATGATTTTCTCGGTATTCTGAATCTTCCGTTCATGGTGTTGTACCTGAGTATCAATAGCAACTACAGCGGGTTTCTATACAAAGAGGATAAGAACCGGATCGGGGAGTTGCACTCGAAACATACCTTCTCCTCAACCACCTTTTCTTGCTTCTTGATCGCCTTCTCTTTCTTCATGACCTCTGAACGGGCTTTGGCCTGTTCCTTTCGCGCCTCGTTCAAAGCGCCTTCGTGTTGACCGAGTTCGTCTCGTAACTTCACCAGCTCTTTATTCGCCTTCTTGATGTCGGAGCTGTTCGAGGAGATGGTCTGTTGAATATTCCATAACCTCCAGAGTAGTTTGTCAACGACGTATTGTTCCTAAAATGGATCAGCTCCAATCATTGGCGAAGGACATCTAGACCCACTCGTTCGTCCATCAACTTCTCAAATTTCTCCGCTTCACTTTTTTGCTCTTTAAACTGTTTGATTTCGGCCATGATACCACGCCTCTTTGTGAAGTTGAAGGTCGAGCTCTCAGTCGCCTTGTCCTGCGACTTCTTTGCTTCATCATACTCGCGCGCTAGTTCCAGGGATCCCGATATCCGCTCAATAAGACGCGTGAGGTCTTTGGGAGACTGCGAGGCAATAGCTTCCACGTCTCCCTGGAAGACGAGGAAATTCTTCGCGTGGACGAGAATGTTCTGTTCTTGAAGTGCATCGTTGTACGCCTTGAAAGTCACAACCTTGCCATTAAGGCGGTACTCTGAGGCACCTCCCATCGAGACTCTGGTATAATATGTCTTAGCTCTTGCCTGAGCTTGGTTGTATTTCTCAACTCACGTTCGCCTGAATAGTAGCGTCTTCTCCTCGTTGACAAGTTCAACTGATACCCAGGACTTTGTGGCAGTACCCTCTCCATCCACTTCATCGTCGTCGACATCGCCAGATGGCTCGTCGGGGGCCGCTCGAAGTCGCCGACCTCGATATATAAAGTCCGTCTTGTCGTTACTTCGTAGATACACACTTCTGACACCTAGGACGAATGATATTGCGTCCATGAGATTGCTCTTGCCGCTTCCATTAGGTCCGCAAATCGCAGTGAAAGTAGTCAACGGGATGACATGGTGGCCTCTGTTAAGCGCGTTAGAAACGCGCCAAGTACCTTAATGTTCGTCTGCGTACCGGTATGACTTGAAGTCGCAGAGCTCGAGCCGCGTGAGAGGCATTTGCCACCCCAAGAGCGAGAAAGGGAACCAAGGTGCAGGACAAAGCAAGTCAGATGATGTTCGCGAGAGGCAAAAACAAACACTTTTGCCAGTCTATACACCACTCTTACAAGAAATGTCTCCTGAAATGACTCACAACTGACAGAGCTGAGGATATAGGACCATCCAATCAGACTGCACTGCCCTGTTTCATGGTTGAAGGTATCTCAACGTGCGACAATGACACCACGGATCAATCCCGGGCTTGGTTCTGGGTTCGGAGCGCGGGAAAACAGATGACTAGTCAATGTTTCGAAGGGTACATCAGGATTCTCGTTGGGATATACACCATTGTGGCTGCATGTATCATACTACTGCTATTATTCATCATCCCTGAACTTCAAGAACCAGGCAAAGCCCAATAATCCCATTTTGTTTGGAGCGACGGATGACAGTATTGAAGCATTGGGTCGTCGAGAAGAGTACGTGACGGATACCTCTCATACAAATTTCGTACAGCCGTGGAGGCCTCATTTTCCGCGTCCATGTCTACGTCCTCATCCCAACCATCTTCCCCGTCCTCTAGCGTTGTCGTCGTGTTCACTTGGCTTGGTACCGTGACTATACCAGGAGCAGGTATAAGAACAGGTGGCATAGATTGTGCTGTGAGTGAACCTGTGGCCTTTTTCCACTTGAATTTATCCACGATCGACGCGATTTTCACCCTCGATGCCTTCGAAAGTGGCTGGTGAGAGGCGACCAATACGTTGCTGATCTTGGAACAACCACTCTTTGGAGAGGTCCGTGCGATTAGCCAGATACGCAACGCTGCGAAGGATGGGGCTAAGGAAGGACCGATCTCGATGTCTCGCAATTTCGAGAAATGTTCTACGGAGAGAAGATCGGTAAATGTATTAACTATCAGGTGGCCGGGCACAGGATTGAACCTGAGGTCGCGAGCTCGAAGCGTTTCAATGGAGGGGAAGAGATCGAAGAATTGGGAAACCATTTGGCTGCTAAACACTCCGGAGAGCGTCAACTTTTGCACTTGGTCAAAGGGTATATACGAGCTCTTCAAAGCCTCATATAGCCTTGCCTGCTGTTCAACAACGAAAACTTGAGGACGGGTATTCATGTCAAATTGACAACGAAGGGCCCTTCTTTCGTCAGCGCGACATTCGAGGATACAACGATAAGGGTGGTGAAATGTGGAATATATAGAGATCTCTCTAATAGCGCCGATGACTCGCAGAGGCGAGGATTCCGAGGGTTCTTTGCTTATTAATGACCAATCCGGTATGATGAAGTCGCACTCCATCGTATTGGGAGCGTTGAGTCGGTCAAGAAGAGCCCGTACCCGGTATGGGTCAGATTCAGCGATGAGGAGGCGTTCCAAGAGAGGGAGTGCTATCCCTTGTTGGGAGACGTCGTCCGAACCAAGGACATTGTCCAACCCTAGGAATTCCAGGTTCGGACAAGAGTGTAGAATATTTACGAGTTGATGGAAATCACAACGGGAAAATGGGCGGCGGATGAGGAGGTATGTCAAATGATTGTATATGGGATCGTGCCATGAAAAATGACCATTGGTGATGGAAAGATGTCGTAAAGCAGGAGTATACCCTCCAAAAAGCAGTGGAATTGTGGGCTGCTGAACTGGTGGCAGCGAAGGTGAAAGCGTGTGAACCAGTCGGAGAGACTGGAGCCAAGGCATGGGTACAGTAAGAGAGCCAATGTCCAGCATATTGTGAGAGACCTGGCTTTGTTGTCCTATATTACCCAAGTTTTTATATACGCCAGTGTCCAGAACTGTGGCACGCGGGATTACGGCCAAAAGGGAACTAATGGCCACAAATCCAGCATATGGTGCTAGTCGGTGAATCGGAATTTGGTACATCTGATCCCTGACGACAATGTGCAGGCGACTCCGCCCCGCCCTCACGAGGAGAGTATCAAACTGCCTTTGTGGAACCCCAGAGCCTGCAGCAAGGTATTTCCACAAGCTGGGCGAGTCTAGAGCGATACTTCGGAAATAGCGAGATACTGCAGTGATGCTCAGCCGATCCTGGATGGAGAGGTAGTCCCAAATTTCCACCAAAAGGTGCGCTGGAAGCTTGTAGAAAGGTAACCACTCATTGCTATCACCTGCCAGGTTACTCTTTATGCGATCTAGAACAGTGCATACGGTATTGCACTGGTCGCGAATAGTCGTCAATGGTGGAACGGCGTCTATACAGAGAGGTGAAGGTTGAGCCCGACACCTAACAAGATTGAGATGCACTGAGTTTATCTTCGTATTGTGACTCACCGCCCACTCTCCACATGCTGCTCGACCGCGTCGAGCAGCTCGTTCAACGTCGTCCTGATTCATGAAGAGAACCAATGAGGTACACTGCTTAGACAAGAGAATGAAAAACGTACCGGTATCTTGATCCCATCGATCAAAAGGGAGAGATGATTGTCAAGCGCTTTGTAGCCACTGTTGCCAACCCCAAGGAAGGCAGGACCCCAGACACCAGTTCGCTAAACACTTTCTCGCACTAGCTGAGCAGTTTACCAGTTAAATGGTACGCAGGGCACACATACTCGTTTCATATTTAATAAACAGCAACTCATAAACTAAGGATATCCCAGTCGCGGAAAGTACGGGCGAAGCGTCGCACCGGTAGCCCAAGTTGTGAATGCAATTGGTGCATAGATCGCTCCTGAGGCTGGGCGAAGGCTATGTGACATGCAACATGGTCCTCCCGCAACGTTTCCTGAAATCCCTGCAAGGCATTGATAGCAACCTTCCGAGCTTTCCTGCGGCCACTCAGTGGAGGAGGAGCAGTGAGCTATGCCTTCATACTCGGGGGACAAAACTGGCGATGGCCGATTTCGACGCTCTTCAAAGACACATCAATGGCTGTGTAAAGAGTCCCCTGTCCTGAAATCGGGTTGAAATGTGAGCCCCCGTTTCGACAAGAGCTGCAGTCGCGGTAGTAGTGAATGCCACACAAATCAAATGGTATGTCTGATGTCTTCTGTCAGGATTTGTATTTCCCCGTATTTGTGGACTGCGGCATGTCCATTTAGCTAGTTCACTTTATAATGTACTGGTTGATTCGTGTCCAGGGGTGGGCTGGCCTCCACTGCGCGTGCGGTTCCGCTATGGATCACTCTGCTTCAACGTCTTTGAGCCGTCAACCGACATTGAATGCCGTTCCGCACTATAAATTTGGTGATGCGATGTATCACAATTAATATCGAATGGCCTTCACTTAGCTGCCTCCACTTAACCGCCACCCGCGGTGCCATATAGGGAAAGAGAGACTATCCAACTGAACCAGCGCAATAAATAACACCGAATCATTTAGGAGCGTATAGTATGCCAGTAGAGATAGGGATATACGTTGCGAAGGAAGAGCGACCCCGAAAGTGTGCATGGACGTTGGCGCATCGTCTTGTCCTAGAACCTGGGTCTTCGAGCATCGGATTAGGAGGGAGTCAAGTTGCTGTAAAATAGTGTGAGACCATTCGAAACTAAAAGTGGAGAGGTGACGGAGGCCAGGAAGGGGACGAATACAAGCACGGTTCCTGCGTACGAACTATGAGGTGCATTCGCAACGGATGGAGGTGAAGCATGATGTCATCAATGTCTGTGGTCTACTTCCCTAGTGTCTCGTTTGAAACCTTCAATTCAGTTATGTATCTAATAATCGTCATGGAGTGATCATGACTGCTTCTTTAATTACCTCCACAACTCTGACTCCTCTCCCACGAGGGAAGAACCAATCCCTTAGCTTTGTCACAGCCCAAATAATCACAAAGAGCACGCAATATCCAGCCAACATCCCTCCCAAATACGCAGCAACTCTGCCGCTACCTTCCCTCACAGGGTCAAGGAAGGGGTACGCTATCGGAGATGGTCAGCGAGTTGTACAGGAAAGACGGGGGAGTGACACGTACGATAACGTCCATGAAGATAGTGTACAAGGTATGTGAGGCTCACATATAACCCGAGTGTGATAAGGGATAGTGGAAGGTACCCCCAGTATAGCCTCATCCGGGATATCAAGGTTTCTATTGTGATCAGAATAGCATTAAGGGTATGCATGCTAATATTATTCCATGCTACATATTAGTTTAGGAATCAGAGATCAAGAGTCAACAACTGGAAGAGCGTAACGCACCGCCCAAACGTGTGTCAAACGCATGTTTGCCTCTGAGAAGGCTCCACCAAACGACCGTAGTTAAGATCGCTAGAAGTAAAGTCAGTGGAGAAGCAAAATGGGTTCTGTGGAGTGAACACACGAAACGTAGCAGCAGTCGCAAATAGCCAGAGATGCAGTGCCTGTAGGACTCGGCCCCATTTCTGCAACGGGTACCATGGTACCTCATTATCTTCTTGCCGTTTGAGCCGTCGGAGAGATAGGAGAAAGAGTAGGGTGTGTAGTGATGCCGCGCAAAAATAGGAGGTCAACCCTATGAAGGAGAGGTGGGTGAAAAGGACCGCATACCTGCAAGGATGTGTATCAGAGGCATGTGTTACTACGACCGAAGGTTCTCTCCAGTGTGCGCGGTATGAGGGTATGAGGAGGACATCTAGTGGTTTCGCGAGGTCGAACTTACCACCATGGCGGAGTCCCAATCTCCGCTTCATAAACCCCTTTGAGGATGCAAGCCACAATGGTGAATGCTGCGAAGGACACTCGCACACCAAGGAGGATGTGTGGCTGCAAATAACCAGAAGTAACGATACGGTATTCCGGATCGAATGGTTGGTGCAAGCCAAACCAGGAACTTGGGTGCCTCTCGTCCTGAGCAGAGTTCATCCTCTGTGGTGTTTTGAGTCCAGGTGAAGCCGGGGTGAGGCAGGAATTAGCGCTCATCCCAGCAAAATATTAAACGAATTGGATGGAGTGACAGGCCGTCAACGGTTGGCCGTTTAGGGTGACCGAGAGGCCGACTGCGGTGTTCAGGAGATGGAAGGTAGATTGATGGATGACAATGGGCCGAGCACCCCGACGCACGCCCGTCAAGGTATCCAGGTAGGAAGGTGGGCCAAGCAGAAGAAACACGCCTCTCCCGTGATGGAAGGGCACTCCACTCTGGCGTCTTCCTCCGAGGGTTGCAGCGCATGGCCGAGGTGACAGTCCGAATTCAGCATACACATCGGCTATACGGAGAAAATGGTCATAGAAGATGAAGTATTACAGCAAATGGCGTGTCCTGCTGACACGCCTATTTGTCCCAGCGTCCACTCGAGCTCATGTATTGTTCATTAATTAATCTTCCCGTCCCCCGCGGTTTGGTTTCGACTGGGGGAAAAATCGACAAAGGACAGTTTCATAGTCGTTGGAAAGCTCCAAACTACTCTCCAAGCTGATGCAAAGGTATTGTATTAGTAGTCCGAACCCGGAACCACCTCCGGCTGCCGCTTCTTGCCACAGGACCGTGACCTACCACGGTACGGCAGTAAAAGGTCGCATAATTGTTGAAAGGCATCGGGTAATCTCCATATTACATATACGTATTAATGCTAGCATAGCTAAACCCATCGTCTGAACCTCTCACGTACCAACAACAACAAACCATAGTAGAAACGTCGATCATCCGAAGTGGAGGTGTATTTGAATAGAGGACGCGCTCTTCTGCTGCATTGCATTGCTCCTTACTGCAGTGGTGATGACCGCTCTACTACCGGCCTCCTCTCCCCAAGGGTGGTCATAAGCAGTCTACTCAGTGTACACGCTGGCTCATCTTCAAAACCTTAGCACACCACTGCCGAGAACGACCCTGGGAACCTTCATTGCAGTACTACTCGTCGCACGGCCGGTCCTAGAGTCTAGAATAAATAGGATGGCTAGTCTTCATGTCCACACAACAGCTCCTCACCATATAATACAATTTGGCTTCATGCTTCTTTCTCGATCGTCGGAACCCTGGAGCAATACCCATTATTCTCATCATTGCTTAGCACTGCTCTATTAATAGACTGCTGCACTTCGTCTTGTCATAATCAGGTCCTCTTGGCGCCCTACATTGTTATCTTTTGTAAGCGTGCCTGTAAGACAGCTATTTCATGGCTTGTGGCGCGCTCTTAGGCAATCTACCTGCCAACACCTCGTGGGATGACTCATTTCTGGGCACAAAAATTCGAGGCGAGAAAGAATAGCCTACAGATATAGCTAGAGCAGCAGGTGATGTATACATATGTACGCCCTCTGGCGAATAACCTCGAACACTGGACTCCGCGTCTGGGCACCGTTGTAGGTTCAAGTCGGGCTACGAGGGTGGCCCAAGACCGCGCCACACCCTAGCTAGCCCTAGCCCTATCCCAATAACCCGCATCCAGAGCTCGGTACATGCAGTGCGTATATACCCTGCCCGCAGATTCACGGAGATGTGCACCCATGGACATAGGACGGGACAGGACGAGATCTCGGTGCAATGCTGGTCAACTGGTGTGGATATTATTTATGTATCTGCGCTACTAAGTATGTGTCGGAATTTTGAATTTGATATTCGAACACGATTGTCCAGGTGTGCAACCCGGTGTCACATTGCCATGCTCTGGGGTATATAAGGGCTCATATCCTCGTTATTGACAACCCGATCATTTTTGTCCGAGTTAACGACCAAGCAGAAATTCTAACAGCCTGTTCGCCAGACCGATGCAGGGACTCCCAATGCAAAGCCCGTGACTGTAATGTAGAGCTGGCGGATCAGCAGGTAGCACAGAAGATGAAACACTGCGGCCACGGAATTTGAATGTATCGTCTAGGTAGCGGCTCAGCGAAGAATGGTAAGGCAATTGTTATCTTGTCCATCCATAGGTCAACTTTACATATTGCAGCACATTCAAGAAGAAAAGAAAAGCAGGTCCACAGTTCAGCGTGTTGCGGTCACTATTTCTCGCCTTGGACTTTTGCACAGCGAGGACGGGCAAGGCGCAATCACTGGGCTGACGGGTTCGGCTCACAGAAAGCCTGAAGCCTGTGCATACAGATCAAATGGAACTAACATATGGTCCACGGGGTGTGCGCGCAGAAGGGCGGCAAATCGTATCAGTGCGAACGTCGCGCGCGGTCGGTCACATTACGAAGACTTGAGGGCGGCTCCAAATGTACCCATACATGGATAGCCGCCCTTAATGATATTACAAATTGCGCCGTTTTTGCGACTTTTTTTTTTCTCCTTAACAGAGCCACCGATCTGCACCACTGCACTGCGATTTGCACCACTTGTGGTGCCAGGCCCACCAAGGCACGGCTTGGAGTTCCAGCCAACACCCAATAAGGTCCCGACACGCGTGGCTTGCTGATTTTACCAGGGTCACGTGCACCCCTTGCTCCCAGCCGCTGCCGCCGCCGCCGGATATATCCGTCAGAGTTATCCTTATCCTGACTACGAAGACAAGAAAATATGGCTGGAGGACCTGATTGGTTCGGGTTGAATCAACCATTTGATGGGCAATACCGCCTCGTCACGTCTGGATTTCTACCCCCATTTTGGCTTTTTCTCATCCGGTTAATTTTCGCGGTTTACACTTTGACCACTAATATCGTCTACCTGATCTTGGATCTGACCGTTACCCGTGAGCCTGCGGAGCGGTAAATGCGGTTGGCCCGACAACGATGTGAACTGAGTCTGACTTTTGATGCCGCAGATACTATGTATACTTTACCCACCTCTCATACATTGGTCTTGCCGCCTACTTCTGTGCCTCGTCCTTCCATACGGGTTTCTTCACGCTGAACCTTCGGTACCTTCGACATGGGGATACCTCTCAGGGTTTATGGTACCCTCTTCAAAAGTGGGGCAAGTTCCTTCAAGTCATGCACCTCTACCTTTACTGCACTGTTGTTACATTCGGTATGTCAGCACCTTCGCTTCGTTCAAGCAGCGCTCCATTGAACCCCCATCTAGCTCCTATCGTCACAATAGTTTACTGGGCAATCCTAAGTGATGCCGGTACCTTTGCTACGCGATTGGATTGTTCGTATCTTTTCCTGGACTGGGTAACATCTGACTGATCCTCATGGTAGCTTGGAATAACATCAGCTTCCATGCCTTGAATACAGTATTCGCGGTCATTGAGATAGTGATTTGTCGTGTACCCATGCCATGGGGCTACCTCTTGCTTTGCGTGATTACGCTCGCGCTCTATCTGGGATTCGCGTATATGGTCCACAGCATCCAGCACTGGTATGGTACGTCTGGAGTTGCACCCCTACCCTTTGTGGAACTGTTGAGCTCATGTTTCAAACCACAGTATACAATTTCCTTGATCCCGCCAACGGAAAGGGTCACCTTGCAGCGTATGTCGTCGGCATCGCCGTTGGAGGCACCGTTCTTTTCCTTATCATGTGGGCTGTGACTAAGCTCAGAGACTGGGTATTCCGACGGGGACGAGGTGTTAGAGTCATCGACCTATCCGAACACCAGGGTGAGAAGATGCGAGAGGTACAAGCTTAAAGGCGATTTTACATACTCTATGTGAATGTTTTATCCTTAATTTTTCTCATGCATTTACGATTTGCGCCTTTGATTGTGATCACAGACAAGAAACCAACGATCCTGAACGTGAAGAGGACCAACCTAACAATCAGGAGGGATATCCTATTATAATTCCATAGCAAATGTGAGGAGTGATATCAACAACAGTGGAACCTTAGGGGTGCTTCGAAATGGTTCACTTGCTAGTTAAGGGCAATAAATTTAATGTAAGGTATTCTAGACGCTAGACGGAACCAAATACTTTCTTCCCCGGAGTCACCCGGAGGCGAGGCAAGTTCTTTCGTTCTCCTTTATCGGTCACGCGACACTGCGCAACACAGGTTATTTCGTACCCGCCGGCCCAGCCATTCCAAATTAGGTCAAATCAGGTTCCGAGGTGATGGTCCACGGTTCTCCCCGACCCCCGGCGTCCGTTGGCGCTCCCCGCACCCACGCGCCCGCTTGCTCCCCCGCTCGCCCGCGCCCTGAGCGCTGGATAAAATCCGTCGAGTTGTCCTGCTCACCAGCCACCAGTACTAAGCAAGTAACGGGAAGACGAGAATCATGACTGGAGGACATAATTGGTTTGGGCTGAACCCCCCATTTGACGCCGAACACCGACTCGTAACATCTGGGTTTCTACCCCCATTTTGGCTTTTTCTTACCCGATTAATCCTCGCGGTTTACACTTTGGCTGCCAATATCACCCACCTAATCTTTAATCTGGAAGTTATCGATGAGCCCGCGGGACAGTAAGTCTGTTCCCGCCGTTGGGACCGCTACGACAGTATGAACTGAGTCTAACTTTCCGTTACATAGATACTATGTATATTTCACCCGCCTCACATTCATCGGCCTCACTGCCTACTTCTGTACCTCGTCCTTCCACACCGGTTTCTTCACGCTGAACCGTCGACGTGCGGTTACCTCTCAAGGTCTATGGTACCCTCTTCAAAAGTGGGGCAAGTTTCTTCAAGCCATGCACCTCTACCTTTATTGTACTGCTGTTATATTCGGTACGTATCTTGGTTCCTCAGAATATGCAGCGATCCATTAAAACTCCACCTAGCTCCTCTCGTCACGATAGTTTATTGGCTGATCCTCAAAAGTGATGATACTTTTGCTACCCCATTCAACTGTTCGTATTTTCCCCTGGGCAAAGCCTCACTAGACTGATCCTCACGGTAGCCTGGACCAGCGTTACCTTCCACACGTTGAACACGGTATTCATGGTCATTTAATTAGTGATTTGTCGTGTACCCATGCCATGGGGCTACCTCCTGCTTTGCGTGATTACGCTCGGGCTGTATCTGGGTTTCGCGTATCTGATTCACAGCACCCAGCACTGGTATGGTACGTCTGGGGCCACAATTACATCCTATTTCAAATAACTAACCTCATGACTTAAACCATAGTATACAGTTTCCTCGATCCCACCAAAGGAACCGGTCGCCTCGCACATTATATCTTCGGCATCGCCGTTGGAGGAATCGTTGCTTATCTTATCATGTGGGCTATGACCAAGCTCAGAGATCGGATATTCCAGCACGGACGAGGCGTGAGTCACCGAGCTATCCGAATGGAGTGAGAAAAGGCCAGCCTTAGATGCTTGAGAGAGGTAGTATATACTCTGTATGGATGCTTCGACCTTAAATTGTTGTATGAATTCACCTTTGATTGCGATCATGCGGTTACCCAGAGCAGCTGTCGGGAACGTGAACCTAACAGTTGGAAGGAATATCTTATTGTCGTTTCCCAGCGATTGTGAGGGATGGTGTCCACGACAATGGCACCTTGAAAAAGGTCATTAGTATAGTTGTCTAGAGCCATGAAATTGACGGATTCTAGACGGAAGAACCAGATCCCACGCTCAGGAATTTGCAGGACTGTTTTGCGTTCCTTTAGAGCCTCAACCAAGTGGAGTACCCACTATCTTAGCCTTTCTTGTTACTGCACCAATTGAACCTTGTTGTTTCTCAAACGATCAAAGAGCGACGGCTAGCGGGAGGGTCATCATAGGATAGCCAGATCTAAGGAGGGTTCTGATCGTCACCAAGAGATCGAGCCGCAAACGCTGGTCGACGAAGTAAGTAGAAAGGGTCAGGATAGATCGAATATAATCGAACTGCTACTGACGAAAAATCCTGCGAATCCACAGCAGCGCCCTAACCGCTAGGCCATTGGACCGGTAATGCGTGAGGAACCATCAACGCAGCAGGCTTTGCCGATTAGCAAGGGTGCAGTGCAGGGACACGCAGGATCGGCACAAATTGCTCGAAACTCGAGTATAAATGTAGTCCATTGAGGTAATATAAGTGGGTGGTCATCTAGAGACCGTTTCCAGGATTGAAGAGTGAAGGACGAACGGAAATATCAATTACACGAAGAGTGGGCACATTTTAGGTGGATGAAGCGCTCTGCTGCCCCATCGCATTGCTCTGGCCTACTCTCGCTTAGACCTCAACCATGCAGCACAGGCGTTCCGCCCGCTGATTCGTGGAGCCCTCAAGACGCGACCATTCAGGTGATGGGTTCAATATACAAAAGGCAAAGCTGTTCGTGTTTCGTTGCGTCTCCGCGCTGTGGGTATTTATATCCACCAAGGGTCCTGCCTACCAGTTCGAGCAAGAAACTGGAAGACCAGAAATATGGCCGAAGGGGCAGGATTGGGTTGGGTTGGACCAACCATTTGGTGCCCAATACCGGCTCGTCACATCTAGATTTCCATCCCCGTTTTGGCGTTTCCTCTTCCAGTCAATTGTCGCGATTTATGCCTTGACACCAATACCATATACGTAGTCCTCTTTCTGGGTGTCAAACATGAGGCCTTGTACCAGTAAGTCTGTTCCAGCCGTTGGCACACAGACGACCTGAACCGAGTCCAACTTCCCATGCCGCAGGTACTCTGTATACTTTACCCACCTCTCATTCATCGGACTCACTGACTACTTCCGTCCCTCGTCATTCCATACGGGTTTCTTCACTCTGGACCTTCACGGCCTTCAAGCAACACGGGGATACCTCTCAAGACCCATACACCTTTACCTTTATTGCACTGTCACTACATTCGGTAAGTTAGTACCGCTCAACGTGCGATTCAACTGAAAATCACGTTATATCTCAATCGATTATTACTATATCAAATGTTTTGGTTCATCCCATGAGTCACTACAACAGAGTTACTCGTACAGCAATTTCATCCTCAAGGCAACGGTAGCACTAAGAAAGTGCCTCAAAAGTGATATATCCATCCACTCCCGGGGTGCAAGCCCTATATTAACATTCTCAGGGCTCGCCATACCGGGCACATGACCAGCCTACGTTACTTTTAGGACGCCTTGGTGTTCTACCATATTGTCTCTTTAACGCTCGGACTCATAAGGAATCCTCACTGTCGTCAACAAAGCACTTGGCTTATGAGTCAGTCACTTGCATGACACAGAAATGCGCAAGCGAGCTATCACTATCACCTGTATCACCGTCCCGTCCTGTCTCTTCCAAATATGGTGCTCGGTGCCCGTTCATTGCCTTCTGGTTCGATGTCTCCTGGATGTTCCGAATCCCCGACTTATCAAAGATACTGGAGAATATATAACCTCCCCTGTGCTAGTTCTTCTTAGGACTCTGCTTCCCCGGTCCTGGTAGGGACGGCGGACACCCCCCGCACGACTTCGCATCGCCATCCGGACAGCGTGACGCGCAAGGACCGGTTCGCTTCCAACGTTCGTTCAATACCATGGGCTCATCATTGTATTTTTATTCCATTCTCCGGTGCCTTGGGTGTATTCCTGATCCAGTAACGGACCGGTCAGCAGCGATACCACCTCTTCGAGCGTTCTGTCCTAGACCATATATGGTAAACAATTGAGTTTGCAAGATGTTCGGATCCGGGACCCGAGTGTATAATGTACTGGTACCGAGGCCGTTAGGTGTTAGGAATCTACAACGGCCCACGGACCGAATCCCATGCACAAGCTGGAGTCTCCTTTTTCTGTTCCTGGAATAGCGAGACATGGAATCAGACTCGCCGGCCTGTTCCGGTGGAACAACCGAGGATTATAAGGCCAAACTTGGCTTACTGGGGCCGCCACCCAGCGCGGTACAGGCGTGGAGACGACGGAAGTGCGAATTTGGCTTGTAGTGTATCGGAAAGACCGCAAGACCGACAGGTGGAGCAGTGGAGCAGTGGGGAGTGTGACTGAGTGATAGCCCTACGTATACGTACCCCAATCGATTTCATCATTCACTAGAAGCATGATGATCAATTGACGGCACTACCATTTCACCTCATTCCCCTGTGGATAGGGTTCTGTAGGGTTGACAAGAGGCCCGATCAACGAAGAGCGGAGACGGCTTGAGGCGAAAAGGGCTTGGTGGGAGAGTTACTGTACTAGGAGTAGTCTCAATGGCGGCCCATCTGACTACGGTCCGAAGTCCTGAAAGGGGATCGATTTTACCAACAACGTCCAAGCAAGGAGCCCTCTCGTTGAGGACGGGAGTCTGGCTATCCATGGTAAATATATCATAGAGGGACAACCACCACGGCATAGACGGCCGACTGAGAGATAGAAGTGGGTTTCAATATCAATATTGCCCAGTATCTCACCACTCATTCAGGACGGGCAGAGGTATCGGTACAATTATAGCCAACTGAGTGCACATAGGTTATTACTCTCGTTCAATTGTGTTCCCCTGATCCGGCCCGACGCGGGGGAGCATGGCGTAAAGTACTGCAGAGGAGAATGGGGATGTGGGCCCCTCGGAGTGGTGTGAAACCAGATCAAAAGCTACCTTTGGTACAAATGGAACAGCCGGTTCCCAGGACAGCCAACCATTTGCAAAGTCTGGGGCCGGCCTCAGGCGTCACAAAGCTAGGAGCAAACCAAATGCTTCTCTCGTTGCTTTCAATAACCTCAATTGGATATCATACCGTCGAATGTCGACATTACACTCGGACGGCTCATATGCCTCATAGGTTAGAAGCATGTGTCTTCTTCTAATACGGACCTGCCGAAGAACGGCGAGGCAAACAGCTCATCCACATAAATGGCAATTCTATTACAAAAGCGTTCGGCGGGGACTGAGCCAGAAATAGAGTGGGTGTTCCGCGTTCATCCTTTGTACTGCCTTAAAACACATACCACCCGATATACCATGGATATGTCACCTTTATTTCAGGGATGCACACCGGCTTTTACAGTGGCAAATCATTTCTAAAGAAGGATGAACATCAAATCAAGCGTGGAGACTCTAGGTGCTGGGATCCCTTCCGTTTGTCGACTTCTCCAACGAATCAAGGATCATAGCGCCTGCGGCGTTGGGGCACCCCAAACGCGAATCCACTCCCCCCTATACCACTCACCTCGGGAAGTCCCATTGATCGACAAGAGTAGTCTCGCGGATGTAACGGGCAAATCCCTTTCCTATAGAGCCGTGCGACCCAGGAAACTGCACAAGGGAACCAGCTTTTCTGATTCTACGCACCGCCTCCCGTGTACAAACTCATCAACTGAGCCAACACATCGCACCTTCGTTTCGTTTCATGTTCGCGCGCAGCAGCACCTATTTTCATTTCGATCGACTGCCTTTCTCACCGCACTTCGCACTTCGCCTTCCTCCATGCAAACTGGCATCACGTAAATCGCGCGCGCGCTGACGGGGGGTTGGTCTCAGGATAAGTGCAAATGAACCATCCACGAGATCGAAGAAAAGAAAAGAAAAAGAAAAAGAAAACAAGGGGGCGGCACGTACGTACTGTCGGCTTCTTCTCCGTCGGACCCCTCCTCTCCTCTCCATCCGGGGGGTCCAGTTCGCAAAAGGAGGCGGATTTCAGTTTCGGTGGTGTCGCCAATCGCAAATCGCGGACCACGTTGTTTTGGCCCCTCGCGCGAAGAGGGGACGGCGAGGCACGACGAGAGAAACCCAGGAGAGAGAGATGGACAGATGGATACCAAGCACGCGTGCGGGGGGACGCGATCCCGCCGCGAGGCAAACGCGAGGTGAGCGGTGTTGCAAATTACGCCACGATCTATACCTAATTCGGAACCCGTACACAGGGCGCGGACATAACGCATCATTGTATCCGATCACACAACACTGCTCGAATAGGTCTTTCCCTTTCTTTTCTTTTTTTTCTGTGGCGTTTTTTTTGCGCGCTTTTTGCACGCGCTTGGGGAAGAGGAGTAGGAGCCGTAATTGGGTGCGGTCTGGGATCGTGCCTGTGCCGATCCCTTTGATTTAGCATGCCGGTCCCTGGAGTGTACGCACGAACACACACGCTCACACACCAGGGAGATTGGCAACGGTTCCGAGTCGGATTCGCAATAGTCTTCGACTGGGGATGATCGCGTCGGAGTTAAGCGGCCAGATGGGCGGGACGTAATGATGCCTGAGAATGGGCTGTAGACACTGTTTTCGAGTGAGTAGGAGAACACTCGGATTTTGACGCTGTGTGAATGGACCCTTTGCCGTAATTTGGCGCAAATCAGAATGACGGATGTAAATGAGCGAGTGGGTACATGTAATCCAGATGACTGTCCTAGGTGGGACCTGTTTGTATTCGCAACAAGCGTGTTCGCGTTTGGTTCTCCTGACTGTCGCTGCGCAATTTTTTCGTCCTTGATGGACAGGAACTCTTGGCGTCGTATATCGTATGTCGTGGCAGAGTCCTGCGTCGATAAGCACACCAGGACAAGGGGGGTCGTGAGCAGTCTCGGATGTTTGCGTTAAGCATAGCCTACAAGGCATAGGCGAAACGCGAAGTAGGCCATCCTTGCGGCTGTGGCGCGCAGCAACAAGCGGCTCGGCATGTTATGTTAATAATCAAGGTTTTCTCGGATCGATCGCTCCCAAAATATCGGATTTATTGGGGAACCTGGTTGTACGGAAGACCAGCCTCGCTTGTGCTTGTTTCTTACGGCACACACAGGGGTGTCCGTGGAGGCGACCGCGAAGCAAAGGGTTTTGTGATAGGAACTCCTCCTCCACCTGTCCACTGTCGCATGCGTCACATCCGTCGCATGGGCTGTGGATAGTGTTATATTAGTATTAGCACCGCCACACTACGATCGTTAGGCGTTAGGCGCGCCACCACAACCACGCGGGAAAGCGGGAAAGGACCAAACTCAGTACTCAGTGCAGCGGACGGGTTGGGCTGGTAGTAGAAACCCCTGAAGAGCATCAGCATAGAAGCAAGGCGGAGATCAGACAACCAATTGTGGGGAAGTGCAATGCAGAATGTACCGCTGACAGGTAGACAGATCTCCGGCGGAATTCAGGGAATTGGTCTTTCTGCGGGGGAATACTCTACTGGAAAAGTGTGTGGTTGGCCTTCTACGGTGCCTGTTCTGGTGTTCTCACCTCAAAATTCTCATGGTACGCCCACTTCACGCGTGGTACTGAGCCGGGGAGGTGTTCGTCTGCCTGTGTTTCGTCACTCGCCACCAATCGCAGGCAGTCATGAGTCAATGACTGCCATAAGTCGGCTGAAATAGGCGCACAGACAGGCCGGACATGGCGCTCCGATCCGTCCACGTCTATCAATCGCGTTGGGAATCTCGGCATCGCTTCCCACCATCGCGATTGCATTTTTGCGTTGCTGCCAAAAAAAAAAATTACACAAGTGACAACGCTTATTGCGCGTTGTGCACAAGCTAGAATAAATCTGTGCAGTTTAGATACACCACACGTTAGTTAGGCTTTTTAGGTCAGGTGGCCCCTCGCGGACTAGGTGAGTAAGTGGGCCACACCGCAAAACCAAAACCAACCAGGTTGCGGGACGAGCCAATTCATCGGGAAGAGGCGAGAGACAAGAATGGTCCACCAGAGACGTGACCTCAGGTCCATATTCCCGAGACGGGGATCGCCTGCGTGAGACGAAATCTGTATTTTATTTTCTTAAACGGCAGTGGTATACTGATCGCTTCAATTTTCAAGCTCGCTTTTTGCATTTTAGACACGGTGGCCCTATCGGCCCATCCATCCCTAAGAAACGTGGGTCAATTTAGGTAACCTCTCTACCGTACGGGGTATATGTGTGGGAGGCCTTCCTGGGGAAGGGTTGGGAGGAACCACAGATTTGACAAGGATAGGCACAGGATGAGAGGAATGACGGGAGAGTAAAAAAATCACGTACGCCATCGACAACGAGCAATTCACCGCAAACGTACTGGCTCGCACGACTGGCGAGAAAGACAGAAGGACCCGCAAAATCCTCGGGTTTACCCCAGCGGCCGGCGGGGATGCGGACGGAAATTTGCTCCGAGCGCACGGGGTCGGCTATGAGGGCGTGGTTCATGTCGGTGTCGATGTAGCCAGGGACGATGCCGTTGACGTGGACGTTGTGGGCGGACCACTCGTTCGCGAGGGCCTTGACGAGCTGCCCGATGCCGCCCTTGGCACTCGCGTACGCGGGCACGGTCAGCCCACCCTGGTACGTCAGGAGAGAGGCGAGGAGGATGATCTTCCCCCCAAGGTGCGGCAGCATGTGCGCGCCTGCCGCGCGTGCGAGGAGGAATGCAGAGGTGAGATTGACAGAGATGACCTGCGGGGCGGGAGTCAGTAAGAAATGTAGAACGTGCATGTATGCAATAATGTAGGACTGGAACTGGGGGTCACCTCGTCCCATGCTTCGTCTGTGAACTCGACAGCGGGCGCACGGCGCTGGATGCCGGCTGCATGGACGAGGATGTGGATGCGTTCACGGCCGGTGTCCTGCTTGAGGACGGAGAGTGCGGCCGGGAAGACGCGGTTGACCTGTGCGCGGTCGGAGAGCTCGGCGTAGACGACCGACGCGGTGCCGCCCGCGGCGCGGATGGCGTCGAGGGTGGTGGTGGACGAGCTCGGGTTGCGCAGGACGAGGACGAGGTGGGCGCCGGCTTGGGAGAGGGCGAGGGCGATTGCGGCGCCGATTCCTGCGGAGTGCGGAGTGAGTGAGTGAGTGAATGAGTGGCGCGTCAACGGCGCGTCAGGTGGTTTGTTTGGCTTTGTAGTGTCAGTACGGACCTCGGGATGCGCCCGTGACGAGTGCGACCTGACCGGTGAGGGTGAAGAGGTCGAGTGCAGGGAGCTGTGGGGTTAGTTGGGCGGATGTAGTGGGCATGACGACGTTCGAAACTAGATGCTCAGAGCTGCTGAGATGAGGGTTTTTATTTTATTGTGTCGGAGTAAGTAGGTAATAACGGATGCAGGAATCGGAAGCAGTATCGGACGCGGCATCGGATGCGGAACGGATGGTGGGATGCGCCGGGGCGTCGACGTTATGCTTACTGCTGCCGCCACCGGCGCCGCCGCCGCTGCCGTTGGGCTCGGCGCGGCGTAGTATGGTTGCTAGAGGTGAATGTGTAGATGATGTCTCAGGGCGGAAATGGCGCACTTCGTATGCGTTCTTTTTGTCTTCTTTTTAGGTTCTGATCTTCGTGCTTCCTTGGCTTCTTTGCTTCCGATTCTCAGCGACGAAAAAAGCCACGGAACACGGCCCGAAGCCGACCTCGACAACATTACGGATTCGGATGAAAACGCTGACGGGTGGTGGTGGTTGATTTACTATAGACTCGCCGTCCTGCCTGCCTCCATTTCCACTGGACCTCGGCCCGAGCCACCGTACACTAACCCCAACGTTGTTCTTCTGCTTCGTCCTATATAACCCACCTCCCCTCACCACTCCTCCTCCTCTTCCACCACTCCCTCTTCTACCACCACCACCACCATGCCTGCTGCTATCCCTCTCTCTACTGCCGCCGTCCTCCACGGCAAGAACGACCTCCGCCTTGAGCATCGACCACAGCTCCTCCCTCCTCCAGGCCACGCCCAGGTTCGCGTCATGGCCACAACCCTCTGCGGTTCAGATCGTACGTCTCGGGAACCAACTAGCGTCCTTTTCCTCCTTTACTCACCCTCGTAACCCCCCCAGTACACTACTTCTCTTCAGGTGCCAACGGCACTTTTGCTCTCCAGCACCCGATGTGCTTAGGGCATGAAGCCGCGGGGGTTATCACCGCTCTGGGGCCTAACGCGCCCTCCCACTTCCAAATCGGTACCCGCGTCGCGATCGAGTGCGGCATTCCCTGCAACAACCACGATACCTGTGTACGATGCCAAGAAGGCAGGTACAACCTCTGCCCCGATATGCGTTTCTGCTCCTCGGCCAAGTCTGCCCCGCACCTCGACGGCACCCTCCAAACATTTATGAACCACCCGTACAAGTGGCTGCACGCCCTCCCCCAGCGCATCACCTACGAGCAGGCTGCCCTCGCAGAGCCCCTCGGCGTCGTCCTCCACGCCTCGCGCCGCGCATCCTTCGTCCGTGGCTCCTCCGTCCTCGTCTTCGGCGCTGGCGCCGTCGGCCTCCTCGCCTGCGCGCTCGTCCGCGCCCAGGGTGCCTCGCACGTCGTCTGCGTCGACATCAACCAGGCTCGCCTCGAATTCGCCGTCCAAGCGGGCTTCGTCGACCGCGTCCTCAACACGGCTTCGCCCGCGTTTACTCGTGCGACCGCCAAACCCCCGTCGTCTGCTGGTGGTTCTCCCCGGTCTCCGACCCACAAGTTGCCCTTCCAGGACGACATGGACCGCGCCAAATCCACCGCGGACCGCATCCTCGCCCTCTCCGGCCTCGATGCCACCGCGGGAGGCTTCGACGTCGTATTCGAGTGCACCGGCGCCGAATCCTGTATCCAGGCAGGCATCTACGTAAGTCTTTTATTCCCTGTTCCCCATTCGCCCACCTCTATCCATCCCCTTCCCTTCTCCCAACACTCGACCCCCACCGGCCCATGAATCCTCCCCCCTTCCTTCTTTTCTAGGCCTACCCCACCCGATTCTTTTCGCCCTTGCATGCCAGGTCCCGTGATAAGCAAACTGACCGATCTACATCCTGCAGGCCGCACGTGCCGGTGGTAAGGTCATGCTGATTGGGATGGGGTCCCCAAATGTCGTACTACCACTTTCAGCTGCGGCTTGTCGCGAAATCGATCTATTAGGTGTGTTCCGGTACGTATATATTGCTTCCTTTCTTTCCCTTGCCATCTCCCGTCTTCTCGATCCTCGCATCCTGCGCCCACCACTACCACGCACCGGCGGGCCCCTTCTCTTTGATATGATGTGAGATCGAGCGCCGTATTCTGATACATCCTCTTGTTCCCCCTTCCCTTTTCCTCCCACCATACAGATACGCAAGCACGTACCCATCTGCGCTCTCGCTCCTCGAATCCGGCAAACTCGATGGCATCGAGAAGATGATCACACATCGATACCCCCTCGTCGATGCGCGGCGCGCGTTTAACCTTATGAAAGCCGGCACCGACGAGGAAGGTGGGTTAGTCGTTAAGGTCTGCGTCTTCGGCGAGCAGGAGTAAGACCTCTATTACCGCCGTCCAGCCAACCCTAGATTGGAGGAGAAGAGAAGAGGAGGAAATCCCAAGCCATCTGCTTCTCGCGAGCGAGAAGAGTTTGCACCTGGGTTCCCGGCCGTTCCAACGGACCTGTACATCACGATCACACGAGCTATAGACATCCACCCCCTTCTCGCCTCCAATACTCCTCTCGTCACTCACCTATCCCACCCCCCCTTTTCCCATCCGCC
>Ga0307513_10002078_pt1 | contig 28128 bp, 34 predicted proteins | sample 15_EM_MG_FD_202174 | JGI IMG/M metagenome (GOLD analysis project Ga0307513, IMG submission 202174) | Populus trichocarpa ectomycorrhiza microbial communities from riparian zone in the Pacific Northwest, United States - 15_EM | ecosystem: Host-associated > Plants > Roots > Unclassified | place... | reverse complement strand
AATTAATAACTATTTTATTAAAAAAAAAAAAAAAAAAAACGACCAAGAGATAAGACCACGAACCATCTCACCTCCACCTCCGGCGATTGAAATCTCAACACCACGGGAAATCATCGTCACTTTCCCCCACCCACCTCTCTTCCCCCATCATGGCCTCTGCCTAGGGGTTGACGTTAAGCCATCTTCCCTCCTCTCCTGGGGCACGCATGCCTCCTCTCCTTGGGGTTCTCGTTCCTGTTCATCGTTGACACCCGCTCATGAAGTTCGGTTCTCCCTCTTACCCCGCACTTGCTTTGCACCTCGCTTGGCATTTTGCACGGTCGGAAAGCTTCTCGCTTCGTTCACGGTCGGCGTTACGGTGTCGGACTCTCGGTCGAAGTAGGCCCCGGCTTGCTGGGCTTGTACCTCTGATGGGGAAAGCCTCAGTTAGTAACATCACGGTCTTGTCCCGGTCTCGTCGTCGTCCCAAAAGCCCTTGATATGGCCCGTTTGTCGGTTGTGGCTAGCCCGCTCGCGATGCTTCCTCCACCCCCCTCCCGGTTCTGTCCGCTGGCACCGTACTGCCCCATAAGCTGGCACCTTACTGCTAAAAACTCTTCCCCCGGCTGGCACCCTACTGCTCCCCTCTGGCTAGCACCCTACTGCTACCCACCGGCTGGCACCCTACTGCTCATCGTCGTTGTCTGGCATCCCCTCTGCTCGGTGGCTCCGCTCGCCCACCTGCCTCTCTCCCTCCAGCCATTTACTCTACGGTCGCAATCCTCGCTTAGGTTACGGTTGATCATGGTATTGCACTGCCTCCTTGGTCTCTCCTAAACGCCGACGCGTCGCCACCTTCTGGTCACTCCCGACCGTTGAGCCGCCGCCCCAACCGTGTTTCACCGTACGGGTTCTTGGATTTGGCATATTGGCAATAGTAGTTGTATCTAGGCGTTTCTTTGATTCTTTTCTTAGTGTTACCTGGGGGCCTGCTGAAGGGTTTGGGTCTCCCTCCTGTACGTTTCTATGAGTGGTTTCCCTACGTGTCTGAGGTGCGAGTCTTAGGTGCTAGGCGGGGGAAGTTTCTTCTATGGTCTCGGGGGGTTTGATTTTTCCTATGACGAGGTGAAGCGGGCGGGAAGACGTTTGCTTATAGGTTTTTTATCTCCATAGCTAGCGCTGCATGAGTCTTTTGTACCTTTAAACATAATAACGATTTGATTAAAAAAAAAAAAAGAAACAAGAAAAAGAGAAAAAAACAACCGAGAGATAGGCTACGAACCATCCCTCCTCCACCTCCGGCGATTGAAATCTCAACACCACGGGAAATCATCGTCACTTCCCCCCACCCACCTCTCTTCCCCCATCATGGCTACTGCCTAGGGGTTGACGTTAAGCCATCTACCCCCCTCTCCTGAGGCACGCATGCCTCCCCTCCTTGGGGTTCTTGTTCTTGTTCATCGTTGACACCGGCTCATGAAGTTCGGTTCTCCCCCTTCCCCCGCACTTGCTTTGCACCTCGCTTAGCATTTTGCACGGTCGGAAAGCTTCTCGCTTCGTTCACGGTCGGCGATATGGCGTCCGGACTCTCGGTCGAAGTAAGGCTTCGGTTCTGCTGGGCTTGTACCTCTGATGGGGAAAGCTTCGGTTAGTAACATCACGGTCTCGCTCGGTTTCGCTGTCGTCCCAAAAGCCCTTGCTATGGCCCGTTAGTCGGTTGTGGCTAGCCCGCTCGCGATCCTTCCTCTACCCCCCTCCCGGTTCCGTCCGCTGGCACCGTACTGCCCCATAAGCTGGCACCTTACTGCTAATCCTCCTCCCCGGCTGGCACCCTACTGCTCCCCACCGGCTGGCACCCTACTGCTACTCACCGGCTGGCACCCTACTGCTCATCATCGTTGGCTGGCATCCCCTCTGCCCGGTGGCTCCGCTCGCCCACCTGCCTCTCTCCCTCCTGCGATTTACTCTACGGTCGCAAACCTCGCTTAGGTTACGGTTGATCATGGTATTGCACTGCCTCCTTGGTCTCTCCTAAACGCCGACGCGTCGCCATCCTCCGGTCAGTCCCGACCGTGAACCGGCCTGCCCCTTCCGGCGACTAGCCGCGGGGCCATTTGGTTAGGCATATTGGCAATAGTAGTTATATCTAGGCGTTTCCTTGATTCTTTTCTTAGTGTTACCAGGGGGCCTGCTGAAGGGTTTGGGTCTCTCTCCTGTACGTTTCTATGAGTTGTTTCCCTACGTGTCTGAGGTGCGAGTCTTAGGTGCTAGGCGGGGGAAGTTTCTTCTATGGTCTCGGGGGGTTTGATTTTTCCTATGATGAGGTGAAGCGGGCGGTTGTTATTCGGCTTATAGGTTTTTTTCTCTTCATAGCTAGCGCTGCATAAGGCTTTTTGTACCTAAAACAAATAACGCATGATTACAAAAAAAAAAAAAAAACGACCAAGAGATAAGATCTTCACGCAACCATCTAAGTACTTTTCTATACTTAAGATATTGCAATACGATTACGCTTTACTTTCTTTATATACACTCCTCCTCTACGAGAGCCTACGCTCTAAAGAACCCGGAGACTATTGTGATAGTCTCGACAGGCCGCCCGAATATAGAACTATTGTGATAGTTCTATCAAGCACGACAATCCACCCATCCTACTATTGGAAACGATAGTCCATCTCACGAATCACCCAAGACAAGCAAGCCAGTTCCGTACTATCTGAAGAGATAGTACTCCCCTACCTGTTGGTGCAAGAAAACAAGATTCGCATACGCAGGAGACGACGGTCGTTGCCTGTTGCATATACGCTCAACAATAGGATTGTTACATCTTCCTCCTTTGAATGGACAGTTTCCCACTCCAACTTCATCAAGTCAACCTGAATCACCTCTTTCTTCTCCTGAAATTATTTCCGATAACTACTATATTCCTGCCACTCAACCCCTGCAAGCTGAAGAAGCTCCATGATGATCAATTCACACTCGCAAACCTAACTCTGGGTTTATTTACTAGACTCTTCTTTTTTCATTTATTAATTATAAATTCCCAATCTGTTTAAATATTTGTTTCTCAGCTATTTGATTTTTGTGTATTTTTTTTACCATAGTAAATTATATATTTTTTAGTTATATACTCTTAATTCAGCATAAGTCATGTTGGTTTTCTTTATGTTTTTCAACCATCGTATATATTTTTTCCTAAAACAATATTTTCATTAAATTTTAATTCTACTTAGAAATTATTCCCTCTTCAGAATCATGGTAAATACTTTTTAAACTATTAACTCTTCATACTAAATTTATTAATACTATATTTTCTAAATATATAACATATTTTTATTGATTGAAAATTAGCAATATATTTCAAGGTGTGATTCTACAGGTTATAAGTGAGATTGACAAAACGATTGATTGCGTGAATGCAGTAAGAATCATATACATATCATAATGTTTTTACTTTAACCTTAAATAATTAAAATATAATAATATAATATGTGTAAATTAAGATATATCATAGTAGATGAGAGATATAAGAAGCAGGATTTCCACACTCAAGTTTTTTGAAAAGATAGGTTGTACTTCTAATCTATCTCAATACCTACCCTCCAAAATTCTTGAATAATAATTCTTATAAAACCCCTATTGGTATTTATCAATTATTTCAACTTCTTCCCCTGTATATAAAATTGAACAAGATTTAATCTAACAATCAAGAACGATATTTGGTCGATTAGCACTATGCTACCAATACTCAATCGTCAGACCCGAGCTGAAATAGCTGAAGCCAACAAGGCATTAATAGCTCAACGAAGACAGCAACTTCAGGAACTTCAAAATCTCACCCAAGACTCAGAACCCAGTGATCGTATCTCTCATTAAAGTAAACCTCTTCCTTGTTCTTTCTTTTGTCTATAACCAAATTTTTCTTTTATTAATACTAATTAATAATGAGTATTAGGATTAGAATGATGGGATATATTGCCTCTCATAGCAGTTCAACAATTGTTGAATAATTGAAGCCATTCATGTTCATGGTATGATACCAATCTGTTGACTCTTGAGGCAAATGTTTGGTGTTGTTCTAAGAGAAAATACATTGTTCCACGATTACTATCCTATTCCTTAAACCTTTCGAATATGATAGAATCCTGCCAGTCTTCACTTGGATCACAATTGCGACACTAGAACAACTGCTTCACATTTACATCGATTGGAGTTTCAGAAGGAATTCGACAACTCCCACTTCCATCCAATATTGCTATTAGTGGTCATGTAACCATCAGTTACATGATGTTACTAAGAGAAGTCAATTCTTGAAATGGTTTCTATATGACCAGCAAGGTCATGATAGAAAGGGAGCTCAACAAGGAATTCATCCAGCGCTAGTCAGTATGTTTCCCCAGGAGCTAGTGACCAAGAATCCTTTCATTTTTAACCTTTGACATTCAATTGAGTTTCTCTCTACAAAATCATTGACCCTTGAATTACAAGCAATGACAACTGCTGGAGATATTGCAGCTCTTATTTATGGGAATAATCTTTACTAAGTACATTACCGAACTATTTTAATTCACTATAATGTAAGCTTAATGCAGTAAATAATCGAGATTATTTCCCTCTTCTATGAGCCTTTACAATATGCAATATTCTTTCCTGCAGGTAGATTAGGCTGGTCACTTGAAACTCTGATAAGTTAAATCAGATGGTATAGAGGGCTTTTAATAACTGAAAGAAGATTTCTGCATCTTGGACGATTAACAGGAGAATATTTGGTTGATATGATTTTCTAGTTGAAGATGAGCGATTGGCTTATATTCAATGAGTCTTACAACAACAAATAAACCAAGTTGAAGATTTCCAGCATATAAATTCTGAACATCCACAGATTTCTTTACATGCTGAATCCTATTGCAATTGTGGAATTGTTCTTCCAGCCTCATTTCTCGGTTCATGAGCTTGGGCAGCCTCAGAAGTCGTAGATTCATTAGCACTTTGTTTGTCTAAAAGGAAACTATCATTCTTTATTATGATTACAACAAATCCAAATTGGCCTGAGATTAAGGCAATACTTGCTTCAGGTCAAACAGTTTCAGATATCCCAGTGGTAGTTTGTCGTGTTTTTAAAGTACAATTTCGAATTTCTTCATGAAATTCAAGAACCTAGAGTACCTCCACATGAACCTCTCTTGAAAGAGTCAGCAATTTGAGTCTTGATGAGACATCTCTCACTTGAGAATAGCCCAATCAAAAATGCAAGGGTTGTTATAAAAAAACTTTTGGAAAATGTTATCAAAGTAGAATTAGTTCAGACTAGTGTATATGAAGATGGTAGAAGGACATACCATCATCCAAGAATCATGTTTGAATTTCAGCCTAGGTTTTGTTTATGGATTATGCAATGAAAACAGTTTCCTCTTCGTCTGACATATGCTACTACTTTTAATAGCCATCAAGGTTCAACATTAGATCGTGCTGTTATTGATTTATGAGTATTACCTTTTACTCATGGGCAATTATATACCAGTATTTCAAGAGTACGACATCGGGATGATATTCGGTCATATTTTCATTATGAAAATAAGGAAGGACTGGCCACGAATATTGTATATAAAGATTTACTTTTATTTGATTCAGATATATTCATTTAGACTTAGGTGGGATTATTATTTCATAAATTTAATACTGCCAGTATTATATTATTATTATTATTATTTTTATTTTTAACTATGATTGTTATTAATACTTAGTATCTCAAGTGGTTATCTATTTGATTCTCACAACCAATGGTTGCTATATATGGTTTTCATGCATGCTAATAGTTGCGATTGATAGTTTTTATGGGTGGTTGCCATGTGTGGTTGCCATGTGTAGTTGCCCAGAGTGGTTGCCAAGGGTGGTTGCCAAGGGTAGTTGCCAAGAGTGGTTGCCATGAACTATATACCTACCTCTCTACTTTCTTTCTTGCTTTTTCTCCCTTTCTTCTATTTTCCTCTCTCATTCTTTCTCGCTTACCTCTACTATCGTACAACTACATCTTTCCCAACTCCCACTCTACACTACTCTTCTACCAATACCAACCATGGGAAAAGGTTTTATTCCCCTTATTTTTATCTTATTATTTCTACCATCTGAATTTTTTCTTTTTGCATTTAGCAATACATACTTAGTGCTCATTTACTACATATGATGGGAGCTTTACAGTATTAGCTTTATCTTTAGAGAATTAATTTTGTTTGGCTAGTTATAATTTATTAGCACTTATTTCACCTTCTTAGTAGAATTTTGCTTATAATATTATTACTCTTTTAGTCAAGAAAAATAGGCATGCTGAATTTCTTCAGAGTGCTAGAACTTGGGCAAATACAAACTCGAACTTTTTACACAACTAGTACTTCCACAAACCTACCAAAGAGCTCCTCGTACGCAACTCCATACCATTCTGCAGAACCAATTTTCCACCCAGAGTTCTAATCCCCAAAAGCTTTTCTCTGATCTCATCTCGCTTGCCAATACTTCCTGGAACCCAGAACCTTATAACACTATTTTTGCACCTCTTCTTAGTTCTATTCAAAACCTTCAAAACAACAAAAGCCAGTACAGACAAAAGCGAGCCAGCCCTTTTATCTTACAATCTTTACCTTAGCTTACCCCCTAACAAAAGAGACAACGAGTTTTTATCCTCCCTTCCTGCTATTGCTCTTTCATTATACTTATTTCACATATATATTATTGTTAGAAGATCCAGGAAGAACTGTTCAGACTTGATATTCAGCAGGGTCTCGAAGCCATCCTTCATTTGATTGGGCAAAAAATCTGTTATCCAAAAACTACAACACCCAAGATCAACAACAAATTGATTATCAGGAGAGTAGTGCAAATACACTACTCTTCTGATAATCGATTTGTTGTTGATCTTGGGTGTTGTAGTTTTTAGATAAGAGATTTTTTGCCCAATCAAATCAAGGATGGCTTCGAGAAGATGTTCCATGGTACCAGTTTAGCAAAGCTAGAGAGTATTGACTCTGACAGAGGTAGAGGACAGGTAGGTCTAAGCATAGTTTCTCCTAGCAGGCTTGTGGGCATTTGGGAGAAGTTTATGGATGAAAAGATTGATGAAAGTGATTTGGAGAAGGAATTAGAGGTGGGAGAGGAGATATGGGAGTAGGATATGCAATGCAGGGTGAATGTTATTATAAGAGTTTTTCTGCAATTTGATATTATTACTGGAAAAATACTATATACACTATACTCGGCCACGATAGCCAAATGACATCCGGCCGGAGGCCGGTTGCCACTTGTCATAATATAACACCAGTTGTGGGTTTACTCATGTACAGTACCGACAGTAGTTACCTCCCCAGACTGGAAAAGAAAAGCAGCATAAACACCATCCCATCCCACGCACCCCCCCCCGATGCTATTCCAAATCGGATGTCCATCCTTAGTGCGGGCACACGCGAGTAGAGTAGACCAAGGTAGCATTTCGCAAACATCATAGCAGATAGTCCAGCACACACATCCCCCGACAAATACCCCCCAACAACCATTTCGACACTCCAACACGAACACCAGCCACCTTCAAAAGAGCGCAGACAAGTGTTACAAAGCCAGCATTCCACCAGAGCCTTGCCATTCTAGAGAACCCAAACCACTTATACCAGCTAGTCAACCCGGCATACCGATAATCCAAAGATCAAGCCAACAGCACCACACCTCTCCACCACCCCCACCAAGTCAGAAACATCCGCTTAACCGTCTTCACTCTTTACATTTCATTGTCGGCGAGCACGAAAGGGCATGGAAGACGGGAGTGCAAGGAATCTCTCTAACCAGGCCCTCTACATAGTTATTATATGTTTGTATTTTCCATCGCACCGTAATATCATTGTGGTATTATGCATCCCAGCGCGGGACTCACCCCTCTCCTGCCCGAGTCGCTAGATCGATAGCCCCAAAGCCTCGGATCGCCGCTGCATCGGGAGAAGCCCTACCATGGTGCCTGAGGTTTCCCTCATCTGGATGCCGTGCTAGCAGCGGTTGGGTTCCGAGATTCGGGTCGGTTGGTCGGGCAAGCTGTTCGAGCGGTGAGAGGTTGAGCACAGGAAGCTTCCGTAGCATATGGTACGGGATGGTGAGTAATTAGGTGCTGAGAGTTTCTGCGGGGTATCAATGCCGGCACTGCAAGTACGGTAGCCAGTTGCCCGACAGTGCAAGACCCGCTAATGTTCCCTCAAACACCTGCTTTGTCCTGGACGGTGCAGGCTAGCCCATCGGATAGCAGTAACTTTCACCCTACCAAGAGAATCACGCACACACCCACACTCAAAAGGACAAAAAACCCCAATTTAAAATCCTCATAAATTCTTAACTTGTACAATCTCACCAAACCATCTGATCTCACCAAACCATCATCCCGCATACCTTCCCCGCCAAAACACATCAAAATGAGAGTATTAAAATACAAGTATAGTATAAAGAACGTCACCGCACCATACATCCGCACCCCAATTCCACCCACGCCAATCCCAACGTACGCACCAAGTCTAAACATGCCGGGAAAAAGTAGAAAAGCAAATCTGTGGTCGTTTTTCGTCTTTGGAGTTTCGTACATTATAGATGATTTCCGCCGAATAGAGTGCGAGCGTTAGAAAAGAGCGAGAGAGAGAAAAAGGACACATGTGGGGCCGAGAATGTGGAAAGAGGGGAGGGGAGGAGGGGTATAAACTTTCCCGAGATAATCCAAAAAGGAAACAAGACAAAAGGAAACAAGGGAAAAAATGAAAGGAAAACGAAAAGGCTGGACCAAATGTATTGACGTCAATAAATCAAAAGAGCAAGAAAAAGAGAAGGGGCTGAGGCGAAAGCTGACAAAGAGAACCTACAACTCTACCCCAGTTCCACTGAAGGAGCCGCCTCCCGCTATGATAAATTCCAAACACGCGTAACAAAGGGAAAAAATCAACTTTTTTTATACCAGTTCATTTACTCCCTCTTGAGCCAGGCGGCGGTGCCTGGAAACTCACAGATCGCGGTGTTGGCGGCACCGCGCCGAGTGCCAATGCTGGACTTTGTAGTGGGGGTTCGACACCCGGTTGCCGCGAGCCCTGCGAACTACCCGGAGGAGTAACGATAACACTAGGATTAGCTCCCGTCGCATCATTCTCTTCAGTCACCTCGGGTGCCTTATGTGGAGCCGTAGCGTAATGCCCGGGAGGGGGCCTCATGAGCACTGGAACTGCCCGGCCCTCCTCCAGATCCTGGGGTGAGGTCGTAGAGGTCAATCTGTTGTATGCGGTGTTTGCATTTGTTTCTGGGTCGTTTGTCGCTGCGGCGGCGGCTTCCTCAGCTTGCTGTTCGCGGAGCTTGACGAGCCATAGTTCACTGCGTGCCTTGTCACGGATATCCATGGATTTACGGAGGCGGTGTTTGGAGGTTAGTCTGTAAAAGGCGAATGCGTAGACGGCGATCGAGATGGTTTCGACCACGATCTCGATAATGGCGCAAACGAGGACCCAATCCTGGCTTCTTGTTAGTGTCTTTTGGGCGGAGGCGAGAAAGTAAGGGAGTATTACCTGTTGACGACAAACGAGACGATAGTTAACTTCCTGCTCGAAAAGCTTCCGTCTATTATTGTCCTTGCAAGCCCATCCCCACAAATCCTTCCCATTGGAGCTATTACGACTACCCTGCATGATACCGGCTGCTATAGCCCAAACCACGATGGTGAAGATGAACGTTCCGACGGCAAAGACAGTCCAATAGACAGCAACCTTCTCGGCCCGTTTGTGCCCGCCCCGCCAGTAAGAATACATAATATAGAGTGAGATTACCAGCGACACGCAAGCGATACACAAAACAGTGATTTGTGGCCATTGAGGGGTGTTAATAGCCCAAGGTGGGAGATTGTTACGGGGAGGTAGAGCTTTTGTCGCATTGAAGATTGCGAAAGTTGAAGCGATAAGGGCAAGAACAACGAGGCTGCAGGCACAGTTAACACCTCGGAGGAGGACTTTAGCTAACTGAATTTTCAGTTTAACAGCCTGCAAATTTTATCAGCATCCCGGTTGTCAAAAGTCACAGGCCGGCGAGAAACTCGGTCGCCAAGCGACATCCTGTGGCTCCGGGGGGGAAGGAGAGGGGGCAACCAACCAAATCCTTCTTGTCGTATTTCCGAACCGTCTCGTCATACTTGGAAACATCGGCCTCCTCTTTAAACGTTGGAGTCTTCAAAGCGGGAGTCAAAGGGGTCATCGGCACAGCGTATCCACCATCTGCCGTCACCATCCTCGGCGTCCGGGGCGTTGGCTCAGGAATCGCACCGACCTCCCCGTTCACCGCACCCGTCGAAGTCGAGTAACCACCCACGGGAGCATAAACCGTCTGCGAAGTGTTCGGGTACTCTGAGTACTCCTGCACCGTTGAAGGCGGCGTAACCGACACAGTAGGCTTTGGCTCGGCCGAAGGGAGAGGCGGCGGAGGATATTCCTGGGCCGTGCCGACAATAGCGTATTGGAGTTGCTGTTCACGCGTAGATGCCATTATGGGTGCTTGCGAGTCCGCAGGGGAACTTGGAGATACGGGAGAGACGTGGTCCACGCCGTGCGGTAGATCGGTATTCATGGTATTTACTCTTGGTTGCGAACTGGGCCGATAAAAGTCCTCTGGCTCGGATGACTGCTGGGTCTGCTGGGGGAGGGCATTCCCATCTACGGGTGAGTAAGGCATGGGCTGGTTTTGGTTGACAGGTGAGGAAGACATAATTCGCTGTAATGCCAGAGGCCTTTTTTTGGCTGCTTAAGGCGGCGGAGCAGGGGGGGGGGGGGTGTCACCGAGCGTGGCGAAAAATTACTACAAATGATAAGCGTAAAAACGACCCAGGGTAAGTCCGGAAGGTGCGTCTCAGTGTGTTTGGGGTGTGTGTTTCCAGCGGTTCGCTTCTGCCGACAGGGGAATTATTAGAGAGGTGTTAAAAAATTTATTGCGAGACGTTACGAGCACAGCTCTAGTAAAAATTCTCGTCCGTGATAAGGGAATATTAAGGAATGTATGCCTGGCCACGAAAGTAAAGTAGTTGGGGGAGGAGGGAAGAAGAAGGGAGAGAGGGAGGGAGGTGAGGTGAGGAAGAGGGAGGAGGAGGAGGATAAGTATAGAACAAAGCGTGAAGGGCAGAGTGGAAGGGGAAGGGGAAGGGAGAGGAAAGGAAGAGATGCAAGTGGGCGGAAATAGTGACAATCAAATATGTTGGTAGGATTGGAGGGATAGGGATGGGAGAGGGGGCGGCGTGTGTGTCGGAGGCAGGAGAGCCAACCGACCAACCAACAGCCGGAGGGATGGATCAAGAAATGGGAAAAATGTGGGAAACTCAGGAACCCAAACCAGACTCACATTGCTGATGCTGCCGGGGCACGCACATTAGAAGAGTTAAAGCCCAAGCCTTTCCAATTAAGAGAAGATGATAAAACGATGAAGGACGGATGAGTCCCGGGCACGCAGGGCCGAACGACAGCAAGAGAAGACAGCAAGACACGGATACTTAATAATGTCAACAGGGCTCAGCCAATGAAAAGGGCCGGGACATGGGAATGCGAATAACAATGGGGAAGGAGGGAGCGGAGTGGAAGGGAGAGGAAAGGGAAAGCGGTGAGGGAGGGGATGGATGATGGATGGATGGATGCGATGATTGTCCTTTGCCTTGAGCAGGTGAGTGCGGGGCCGCAGAAAGGAAGGAAGGAAGGAAGGAAGAGAGAAAGAAAGAAAGAAAGAGCTGTAACATAAAAGGAAGTCCCTCTGAATGGCTCTTGGGTTTTTCCACTCCCCTTCGATTCGGTATCATGTGTAGACTAGTCGTCAGAGGGGGGAAACAGTCCAACTATCATACAGTAACCCTCTTTGCCAACCAACCAACCCACCAACTCTCTCAGCGGTGTCATACTGAAAACGGTACGGATTCTTGAGCAGAGTGTCGAGTGTTTTTGCGGTGGGTGGGTGTGTGTGTGAGTGCGAATCCCTGTCATCCAATGGCCGTGCGAGAAAGATGACCCGCAGTTGGCTCTGCCAATCAGGGGCAAGGATCTAGAAGCGCCGGCAGCGGCTGGAGACCGAAGCGAGCGAGGGCCAGTCAGTCGTTGGCAAGAAGACTGGTTAATTCAAGCCTCATACCAAATCCATTCAATCCTATGCACAATTGCCGGGAGAATGGAGCTTGATCCACTCGTTTTCGCCTCCCGCTAAACCGGGAAAAGATGCACCAATTTAGGTCGTGCTTCTAACTCAATCCATCATACGAGGGTACCGTGGCAGAAAGAAAGAGATGGACAATATCCAGTTCTCGCACCAGCAAGCATCTCCCAGCCAATCAATTCCCCAAACTCGCACAATGGTGTGACAATCCGACCAAAAAGGGTATCCCAAATCTCTCCTCTCGCACATCACGCAACCAGAGAAATTATCCCTTTGGGCTCGTGAGCTCAGTAGCCATTCGAGCTCACAAGCCAGCCAAAGAGTCTCCTCGTACCATACAGTTGTTATCCTACCCTGAGGCGAAGCACCGCCACACTTTCAAGGCTTCCACGAGAGGCTCTTCAACGAACAGTGAAGGTCACCGAGGAGGATGACGACGACTCCTACTTGGACCCACCTCCTCCCTCGCCACTCCAAAAACCGGGACATCTCGATCGCTCGATTGATTGCTTAATTGATTAACGCTCCCTCGCCAAAAAAAAGCACCCCGTCCATTCAGGCTACAATAGCCAAATACCGGTAACCATGGGCAATCTCTCTAATCACCCTCCCCTCAGGGTACAGGGCAGTACCGGTTGCCTACTGCACTCGTATCATGTGTAATTAGGCAGATCCAGATCCGCCAAGAATCCTCCAAAACTCTATTCCAAGCCGAGGAACAGGAAACGAATCCAAAAATAGCTGGGTGGCGTAACACAACAAACCACAAATAACACTCGGACCAAGCCAAAAGAATCACGGCCAAATACCGCACATCAGGCAATTCTATAATTAGTCCGCTTTTTAATATCCCATCCCGACAATAACACCCAAATCGGGGGCAATTTACTTGCAGATATTTTCCCCGGAAACAGTGTTGTTGTTTTTTTATATCCGCTCTTCTACACAAGGCAGGCAGGAACGCATCCTGATTTTGTTTTATATATATATCCCCCGTTTGAGCTGGGCGTTCATTGAATTAACCCTGCCTATCCTGCGGATGGATGGATTAGATACCTGAATTGAACACTGTAACGGCGTCGCCCATTTTCTATCAGCCGCCCCGCTCATCCATCATTGGCAAGGCATGATATGATATGTTTCCTCCCACTTATCGCGCCATTGGTACTGGGGTTTGCTCAATCAATAAGTACGGTAAGCAAGTGAGTGAATAAAAGGAAAGGTCGTGGGCCTTGCTGACAGCGCCGATCCGAGGCAATCCATGTGCTGACCTGACATCAGCATCTTATATACTGGTAGAAGCACAAGCACATTCACAACTACGTAACGGTGCCATACTGATATCAGGGAATACGATATCCAAGTAACACACAACCGTTTTTTCCGCTACCAGTCGCATCCGTCGAATGCCAAACACTTTTGAAAAGCTCGATAGAGCCACGTCATGACGGGGAAGATTATGATACCGATACCGTAATCATGACCGACTCACTCTTTACAAAGCTCACCCCGCTTTCTTCTCCACTAGCTAGCTGCTGCACATGGTGAAGGTTTGTAATATCGCGGAGAGCTGAAGCACCGATAACCGTATTGCACAGCAGCCACACTAGTCCAAGTTTGTCCGTAAGCGTGATATACCCACACCGAGTTCATTCCAGCCCCTTGTTCCTTGGCCACCATGGTAAAACAAATGATCCTACAAGACTTTAGCCCAGCCACTCTTCTTGGCAACCTCCATCCACTAAATTTACCTCGACACAACTTACGGGAAAGGATCCAGTTTCTCCCGGTTTCATCTATCATGGGGAGTCACTCGAATTCGCATCTATCCAGCCTGGCAGCTAGGACAACTACCGGTATCATATGATGGATATCAACCCACACCAGCAATGGTTACCCAGAATCGAGAAAACCGAAAGAAAATAAAAAAGGCTCCTGCCACCGCTGGTTTGTTTCCCTGGAATAGGGGTGCAGAGAAAGAAAAAAAAACTACCAATTCTTCCACACAGGAACTCGCCCCGACGTAGGACTGGGCACCATAGGTACGGTGCTGCTACAACCGCGAGTTCTCCGAAAGTAGGGATTAAAGAGGTGTACTACTGTACTAGTGTACATGATAAATAAATAAAATTACGGATAAAGAGAATCAAATCTAAGCCTGTAAAATGTACTCGTACCCTTGTCTTCCGGTAACTAACCTACAACTGTGCGAGTATAGTATGGCACAGCACTTCTCGTCCGAGTCTATTGTACTAGTACTTAAGCCCAGCGCAATTCCACGAATTTCACACTAGTAGGACACAAAGTAATTACGGGCAAACTTCTCTCTCACAAGCCTTCAAAAAAAAAGGGAAAGAAGGGATAAAACTACCGATGCAGATATCCAATTTGACATCCCTTTCGGTAACGTACTGCAGGGGAGTCCCTTCCATTGCCGGTATGGTATGGTATGGTATGGTAGGTATGGTACGGGTACTACCAACAGTCTGGAGTACGATACCCGTATAGTGACCGTACCAGTTATCATAGTTGATAATTCCCCCGGCCATGAAGGTTCGTTGCAGCTGTGGAAAGCCGTAGACTTCTAGCGTTACAGTAGACTACCGTGATGCACGAGAATGAGTGTGATGCAACTACTCTATGTCCCCCACCCATGATGATGATGCACTCGATGGCGCTGGGGTGGTTGGTATCATATCCTAGTCGGCGCGTGGGTAAACACCATCCCGTGATCTGCGGTAGCCCTGTAGGGCAGGGGATGGTGCGGCCTCGGTTTGAGTGGAGCGGTAAAATCATAGTAGGGCAGTTAATGTTAATTCTTAGAGCGCAGTGCTATACGGTGTTTGCCGTGTATCGTTATTGTGCGGGAAAGTAGTCGAGTGTGGTAATAGTGCCGGACAACGAAAAGCCCAACCTCTTGTTCACTTTTTTCTTTCCTTCCCCTTAGTACGGTAGTCTAATGCGCAGAGAGAAAGAAGTATCATATCACCTTGGCATAAACTTGTATCCTGGAATATCGGTGTGCGCGCTCACGTTCTCGCCCAGCCCCCCTTCATACCCTACCAGCACCCCCCACCCCCCCATCACTCCCAAACCAATATTCCCATCATCAAAAAATAGAAACCATAGAATCAAGAGCAGTCAGTTCTAGGGAAGAGATTTTCATTTTTTCCAAATAAACTTTTTCGTTTGTTATTATTGTTATTGTTATTGTTATTGTTATTATTGTTGGGGATTTTCGCTTGTGGCGAGGTTTAGTTTTAGTTTCACGCGCCCGGCTGCCGGCAGTGTATCATATTACCTACCGTGCCGCAAATGCCGCCACAAACTCTTTTCCATCCTTCAGATCTGACTTTTGGCTGTACTAGAATGTATGAGACCTGCCAACCACGTGCGTTTCGTTTCATCGCTTATGATACCCGTACTGCGCTGATACATACATACTGTATTATATGTTGCCCTGCCGCGCGAACGAGGGCTAGGGAAGGTAGAATGGTACACATGATATGTAGCTATGATACCGCCTAGGTACTGTACTGCGCAGTAATAAGCAAGAGGGGGAAAAAAAAAGCAACAGCGAAATTTAGTAACTGTATATATAGGGTGTCATATGGGAAGTATTATCCAGCTTGAGACGTGGTTGATACAATTTATGCGACGGGAAAGGGTGGGGTACGGTACTCGTACTTTGGGTACCTGACAGCACTGCGCAGTGCGGAGTGGTATAGTAATACTGTATAATATGTATGTATACTTGTGGTCATGGGGGATGGAGCCGGGGGATTGGTAATGGGGCCCCGGGTGTCCTGGTATATACTTATCGTGCTTTAGGGCAGTGCAGGTGGCTTTTACGGAGTTGTATGATGGTGGGTTAGTATTTACGCAGTGGTAGATATAGACTGTGTTGGGCTTGGGCAGGTCTAGAATTTCGAGGTTTATGTAAGGTAGGTGCTCTGGTAGGGAGTTTGGGGTGAGGTGAGGTGCTGTTGGGATATGGTAATGTGACCTTTGCTGGGTGAGTCTGAGCCTTGGATACTCGTGGCTGTAAGCTTTTGCGGGCATGGTGGTTGGGGAGTGTTTCTGGGACTGATTAGATTGTGAAATTGTGGACTCTTCAGAATTGGGGGATCAACCGAGGGGGATTGACTTATCGGCTCATCCCATGCCGGATGTGGTTCGGTAGGTTTGGGGGGAACCGAGGGAATAGGATGCCTGTGCCGTAGTAGGGGAATTGGTTAGATTCATCCGTAGGGAGCGGGATTAACACGTGTGTAAGGGTTAGGCACAATGGAGTCGTATAGCACCTGCCCTTAATAAACGCCAAGGATCAAGACCTCAAAGTATTGTGCACTGATTTTCGCCATGGGCGTGCGCTATGGAAAACTGTCCTCTGTAGTGAATTCGCCAGCGTGGCTCCAAGGTATCATACTGTTCCTTAGAGATAGAGACTCGTTGCGAGGAGATTCGTTGTGTCTACCTGCCACGTAAGTTACCTCAAGACATGGTGTGACTGTGTATGATGTCGAGGTTAATGATTTTGAATACAGGTATTAGAAGAATGGCGATATCGAAAGAATGAAGACTAAGGCTTTATGGTATTTACATGGATATGGTATTATTCCAAGTCTAACAATGTTGTGTAAGTTTAATGCTAGTATCCCCCGTAATTGTTTTCTGCTTTGCGCATAAAGATTTTTGGGATTGATTTCTTCGTATTCCCTGTGGTGGCAAGGGACGTTCTGCTTCAACTTTCCATAAATTCTCGGAGTTTAGAGATCGGTTACTAGGCATTTGTACGGAATAAAGGTTCGGTGACAGGGTGTCAACACCTCCCGAGTACATGTTTGCTGGCCTGATATGGCGCTTGCACAGCTTACTCATAGGGTTGTAGGAAGCCGGGATGAATTTTAATTTTCAAACGCACCCACTAGTGACTGTCACTTAGCAATATTAAAAGGCTCACTTTAAACTTTAACTACACAATGTCATAAAGACTGTAAACCCAAATCCACTGAATATCTCTATAAAAAAATTAAATTATCCGTTGAGTGCAAATAGGTGTGATTTATTTTTCCCGAGCATTTCATCAAGTCTTTCTAAAGAATAACGGGATAGTTACCATGCAAGACGTTACGTTGCTGGTTACGGTATCAGAGGTCGTGGAATTGTGTTTGTGAGTTTTTGCCAGATCACTCGGTTCTGTATTGTAGTAGGTGTTAGTATTTTATGGGTTGGACTATGTGACTGTTGTCGGGAGTGTTTGTGTGGGCAAAGTTTGGGGGAGAGGTATAAAAGAATTGCTGCCTGGCATTTTCCTCTTCACAAGACGAAGGCAAGAGCAACCAACAAAAGCAATAGCGAGATCCTCATTGACGAGAGAGGGTAACGAACACAAGCACGACTGCAACGTTTCTCTATTTCTTTTTTTTCTTTCACACTTTTCTTGTTTTTCCACTGTGTTGGCCTTGTGAATTTGTGCGAATACTTCTTGATCGTTGACTTTGGATAGAAGGCAAACTCTAATTGGCCATCTCTTGTGTAAGAAGGTCTCAATTGACTACCTTTTCCATTGGTAGCTGGTTGTAAGTGAAGCTTGCTTAGCAGTCCCACGCTCTCTATATCATTCATTTGTACTCCTGGCGGGTTGAGAGAGCGGGTGGTTTATTAGAGCTGGGTGAGTGGGTGTGCAGGATACTGATTGCCGGGGCAGTATAGCAATCCCCTAAGAGACAAGGAAGTCCTATTCGGGGATCGGAAGACCTTTCTGGAGCAAAGCAACCTCAATCTTGGCACAACTGGTACCATGTCGGGCCAAACACCCCTTTGGTGGGCAGCGAAGGGTGGGCACGAGGAAGTTGTGAAGATGCTGCTAGAGCGGGGCGAGGTCAATCCAGACGGGGCTGACGAGCATCTCCGAACACCACTCTCTCAGGCCGCCGAAAATGGGAATGGGGGGGTCGTGAGGATACTCCTGGGACGGCACGAGGTCCGTCCTAACGAAGCTGATGCAGGGGGCCTAACACCACTCTCACATGCTGCACGCAAGGGCCATTCGGGAGTTGTGAAGATACTACTGGAACGGCGCGATGTCGATCCCAACCCACCTGACAACCATTGGCGAACGCCGCTCTGGTGGGCTGCGAGCGGGGGGCATGAGGCAGTTGTAAGGATACTGATAGGGCGGAGCGACGTCATGCCTGACATAGCTGAGATGTATGGGGCAACACCACTCTCTCGGGCTGCCGAGAGTGGGCACGAGGGAGTTGTAAAGATACTACTAGAGCGGAGCGACGTTAGTCCTAATATAGCTGACAAGTGTGGGCGGACACCACTGTTGCGAGCTGCCGACAATGGGCATGAGGGAGTCGTAAAGATACTGCTAGGGCGGAGGGACGTTAGTCCTAATATGGCTGACAATGATGGGGAAACACCGCTCTCTCGGGCTGCCGAGAATGGGCACGAGGGAGTGGCGGGGATACTGCTAGGGCGGAGCGATATCAATCCTGACATGGCTGACGATTATGGAATAACACCACTCTCTCGGGCTGCCGAGAGTGGGCACGAGGGAGTTGTAAAGATACTACTAGAGCGGAGCGACGTTAGTCCTAATATAGCTGACAAGTATGGGCGGACACCACTGTTGCGAGCTGCCGACAATGGGCATGAGGGAGTCGTAAAGATACTGCTAGGGCGGAGCGACGTTAGTCCTAATATGGCTGACAATGGTGGGGAAACACCGCTCTCTCGGGCTGCCGAGAATGGGCACGAGGGAGTGGCGGGGATACTGCTAGGGCGGAGCGATATCAGTCCTGACATGGCTGACCATTATGGGGTAACACCACTCTCTCGGGCTGCGGGGAATGGGCATGATGGAGTCGTAAGGATGCTACTAGGACAGAACGATGTTGATCCTAACTCAACTAACCAAGGAGGACAAACACCGCTCTTGTGGGCTGCACGGAAGGGACATGAGAGAGTAGTGAGGATACTGCTAGGGCGGGGGGACATCACCCCTGACATAGCCAACAAACGTGGCGAAACACCGCTCTTTTGGGCTATTGAGTATGGACATGAAGGAGTTGTTAGAATACTGCTGGGTTCTAAAGACGTCAATCCTGATACCGTTAACAAATATGGTGAAACACCACTCTCACTAGCTACGCAGCTTGGGCATTGGGGAATTATGATGATTCTACTGGGTTGTAGAGACGTCAATCCTACCATAGCTGGCAAAGATGGCGAAACACCACTCCTCCGGGCTGCGCGGTTTGGACATGAGGGGGTTGTGAGGATGATCTTGGAAAGGGACGACTTCAATCCCGCCACAGTTGATGCGCGTGACCGGACACCACTCTCTCGGGCTGCCGAGAAAGGGCACGAGGGGGTTGTAAAGCTACTACTGGAACGAAGCGAGGTCAATCCCGCCACAGCCGACCAATATGGCCAAACGCCACTCTCCTGGGCTGCGCGGTTTGGGCATGGTGGGATCGTGAGGAGATTGCTGAGATGCGACGGGGTCAATCCCGACACATCTGACCATGATGGCCAAACGCCACTCTGGTGGGCTGTGTGGGGTGGGCATGAGGGAGTTGTGGGGATACTACTGAAACGGGAGGACGTCAATCCCAGTACAGCCGACCGAGATGGCAGAACACCGCTCTCTGGGGCTGCGCGGTGTGGGTATGAGGGAATTGTGAGGATTTTACTGGGGCGGGGCGACGTCGATCCTGACGCGGCTGACACATTTGGCCGAACACCGCTCTTCCAAGCTGCGAGGTATGGGTATGAGGATATTGTATGCATACTGCTCGAAGAGAGCGGGGTCAACCCCGACGCAGCCAACCACGATGGGCAAACCCCACTGTGGTGGGCTGCGAAGAACGGGCATGAAATGGTGGTTCGGCAACTGCTAGAACGGAATGATGTCAACCCTGATACACATGACAAGCATGGGCAAACGCCACTCTCGCAAGCTGTGCAGCATGGGCATAGCGGAATTATGAAGTTGCTGTGGGACCGCGCGTATTTAACTCCTGGACCTGCAGCAAGCCTACAATCAGGAAAGGTCTTCTCCCCTTCGCTGCTCTCACCACCTGAACCCCTTTTGGAAAGAGTTCAGAGGTATGACATCTAAGAACGAAACCCGGCCCTTCTCCCTCTCCACCTGCACGACATACTTTTCTCCCCAATGGAAAACTTTTGGTTAAGTAAAATGCCAGTCCAGCTGCAGAGAGCCCTCTACATGCGGGGACTACCGCAGATGCTAAACCTAGGGTTGGATCTTTCACCTTGAATTTCACCTTTTCTTATTCACCTCCTCAACCACCTCACCCCCCTCCTCACTCTTCATTTTATTATTAAAATTTGGGATTTGTTTAACCAATTTGGCTACATTCGTAGTCCACCGGTGCTTTCCAATACCCTCTTCTCCTTATTATTATTCACTTTTTTGATATGTTTTTTATTCCTTACCCCCACTGGGGAAAGTTGGTTAATGTCTGTCTGCGACGGAGTCCGGATTACTTGCGTTACTGTATAACTGTGAGGCAGCAACCGGTGTTTTATTTTATGGAGGGTGGATGGAAGGTGCAAACAAATGTACATAGATGCATCCTACGCACGCGGGGGTGAGCCCATAGCTAGAATCAATGGACAAGAGTTTATCCTGAGTAATTTACCGAGTTTTTTCTCTCCATTTTCCCCCACCTCCCTCGCTGCTCCATCCATCCTCCTTTCTTTCTGCAACCCATCCTTAGCCACCCGCCCATCTCCCGGATCGTGAGATAACCCCTCCTCCCTACTTATACAAGGGACATTTAACCTTTTGCTCTCGCTTATCATTTTGAACATGACAATTCATAACACTCCATACCCTTGCTGCAAAATCTACACCCTTCCGCTAACCCCACCCCTGTTTTGTGTCTCGGCCACCCGAAAATAATTACCAGATGTTTTCGACGAGTGATGGCACTTCTCGAGTGGGAAAATAGGTTAAAATCCGCTTCAAAAACGAGCTTAGTAGTCACCCACGATACCGGCGGTAGGGGTAGAAGTACCGAGCGCAAGAACACTAATTGCGCCCTAAAACAGAAAGCTGATATACAGGCATCATAATATGTTTTGATTCTGTCTCTTTAATGATATATACTGGCATGGCAGCCTAAGTCCTATCTTCCCTGATAGCGAGACAAATGAGTTAAGGATGAGGCTTTGGGAGGATTGTGTGGGAGGGGTTACCGAAGAACAGCCAAATACATGCCCACAATACATTCTTGTTGGAAGCTCTGGAAGTTGATAGATTATCTAAAAGGTTTGTTTGGATTTTTATTTTCTTCCTCTTCACCGGTCTTGTAACCCCCTACATTTCTCTTGAGATCTGGGGTGTTTTTCTTGCGCTAGACGTGCTAACGGGGTCTGACAAGTTCACCGCAGGTCACGGCGGCTTCACGGCGGTTTGCGGTATAATTGAATTGTATCGTGCGCTGTGCGAGCCCATTTTTAGTTGGAAATAGCCGCACTCTAGTCCCACACTTATCCGCAGGTACATGGGCGGAGAGACGCGCAAGCTCTGGAAGGGTTTCTCCTAATTATTTCTGAACTCTCCTCATACTTTCTCTTTCCTAATCTCTCGGCGGCACAATTAATTGTGAACTTCTTCATTGCTTAATTACAAACTTTGTGTATTAACTTGAGCTGTTCCTCCCAGTTGCATAAAACCCACATCGGCGATCATTACCGTTGCATCGGTTGTTTTCAACGTTTTCTAACAAGCTTCTCGAGTGATGCGCTGTGATGGTGTAGGTAATATTGTACACAGGGGAATGGGAATTTTAGCATCTTACGATCCTTTAATTGCTTGGAGTAAGGACACCACCGAGCCTTAATTATGCTAATAATTGATTTAAAGCCCGTGGGATGACAAAAGCGAACTCTGATTTCTCCCAGTAGTCTAGCACTAAGCCAAGCTGCATAGTACAGGCTCAACTTATCCACACTTTAGAAAGGCAAACAGAGGCAGCATACCAGTTTTATCAAATATCCGTCCGTCTATCTGCAGTTGAACTCAAATACCGGGCGAAGCGGAACCGTCGAGAATTGCGCTCGGACTTCCATTTCTGTTAGGCTGCGAGGGAACCAGCGAAAGGATTCTATTCGAGCCCTCGGCAGAGGCAAATAGGAAGAAGATCTGTGGGGGCGAGCAGCTTTAACGTTCTAGCGAGATTATGAATTCTTCAAGGCTAACTTATATAGCGCTGTACACCCAGATCAGAAGGTCCGATCTGATCCTCCGGTATCCCATCCAATAAGATTTCATTCTTCCTTGCTCCTCTCCCCGGCGGCAATGAGCCATTCATAGAAAGCCAACCTGGAGAGAAGAAAGAAAGAAAGGAAATACATCGAGGAGCAAAAAAAAGGAATCAACAGATACCTTAAGCTACGGGTTCTTGCTGGGCGGATTTCGGCTTTACATCTGTGACTAGCAGTTTCTCTGTGAATCCTGTTATTTCCAGTTGCTATGTTCAGGAAGGGACCTCGCCGTTGGCTACTTATCAGTAATTAATGTTTGTAATTTCCCTTGTCTTAAGAACGTGTCTACTCTTGTAATGCATTAAATATTTAATCGATAATAATATTATTACAACATCGCGCCAGGCACAACCCCCCAAAGACAGCAAGATAAGCACCAGTTCCATTGTTGGTATAATGTGAAAATACCTAGCTAGCGTAGTGATTAACATGTCAAGAAACTATTAACCTTCTGCGCAAATTAGCAGGAGCCCGGGGGTTCGATCTTTCTCTCGAATTGGGTTAGTATCGAACAACCCGACGTAGGGTTGGGAAATTTTAGTAAACCCTATGCTGTAGGGACTGGGTGACTGAGAGACTTTAAGCCTTTCTCAATAGGGCTGTAGTGCAAGTCAGACTTGCTGCGAGGTGGTATGGTGCCTTGCGTCTAAAGTGTGGACCTGGGTATGATATCATAGAATTCGACTCTGGAGGGCACCCAGAAGGGTGAGATCTGGGATCGGCGGAGTGGTAGAAAAAGGAACTAAGGAACCAAACAAGAATTTTTTTATCTTATTTTAAAAGCTGATTTGCTTCCTTCGATTAGGGGGAAAGAAGCTATAGCATATTCTGTGTGCTACTAGATTCTCTAGTTCTAAATGTGCTGTAGTTTGGTAAATGGGTTGCTATAAAGTGTGGCCATCTACTGCTAGAGTACTCAGCAGTATTGTGAATTACTAGTGCAGAGAGCAATGCTGGTGAATAGTATTTATGTTTTTAACTCAAATATTTAACGCTAGCTAACCTCTCTTCCTTCCGCTGTGAGATCAAGGGACGCCTTTCAAGCAAGATCCATTGGTAAATGGGTGTCCGTAACGGGCTTCCCTTCCTTAGAGCTATGGGCATCGGGGTAATGATCGGACTAACAAGCACTTTCACAACCCTAGAGCCCTATAAGTTACCACCCCCTCTCCCTCCAGCCCCAAGATATTCTCTAGAGCCTCGATAGAAGCCGGATTCTCATTTGAAGCGATCCCTCTCCTCTCACAAGAAGATGAATTCAATAATACACTGTAGAATAGATCCTCTCAGAGCACAGGCAGCCCACCGGCGATGTCAACTCGTTCAACTTGTTAACGTGCGACAACAATACCGTAAACCTCGTTACAGAAATAGACGCTTCGGAGCGTTAGATTCCGAAGTGGCTATCGCTACTTGAACCAGAGCAAGGGCTGAATGTGTGCGAACCGACCGACTCGATGACAGAGGAGACTGGGCGCCAGAAACCGACCAGTCTAGAAAATAGTGGGATGAAAGAGACTGTTGTGTCGGGCAAGCGCGTGCTGTTCCGGGAATCCGGGGGTGGTGGAAAGGTTATCTGAGGTATGAAGGAAGACTTCTTGCCTGGAGAGGGAGGGCGGTAGGCAAATAACGACTCTTCGGCGATTGATACCCTGGGAGGTCGGGGCGGGGGAAAGGTTTCGGACTCCACTGCACTCCCTCATTCACTCGTCCTTTATATACCACACTTATGTTTGGTTAGTTATGAGGATGAGAGAATGGGTTTCCGAAGCTACCTACACTTTAGTTTAGCCTGGTCTAGTTCGAGCGTTCGGCCGATGCGCCATTTATCAGCTATCCTCCCACGTATCTTACCTATCGGCAGTCGGCCTCTCCCTCGCCACCGCAATATATCTATGGTGCTTCACCATTACCCAACCCCATCGAGGCCCCGAATCCCTCACAGGACATTCCTAGGATAAAGGTTAGCACACATTATAATGGAGCATTCAATACTCTCTGATCTTACCTTTATAGACCTCCTGTTGAATCCATCTCCCAAAGACACCAGATTACTCACCAGGAGTGTCTAGAGAGAATATTCCCTCAAGCCATCCTGTGAACGGCCTCGTACCTGTCAAAGTAGAGATCCGAAGAGACCGTGGGTATTCCAACGGGGTCGGAAGCATTCGAATCGGCATTCGACTCTATGCGAGAGATCTCCCGATCAGCCAAGATGAGGTAAGGGGTGTGAAAGATTCCAACGGGTGGTAAAAGCGCCGTTGGAATAAAGATCCCTCGGGATCTCATCATAGATCGATGATGCGTTGGATGCATAGCCGCGGAATACTCCCCTACCCGGGTACTCCTCAGATGGCGAAAGCTCGGTATCTGAATCGTAAGCAATGATGAACCTACCAGAGGTGCCGAGTGGTTCGGCAAACGGCGAGGGAGGTGAGGCGGCTGAGACGGAAGAGGAGGACGAGCAAGGGAAGAAGAGAGGGGCAGGAAATAATCACTAGGGTAGGATGCTGCTCATGAGCAGAGGGTTGAGCAGTTGTTCGGTGGAGCTCCGGGCGGAGTAATTCCAAAGGCCATAGTGCTGACAGACTCTGACGCGGCCGAGTCTGTTCCCTCATTATGCGGATATCTTGTAACTGGCGTTAGCATAACATTATGATAATTTCGTACTTGGGCGTAAATTAAGCTATAGGGCTGATTAACAAAATGAGAACACCGAAATCTGAGTCTGGTTGTATCAAGACTTAGTTTGTGCCCGAGTATAATATTAATGGTATTATAGGATTTAAATTATTCTCCTCCAGTTATTTTCTTTGTACGGGATATGGGACTATTTCTCTTTATACAGCATCCTCTCCCGCCCCTCCTGCTCAACTTGTCGTATTATCTTCTCTATATTTGGGGTCTTTTTTCCTCCAAAGAATCCTCCTACAACCGGGGGCCTATCCTCACACCATTACTATAACTCTTTCCGCAATTTCTCATCTCCCGTCTTTGAACGAAAATGTCTAACTACAGCAAGAACAATGAAAAATGGACAAAATTCTGAGTCTATAAGCAGGAAACAGAGACCAAACTAAACCTGAACCCCGTATTTTTAGACGGAATGAAGGAGACGGAAGATGAAACGCAGACCGAACATTCCCATTGGAACTGCAAGAATAGCACAACATCCGACGCCGAACTGTGCTAGGATGGAACCGGGGTTCGGAGCGAAGGGGAGGGGCAGCGGGGCCACAAGCCTGTCGTGCACTCTGGGGAGGGAAATGGAAGTGGAAGTGGAACTCGCATTAAGGGGGGGGAGAAGGCAGGCGGAGCATATAAGCGTGTCAGTGGGATTTAGAGAAAGCGGCCCTTGGCGGTTTTTGAGGGGGATGGGAAAGATTGAGTACTATTAAGTTAAGCAGTGTTGGGGTTTGCGGATTTGCGGGCTTGCAGTAGCTTCACCACTCCCTTATGGCCATTCTTAGTGGCCCAAAAGAGCGGTGTTCGGCAGCCATTGTCTGGCATATCGGGGTTAACATCTTCCCGCCCCAACACTAGCTTCACTACTTCATCATACCCCTTCTCGGAAGCAAATGAGAGTGGCGTCCGGCCGTCTTTATTGCGCGTGTTGGGGTTGATATCTTTCTGCCTCAATAGCAACCTCACCGCCGCCTCGGACCCATCTTCAGCAGCCGACAGGAGCAGCGTCTGACCATTTTGCCTATTGATGTTGACATTTCCCCGTTCGACTAGTAGGTTCATTACTCCCTCATGCCCTATACTGGCGGCGCACAAGAGAGGCGTCCGCCCGTACCCGTCCGCCGTATCGAGTTTGAAGTCCTTCCTTCCTAATAGTAGCTTCACCACCCCTTCGTGCCCCTCTTCAGCAGCGAGCAAGATCGCCGTTTGGCCGTATTTATCTTGCCTGTTGGGGTTGACATATCTCCTTCCCCGGACAATATTTACCACTCGGGGCGTCTTACCCCACCAACCATCTGTGCCATCAGGCTTGGCAGTTGCCCACCTAATAAGTAGCCTCACAATTCCCTCATGTCCATTCTTAGTAGCCTATGATAGTACTGCTCGACAAAAGTATCCATCTGGCTTGTCGGGGCTGACAGTCTGCTGCTCTAATAGCAACTTTGCTACCGCCTCTTGTCCACATATGGTAGCCCATATGAGTGGTGTAATCCCCAGAAAATCACTTCCATTGAGATCATAATTCGGTTGGTCTATGAGAGCGGTTGCGATTTCAGCGATGCCGAAAACTGATGCACAATGAAGTCCAGTAAATCCAGCCAGGTGGCCGTTGATTGGGATATCACGGCTATACCGACCGGTCTTCGATATGAGATCCACTAGAAGTATCCTAGTTGATATATGACTTTCAATTTGACTGAAAAGCTGAAGCGCAAGTGATACTACTTCCCTTGCAGCCCCTCTCTTGGCATGAACACCCTAAAATAAGGAAGAATATTTTAGGAAGGGTATTGACGGAGGTAGAGGAAAGAGCGTAGACGGAATATCCTGAATGGTCTGAGAGTTGAGGTATGTCAAGCAGGTTTTAGCCATTATTGAGTAAGTTGCGCCAAAGAGGTTGGGACAGGTGTCGAGATAGTCCTGGAGGGTGAAGTGAATCAAGCGGATAATTGAAGCCTGCCTATCGACGGCGACGAGCCCCAAACAGCAGCTTAACAATGTCTCCACCGGAGGAATCTTTTCAGCATCGAGATCCGCAGATCCTATCTCGACCGCTAGGGCGTGGAGAAGCTCATCGAGTTGTAATAGCCGCTCGGAATGGGAGATCCACATCAGTGCTGCCATCACCAGTCTCGCTTTCTCCCCACCTTGCTCCTTTATCCGCTCAATCGTCACGCCATAAACATCCTTCAAATCTAAGCCCTCGGTCATTGCCCTCAATCTTTGTCGCCTACTACCAGCCGTAGTTTCCCCGAGGATAGCATCCATGGTTATGGAAATCAGCAGAAACCTAGATGTATCTATTAGTGGTGAATGTGGGGTGGATTTTTCCATCATGTTGCTCACTTACGTTTCGGGAATATTCTCGGTAAAGCTTTTGATGATTTCGTCCTCCAAACCATTATCGTTCGCTCGTAGAGATGTGTCCTTACTCAATCTCATCCGGACATATCCCACGATATCATCACCCTTGGGTTTTATGAACAAAACTGCCGCTCTCCCACCAAGATGAGTCTCGATCTCGCCGCGAATGTGCTGCCTCCCGGTTAAGAGTATTCGCGTATTTGGTGACTTCTCGAGTATTTGTCTCAACGAATCTAGAACCTCCGGTCGATGCCTTTCCACACATTCATCTAGAGCATCAACACATATAAATGTCGGCTTTAAGAATGTGACAGTCTGCAGCATCTTCACAATTTCGGCCACTCGTAGCCCCCTTCCACCAATCACCGTTTTGTAGTCTTGAAATTTCCGACTTATCCCATCCGGGACCTTCTCCAATCCACCGACAATCTGTTTCAGTAGTGAAACGAGTATGTTTGTTGGGGTCTGCTCTTCCCGCGCAGCAAAATCAACGTAGAAACATGAGACAGCAATATTTCGCTCTCCAGCCGTATCGCATAACTTGTCCACCACTAGTGAGCTAGTACCGCTACATGTCAGTACCACTGCCTTTTGGTTTTTCACTGTACTCGAGTA
>Ga0307513_10002077_pt1 | contig 28129 bp, 23 predicted proteins | sample 15_EM_MG_FD_202174 | JGI IMG/M metagenome (GOLD analysis project Ga0307513, IMG submission 202174) | Populus trichocarpa ectomycorrhiza microbial communities from riparian zone in the Pacific Northwest, United States - 15_EM | ecosystem: Host-associated > Plants > Roots > Unclassified | place... | reverse complement strand
CGATTAGCGCTGCACGCGATCGACTGAGTAGAGCTAACAAGCTCGGAACTTGCTTGTCATCGTCCAGCTTTCTTGATTTCGCTTTTGCGGTTACGACCAAAAAAGTCATCGCAATTCACCTCGCCGATTCGTAAATCCCAACGTTATTTCGCCATGGAGATCGCGAACCATGTTTATCAATAATTCGCTCGGAAGGCTTCTGCTGGTCGCCGCCATTGCTTTGAATCCTGGCGCATTCGGCAATGCCGCGAAGGCTCAGCCTACTAGGCCGGCGTATCAGACGACCGAGGTTGCGCCCGGTCTCTATAGCTTCGGCGGTGGGTTGGCCTTCAACGCCTTCATGGTTACCGACGATGGTGTGGTCGTCATGGACAGCTTCGACAAGGATTTCGCCAAAGCCTCGCTTGAGGCCATCCGCAAAGTTACGGTCAAACCAATCAGGTACCTCATTTATTCGCACAATCACTACGATCACATCAGCGGCGGCGAAGTATTCAAAGCAGAAGGCGCCACGATTCTCAGCCACGAGGCCGCCGCCAACTGGCTGAAGAGCCACCCTAGCCCGGACGTAGCCATGCCCGACAAGACTTGGTCCGGATCCAAGTCGGAGCTGAAGCTCGGGAGCAGTCAGATTAACCTTCTGTATTTTGGCGCGAACCACGGCGAAGGCATGACCGTATTCCAGTTTCCGCACGAGAAGGCGATCTACACCGTCGATCTTGTCGTGCCGAATCGGGTGGCCTTCGCCTACATGCCAGATTTCTCCCCCAAAGAATGGGAGCGCACGCTTGCTGAGATGAGCGAACTCGATTTCGACCAGGTGATGTTTGCTCACAACGCGCCTGTAGGACCAAGGGCGAGCGTGACGGACCAGCTGAAGTTTCTTCAGGATCTAAGGGATGCGATTTTCGCTGAGTTCAAGAAGGGCACGCCCTTCATGCGGATTCCGAACGCAGTGAAGCTTCCTCAATATGAGACGTGGGATGGATACGAGGAATGGTTGCCTATGAACACCTGGCGCGTTCTCCTCGAGATTGCGATGGGCGTCTGACAACTGACAACCACGGCGACCGTTTTACCAGGTGTGGATGTGACCCGTCCGGGTTGCGGGCGCTGGGTATGCCTGTGACAACGTTTCTAAGTAGTCACTCTTCCCGCCGCGTCGACACCAGTCGCAGAAACGCCTCGTGCTGGTAACGGCTCATCCGCAGCTGCTGGCCGGTATCCATCGTGACCACGTGATGCCCGTTGAACCACGGGTGGATGGCTTTGACCCGGCGGACGTTGATGATCGCCGAGCGGTGGACGCGGGCGAAATGGCGCGGATCCAGACGGGTGACCAGCGTCGTCATGGTCTCGCGGAGTTCGTGCACCTTGTCGGCTAAATGGATCTGCACGGTGTTGCGGCTGGCCCTGATCCAGACGATGTCGTCGACGGCGACGAAGACCACGTGCTCGTCTACCCGCACCGGAATGCGGTCCAAATAGTCGTCGCGCTGGCGCAACGCATCCAGCGCCTGCAGGATGCGCGCAGAAGCCTGCGGCCCGACAGCTTCGCCGGCGGACAGTCGCGCCTTCGCGCGTTGCAAGGTGCCGGCAAAGCGCTCGCGGCTGAAAGGCTTGACCAGATAATCCACTGCGTTCGCTTCGAAGGCGCGCACTGCGTACTGCTCGTAGGCGGTGACGAAGACCGTCGCCGGCATGCGTTCGGCGCCAATGGTGGCGACCACATCCAGGCCCGTGATGGCCGGCATCTGGATATCCAGGAACACCAGCTCCGGCGACTGGCTGCGGATCGCCGCCACCGCCGACACGCCATCGCCGCATTCGCCCAGCACCTCGATGTCCGGATCGTCGCGCAGCAGACGAACGATCGCGTGGCGCGCGATCGGCTCGTCGTCCACCACCAGCGCGCCGATGCTCATGCAGAGGCAAGCTCCGGCGAAAACTCCGGCGCATCGTCCGGCCCCTCGAGTTCTCGGAACGGTATGCGGATGCGGCAGGCAACGCCTTCGGGCCAGATCATATCCAAGCGGACCTCGGCGGCGTCGCCATACAGTTCCTTGAGCCGCAACCGCGTATTCGACAGGCCGATGCCGTGTCCGGCAGAGTCCGCGGGACCGACCGCCAGCGTGCTGTTGCGATTGCGCACATCGATGCACAGCGTATCGCCCTCACGCCGGCTTTCGATCTCGATATTGTCGCTGCCGACGCGCTGGCCTATGCCATGGCGGATCGCGTTCTCGACGATGGGCTGCAGGATCAGGCTGGGCACGGCGCAGTCCAGCGTATCCGGCGCGATGTAGATCTGCGTGGTCAGCCGATCCTTGAACCGCGTGCGCTGGATGCCAAGATAGAGTTCGATCAAGGTGAGTTCCTGACGCAGGCTGATCTCCTGGCCATCGTAGTCCTCGAGGAAGGCACGCAGTAGGTCGCTCAAGCGCAGCAGCATGTCCTCGGCGGAGACCTTGTCTTCGTCGAGCAGGGTCACGATCGCATGCAGCGTGTTGAACAGAAAATGCGGCTGCAGTTGCGACTTCAGCGCCAGCAGTCGCGATTGCGCCAGCTCGGTGGCCAGCCGGCTAGCCTCGACTTCACGACGGGTTTTTTCAGCGTGGAAATGCATCGCCTGGTGGATCGCGAACAGCGTCCAATAGGTAAGCAGGCTGGTGGCGAAGTGCTGGGCCAGGAAAAACCATAACTGCTCAGCCAATCCGCTGGGCTCGAACAGCGTGGAAACCAACGCCCCGGCCACCATCGCCACGAAGGTGACGCACACGCTGGCCACCAGCTGCGCGCCCAATCCGCGCAATCGGAAAGGAGCGCGCACCGGGTAGCGCTCGGCCAGACGAAACACTGTCGGCGCCAGCGCGGCCCAGGTGTACCATTGGATCATCGACCAGCGCAGATAGGTGAATATCCCGAAGCTGGGACCGTCGCCCAGTCCACCGGTTAGGGAGCTTTGGATGGCGAACATCATCGCCACCGCCGTCCAGATGGCGACATAGCGCCAGAAACCTATTTCCGTGCTGCCAAGACGAATCTTCATTGCAAGTGTCCAAAGTGCTCCGGGTGCCGGGGCAGGGCCATCCTAGGCGCGGGGAGCGGCGCTGCAAAGCGCGGCGACGCGTCACTACGATTCGCCACCGCATAACGACGATTCGTCCCGGATCGATTGCCGGCTTGCCGCCGTGTGGGCCTTGATGCATGCACCGACCCCGCAATGCGCCGTCGGCATTCATCCATCCGACCGGAGACCTTCGTCATGCGCCCGACTCTTCCCGCCGTTCTCGCCACTCTATTGTTCGCCACCGCCGCGCACGCCGGCGCCGGCAAGGACACCCGCTATCTGGATCTCATCAATCGCGCCTACGACAGCGTGACCTCTCTCGAAGTCGCGCCTGCAGGAAGCGATGCGTTCCAGGAAAAGCCGTTGGGTGCGCCCCTGCGCGGCGGCGGCGACTCGACCACGATAGAAATCGCGGGCGAGAGCTGCCTGTACGATATCCGCTTCAAATTCCGCAACGGCAGGACGCTGATCTACAAGGAGGTGGATATCTGCAGCGGCGGCAAGTTGGCCATTCGCCAATTGCCTTCCAGAGACGCAAGCCGGTTGGTTCGATCGGAACCGCCGACGACGCAATACGCCGAGGGCAATACCCCATGACGCGCATCGCGCTCATGGGTTGGCGTTAGCTATTTCCTCGAGCGAGTAATACACGGCTTTGCCGTGCTGACGCGCCAGCTCGACCATTTCGTCAGCGCCCGCGGAGGGTCCGTCGATGCGTAGGCAGCCATCGCATTTGGCGACCAGTCGTCGCGAGATGGGGTGGAATATCTCGTTGAAAATAGGGTCGCCAATGCCGGAGGAACCGGCGTGTTCGATCAGCGGCAGGGCATACCACTCGCCCAGCACTGGCAGATGTCCGGCGCGAAACAGGCGAAGCGACGCCTCCGTCATCGCCTCCACGTTCTTTGCGATCAGAACGGGGTCGTCATTGGTGCCCGAACGGTAGGGGCCGGCGACCAGGATCATTTGAGGTTTCACGAGTACTCCCGAGATGGAGGTCTGAGGTCTGGAGCAAGCCGAATCGCGAAACGGATCTGGCTTGAATGAATTGTCGGTCTGCCTGGCGGGATAGAGCCGCTTTCGACCCAAAGCGCGCCATTGAGGTGAGGTGAGCAGGGTCTGGATTGGGAACGGATACTGCCTCAAGACTGCCAGAGGTGCCTGGCAACGTGATCGGCTGAGTAATTGACAGTCTACCTACTGGTAGGTAGAATCGAATCTCCTTCTACTAGAGTGACTCCATGGGCATCTCTCCTCTTGGCTGGCTTCATACGCTGGGAAGCCTCCCCGCCATACCTCTTGCCGCCTACATGCTTGCCAGGCATGGACGCATCGTTCCTGAAGCCAGGGCGGGGCGGGCGTACTTCTGGTTTATGTTGCTGGGTGTGCTCACTGTCTATCCAATTGCGCATCAACCCATAAGCTCGATCATTGCGACCGTCACGCTTGTGGTGCTTCTTCTGGGCTATGGCATCTCAAAGTGGTCCATGGCGAAGCGATTCGGGAAGTACATTGAGACGATTTCACTTAGCATCAGCGTCTTCCTGTTGATGGTCCCCACCGTCAGTGAAAGTTTGCGGAGGCTGCCTGTCGACAACCCGCTGGTGACCGATCTGAAAGACCCGCTTTTGCTCGGTGTTCAGGGCACGCTATTTTTGGCGTTGATAGTTGGCATTTCTTTGCAGATGCGTGCGTTGTACAAGCGAAAAACCGTTCAAAGCAAGGCAGACAGTTGATGAGTTCATCCGGCTCTGATTCGCAGTCGCAGTATTCGCCCAAAGCGCTAGAGATCATTCGGCGAACAAATGAGCTACTAGCGTCGGGCGGATATAACGGTTTCAGCTACGCAGATATTGCCGAGTTGGTCGAGGTAAGAAAAGCCAGCATTCACCATCACTTCCCCACCAAGGCGGATTTGGTGAAGGCAACCGTCGCTCTCCATCGGGACGCAACACGGCGTGGCCTCCAGTCGCTTGACGAGCTGACGACTGACCCGCTAGAGCGCCTTGTTGCTTACAGTCGTTTCTGGGCGGAATGCATTGAAGGATCAAATCCTCCGATTTGCATTTGCGCTCTGCTAGCGGCGGAACTTCCGGCTGTTCCTACGGAGGTCGCAGATGAAGTCAAAGGGCACTTCAGAGACCTCCACGCATGGGTTACCTCTAACATGGAGGAGGGGAAATCAAAGGGCAAAATGCAACTGGCTGACGCCCCATCCGCGGAGGCCTCTATGTTTATGGCGTCGATACACGGCGCGATGCTTGCTGCTCGAGCAACCGGCGACGCATTGCTGTTCTGGGAGATTGCGAAGCTATCTACTGATCGTTTGAGAATGGCATAGCGGCATAATCGCTATTGGCCAAAAACAGGCCTGTAAGTACCATTTTCCTTGCCTGTCCACAAAACACTCCGCCAGCCACTCGCGTTGAAGCGCGTGGAGCACGACGGATCAGTGACCCACCGCGCGTCGCCATTGCGAGCCCGCGCGCTGGAACAGGACGCGTTCGGGGCGGTGCAGGGCGAAGCCCTGGCCGTAGTCCACGCCCAGCGAATTCAACGCTTTCGACATGTGGCCGGCGCTGACCCATTCGGCCACCACTTTCAATCCGCGCTGATGGCCGATCTGGGTGATGGCGCTGATGATGGTGCGACTCATCGGATCGGTGTCCAGGTCGCGGATGAAGCTGCCGTCGATCTTGATCATGTCCACCGGCAGGTTCTTCAAATAGCCGAACGAGGACATACCGGCGCCGAAATCGTCCAGCGCGATCAGACAACCTGCGTGACGCAGGCGTTCGATCATGTGCACCACCTTGAGCAGGTTGCGCACGGCCACGGTTTCGGTGATCTCGAAGCAAAGTTTGTGTGCCGGCACTCCGTATTGCGCCATGAGTCCGAGAATGAAGTCGGCAAGCCCCTCGTCCTCGATGCTGGCGCCGGACAGATTGATGGCGCACGTGCCCAGACGCGTGCCGGCCGGATGCAGCTCGGAAAAATGCGCCAGCGCATTGCGGATCACCCAACGGTCGATGGCCGGCATCAATCCGTACCGCTCGGCCGCCTGCAGGAATGTACCGGGCAGCACGATGCCGTCTTCCTCGTCGCGCAGCCGCAACAGCAGTTCGATGGTGGGCGCATCGGCCTTCATCCCACCGAGCGGCACGATTTCCTGGTAATCCAGCAGCAGGCGGTCCTGCTCGACCGCCCAGCGCACGCGGTTGGCCCATTCCATCTCGCTCTGGCGGCGCGTGGTCTCGTCGTCCTCACGATAGACGTGCACGCGATTGCGGCCGTTCTCCTTGGCCAGGTAACAGGCGGTGTCGGCCCAGGCCAACAGATCCTTGAGGGTCGGCTCGCCGTGGTCCACCACCACCACGCCAATGCTGGCGCTGATCGTGTAGGTATGCGTCTGCCAGGTGAACATCAGCGCTTCGATGCATTCGCGCAGGCGCTCAGCCAGGACGAGCGCGCCCTCGGCGTCCACGTTGAACGCCAGCAGTCCGAATTCGTCGCCACCCAATCGCGCCAGCACGTCGCCGAGGCGCTGCTGCTGGCGCATGGCCAGCGCCAGTTGCGCCAGCAGCTGATCGCCGGCCATGTGGCCGGAGACGTCATTGATCAGCTTGAACTGGTCCAGGTCGATGTACAGCAGCGCGCAAGGCGGGGAGCCGGGATGGAGCTTGCGTTCGGCCAGCGCCAATTCGACCTGTTGCTCGAACTCGCGGCGGTTGCATAGTTCGGTCAGCGCGTCGTGGGTCGCCTGGTAGATCAGGCGCTCGGTCAGCTCGCGGTGTTCGGAAATGTCGGTCGCCACCATCAGCAAGTGCGGGACGCCATCCATGTCCACTTGCGCGATCGATACGTTGACCCAGAAAGGCTCGTCGCCATGGCCCAGTAGCGCCGCGTCCATGCTGCTCCAGTCCTCACCCAACGTCGCCGGGTCGCTGGCGCGACGCCGCAGCAACGGATCGGCGAACAGATCCGCCAGCAAGGGCCGCACGACCCCGCCCAGACGCAGGCGTGCGGCCTGATTGGCGTAGACGATTCGTCCGTCGCTGCCATCGGCCAGCAGTACCAGGGCCGGCAGCAGCTCATTGAGCGTGCGGAAGCGGACTTCGCTCTCGCGGAAGCGCTCGCTCATCCGCTGACCCATTTTGACCGCGCGGCGGCGGGTGGTGGATAGCGACCAGAGCAATAGCGACAACAGCAGGCTAATGGTCACGCCTGCGCCGATGACGGTGCGTACACGCGATGCATCCAGTACGTGCACGCGCGGCCGCAGCTGCATCTGCCAGTGACGGCCACCGAAGTCCAGCGTGCGCGTGTGCGCCGCCGCATCCGCAATGAAGGGAGTACCGGAGTCGAAAAAGTCTTCGGCCTGGAGCGCATCGAGGTCGCGGATACGCACCCGGAAACGGTCCAGCACCGAGCTGCCCAGAGCCTCGTACACCAACGGTTCCAGGCGCAGGCTGATCGCCAGCGCGCCGATTTCCCGGCTGCGTCGTTCGACCAGATCGATCGGAATAGGTCCGCGCGAATACACAGGTAGGCGCACCGTCACTCCGAGCGCGGCGGGACCGGCGTATTGCTTGAACTGCCTCAGTGCGAACGGCGCAGAAATCATCGGTGCATCCGTATCCCGCGCCCGTTCCAGCGCCAGCAGGTTCGGTTTCTGCGCGGCGATATCGAAGCCGATCAGCGATTCGTTGCCGCGCAAGGGGGCAGCCAGTTCATAGGGATAGGCCACGCGCTGCGGATCGTTCGGATCGGACTGGCGGCGCGCGAAGACGGTCGCGACGTAGCCCGGATGCTTCGCCGATATGCGCAGGTTTTCGGTGTATTGCTCGAACTTCCGCTGGTCCATATGGTCGTTGGACAGGAACACTGTTTGCATCGCGCGCAGCACAGCGGCGGCCTTCTCCAACGGCGCCCGCAGGCGCAACGCGCTGCCGTCGGCCAGCGCGGCGTACGCGGCCTGCGTACGTTCGCGCTCGTCCAGCCACACACGGTGCGCCACCCAAGCCGTGAACAGCAGGCCGGCGACCAGTACGGCCAAGGCCCAGACCGCAGGCGGCGTACCCAGGCGCCGTGGCATGTCGTCCGCGGGCGTGGCGCTGGCCAAGGGTTGTGGCGAGGGAGAGACGGCATTCACTGCGATACCTGAACTCCTTTGGCCGGATGAAGATGAATTAAGAGACGATCCGTGCCCGCAGGTCAGACCCCAGTTGACCCTTGAGGCATGCATGCTGCATGCCAAACCCTTGCCGTGGCGTGATGCAGCGCGTAGATCCGGCAGTATTCCGCCTAGTCGAGCAGTGTGGGTTGAGTTCGCCCGGATGCGCCAGCGTCAGGTTTGGTCCCGCAGCGTCGGTCCCGGCCTCCCATCAGCGCTTGGGCAGAGAGATAGCTGCCCCCCGAAATCCAGGCGCCCCGGCTATTGGTCGCGCACTTCGCCGCCCGGTAGGAACTGCCAGGTGCGGGTGACGTGCAGGATGTCGATGTTCTCGTCGGTCTTGGGCAACGGCGGGAACGGCACCGACAGCTGCACGATGCGCAGCGCGGTGGAATCGAGCAGCGGAATGCCGCTGGACTGGATGATGCGGGTGTTCTCCACCGAACCGTCGCGGCGCACGGCCACGCTGATCACCAGTTGCCCTTTCAGGCGCTTGCGCCGCGCCTCGTCGGGATAATTAAGATTACCCACGCGCTCGGCACGGTCCACCCACGCGCGCAGGTAGTTGGCGTAGGCGTATTCCTTGGTGCTGGCGGAAACGAATTTGCGTTTCGGGCGTTTGGCGTAAAGATCGGAGCGCAGGTGGATTTCCGCGGCTAGGCGTGCCATCTCCGCGTCCCGGTCGATCTTCAGATCGCCGCGCGGCAGCTCCGGCCGATCGGGTTCGGGCCGGGTTTGCGCGGGCGGCGCCGTGGTTTCGCTGTTTCTTGCCGTGACCACACGCGTTTCCGGCGGCGGGGCGACCTCGGGCGATTGCGCGCGCAAGGGTTGCGGCGCTACCCCGGTCTGCGTTTGCGGCACCCAGCCGGCCTGACTATCGCGCGGGCGCTGGGCCTTGTCGTGATCGCCGCCGCCCTGCTGATTGGCCGCGGCCAGGAAGTCGGCCTGCTTCGGCGTGAGCGGGGTTTGGGTTTGGCTGAGGATCACGTCCAGCGTGGGCACCACCGGTGCCGCATCGTCCAGGGCGAAACCCAGGCCAAGCACCAGCATGCCGTGCACGATCAGCGACAACGCCAGGGTGGCGGTGAGACGTTCGTTGGAACCTATCTTGGGCGGGGCGACGACTGCGGACATGTCAGCGAGAATAAAGCCCCTCTCCCCACGGGAGAGGGGTCGGGGTGAGGGTACGGCGAAGTGAAGAAGCCTCAGGTCTTGGTTCGCAGGCCACGATCAAGCAAGCGCTCGTTGCTGTGCCATCGAGCACTGCGAGTGCGTCACTTCGCCGTACCCTCATCCGCTCCTTCGGAGCACCTTCTCCCGAGGGGAGAAGGGAAAAGCGGATTCGCGCTTCACCACTACCCATCAGCAAGCCGCTTCTCGATCGCATCGAACAACATCCCCGCGATATTCAACCCGAATTGCGCATCCAGTTCGCGCACGCAGGTCGGACTGGTGACGTTGACTTCGGTCAGGTAGTCGCCGATCACGTCCAGCCCCACGAACAGCATGCCGCGACGTTTCATTTCCGGCGCCACTTGTTCGGCTATCCAGCGGTCGCGGTCGGAGATCGGGCGGCCTTCGCCACGACCGCCGGCGGCCAGATTGCCGCGGAACTCATCGCCTTGCGGGATCCGCGCCAACACATAATCCACCGGCACGCCGTCGACCAGCAGCACGCGTTTGTCGCCGTCCTTGATGCCCGGGATGAAACGCTGGGCCAGGGTCAGGTTGCCGCGGCCGACCAAGGTCTCCAGGATCACGTTGAGGTTGGAGTCGCCGGCACGGGCGCGGAAGATCGAGCGGCCACCCATGCCGTCGAGCGGCTTGAGCACGGCCTCGCCGTGTTCGGCCACGAAGGCCTTGAGCGCCGCGGGGTCACGGCTGACCAGAGTCGGCGGGCAGCACTGAGGGAACAGCAGGGCGGCCAATTTCTCGTTGAAGTCGCGCAGACCCTGTGGATCGTTGACCACCAGCGCGCCCGCGCCCTGGGCGATACTGAGGAGGTGCGTGTCGTAGAGGAACTGGTCGTCGAACGGCGGGTCCTTGCGCATCAACACCGCCTGGCCCGGGCCGAAGGCCAGTTCCGCGGTTTCGCCCAGGGTGAACCAGCCGGCCTTGTCGTCCTTCACTGTCAACGGCGCGGCCTGCGCCACTGCCTTGCCGTCGCGCAACGACAGGCCGCCGGGCTGCACGTAGTGCAGGCGATGGCCGCGACGCTGGGCTTCCAGCAACATGGCGAAAGTGGTGTCTTTGGCGATCTTGATGGACCCGATGGGGTCCATAACCACGACGACATCGAGGGGCATAGAAGGCAATCCGGGGGTATTTCGTCGGCAAGATGTTAGCAGGCGCAAAATGAGACGGAGTTCGCATCACGGCGTTCAGCTTCACTTTGATTTGAAGCTCAACTTGACAGTCTGCGCTGGTGCTGGGATATAAGAGGCTTCGCAGCGGTGCCGATTAGAAGCGCCGCGCTTGGGGAAAGAAGGTAATGACAGAGCATGACAACCCGGCCGGGGGGTTCAGCGGCCTCCGGGTGATGGTGATTGACGACTCCAAAACTATTCGTCGCACTGCTGAAACCCTGCTTAAGCGGGAAGGCTGTGAAGTGGTCACGGCAACGGACGGTTTTGAGGCGCTCGCCAAGATCGCCGACCAACAGCCGCAAATCATCTTCGTGGACATCATGATGCCGCGCCTGGATGGCTATCAGACCTGCGCGCTGATCAAGAACAACCAAGTCTTCAAGAGCACGCCGGTGATCATGCTGTCTTCCAAGGACGGCCTGTTCGACAAGGCGCGCGGCCGCATCGTCGGCTCCGAGCAATACCTGACCAAACCCTTCACCCGCGAAGAGCTGCTCGACGCGATCCGCACCCACGTTGGCTAACGGGAAGGAATGACGCCATGAGCCGCACTCCCTTCGACATCCTGGCTGAGTACGAGCGCCGCAGCCTGGCCCACGCCGTGGCCCTGCCTGCGCGCGAAGCGGTCGCCGAGCAATGGCGCGGCGTCGGTTACCGGGTCGGTCAGCGCCGTCTGGTCTCGGGTTTCGAGGACGTGGTCGAAATCGTGCCGCTGCCTCCGACCACGCCAGTACCGGGCGCGCAGCCGTGGCTGCTGGGCATCGGCAACTTGCGCGGTAACCTGTTTCCGGTGATCGACCTCAAGCATTTCCTCGAAGGCGAGCGCACCGTATTGCACGAGGGCCAGCGTGTGCTGGTCGTGCGCCAGGCCGGCGGCGACGTCGCCCTGACCATCGACGAACTGTATGGCCAGCGTAGTTTCACCGAAGACCAGGGCGTGGACCCTGGCGTGCTGGCGGATGGCCGATACGGCCATTTCGTGGAGCGTGCGTTCCATGGCGACGAGCATGACTGGGGAGTCTTTGCGTTGTCGCTATTGGCGCGTACACCGGAATTCCGCCAGGCCGCGCTATAACGCGAAGGTGTCGGCGGAAGTGGAAGGGCTATCGGAAAAGGCCCGTTACAGGCCGCCAGGAGGGCGGCGACAGGGATCCGGCGCATAGATGCGGGGTTCGTGAGAAAAGGTCCGGAACCGACGGATCGCGTATCCGACCACGCACGGGGAGTGCGTAACCGGATAGAAATGAACCATTGCTGCACTTTGTCCAATTTCCAGGGGTTTGAAAGATGAGCACTGCACCGGATTCTCCCAAAGCCAGCAAACTCGGCAGCCTGGGAAGCAGCTTTTGGCTGATCCTGCTGGCACTGTCGGTGATCCTGTTCGGCGCCAACACAGGCGTGGCCACTTACGAAGGCAGCCGCCTCTCCGGCGCCGGAACGGGCGCGGCCGACTTGCAGGTGCTATCGCAACAGCTGGCTAACCAGGGCCGCGAAGCGGTCGAGGGCGACGCCGAGGCGTTCAAGTCGTTCAAAACCACCAAATCTCAGATCGATTCGACCATCGGCACCCTGAAGAGCCGGTTCGGCAGCGAAGGCGCCGTGGTCGGAGCGCTCAACCGCCTCGACGCCACCTGGTCGCCGCTGGGCAAGAGCGCCGAACAGCTGATCAGCAGCGAACCCGCGGTGCTGGCCCTGGCCGGCAACGCCGACCGCTTCAGCACGCAAGTGCCGCAGTTGCAGGCGCAGTTGAACGAAGTGGTGCGCGCCATGTCGGCCGGCGGTGCGCAGTCGTCGCAGATGTACAACGCCCTACAGCAGGTCGTGGTGGCGGGCACCATGGCCCGACGCGTAACCGAAATGCGAGCCGGCGGCAGCGGCGCGGCGATGGCCGGCGACGCGCTCGTGCGCGACGCCGTGGTCTTCGGCCAGGTGCTGGAAGGTCTGCGCAACGGCAACCCCGACCTGGGCATCGCGCCCTTGCGCAACGCCGATGCGCTGTCCGCGCTGACCCAGTCGCAGACGCTGTGGGCCACCATGAAGAAGGACCTGGACGCCATCACCGGCAGTTCCAAGAACCTGTTCGCCGCGCAATCCGCAGCCGCGGCGATCACCAATGGTTCGGGCAAGATGCTCGAAGACAGCAAGAAGCTGTTCGACGCGTTCTCTGCCTTCGGCTCGGTGCGCGACACGCGCCTGTTCCCGAATTTCTGGCTAGGCATAATTTCCGGTATCGCCGCGCTGGTTTCCATCGTTGGTTTGCTCTGGTCGCTGTACCGCAACCGCCAGCGCGAGCAGGAAATGCGCTATCAGACGCAGGTGGAATACAACAGCCGCAACCAGCAGGCCATCATGCGGCTGCTGGACGAAATCAGTTCGCTCGGTGAAGGCGATCTGACGGTAAAGGCAACGGTGACCGAGGACATGACCGGCGCCATCGCCGACGCTATCAACTACGCCGTCGACGAACTGCGCCATCTGGTCACCACCATCAACGACACCACCGTGCAGGTGGCCGCGTCCACCCAGGAAACCCAGGCCACCGCGCTGCAACTGGCGGAAGCGGCCGGACACCAGTCCGACCAGATCAACAGCGCCTCCGAGCGCATCAACGAAATCGCGGTCAGCATCGACCAGGTGTCGCGCAACTCGACCGAGTCGGCCGAAGTGGCGCAGCGCTCGGTGCAGATCGCCACCGAAGGCGCGGGCGTGGTCCGCGAAACCATCCGCGGCATGGACCAGATCCGCGACCAGATCCAGGAAACCTCCAAGCGCATCAAGCGTCTGGGCGAGTCTTCGCAGGAAATCGGATCGGTGGTGGAACTGATCAACGACATTTCCGAACAGACCAATATCCTGGCCTTGAACGCGGCCGTGCAGGCGGCTTCGGCCGGTGAAGCGGGCCGCGGTTTCGCGGTGGTGGCCGACGAAGTGCAGCGCCTCGCCGAACGCACCTCCGGTGCGACCCGACGCATCGAATCGCTGGTACAGACGATTCAGGCCGATACCAACGAGGCGGTCAGCTCGATGGAACAAACGACGTCCGAAGTGGTGTCCGGCGCAAGGCTGGCCGAAGACGCCGGCACCGCGCTGGGCGAGATCGAGCGCGTGTCGAGCGATCTCAACGAACTCATCAAGAGCATCTCCGGCGCGGCGCAGAAGCAGTCGTCCGCCGCAACCGACATCACCCAGACCATGGGCGTGATCCGCCAGATCACCTCGCAGACCTCGCTGGGCGCCGGGCAGACCGCCGAATCCATCGGCCATCTGACCGAACTGGCGGCCGAGCTGCGCCGTTCGGTCGCCGACTTCAAGTTGCCGGGTTGAGGGCAGGGAAGAACACGAATGGAAGTCAGGAATTACCGAGGGGCATCACTATTGCGCGGCCCGCGTGCCGCCGTCGTGGAGGCGCGCCGATGAGCGCGCTGCGTGATGCCATGAGCCATGCGGTGCTGGGCTGGGTGAAACCCGAGCTGGACGAAACCCTGCGCCTGGCGCGGTCGGAAGTGGAGTTCTTCGCTGAGGATCCCGCCGACACCTCGCGCATGCATTTCTGCGCCGGTTATCTGCATCAGGTGCAGGGCACCTTGCGCATGGTCGAGCTGTACGCCCCAGCGATGGTGGCCGAAGAGCTCGAACTGCTGGCGCGCGCACTGCAGGAAAAAACCACAGTCGACCAGGATGAAGCCTGCGGCGCGCTGATGCGCGGCACCGTATTGCTTCCCGATTACCTGGAGCGCCTGCAAGGCGGTCACCGCGATATCCCGATCGTGCTGCTGCCGCTGCTCAACGACATCCGCGCGGCGCGCGGCGCACCGGGTCTGAGCGAAAGCGTGCTGTTCGCGCCCGACCTGGAACAGCCGTTGCCGCAGGAGCTGCCGTTGCCGGAAGTGCTGTCCTGGCAGGCGCGCCAAGCACGGGTCGGCGAAGCGCAGGAGCAACTGGACCAGGCGCTTTCGGCCTGGCCGGAAGAGGGCGCGCCAACCGATGCCGGAGCGCTCGCGAGGGCGGTCAACCGTCTGTTGGAAAGCGTCGAGCACATCGCCACCCGGCGCATGCTTTGGGTGGCTGCCTCGGTAGCCGAAGCCTTGCGCGACGACGTACTGCCGGCGACGCCGGCAATGCGCCAGGCCTATGCGGGAGTAAGCCGCGCGGTGCGCGCCTCGCAGCAGGAAGGCGCCAACGGCGCGTCCGCGGCCAGCAGCCAGGAACCAACCCGCCAGTTGCTCTATCTGGTATCCCAATCGCCGGTGCAGCATGCGGCGTTGGATCAGCTGCGCGAAGCCTTCGCTCTGGATGCCGAATCGCCTAGCGAAGCGGAAATCGATCATGCGCGCGGCAGCGTCAGCGGACGCAACCGCGCGCTGCTAGATACCGTCGGCGGCGCGGTCAAAGAAGAATTGCTACGCATCAAAGATGCGCTCGACCTGCATCTGCGCACTGGTGCCGAAGTGGACGCGTTGCAGACCCAGGTCAACGAGCTGGGCAACGTCGCCGATACGCTGGGCATGGTCGGCTTAGGCGTGGCGCGCGGAGTAGTCGTGCAGCAACGCGACGTTTTGCGCGAGATAGTGCGGGGCGAACGCCTGGCCGATGAAAGCGCGTTGCTCGATATCGCGGGCGCATTGCTTTATGTGGATGCCTCGCTGGACGACCAGGTCGCGCGTCTCGGCGAATCGACGGGCGGAGCCGCCGACACGGCCAGTTCCGAATCGCAGCGCACGGTCGAAGTGCTGGCGCAAGAAGCCATGCACAACTTCTCCGCAGCGCGCGAAGGCTTCGTGGCCTTCATCGAAACCAACTGGGACCACGCCGAGTTGGCGCAGGTGCCACGCCTGCTATCGGAAGTGGCCGGCGCTTTGCGCATGCTGGAAATGCCCGAACCGGCCGATTACCTGCTGGGCGTGCGCCAGTACGTAGCGGTAGAGCTGATCGGCAAGCGGCGCGTTCCCGGCGGCCAGCAGCTGGACACGCTCGCCGACGCCATGGCCAGTCTCGAGTACTACCTCGAAGCCTTGCGCGAACGCCGCCCCAACCGCGACGAGATCCTGGATATCACCCGCAGCAGCCTGGAGAAACTGCGCTACTGGCCGGTGCCGGCCGATGAACCGGTTTTGCAGGACACTGCGGTAGAAACAGTGGTATTCGCCGCCGAACCGGAACTACCCGCCGTGGCTCTGGAGGATGCCGAATCCGCCTCTTTCGACGCGCCGCTGGAAACCGTTTCCGACACGATCGAACTCGATCATCCGACCGTCGCCGCCGTGGTGATGGACGAGGAAGCCGCTGCGGCTCCTTCACTGGATACTGCGGCGCTGGAAGCGTTGGAGGTAGAGGAAGCACTGCAGGCGCTCGAACTGGAAGCCGCTTCGTTGGCCGAGGAAGACGAGGCGCTGGAAGGCGAGGCGATCCGGGAGATGGATACCGGCATCACTGAGCCGGCGCCCGTTGTGGAGAGGGAGACGGTCGCCGCCGAGGTGGCACCCACTGCGTTCGTTCCTCAGACGCCCGCTCTGGGTGGTTTCGAAACCGCCGCCAGCGACATCGACGACGATATCCGCGAAGTGTTCATGGAAGAGTTCGACGAGGAAATCGTCAATCTCAACCAGCTGCTGCCCGCATGGAGCGTCGCTCCCGACAACATGGAGCGTTTGCGTTCCATTCGCCGCGTTTTCCACACGCTCAAGGGCAGCGGCCGCCTCGTAGGCGCCAAGCTGCTGGGCGAGTTCGCCTGGAAAGTCGAGAACATGCTCAACCGCGTGCTGGAAGGCACACGTCCGCCCTCTGGCGCGGTGATCGCGTTGCTGGAACATTCCACGCAAGTGTTGCCGCAACTCAATGCCGCCTTGCGCGGGCAGGGCCGCGTCACTGCAGACCTGATCGGTCTGCAGGAACTCAGCGATCGCGTCGCCGCAGGCGAGGAAGCGTTCTACAAAGCGCCGACCGAAACGGGCGCTGCTCCTGCCTACCAGGAACCCGAAAGCGAAGTCCAGGCGAAGTTCGAACCGGAAACCGAAGGCACGCCCGCCTCGGTGGATGGAGTATTGCGCGAGATATTGGAAACGGAAGTCGGCGCTCATTTGGAAACCGTCGACCAGTGGCTGGCGCGAGCGCAAGCCGCACCTACCCAGGCCGACGAGTCGCTGTTGCGCGCGTTCCATACCATGAACGGCGCGTTCGCCATGGCCGACGTGCCCGAGATCACCGACGTCACCGCTGCCGCAGAGCAGTATGTGAAGCGTCTCTCGTCCGCCAGGGAAGCCGCATCTACCGAAGGCGTGGCCGCATTGGCCGACGGCGCCCATGCGATCCGGCGCAGCATCGCTGCCTTGCAGGCGACTTCGCCGCGCATCCCGGTCTTCGCCGCGCTTGCGGCGCAGCTCATCGACCTGCGCGACAGTCTGCCGGAAGCCAGGCCGACCGCAGTCATCGTCGACGACTCGGCGCAAGGCACCTACACCGAAGCGATGCCCAGCATCATGCCGCCGGTATCGCCCAGCGACGTCGAGCTCTCGGCGCACGATCTGTCCGCCTACTTCGGTCACGAAGCCCACACCGAAACCGAAACCAGCGCTGAAACCACGGCGCTGGAGAACGGCGAACTCACGATCGCACCGAACGACGAAATAGTGTTCGACGATCAGGCGGTCGTGCTGGAAACCGAAGTGCCGCAGTCCAAGCAGGCGGCAGTCACGTTCTACGATATGGAACTGACCTACGTGCGCGAACCGGTCGCCAAGCCGCCGGTGCCCGCCCCCGAAATCGCCGGCGGCGAAACGGCGGCTCAGCCCGAAGAAGCTGCGAACGAAATGGCAGTTGGCGAAGCGGACTTGCCGGAAGCGGCGACCGCCGAAGAGGCCTTGCCCGAAGTGGAGGAAGCCGTTCTCGAAAGCGCGCAGGAAGAAGAGCCCGCGTTCGAGGCGCATGCGTTCGAGGAGCCGGTGGCGGTCGACGAGGACGTGGAAGCCAGCGTGGTGGAGGATATTGCGATCGAGGCGGTTGTCCTCGAGGAGCCCGCAGCCGACGAAGTGGAATTCGAAGCCCCCGTCGAGGCAATACCGGTCGAAGAGGTCGAGATCGAAGGGATCGAGAGCGGAACCGTGGAAGCCGAAGTGGCCGAAGCGGTTTCCGTCGAATCCGATTTGGATGTGGTGGAAGCAGTCATCGATACCGTCGAGCCCCCGAGCGACGTCGTGCCGGAGCAGCCGGCAGTAGAGGCAGGGGTGCAGGAAATGGTGGATACCGTGGCGACAGAATCCGACGAGCCCGTCGACACCGGCGATGCGTCGCCTGGCGAGGACGCGGCAGAGGAACAGGAAACGGCGGCCAACGCCTACGCGGCAGCGCCCGCGCTGCCCGACGACGCACTGGATTTCACCGAGCTGGATCGGGATCTGGTGGATATCTTCGTCGAGGAAGGCAACGACCTGCTCGATCACTCCGACGGCTTGCTGGCCAAGCTCCGCGAAACCCCGGACGACCGTTCGCTGGTCACCGGTCTGCAACGCGATCTGCACACCATCAAGGGTGGCGCGCGCATGGCCGGCATCAACGCCATCGGCGACCTCGGTCACGCGATCGAATCGTTGCTGGAACAAGTGGCCGCGCAGCGCATGGATCTGGACGGCGACAGCGTGCGCCTGCTCGAGCGTGGTTTCGATGGCCTGCATGGCCTGGTGACCAAAGTCGGCGCGCATCGCAAGGCGCCGATGCCGACCGAACTGATCGCCGAATTCGAGCGGCGCGCCCGTCCGCAAGAGGTCGCCACCCTCGACGCGTCCGCCGACGGCGCGACTGCGATGCCGGCGATCCCGCTGGCGCCGCTTTCTGCACCTATCGACACCGCCTTCCCGGGCGACGACGAGGCGATGCCGTACGCCGCGCAGGAGCAGGTACGCGTTCGCGCCGACTTGCTCGACCGCCTGGTCAACCACGCTGGCGAAGTGGCGATCTACCGTTCGCGCCTGGAGCAGCAATTGGGCGCGTTCCGCGGGGCGATGTCCGAATTGGACCGCACCAACATCCGTCTGCACGATCAGTTGCGCCGCCTGGACCTGGAAACCGAAGCGCAGATCGTCGCGCGCTACCAGCGCGAGCAGGACAAGCGCGATCCGACTTTCGATCCGCTCGAGCTCGACCGTTTCTCCACCCTGCAGCAGCTCAGCCGCGGTCTGGCCGAGTCCGCAGCCGACATCACCGGTCTGCAGGGCGTGCTCGACGATCTGGCCCGCCAGTACGACACCTTGCTGCAACAGCAGTCGCGCGTGAGTTCGGAACTGCAGGACGGCCTGATGCGCGCGCGCATGGTGCCGTTCGACGGTCTGGTCCCGCGCCTGCGCCGTGTGCTGCGCCAAGCCGCTACCGATACCGGCAAGCAGGTCAAGCTGCACCTCGATGGCGCCCATGGCGAGCTCGACCGCAATGTGCTGGAGCGCATGACCGCCCCGTTGGAGCACTTGCTGCGCAATGCCGTGGCCCATGGCCTGGAATCGCCCAAGCAACGCCGCAAAAAGAACAAGCCCGAGGAAGGCACGGTGCAGATCGCACTGCGTCGCGAAGGCGCGGAAATGGTGTTCCAGGTCTCCGACGATGGCGCGGGCATCGACCACGCCGCGATCCGTCGCCGCGCAGAACAGCGCGGCATGGTGCCGTCCGATGCGCATATGAGCGATGCCGATCTTGAGCGTCTGATCCTGGAATCGGGCTTCAGCACCTCTGACAGCATCAGCCAGCTCGCCGGCCGCGGCGTCGGCATGGACGTGGTCTATAGCGAAGTCCGCCAGCTTGGCGGCTCGTTGGAAATCGCTTCCGAATCGGACAAGGGCACCACCTTCACACTGCGTCTGCCGCAGACCTTGGCGGTCACCCAGGCAGTGTTCGTGGAGATCGGCGAAACCCAGTTCGCGGTGCCGGTTGCGGCAGTGGGCGGCGTGGGCCGCATCTCTCGCGATCGTTTCGAAACCGCCGGTGCGGTCTACGTTTACGGTGGCGAGGAATACGTGCTGCACGACCTGGGCGCGCTGATCGGTCAGGCCCCGGCGCGTGCCGAAGGTCAACCGCAGGTGCCGTTGCTGCTGGTGCGCGCGGGCGACCTACGCGCAGCGGTGGCCGTGGACCAGGTGCTCGGCAACCGCGAAATCGTGGTCAAGCCGGTGGGTCCGCAGATCGCCTCGGTGCCCGGCATCTACGGCGCCACCATCACCGGCGACGGACGCATCGTGGTGATCCTGGACGTGGCCCCGCTGGTGCGCCGCCACATCCTGCAGCCGAACCTCTTCGTCAGCGACACGCCAGCGCCGGAAGAGCGCCGCGTGCCGCTGGTGATGGTGGTCGACGATTCGCTGACCATGCGCAAGGTCACCGGCCGCGTGCTGGAGCGCCACAACTTCGAAGTGGCCGTCGCCCGCGACGGTGTCGAAGCGCTGGAGCGTCTCGAAGAACGGGTGCCGGACCTGATGCTGCTCGATATCGAAATGCCGCGCATGGACGGTTACGAACTGGCGACGGCGATGAAAGCGGATCCGCGCTTCAAGGACGTGCCCATCGTGATGATCACATCGCGTACCGGCGACAAGCATCGCCAGCGCGCCATGGAGATCGGCGTGCAGCGTTACATGGGTAAGCCGTATCAAGAGCTGGACCTGATGCGCAACGTCTACGACCTGCTGGGAATCGCCCGTGTCCGCGAATGATTCCTTTCGAATGATTTCTTTCAAGGTGGCGCGATGACCAGAAACACCAGACGCGTCGCCTTGCTGGCCCGCGCCGGTGCCGCGCGCGAGCAATTGCGCGCAGCCTTGCATGAGGCGGGCGCTGAAATCGTGCTGGAAGACGATCCTAACGCCATCGATGGCCGGACCCTGGGCGATGCTTCGCCACAGGTGGTGCTGGTAGCGTTGGAAGCGGCGATCGAAGACAGCCTTTCGCGCTTCGATGCGGTACTGCACGATCCGGCGGTCGCGGTGATTTTCGACGAAGCCGAGCTGGCCGCGCGCCGCGAAGGCTGGGAAGCCAAACGCTGGGCACGGCATCTCGCCGCCAAATTGAACGGCCATGCGGATGTGTTGCCACCCGGCGGCGAAATCGACGACAGCCACCCCGAACCGGGCCTGCCGCGCACGCCGGCGCAGATCCACGCCCATGCGGATATCGAGCCGCATCTGCAGGAAGCGCAGGACGTTGCGTTCGAACTGCCGCGCGGTGGACTGGAACTGGTGGAAATCGAAGAGCCTGGTTCCAGCCAGTCCTTCGATCCTGAAACCTGGAAGCCGGCCGCGAACCCGTCGCATGATCAGCCTTTGCAGGATGGTTTCGAACAGAGCCCGGCCTCCGCACCGGCGGAGCCGGTGAGTGTTTCCTCACCGCCGCCGTTGCCGTCATCGACGCCAGCACCGGCGCCGGCAAAAACCAGCGGACTCGCGTTGGAGCTGGAATCGATCCATGTCGTCACGGCCGGCTCGACCGGTTCTGTAGTTCGCGGTGCGGCGCTGCTGTTCGCGGGCATCGGTGGTCCGGATGCGGTGCGCAAGGTACTGGCCGATCTGCCTCCGGACCTGTCGCGTCCGGTGCTGGTGCAATTGCGCCTGGACGGGGGGCGCTACGACAACTTGGTCAAGCAGATGGAACGCGTTTCCACACTGCCGGTCGTGTTGGCCAAGGCTGGCGAGGTCGCGCATGGCGCGCATGTCTACGTGCTGCCCAATGACGTCGCGGTGAACGTGGTGGAAGGCGTAATCCATTTCGGCGAAGGCGCGCTGCAGTCCGATACGCTGATCGCTTCGCTTCCCGCGGCCGAGAGCGCGGTGCTGCTGTTGAGCGGTAGCGATCCGGCACAGGTGGAGGCAGCCATGGCGCTGGCGGCGCAGGGCGGCTTTGTCGCCGGCCAATCGCCGCAGGGCTGCTACGACCCGGCGGCTGCCAAAGCATTGGCGGCCCGCGGAGGAATGGTGGCCACCCCGGGCGAACTCGCAACGCATTTGGCTTCGCATTGGCCCGATTAATCGGAATGACGACCAAAATGATGACCGGAACGACTAAAGGACACACAGATGGCTAGTTCCAACGACGAAATCCGCGGGGTATTGGTGCAGGTAGGCGAAGAGCGCCTGTTGTTGCCCAATGCGACTGTGGCCGAAGTGCTAGCCCGGGTGCCGGTGGAATCCATCGCTGACGCCCCGGCCTGGCTGCCCGGTCAGATCCTCTGGCACGGCTGGCAGGTGCCGCTGGTTTCGTTCCCGCGCATGACCGGTCAGGGTGAGGAAAGCGTGGTGGCCAGCAGCAAGATCGTGGTGCTCAAATCGCTGAGCGGCGGCGAAGCTTTGCCGTATTTCGCGTTGTTGACGCAATCGTTCCCGCGACTGATTTCCGTGCCGCGCGATGGCCTGCTGGCCGATGCCACCGAGGAACAGCTGCCAGCGGGCGTGCAGATGCGCGTCCTGCTAGGCGATGAGGCGGCCCTGCTGCCCGACCTGGAAAGCATCGAAGTCATGATCGGCAACGCCCTGGCGCAAGCCGCCTGACCTGATCCTGGTTTGGCCGAGTGAAGTCTGCGCGACTCGTTCGCGCCGCCGCTCCGACGGGTCCCCTCCCATCGCCGGTTACGGTCCGAAAGTCCGTATTGGCGAATTCGCCAAATTCCCGTTATTTCGGGCCATTTCGCTGACCGGACGCTGCATGGCGAGGCCGAATTCACGGTCAGTTTCCAAGCGCGGCACGAGCCTTCGCTCACCACACCCAACGTGGAGACGAGCGATGAAGAAGTCGATATCTACCTTGATTCTTTCACTGTCGGTCTTACTGATAGCGGGGCCGGCCTGGACGCAGGAATCGACGTTGCCGCATGTCAAACAAGTGCAGACCGCAGCCGGCCCGGTGACTGTACGCTGGGGTCAACCTGCGCAGTCGCCGAGCATCGAGAAATACCGCGCGCAGATCGCCGCGCTGGACAAGGGCGGCGACGGTAGGCTGAGCTTCGATGAGTTGCCCGCCGGCAACGAGTTGAAAGGAAAGTTCAAACTGGTCGACCAGAATCACGATGGCGGCTTGAGCCCTGAGGAACTCGCCAATTGGTACTGATTCGGCGGGCCGCAGATTGCGGCGTCGGGGCGTAGCCCCGACCTACAGTCAACGCGCGCTACAAATCGCCGAATCGGGATTGCAGCGCGGCGATAGCGGCGAGACCCGCGGTTTCGGTGCGCAACACGCGCGGACCCAAGCGCAAACCGGTGTAGTCCGCTGCCTGCAAGGTCTCGCGATCACGCGGCGACCAGCCGCCCTCGGGGCCAATGGCCAGCGTGACGGAGGAGGCGGACGCCGGGAGCGACGCGAGCGTGTGTTCGCCGGTCGGGTCGAGCGTCAGTTTCAATGAATCCGTGCTCGCCCGAGCCGCGTCGGCCAGAGCAGCGGGTGCCGTAAGCCGCGGGATGGTCGCGCGGCCGCTTTGTTCGCAGGCCGACACGATGACGCTGCGCCAATGCGCCATCCGCTTCTCCGTGCGTTCGGCATCCAGTTTCACTTCGGTACGCTCGGCCAGCACCGGCGCGATGGCGGCTGCACCGAGTTCGGTCGCCTTCTGCAGGATCAGGTCCATTTTCTCGCCACGCGCGATACCTTGCAGCAGCGTGATGCGGAATGGGGATTCGTTGTCGACCGGATCGATCGAAAGGATTTCAACGACGACTTCGCGCTTGCCCGCAGTCGCAATTCGGGCGGCGCAGTCGTTGCCGTCGCCGTTGAACAGTACGCAACCGTCACCCTCGCGCAGGCGCAGGACGCGCACTAGGTGGGCGGCGGCCGATTCGGGCAGCACGATTTTGGCGCCGACCGGCAACGGCAGATCGACATGGCAACGGGTCACCCTCATGCGGTGGCCTCGTCGATGGCGATACGGGTGACCGCGGACAGCAACCTCAGTTGCTCGTCATCCACACAGTAGGGCGGCATCCAATACAGCACATCGCCGAGTGGACGCAGGACCACGCCATGCTCCAGCGCCGTGCGATACGCCTTCAGTCCGACCCGCTGCTGCGCAGGGAAAGGGGTGCGTTTGTCGCCGTTGCGGGTGATTTCGAAGGCCACGATCATTCCAGCCTGGCGCACATCGGCGACCTGCGAATGCGAGGCGAAATCGGCCGCCAGCGCGCTCATCGTGGCGGCCGTCGCCTGGTTGCGGGCAAGCACGCCGTCGCTTTCGAAAATATCCAAGGTCGCCAGCGCCGCCGCGCATGCCAGCGGATTGCCGGTGTAGCTGTGCGAATGCAGGAACGCGCGTTCGCGCGAATCGTCCAGGAAGGCGTCGTAGATTTCTTGGGTCGCCAGCACCGCCGCCAGCGGCAGGAAGCCGCCGGTCAGACCTTTCGACAGGCACATCAGGTCGGGCATCACGCCGCTTTCATGGCTGGCGAACATCGGCCCGGTGCGGCCGAATCCGACCGCGATCTCGTCGGCGATCAGGAATACGCCATGGGCATCGCACAGCTGGCGTACCCGCGCCAGATACGACGGGTCGTGCATGCGCATGCCGCCCGCGCACTGCACACGCGGCTCCAGGATCACGGCGCAGATCTCGCCAGGATGCAGATCGAACAAATCGGCCATCGCGTCCGCCGCGCGGCGGGCGCAAGCGGCCGCCGATTCGCCGGGCTCGGCGAGGTAGGCGTCGGGCGAGGGCGCGAACAGGGCTTCGCTCAGCAACGGCGCATAAACGCGCCGGTACAGCGGGATATCGCCCACCGCCAGTGCGCCGATGGTTTCGCCGTGGTACCCGTTTTCCAAGGCTATGAACTTGCTGCGTCGGTGTTCGCCGCGATTGTGGAAATAGTGGAACGCCATCTTCAGGGCGACTTCCACGCCGGCCGATCCGTTGTCGGCGTAGAACACCTTGGCCAGCGGCTTGCGGTCGGACTGCCGCGGCGCCAGCTTCAACAAGCGCTCGGCCAGTTCGACGGCCGGGGCATGCGAGAAGCCGGCGAGCATCACCTGTTCCAACGTCTGCGCCTGCCGCGAAATCGCGCCTGCGATGCGCGGTTCGCTATGGCCGAACAGATTGGTCCACCAACTGCTCACCGCATCCAGATACCGGCGCCCGTCGTAACCCACCAACCAGATCCCTTCGCCGCGTGCGATCGGCACCAGCGGCAGGGTGTCCGGGTGCTCCCGCATCTGCGTACACGGATGCCACAACACGGACAGGTCGCGCGAACGCCAGTCGCGGGCCTCCGTTAGCCTGGCCTCTGTTAGCATTCCCACCTCATGATCTTTTTTCTGCATTCGCACATCATATCGGCCGCCGCCAGCCCTCGCACCGGAGTGGGCCGATGAGTCGCCGCCTGCCTGTCATCCACTCCATCACCGAGCGTGCCGAAGGTCCCTCCGACCGCACCGTGGAAGTACTGGACCTGGAGTTCAGCAACGGCGAGCGCCGGCGTTTCCACCGGCAGAAGCCGCATGGTCATGGCGCCGTAGTGGTGGTGCCCATGCTGGACCACGAAACCGTGTTGCTGGTGCGCGAATACGCCGCAGGCGTGCATCGCTACGAGCTGGGACTGGTCAAGGGCCGCATCGACGCCGGCGAGACGCCGGCGCAGGCCGCCGATCGCGAGTTGAAGGAAGAGGCCGGCTACGGTTCGCGCCGGATCGACGTGCTACGGGCCATGAGTCTTGCCCCGACCTATATGAGCCACCAGTCGTGGTTGGTGCTGGCACGCGATCTCTATCCCGAGCGGCTGCCCGGCGACGAACCGGAAGAACTGGAAGTGGTGCCCTGGAAGCTGGACGAATTGGATCAGCTGATGCTGCGCGAAGACTTTTCCGAAGGGCGCTCGTTGGCCGCGTTGTTCATCGCGCGCGAATGGCTGAGGAATCCGACATGAACCTGGTAACCGCCGATCTGCAGGAAGCGGTGATCGCCATCGCGCGCGAAGCCGCCGCGGCGATCCTGCAGGTCTATGAGAATGCGTTCGAGGTCGAACAAAAATCCGATGCCAGTCCGCTGACCGCTGCGGATATGGCTGCGCACCATGCCATCGTCGACGGCCTGCAAAAGCTGACACCCGATTGGCCGGTCTTGTCCGAGGAAGCGGCGGACATTCCCTGGGAAACGCGCCGCCACTGGACGCGCTACTGGCTGGTGGATCCATTGGACGGCACCCGCGAATTCGTCAAGCGCAATGGCGAATTCACGGTAAACATCGCGCTGATCGACGACGGCGTCGCGGTGTTCGGAGTGGTTCTGGCCCCTGTCGGCGGCGCCTTGTGGCACGGTGCGCTCGGCCAGCAGGCCTACCGGCGCGACGGCGAAATCGACGTGGAGCTGCGCGCGCGCGCGCCCGCAACCGGGACGCTGCGGGTGGCCGCCAGCCGTTCGCATCGCGATGCGCGTACCGATGCACTGTTGGCCCGTATCGGCGATGCCGAAACGCTTGGCCTAGGATCCTCGCTCAAGTTCTGCCGTATTGCCGAAGGCAGCCTGGATGTGTATCCGCGTTTCGGTCCGACTTCCGAGTGGGATACGGCGGCGGCGCAATGCGTTCTCGAGGCCGCGGGCGGCGTGGTCATCGCGCCGGATGGCAGGTCGTTCCGCTACAACCAGCGTCCCACCTTGCTCAATGGCGATTTCCTGGCGCTGGGCGATCCAGCATTGCCGTGGAGGGATTGGCTTTGAGTTTTCCCATCCATTCCGTGAAGGTGATGGCGCTGCGACGGGCGTACTGGCAATAAACAATTCATGACGTCGTCCCAGCGAAAGCTGGGTTCCATTTTGATCTTGCTTCTAATTAATAAGAGCAAAGCGTTTCGCGCTTCACGCGAGTCACTTTCTTTGCTTGTGCAAAGAAAGTAACCAAAGAAACACACCCTAACGTCGCGCCCGGCGATAAAGCCGCCGGGTCCGCAAGTGGCTCGGGAATTTCCGTAAGGCGCATCCTGCGCCTCCGGAAACGGCGCACATCCTTGTGCGCCGCCCCTGCGGGGTTTACCCGACCCACTTGCCGCGACTCACGGGACTGAACGGCAAGAGCATGGCCCTCGGCAACTCCCTATACTTTTGCTTGCAGGATTTTCAGGGCCTGTCCCTCCACATTCGAGAACCGCCCTTGAGTGCTACCCCCGACATCAACAGTCTCCTCACCATTATGGCCCGCCTGCGCGACTGCGAAAATGGCTGCCCCTGGGACATCGAACAGGATTTCGCCAGCATCGCGCCCTACACCATAGAGGAAGCCTACGAGGTCGCAGATGCTATCGACCGCAACGACCTCGAAGATCTGAAGGACGAACTGGGCGATCTGCTGTTGCAGGTGGTGTTCCATGCGCAGATGGCGCAAGAGCAGGGCGCGTTCGATTTCAACGATGTGGTCGCGGCCATTTGCGACAAGATGACCCGTCGGCATCCGCATGTGTTCGCGGGTGCCAGCGTCGAGGATGCGGAAGCGCAGACCCGCGAATGGGAAGCGCAGAAACGCCGCGAACGCGAGGCGGCGGGCGATGCGGATGCTTCCGCGCTCGCCGGGGTGTCGCGCGGCCTGCCGGAATGGCAGCGCGCGGCCAAGCTGCAGTCGCGGGCGGCGCGGGTGGGTTTCGACTGGCCCAGTCCGGATCCGGTGATTGCCAAGCTGCACGAGGAAATAGAGGAAGTGCGCATGGAGTTCGCGCGAGGCGAGGTGGAGGCCAACCGCGAACGCCTTCAGGACGAGATCGGCGACGTGCTGTTCGTCTGCGCCAATCTTGCGCGGCATGCCAAGGTCGATGCCGGCGCCGCATTGCGCCAAGCCAATCTCAAATTCGAGCGTCGCTTCCGCGCCATGGAGGCGCTGGCCGGCAGCGAGGGCACTACGCTGTCGGCGTTGCCGCTGGAGCTTCAGGACGAATACTGGGTACGCGTGAAGCGGCTCGAACGCGGGCAAGATCCCTAGGGCCGCGAGCGTTGTGCCTCTGCAGCGGCGGCGGCATGATACGGGACCCATGCTGCGGGCCACCAGGACTTCCCATGAGCCGTTTCGCCAGCTTCCGCGAGTTCTATCCGTTCTATCTCGAAGAACACCGCAATCTTATTTCGCGCAGGCTGCATTTCATCGGCAGTTGCGGGGTCCTGGGATTGCTGGCAACGGCCCTGTTCACCGGCAATCCCTGGTGGGCGCTGGGCGCGCTGTTCTGCGGCTACGGGTTCGCATGGGTCGGGCACTTCTTCTTCGAGAAGAACCGTCCGGCGACATTCAAGCATCCGTTCTATTCGTTCGCCGGCGACTGGGTGATGTTCAAGGACATTTTGACTGGCAAGCTCAAACTGTAGCGGCGCCGGGCTCGTAGAACATCAGAAAGGCGGCGCCCACGATCAGCGCGAACGCCGCATAGTGGTTCCACTTCAACGGTTGCCCCAGATACCAGGTCGAGAATCCTGCGAACACCACCAGGGTGAGGATTTCCTGGATGGTCTTCAGCTGCACTACCGTATACACGCTGCTACCCAGCCGATTGGCCGGCACCATCAGGGTGTATTCGAAGAAGGCGATGCCCCAGCTGGCCAGG
>Ga0307513_10002076_pt1 | contig 28140 bp, 31 predicted proteins | sample 15_EM_MG_FD_202174 | JGI IMG/M metagenome (GOLD analysis project Ga0307513, IMG submission 202174) | Populus trichocarpa ectomycorrhiza microbial communities from riparian zone in the Pacific Northwest, United States - 15_EM | ecosystem: Host-associated > Plants > Roots > Unclassified | place... | reverse complement strand
AAATCTGTAGTGCTCAGCATGGCCGTGATGGAAAAGAGATTGTCCGCGCAGCTTTGTTCCCGAGTACTCAAATAGGCTAGTGTTCAACATTTTAAATGGGCCTGAATGTTTCAGCGGTTTAGGGGATTACGCGAGAAAATACGGTATGGATACCAATCATACTTGGGTGTAGGGGTATCTCGGGCGCGGTAACACAAGCCCTCCTCCAACCCGTTGGCTCGAGCAAGCGCCACTTCTCCTTTCAGAAGTGCGCCCGACTTTTTGTTTGTCTACCCACTTGAATCATGAGGGATCACTTAGATTTCCTAATTTGTGCTTGGATCATACTTGTACTCGTACATATCATATGATAGCACCCTGCTCGGGTGGGCACAAGTCGCCAATAACGAGTCGGGTACAAGTACTTGTGTGGAAACCACTTGGTGGAAGCATTTGTGTTATGAAACTTTGTTTTAAAACAAATTGCGGCCCAACGAGCGCACAAAATGGGGTGGGGTACTCTTACACTCCCGTTCCCAGAGTGAAATGACAGAATTCGTGCCCAGGTATTTACTACATAATATGGTGCCTAAACAAAATTAACAGTACTGTGCACCAACGAACAGGAAAAACTTCAGCCATGATAACGGCACTCCCCCACCAACCCCACTCTCATGAAAATCAAAAAAAAAGAGACATAAAATGTAAACACAGAGTAGAATATATAGTAGGAAGTAATATTTGATCTAGAGGAATATCTTTAGGTGGAGTTGAAAATGCGAGGCCGCGAGGAGAGTTGCGTTGCCATGGATCCTTTGTGTACGGTTAATTTTGTTGACGGGCAATACGTGCTGTCGTGGGTCTTCCCCGGTAGGTGTTCTTTAGTGGGTGTTGACAATCTTGACGCTTGACAGTCCCGGTGAAGGTCACTAGTAAGAGAAAACGAAAGGAACCGAAACTGATTAATTGAAGATGAAACCCGAACACTGATGGTTACGATAAACCGAAGTCATCAGCCTTCAGAAAAGTGATGAAGGACGATGAACAAAGGACGGTTCCCATCACCCAAAAAAATCCAACACTTGAGCTCCATCCCTCCAAGGAGTTTTCCACACTGATTAACTAACAAGCCCTTATCCACCAAGAACCTTTGACGTAGCGCAAGGAACAGCAGGTGAAGTAATTTCAACTACGGGAGTAAGATTTCTGGGGTTAGGTGTTACAGCTCGCTCTCCTGGCGTCAGAAAGGCATAACTCCCGTAATGCGCTCGGTTCTGATGGTGCCAATCACGCTCTATTCAATAATCAACCTCAATTAAACGAGACAGCGATCTTCTACACAGCAGGGCTTCAATCACTAGTATTTAACACAACACAGTACAGCTCGCCCTATTTCAGAGAGAATTTAAGAATCAACATCGGCGCTACACACACTTACGATCCGGGATGCTGTCATGCCCTAAGTACGCACTGGTTGACAGCCCACCGTTCCCTCAGTCACAATTCCCCATTGCATTAAAACGGCTAAATAGCTCAAACTCCATTCTCTCTGCTGCCTTCGCACCACTCATAATTTCGCCTATCATGTCCGAGCCAGGTGGGAAATCGGTCTCAAAACAAGCATCTCCGGCCCCCTTCATATTAACGAGAACTGCCTGCCGGTAGTGCCAACGCAGAACCTGGTCAACGGGCCGAAATTTATTATCGATGAACGTCTGATCAAGGTGACGACCGGCGAAGTTATAGTGGACGGTATTCGGTGCGAAGCAAACGATCTTGTAGTTATCCTACACAATGATTAGCCACGAGGGCGATAGACAGATCTAACCATTCATACATCAGGGTTGATTGCCAGATGATAGGAATCAAACAAAGTGTGTATATCGCTTCCGAGCAAGATCCCATTCTGTACCGAGTTGATGGATCCGTTAGACTTATTGGCAGGGGGAACGGTGATCCAATGACCGTATTTACGATCATTCCAGTACTCCTCGTAAGCCAAAGGGAATATATGAGCGACCTCGAAGCCGTCCCAGCAGCCAAAACGTCCTAGCAGTGCCCGCCTTCCGGTGATGACACATCGCCGATCGCGCTGACGCACAGCATCAGTGAATGATGCAATTCGGGTTCCAGACAGCAACGAATTCGTACGGGTTAGCGCCACTTCATCAGTGACAGTGATGGTACCTATTCGCAGTAAGTAGTAGCCAGTGATGAAAGTACAGAAGAAACCTACCAGCAGTGACAATATAGTAGTTACCTGGCTGAAGCGGTTGCTCATCCCTCCGAACCAACTGTTCGCTACTGTTGTGTAGATCAAAAGTATCGGAAAAGAAGCAGAAAACCTGCAGCATGGAATAGAGATTTGCGTTCGTAACGCCTTCTGCGACCCAGAGGCCCCCGAGCACAGTAGAACGGTCATTGGAGGCGTAGATGTAGGTATTGCGCCAGGGTGAGCGATCGAGTGGCGGCGGCATGTTTGAGGGTCTATCTTGGACTGTCAATTTTACAAAAAAAGGAAGGTTTGTGTTCGCTAGGGGGTGTAGATCAGGGGGGTATGGTGCCTGCCGGTACGGTAGTCCAGCTGCTCCAGCCGCGTGTTTGGTACTCACAGCGAGATCCTTATAAGTACAGAAAATGTGATAATGATACTACCTCAACGGATGACCAGGGCAGGATGGGCTTTTGGGAGGAAATTTGAAGAAGAAAAGCACGAGTGCTATAATACACTTTCATGATATACAAAGAACTGGGAAACGGGAGGGCGGTACGAATCGTAACAGAAAGAAAGAAGAAAAAGAACTGGAGGTTGAGACGAAAGACCACGGTGGTCTCAGAAGAAAAAGGTAAACAAAGTGGAGGAGTGAAATGACAGAGTCTTGCTAGTGACATCAGGTGGACTCTGGGTCGACAGCCCGACTAGATCAGTTGAGATAAAATACTTCCATTCGGGTTCGGTATTGGGGGGTTTCCTAAATTCTCTCCATTCACTGATCTCCCGGGCCTTCTGTCTTCCAACTCATCCCCCATCTAAACCTTATGTAGAATAGCTAGAAGTCATATCTACACAATTATCACTCGCTTTTCAGTTTTTTCAAACACTATTTTTATCAACTACCGTATTTCACCTTCCTGGATGTTTCACTGTCCCGGATGGTCAACTCCTGATTTTGGCCATCCGGGACAATGGGGTGCGACTGCAGTCGCCTGCAGTGTCGTTGCACGTGTCTGACTAAGGAAAGAGAATAACTGCTTATATAGAGAATGCTGCACGCCAAGCCTCCACAAACAGAGTACTATGATAAAAGGTATATATTAACAGTGTGCAGTTATGTTATTGTAAAATTAGATTCTTTATTTGCCCTGCAGATGATAGCTATTGTTCCATATCTGAAACTGACCATCACCCGGTTGCACAGTTCAATTGTGTCAGAGCACCCTACTTTGCTATCTTAAGTAAACTTCAGTAGCAACCTGACTTAGCAAAACCTCCCGATTGGCTACCCGTATCATACAACCGCAGAACATCACTTCCAGACAAGCAAACAGAACAAACCATTCAACCGACAAAACATTCAAACCCAATCCATACCGGTATCCCAATGGCTCTTCGAAATGCCGTCCCAGAATCCACTACTTCCACTATATCTTAGCGTGCCTTACAGAACTGGTATTTGTTACTTGTGCGAAGAGAGCACGTGATTGTCTTATCCGAAATTAGAATAACTATGATACCAAGTTTAAGTATTGCAAGATGTCCAACCTCCCTCAACAATCGGCCCGCGATGCCAATTGCTTCAAGTGGGACTGTCGTTGTCCTAACTATGACCACAAGATAGATCCTATCGGATGTAGTTTTCGACCACACCTTTTAAGAGCGGCGCAAAGCTCAGTGACAGATCCTCCCATTCCGAGAAATGGAGGTTTCGGTCTCGAGTGAACTAAACATTATAAATTGTCAAATGATCGTGGAATCCAAAGTCAGTAAACTGGCCAAGCAAACCTCCCACCACCGCTACTCCTGATAGGCAAAACCCCCCCTCCCACAGCACCCAACTCATGGGCATCGCTGGCTCGGCTCTCATCGGGAATGATCGTGGTGGGCGCGTTGGTGCAGACTCCCTACCCGGTTGAGGGAGAAGGAGAGGTCGTGCAGGAATTGGACCGAACAGTTACAATCACAGCCCTCTACCGTGACCTCGCAAGAACAGTCATCCCAATGGATATCCGCCCCCTGGAGGCGGTGGTGGCTATGGCAGGACAGGAAACGCGCCCGTCCATGATGGCTCCCCGGCGATCTTGCTGTGGCCTCTGTCCTCCGCCGACGACTGTAGGACTGTTCCCCAACTGACCAATCCAAACACTCCGAGGCGCGGAAGGAAGGGAAGGGGTGGTTCAAAAGAGCATGGTGGTGGTAGGAATGGAAATCGGGTGAGGGGGGCCAGAGGAGGCACCCGTAATGCGCAGTATTACCAGAGTTCCCAGTTGATTGGGAGCTTGGGCATTTTATCCAATCTTTTACTTGACCTTTGTTTGGATCCCGGTGGGGTCTTCTGGTGGGGTTGGTTCCTTGCCTATATTTTAGGTTGCGTGGATTTTTGGATAAAGGGAGGAATTTTGAAATGGCGAGGTGGTTGGTAATAAAAAATCTTTTTTTTTTCACCCTTTTGTGAGAAGCAGTGATGAAGCGCAGGACCGTAGATATGATATGATACAAGGTTGGCTTTTTTTTTTTTTGCGCAAATGGCAAATTTAGACCACCCAGCGCAAATCTACCAACCCACCCACCGCACATCACAACCAATCACTCGAACATGAGCCTCAGGCCTCACATCCTCTGCATTTCCCATCAAACTATCATACTAATCGAACCCTTCATTAGGCGGCGGAAGAAAGACTCTCTCCCCTTCCCCGCACCCCCCCCCCCCATCCTCCACCCCGTGCCCTTCCTTCTTAATAGCCACCACCCCTGCTCCCTATCCCCACCCATAACCGAGTGCTCCAAACCGCGTGCACGCCCAACCCATCCAATAACTCCTTCTTCTCACCCGGCATGAATGTCTGCAGAAGGATTCCAGCGATGCGTACCGCTTCGGCGGATAGGTTGACCGACAAGTCCTGCTGCGCAGGATCCTAGATAGCCAAGGGCGCAGCCTGGCGACCCTATCTCCACCCCGAGTGTCCCCAACGGCAAAGAGGGGGCTTGCGCGCCCAGAACGGGGCTAGGCGACCCCGCATGGGCAGTCCCGGGCGGCCCTCCCTGCGCCAGGTGGTGGACTCCGGCTGGCGAGGAAGTAGCGTTGAAAAATAGGATACCACTGCCGGGGGAAACAATGGATGGCGGGGGCCGAGATGCGCGATCTTTTTCGAGCGCAGATCCGCCCTATCTATTCCGAGAACTAAGCAAACAAATGGAATGGAGCAGGGGGCGATGTGGAAAGCCTCGGAGTTTAGGTTTTGAAAATTCTTTCTGCTCCGGGATATTATATGCCCCGCGGATGTCATTCAATGTGCATCTCGGCGGCGTTGTGAGGAGGGCGACTCCATGGCCACCTATATCGGTCTAGTTCAAGGGGTTGGGTGCACCAATTCTAAGTGGCCATCAGGACGGAGGCAGTCAGTAGAATCATGTGACAAGCAGGCCCAAGTTAAGAGATATGGCATTAAAACCCCACCCCGCGGTCCCCACGGGACGGAATCGGATTCGGTATGTTTCTGAGACCTGCAACAGAGGATGATCGGGCACCGGCTTTCCTCAAAAGGGAGAATCCTCTAGAAACCTTTTTGATGACCTCTCCCGATTGCACCCTCCCCTCCTGAAACTAGGGATACGCGGGTAAACAGACTGGCAAAAAAAAGTTATAGGAGCAGGAAATGAAAACCCCACCGTTTTGCGAGAACAAATCTGTGACCACAGAAGTGCCCACAATGAAGTTTGGTAGAAAAACCATAAAATTTCCTCAAACATTGGGGACAAGAGAGGAAATGCCTACTGTGTTGTACATCAGGACATTTAAATAAGCCAAGAAACCATGGTTTAAAACTCCAATTCATCGCCTGACCGTTTTGAAACTGGTTTTTCCTTCGCCCCAACTCCAAACGGGATACACTGATATGGAGAAATGTGGAAGGGTAGTGGGGAAGCATACAAAAACCTAAGCCCGAGTGAAGACGGGCACTCCCCGCCCTGCCATGGACATACCAACGCCTTAAGCTATTCCACTACTCGGAAGTGCATTTCCTGGATTCTTCTGGAGTACATTTCCTATCAGGCCCCACCGCTAAAGAGTGTTTCCACAACTTCGACTATCGCCCAACTCGTCTATCGGTATCCGCTCCTTTCGCGTGAGGATGCTCTCGTCTAAAATTCTCATTCCCAATGTTTATGCCTGATCTACTAAGGATAAAACCCAGCCACCCGTCAGCGCCCGGGGGCGTGTAGTCAACAAAGCGTTAGCAAATCTCCCTTCTGCCCCCCACCAAACTAACATCTTGGGGGGCGGGGGCGATGTGCAAAGATATGGTGAACAATGAACCTGCAAGCATCAAACGTGGTCCACTGTTCGTTGCTCTCCCTGTTCGTTGTCTCCCCTACCGTGCTACGCTAAGCCACGCTATACCTCCCAACCCCTGCCTAGCCTACAGATCTTCCTCACGATTCGTGTTACCCATGCTTTACCCGAAGACGGCCTTTGATTTTCACGAGTGATATCGCATGATCACGCCAAGACAATTAGAGTTACTTCGAGAAAAAAGTTGAATGGATTAACTACTGTTCAAACGCCCGAGGAATCCCAAACATATACCTATACCCATGTCCAAACAAAGTGAATAACGGAAAAAGAAGCGCCCAATGGGAAAACAGAAAAGAAAGCACCTCCTCGAGTCAAGTCAATCAGACAAAATCTCCGAAAGCGTCATCATCGAATCCCAATTTTCCGAAATCCTCAGTGCCGTGCTGGCTCTGTCTGCGCTTGACGTCCTCCGCGCTAGGCGGGGGTGGGAGGAAAGGCAGAGGGAAACCTCCTGTAGCGGCATTGCGAGATGGAGAGGAAGGGGCTCTGCGGCGGCCTTTGTTCTGTAAAGTTGGTTAGCAAGAGAGATAGGGAGAATGGAGATGGAACAGGAGACGTACTCCAATGGTAATGTTGATAGTCTCCCCTTCTTTTAGGGAGTAGTCTTTTGCCTCAACGTTGGACAACCCTGACAACGCCCCAGCTTTCTTTGCCTTCTCGTTGGCTGAAACACTATCATTGTGTCTGCGGACCTCCTGTAAAGAAACGCCAAAGTCAAAGGCCTCGCTGCGTTCCTCAAATCCGATACCAAGCATAGCTTTACGCGGCCCGTCAACAACTCTCAAAGCGAAAAATCTCGAACTATCGATAACTTGTTCTACACAATGGGCTCCCTGTGGGGTGAAACGTAAGTAATTAGCCTAGAAACGAGGCAGACATGGAGGAAAAGAACAAACTTCGTAGGGGCAATTAGCAAAGAGATCCCCGGTCTTAGGATCCTCAAGCCTAACATCTGTGCACACTTTCTCTTCCTTCCCATCTGCGTCCTCTGTCGCCGTCTCCACAATCCTAACCCGAGCAGTGAATATCCTCGACTTTTCTTGGTCAACCTTCCAGTCCCCGGCCTTGTACCCGCTGTTACTGGATAAGGGTGGAACAGCATAGATGTGAACCTTAGGCGCAATGAATAAGATTCGCTGGATGGACTCCATGGCTTTCGTTGGGTCAGATTAGATTATTATGAGGGCGGGGAATTGAGGGGCAGAGTGGTGGGTGTGCGGTGGGGAGGAATGGTTTGATGTTTTGAAGGGATGCGCTGGCAGGTTGTCTTATGCAAGGGTGGTCTTGGCGCGGGTGCTGCTGTATTGGGTTTAGCGCTTGGTTTTGAGCCTCCAACCTAATGTTTTGAGAATAAAGATGTCGCTCGGCGGTTACACAGGGAGGATTTGGAATGTAGATGCGTCCAGGGAGGTCGAAAGATGAAGGTCCGGATGGAATAGATTGTTCGGCTGAGTCTAAGTGCTCCTTGAGACCCCATCCCCTGGCCGCGGGAATAAAAACTTTGGTTGATGTTAGTATTTATCGCATAGGGTTGCCGAATCCGCATGCTTCAGCTCTTCATTCCGCTGCAGATCTTGGTGGGTGAGGTCACTGAAGGGAGACCGGCATTGACGATGGGCGCCGGTACCATGTCTTGCACTACCGATACCCAACGAGTACTCGGGTACCGTACCGGAAGGCTGCTCGAGATTACCGATGGGAAGCCACCAATGAACCAAGATTGCCAAGCCGTTAATCGCAACAGTGGATTGGGCTTGTGCTGTTTGATAATCTCGGATTTGTGCTATTGATTTAGCGCTAAAGCATCAGCCGAGATCTGCTGTAAATAGTCGTCGTGTTTATTGGGCGAACCTAGAAAGCCTCAATCGAACGTACGGCAGACGCAGAATCTCTGCGATAGAATTCATAGTGAGGATAGAAGAGGGCTTCCTCTCAAAACCCCCCATAGCTAGTTCCCCGGGTCGTTCCTGGTGGTTCGCCCTTATTTTCCATAATCTTGTCGTTGCTGCATAGAATTTCTCCAAGCATAATTATTCCGTGCAGCCCCAACTCAAGAACGTATCGAACGCGGGCACCCTACCAAAAATGATCCACGAGGATAGCATTGTGGGTGCAACTGCACCCGAGCACCTCATTGCTCCTATGCCAACAAACTGCAGGATACAGTGCCCAACAAAAGGTTTAATTCAATCAACTCTATCAGCCTTCTCTCCGCGCACACCTCAGCAGCCGTTCAACCAAAAGTCCATTGCTAAAATCCATCTACCATAGATCCCCAGAAGCCACGTATAAGAACATGGGAAAACTGGACCCACACGGGGCTTCTTTCCCCCTCATTTGTGGAGTTGGAGCAAGGTAGAAGGTGAAGTGCTCCTACACTTGTGTTACTAATCTAGAACGAAAATGGCACAATTGACCTTAATTCATTCTCTCTACACTGATATGGCTTCGGTATCCTGGGGCCACGGAGTGATCAGCCCTCGGCATAAAAATAGGACCACTCCAAGAAATAGAAAATGGCCTGACCAAAAAAAATAGAGAGTTTAGAGAATTTATTTCTTTTTTTGCTGGGATCGAAATATGAAGGGGGAGAGGGGAAAAGACTCCCCGCCTCCTCCAAAGATCAAGGTCAAACTAGTGGGGAGGGTCTACTATATTACCTAATTTATTATAAATCCTCACGAATCATGCCCACTGCACATTGAATCTTATAGAATCTCCCTATACTTATGCTCCACATTTCTACCACAGAACGCTGGTGGGTTCAATATTTCTCGAAGCCCGTCTTGGAGACTCCTCCTTCTCGTTGAGAGGAATTCCATACTAGCAAGATAACGTAAAGGCTCAGGATGAGGACCAATCCGCTCCCCACGAATCAGAACGAAGCATGAAATCGCCCAGAGGGTTTTTATGTAGAAGCTTTGAAATAACAAGTACCGGTATAAAAAATAAAAAAAAGGTAACACTACCAAGGTTACTGGGGTTGTATAGTATTATACTGAGGGCAGCAGGTGCGCACCAAACTCAACGCCAAAAGTTTAATTTGAGAATAATTTGACCTATATCATCTCAACCTCAATTGCTTTCGGGGAGTATCCTAGATTATCAAAAAGCTATTTAGATTTCACGAAATCAGTCACAAACCAATGTTTTTCCCCTACTGAAGAACCTCACTCTCAATTCCTTCCGACTGTTAAGGAGTCTTGTCAATCTTCTGGATAGCATGACTCCCGAGTGATGTTCTATCGCTTGAACATTGCGAGACAATAGTTACAATGCCGTACTTGACTTCTCGAATTGAAGTAACTTCTTACATTCTCTCTATCAGTGCTTCAACACTAACTTGGTCTTAGGTATGCTTAGAGTAGAGCTGTATATACTGGGCCTTTTTTGGGGGGTCCGCTGGAGGCTGGAATTTCGATAAAGTGGGGATTGTCCATGGAGCTCCAATCTGGCCTGCGTCCAGATTTTGAACTGCCCCTGGGTTATGCAACTTTAACGTAAGCGAGGCCCACTGAAACACGCACAACTCAGTCCGTGGTTCAATGATGCAGCAAATTCACCCTAGTTATGTTAGGGACAAACATATCTGCTTGTCTGCTTGTATTAATGTTGCCTAGACCAAGGGCCCTCGCTGGTGATCGCTTGCTAAGCTCACTGATAACCCTTAGATTGGATAGTTTGCGCTTATGTATTTTTATGCGCTATAGCGGCTTGCTTTATATTTTCCTATTAGCTTTGGGGCTAGAATGCGATAGGCGAGATTGCCTGCGAGGTCTAGGAGGTTGTGGAGTACTGTAGTTTATTAGGGTGGCTTTATGATAGTGTAGGAGTTGCAGCGCCATTTTTCACAATTCCTGCAATTTCTGGCACTTGTGGCTACGATAGCCTACCAGATACGGGTACAGTACAGTACTCCAGCAGCGATCATTATGTATCACTCGTTTCTGCCACTTGTTGGGTGTTGTAATGGTGACCGAATGGTCTCCGGTATATGTAGGGGACAGATCTCTATTCTATTGACGCTAGGAAAACTCTGCACGCTAGGGCTTTCCTATAAAGAGGTGTTCTGGCCTCTATCTCAATACAAGATTAACGATTCTTCTTTTCACTCAGGCGTCTGTTGCTACATTGGGTTGAAGAAAATAAACAAGAAACGTAGTACCATAATCATAAGAATGTATGTTCCGCATTTTTCTCCTTATCCCCTCAAGATCGTGGACTAACAACTAATCTATATACACAACATTCCCAGCCTTCTGTACTCGTTCCATCATTCCATTCCTTACCATTCCACTCATGACATTTCTCAACTCCATTCCACCCGCCACATTCCAATTCCTGGCAGGGAGGAAGTTCGTCCCATTCCAATCTGAGGTTACCAGGAAGTATGACAGCCACTTCTCACAACATGGGTCAATGGCGAGCGCTTAATATGCCGAGTTTAAAAACGTCTATATCACCAGACAAGTATTTCCATTGAGCATCTGTGTTTATTCACACCATCAAACCCACATAAGCCTTTGCCGAACCCATCCTACGTATCCGTCCTTCTACAGTAACTGACCAACACCCGCATCCGAAAGAATGAGGCACAAAAAGATAAAATAACTCCCGTTCTTGGAAACAAGTAAAAATCTCCTATTGGTCAAAGGAGGAAGGAAAGTTGAACAAAATATGTTATTAGGTGATATAACTCGCCCGTTACCGCTCCCCGCCCTGCTGTCTTTTTAAAGGTATGTACGCTTGAGATTATAAACGATGCTACTGCCCTTCTTGGACAGTTTTCTGTTAAGCTGTTAGCTGAGGCAATGTAGGTGGAGAGATTTAGGGGGCTGTTACCACTAGCCAATCCATGCCATCGTTGACGCCTGGAGTCACATACGTTAGCAGTCCGTTTTGATCTTGGCAAACTCCTGGTGACAAGCTCACCATCACCAGTGACAGCACTACACCCGAAGATACTCCAACTCCGCTCTTTCAAGCTCGGCAGCTTCAGCGCTTCGCTGATCTCCGCTGCGCCTAAAACACCTGGCTGATCCTGCTTATTCGCGAACACCAACAATGCTGCTTCCCGTAGCTCATCCTCGTTCAGCATAGCCTGTAGTTCCTCCGCTGCAGTCTCCAAACGAGTGTGATCAGTTGCGTCAACGACAAAGACAACGGCCGCGGTGTTAGCGTAGTAGCAGCGCCAATATGGTCGAATGGAGGTTTGACCGCCTGTGTCAAACTGATCAGTGGACAAATCGGGGAAACATTAGTGAGAGGAAGCTGCGTACCGAGATCCTATTGTCTAATGTTAGGAAGCTACATTTGTATAGATAAGACTTCAAGACATACCCAAACGTTAAAATTCAGATTCTTGTATGTGACACTCTCAACGTTGAAACCGATTGTTGGGACGGTTGTCACAACCTCACCGATCTGCAACCTCCGTATTCAGCTCTCTCTCTTGGGTTTATCGGGGACCGGGCGGTCCTACCTTCAGCCGGTATAATAGTGTTGTTTTTCCCGCGTTGTCCTGCTTAGTATTAGGAGCGATAGTAAGTAGGAATAGGGAGCAGAGCTTCTCACCAAGCCAAGAATCAATATTCGCACCTCCTTCTTCGACCACAGTCTAGAAAATATGCTCTGAAAAGCTCCCATGTTGAATTTGAACAGTCTTTATGCGAGGTGAATAGGGAGCGAAAGGAGCGGGAAGAATAATCAAGCGGGAAACGGCGGTGGTGAATGGAGCTTGTCGTTGGGGCGAAGGGAAAAAGGAAAACCAACGTGTGCCATTCTACGAATGACTAATCTCAGGTTGGTTGGCGCCAAGGCTTCTTGTCTTAAGCTTTTTTTTGTTTGTGGAAGCTTTACTGGTGCACTCTTTCTCGCATTCTTCTAAACAACACGGGTTCACCACAACACCCCCACAACAGTTCTACATACTACGAAATTTCGCTCTCACACATTCCATAATGGCGCCCCCAAAGAAGTCTGGCAGGGCGCTTCTGAGAGAGGAGGGTAAGTTGGAACTGAAGAGGCTCCCGGTCTATTTCGGCCAAGGCTGACAATTGAGTATTAAATAGGTCTTGAACGGACGGATAATAATCTTAGAACTCACTCATGGCCGGTTATTCCTATGATCAATCAAAAGAATTATTACACGTTCGTGCTTTGGTTTCCTATCTATTCGACAGCTTGGCTAATAATTATGAAGCGAATACCTTAAGCGTGAGGAACAGATCATGGTGTTTCGGCAACAACAAGAGGACCTCCTTAAAGCCCAAGCGGCACTGTTAGAGAAAGAAAAACAGGCGTCTGCGGTGGCGGATCCAATGGCGATGGACATCGATAGAGGTGCGGAGGAAGGAGAGGAAACAGCAGAACAGGAAGAGGCCTTGGGCAGTAAGGTTATTGTGATCCATACGGGGTCTCAAAATATGAGAATTGGCTTAGCTAGCGATGCTTTACCGAAGACTTTTCCAAATTGCATAGCAAGAAAAGCGGATAAGGCAGAATATGAGGAGGAAGAGAGGCGCCCGAAGAGGGTGAAAGTTGCCGAGGAGGATGAAGATTCTGACGATGAAAGCCCGCAGTTCGGCGAGGAGGTTAGTTTTTATTACCCATGCCTTACCCTTGGAGAATTTTGGGGTTGATTCCTCCATAGTTTGAATCTCAGTTCAACACAATGTCGAACGAACTGAAGATCAGAATGCGTCATAACAAGCGCCGTATTCTTCCCAATTCTCGTGACCTTGTACTCTCCTACAATCGCCGTACACCTCCGGAGACTATCAAGGAGCATAACGACCCTTACAGGGTGGAGTGGACGGATACTGGGAAGCATAAGGCCTCGGACCACTTTGTTGGGAATGAAGCACTGAGGATTCCTGACAATTCTACCCCCCGGTACCGCCTTTTTTGGCCCATTCAATACGGAACTTTCAATGAGAGAGACTACCAGTCTAAGAGAAGAGTTTTGGAGGATATATCCGTAATTCTTGAAGAGGGCATCAAGAGGGAACTGAATATTGAGAAGAAAGATCTCAAATCATATTCTGCAGTTTTGGTTGTTCCGGATCTCTACGACAAAAATTACGTTACCGAGATGCTTAATCTCTTGTTAAAAGAGTTCTGGTTCGCCCAGGTTTGCATTGTTCAGGTACATCCACGGAACTTAGATGGGTTAGGGTTTTGTTGTTGATCTGTCATCATGTAGGAGTCATTGGCAGCAACTTTTGGAGCCGGATTTTCGCAGGCATGTATTGTGGATATCGGAGCTCAGAAGACTTCTATTTGCTGTGTTGAAGAGGGGATGTGCGTTGCGGAGTCGCGGTAAGCAGGCAACAACTTTATTTTGAGCACGAGACTGATAGTATTTAGTCTAAATCTTAAATACGGAGGCCAGGATGTCACGACAGTACTAATGAAAATGATGCTATCGTATTCGTTCCCATACCGCGACATTAACTTACGACGGCGCTACGATTTCCTATTAGCGGAAGAGCTCAAGGCAAAATATGCCACGCTCAACGACTCCGATATTAGTGTCCAAGCGCACGATTTCCATCTAAGAGCTCCGGAGCAGGATACTAAGAAGTACCACTTCAAAACTTACGACGAAGTCATGCTGGCACCTTTAGTAGTAATCCACTGCCATAATTCCTTTTCTAAAGCTGACAATCCAATAGACACACTTCAAGCCCACCATTCTCTCACACGAAGAAAAGCTCATTGGCCGCCGAAGCCTTTGGGAGCGCTCCTACGACCTCTACGATGGCCAACCCAACGACCCCCTCTCTACAGCCCAACATTCTCTTTACCTATCCCTGATACCACGACCCTCCTCCGCTGGTAATGACTCAAATGTGAATATGGGTGCCATAACCCCTGCTCGTCCCACGCTCGCCGGTTTTGGCGGCTTCGGCGCACATTTGACAGCCGCCGATACAACCCCTCGATCCTCCATAGCTGGTTCCCCAGCCCCTGAGGGCACCCCCGCACCCCCAGGGACAACAACGCCACTCGTCCCTGGTGCTGGCGGTATTCCGCACCCAGGCTCGGTCGGCGCCCCCCAATCTACCGGTCCAACACCTGTGGGACAAGCCGAAGACCGCGATCGGGTAGTCCCAATTATGCCCCTCGACGCAGCAATAGTGGAGAGCATAACCCACGCTGCTAGGGGCGAGGAGAAGAAGATCAAGGACTTCCTAGCCAGCATTATGGTGGTTGGTGGTGGTTCGCTGGTCTCGGGATTCAATCACCAGCTCGAAGAGCGCATTCGCGCATTAAAGCCGAGTAAGGAGTATCAGATCATTATTGGCGTCCCACCCAGGGAACTGGACCCCATGGTCATCGCCTGGAAGGGCGCAAGCGTGTTTGGGAAGTTGAAGATTTGTAACGATTCGTGGATCAGACAGAATGAGTATGATATACTCGGGAGTAGGCTCTTAACGTATAAGTGTTTGTGGACATTTTGATTAAATTGGTTCGGCGAATAGATGGATGAGGGTGGGGGGGATTGGGTACGGCGCCGGGCCACTGGGGAACTATCTGGCCCCATTTTCCACAGAGCAGTTTGCGGACGTATGGAGGGGCCGAAGGGGTGGGCGAGGGTTGCATGCCCCTCTCCAATCACCAGGCGTCACGACTTAGATACATTCTGTTGATTTTTTCCTTTTCCTTTTCCTCGGTGAATACGTTAATTAACTGATCGGGTGAATTGATCCTCGTGGACGTTCGATTTCTCCAGGCCGAGATGTGAGTGTAGTGGGTTGCAGGAATTTTTGTAGATTACAATTTTCATCAGACAGCACTCACAAGGATTGTGGCGGGGGATGCCAATAGAAACGGGGTATAGTATAAAATGCATCGCCTTCGAGTATAGAATTACTACGGGTATAATAGCATTACCCTTTAGCTCGGGATTGTTTTTGGAGGGTGGGTAGGGTTCCCTTTTGCGTTGGGATTAGGGTTGGGAAACAAGTGGCAGCAATCATTTCCAGGAAAACAAAGAAAATATTTATGTATGATAACTTTACCTTCGGTGCAAGAAACTAGCATAAGCCCCTCGAGATCTTGAGGTCTTGTTCATGCCTAAATTAGCCATACCCATGATATAATTTTCATAAAAGGATGACTTGTAGTAGAAAAATGACCCTAATGTTGTTTGTTGAAAGTGAGTGAATACCCGTGAGAGAGGCTCTCTGCGTGGTATCGGGAACTTCTGAAATTGTAGCCAAGACAATGACGAAGGTGGAAAGCTTCTAATTTTGGTAAAACCCTCGGAGTCGTACCCTTATTTCTTGGCATGTGCGACAGAGAAGTTGAAGCCACAGCAAAGCCACAAGATCCTATACTTTGTGCTCTTGGCTACAATTTCAGAAGTTCCCGATACCACGCAGAGAGCCTCTCTCACGAGTATTCACTCACTTTGAAGAAACAACATTAGGGTCATTTTTCTACAAGTCATCCTTTTATGAAAATTATATCATGAGTATGGCTAATTTAGGCATGAACAAGACCTCAAGATCTCGAGGGGCTTATTCTAGTTTCTTGCACCGAAGGTATCATACATAAATATTCTCTTTGTTTTCCTGGAAATGATTGCTGCCACTTGTTTCCCAACCCTAATCCCAACGCAAAAGGGAACCCTACCCACCCTCCAAAAAAAATCCTGACACTCCGGCTCACCTTACGCAGCCGAACAAACAAAATAAAAAAGCGCAAATCACCTGTGAATTTACCACCACCACCGCCCTACCAAACTTCCTCCACTTACCTACGGAGGTACAGGGCATAAGTTTTGTAGGTTCCACAAGCGAGGTTTGCTGCCCTCACCCCCTGTGTAACCTACAGAACTTATGCCCTGTACCTCCGTACCCCTCTGCCCCACCACAGAAACACCGCAAATACACATCTCACAAAACCCTCTTTAATTAATTATATGATAAATCAAGAATGGCTATACCTTATTACCTCGCTGAGTAATACCCTTCCCCGAGTTCCCTCTTCTTACCCCTCAGACATAGCTAATTTATTGCAGTCTCTTCACCGACTCAGACGCGGACACCGACACAGAGGGTGTTTACGTCAACGAGAATGGTGTTAAGTTCAAGGCCATGTGCAAGCCGACCTGGAAATCGAATGAGATTCCGCATGGGAACCAAGGTGGCTATTTTCCGTGCCGGAAGTGCAGTGTCAAGTTTTCAGATACCGAGTGTGACCTTATTCTGGGAGGAAATAGCGAGGATGATCCCGGGAGCCTCCTTTAGTGGGGGGAGTGTAGGGTTAACTTTATGGGCAAGGAGGAGCTGAAGGCGCAGATGGTGGAGAGTTCCGAGCCCCTTGTTTGTCGTCAGTGCTCTCCGGAGTTTCATAACGTTGAGGCGCTTGATCTTCATTGGAAGCAGGTCTGTTTTCAACCCTTCTTCCCTTCCATTCTTGGAGTGAGTTTGGCCCGCTCATCTGATGCTACACCTAGGTCCGCAAGCCCAAACCAACAACCACTCACCAGTGTCCCGCCTGCGATGCCTTGTTTAACTCTATTTCTGGTATCACCCAGCATATCGAATCTGGACACTGCAAGGGTGGCCTCTCCCCCGGGAACTTTCGCGAGCTTATAAATTACGAAAACTCTCCCCTTGCCAAGAAAAACCTCCCCGCCGGCATTCTCGCTGGTAGCACAACCACCCACACCTGGCGTGCTGGTATCCTTCCTGGACGCGTTAAAGTTGCCCTTGCCGAGACCGGTAATGGGTTCAAGTCTGAGGGACTGGCTCCCAAGGGTTTCGTCAGCGTTCTCGACTACACTCTTCCAGAAAACCAACCAATTCACCCATGGAGGACCCGGAGGACTGTTGGAACAAGATACTCGAAGCTTATGTCTGTCCTCGGCTCAGATGCGGGAAGAAATTCACTATTCCCACCGCTCTTAGGGCGCCTCTTGAGAGTATTACTCATGACAAGAAGGCTTTTCGGTAAGACTATCTAAGTCTCTTCTAAGCCCACTTGAATGCTAACTTGTAGGCGGGTAGTTCCCCTACTTGTATGGAGTGTTTCGTCTCCTCATCTGCTCTCCTCTAGCATGCTGAATCGGGTGCCTGTGGCGTTAAACGTTCGCCCGCTTATGAACAACTCATCAAAGGGGCCACTGGCGGGTTGGTGAGTGTGGGAAAAATGGTGGAGGTAAAAACTGGTTAGTAGGAGCCGCGAAGTGGTAAGGTGGAAAAAAGTGGTATCGAATTTTTAGTTGTCCTGCCTGGTGGTCCTGGGGGAGGGGGACCTTTTTTTCCTTTTGATACCTTAGGGCTACCTTCTTTGTTTGTATTTTTTCTTATGCTTCCGGGGATCCCCTCATTTTCCCCTACATAAAAAAATAAAACTGTTTAAATTCTTGCGTCCAGTGGCAAGATTGGCATCGAGTGACCTTCTGTGATTTTGTATTGCGGTGGGGAGGGGTGGGTAATCTGCCCAAGATGTTCTTGATCACTGGCCGAAAGGAGAGAAACACTCCACGGGAGGGCGTAGATGATTTTAACTACTATTGAGGGATTCCCCATTTTGATACTCTGCTAATAAACTCCCACGGACTTCCATCTGCACGGACTGACCGCCCCTCATCGTCCATATAACAAGGGATCGAGAGTACTACCGCGAGCATAATCAGTCCTATTTTATAGATTTTCTACGGACACTCAATAGGGACGAGCAAAAAATATTCATAACCCAAGGGGATAAACAGCAAGCCTTTGTCGGAGAGCAAGACTCAATTACTCCCCCCTGAGAGGTGTCTATAATTACGCTGAAACAGCGTTAGGTCAAAAAATCAAGCTTCGATCTCACGCTTAGTCACCAACAGAGTGAAATCAGAATCTTTCCAACTTCGTCATTGTGGATGGGGTATCGTAGGAGCACCTATCCCTTGCCACTAGCGGCGGATGGAGTTTGAGGCGGTCCGGAACAGTAAAATTCGCAGCCATGCACAGTCACTCCGGATCTGTGGGGTAAAACCCCGTTTAGTAGTTGGCTTGGCGCACACACTTTACCTCCTCATCTAGTTAAATTCCCACAGATTTACGGTCCGGTTTTCAAGAGATCACAGCTACACCATCCAACCACCACATCCGCTCCCCGCCATGCCGACACAGCAAGCCGACACCCACCTAACCCCCCCCGACAGCTCCCAAGCCATAGAGCCCGAGAGACCACTCGATATGCATTCCTATCTCACGGAAGGGTTAGAGGGTGTACAACATCATGAATACCGTGATATTCGCTCGTTCAAAGGGGCGGTCGATGCACGAGCAGATTTATGGCATTCGGGTGAAGCTGACGAACGCCTTCCCCCGTACTTAATTTTTTCCCCAGTAACTCCACACCAGCTTGCCACAATCGATCATTTTCGCGAAAGCTGTTACAAACGACTCCGCTTTCTATACCTCGAGGAACCCCAGGTGTTGATCGTCAAGCAGATGCTGGGCCCCATTCATGAGATGGCTGCAAAAGAGTTCATGGACGTGATGAAGCTGAAGATAAGGGAGGCTGGTCAGACATCCGAGATATGTAATATGGGAAGTACAACATACAAGGGCAAACTATGTTCAAAGGAAGCGGATGGGTCCTTGAGACCTCTGCGCGCCCGCCCTGACCTCCACGATTGGCCGACGATTATTCTAGAATGTGGTGTTTCCGAAACCCCCCGCCGTCTTACTGTTGATGCACGTTGGTGGATACAGAATTCGGGAGGAGCCGTAAACGTCGTTTTCCTATTGTTCGTATCGGTAAAGCGCAAAACCATTCGGATTGAAGTATGGAACAAATCCACGGTTGAAAAGCAACAGCATACCGGCGAAAATGACGAGGAAATAACCATAGGACCAACCCCAAAGAACACGATCCTCATCACTGAAAATTCGGTAACCGGTGCCCCGCTGAAATTAAAGTTCAAAGAAATATTTTTACGCAAGCCGAAGAAGAAGCGTGGAGAAGCCAACTACATGATCACCGAGCATGACCTCAGAGTTTACTATAATCGCATTTGGCTACCTGTCCCTGGTAGTTCTCAAGACGAAGATTGTAAGTCAGCCTTGTTGACCTCTGGTGTTAATTGCAGTCAAAACTAATTCTACCAGCCACAGATGATGAGAGCGAATCGAGTGAATCGAGCAGCTCCTCAGAGGGGTCCGTTGAAGATGGCAGCGAGCCTCTATCAGTCATTCCTTAACCCTCACTTCGGGCGCAGATCCCCTATCTTCACCATAGTTATTCACTCATTCATTGCCGACGAAACCACCGTCCATTACTCATTAATTCGTTCCTTGCACCTTTTGCCGGTCACGCGTTCTTTTCAATTCTTGACGTCTCTCTAAGCTTTCAGTCACGCGGTGAAAAAGAAAAAAAAGCAGAAAAAAACAGAAAAAAAGGTGGGATTGTCTACCTTTGTTCTTCCGAATTCAGCACATACTTGCAACAATAGTACATCGCAGGCTCAATTGCAATTCATCCGATATCCTGCATTGTGGCCGTGTTTTTGCTGTTTGAGGGAGATTGGTTTGTTTTCCGTGAATGGTGGGGCGGATAGGTCAAATGGGCGTAACTAGTGCGATACCGGGGGTGGAAACTTTGTTCTTTGGAGGAGCCAGTAGGGAGGATATTTATTTTGCTTTGGCTTCACGTATGATACACGATGAGAGGATGCTTTGAGAACCTTTTGTGCGCCTTGCCAATTATAAACAAGTTGCACAAACCTTTTGACCGATGATATACCTTCTGTGTTCTCTTGGAAGTGATTGTTGTGACTTGTTTCCCAACCCCGATCCCAATGCAAAGGAAAACCCTGCTCGACCGCTAAATAAAAAGTCCCTACACACCTGTTCCCCTTGCGCGACCACAAAATTAACAGGAAGAAGTGTCAGAAATAATCCCTGGCCAGCCGGACTCTCTAAGCGGTGAGTCGAATGAAGAATTTACACCACCGCTTATGAGTGTAGAAAGTATAGATAGCTTTACTGAAAGCGAGCAGGTGAGAGATTAAAGGTTAAACAAGAGTTACGTTGAGACGAGTTTCATTGCATTGGTTTATGGTTGAGGGAGAGGGCCGTTAAGACACGAGAAGTAAAGCGAAAGGAAGGAAAAGAGAGAGAGAAAAGACTACAAGCGAGCACCACAACTAAGGACGACCTTATGACGAAGCTTTGGCTAACAACCCATGATATCCATCAAAAAGCCCTATCCACCTGTGAATCAATCACCGACCAATCACACCACTGCCATACCAAACTTCCTTCACTTATATGCCCCTGAGACCTTCCATAATAACAATACCGCCTAGCTGCAAACAAGACACAACAAACCCGAAAACCGCACATATACATTTTACAAAGCCCGCTTTAACTGATTACAAATTTTAAGTAAGAATGGCTATACCTTACCATCTCGCTGAGTAATAACTCCCCCCAGATCCCCTCTGCGTACTTCTCCGAAATAGCTAATTCATTGCAGTCTCTTCACCAACTCAGACACCGATACCGACGCAGGGGGTGTTTGCGTCAACGAGGATGGCCTCCGAGTCAAAACTATACACAAGCCGGCCTGGAACTCGAATGAGATCCTGCATGGGGATCATGGTATCAATTTTAAGTGCGAGAAGTGTGGCGTCAAGTTTCTGGATATCCAAGATGAGCATATGGTTGGAGGGAATGGCAAGAATGGCCCCAAGAAGCATTTTTCCTGCGGCAAGTGCAGGGTTGACTCAAAGGGCGAGGGGGAGTTGGAGGGGCGTATGGTGGAGAGTTCCGAGAATGTGGTTTGCCGTGAGTGCTCTCACATCGTTGAGGCACTTGAGCTTCATTGGAAGCAGGTCTATTTTCCGCCCTTCCCCTTCACTCTTGGAAAGTGTTTGGCCAGCTAATACTTCACCAGGTCCACAAGCCCAAACCAACTACCACTCACCAGTGTCTCCGCTGCGATGCAGTATTCAACACAATTTCTTGCGTCGCCCAGCATATCGAATCTGGACAGTGCAAGGGTGGCCTCTCCCCCTCTGGCTTTCGCAAGCTCATAAATTATGCAAACACTCCCTGTGCCAAGAAAGGACTCCCCGCGGAAATTCTGTCTGATATCACTACCACTCACACCTGGCGTTCCTGTCTCCTTCCTGAGCGCGTTGAATATGCCCTTGCAGAGACTAGTAACCGGCTCAAGCCTGACGACCCTGCCCCGAAGGAGTTTGTCGGCGTTCTGAACTACACCCTTCCAGCCGAACCAACAAATTCTCCCATAGAGAATTTGTTGGACTGTTGGAACGGGATACTTGGAGCTTATGTCTGTCCCCGGGTCCTCAGATGCGGGAAAAAATTCACCAGTGCTTCGGGGCTTAGAGATCACCTTGAGAGTATTACCCATGACAAGAAGGCTTTTCGGTAAGACCACCTCAGTCTCGTCCAAGCCCGCTTGAATGTTAACATGTAGGTGGGTAGTTGCCCTACTTGCATGGAGTGCTTCGTCTCCTCATCTGCTCTCCTCCAGCATGCTGAATCGGGTTCCTGTGGCGTTAACCATTCCCCAGCTTACGAACGACTCATCAAAGGAGCCACCGGTGGATTGGTGAGTGTGGGCAAAAAGGTGGAGGTAAAGACTAGTTGGTAGGAACAGACCGCCAAGCAAGTGGTACGGCAGAACAAAGTGGTATCGAATCTTTAGTTACACTGTGGGATGACCGTGGGATGGAGGGAACATTTTTTGTCCTCGATACTTCCGAGCTACTTACTTCGTTTGTATTCTCTCGTTTTCACCAAAGATAAATTTTTTTAAGAATGATATTCTTGAAATTCCGGTAACCTGGTGGCCTGGTGAAGCACTGCCTTTCGCGTGATCTTCGGTGATTTTTTTTGGTAACATACTGAGGATGGGTAAAAGGGTCAATGTTCCTCAATCTCTGGCAAAAATGAGAGAAGCACTATGAGAGAGGATGCAGATAGTTCAAGCGGTTGTAGAGGGAATCTTCATTTTTGATAACCCTTCTAATAATTTCTCATGGACTTCATTACCAACTGGTGGCCCTGCATCATCCATATAATTAGCGAACTGTAGTGCAAACACGAGCACCACACCCACAACATATCAGGCAAAACCAGCTGCCATTTGCTTCTGAGAATCAACATGGGGGAGTTGTGAAAATACTACGCCGGCAGGAAGAGGTCTATTCATAATGCGAGAGTAAGGTCGGGCCCGGCTTGCCACAAAAGTTGGCAATTTTTCCACTTTTTATTAGATTCCAGACCACCTGTTAATCCACCCACCTGTTGTCATGGCCTGAGTTTTTCCAGTTCGTTTGATGTACGGTTAATTTTGTTTAAGTCACAATACTAATACGGTACCGTACCCCCCCCCCCTACTCTAACAGTACGACTCTACTCCAGATAGTGTCCTCAACACAGTGATGACTAACTAGGATACTAGCCTAGCGCTGCATTCCATATTGCGTACACCAGTAGAGTCACGGTCCGTTTTTTTTCCCGTAATTGACGGGTGGTTCAGGGATGGAGATGTGCAGAGCGCTGACCTATAGTGGATGGCGGACTTCTGGGTGAGTATATAAGACTTCTATTCGCCTGACAAGGAAAGACTGGTTAGTAAGTCATCTCACCATCCAGATCTGGCGTCGTGTATTGTAGAAATGTGTGATAATCCCGTATTATTCCCACTTTGTCTTGGCGCAACCAGTTCAAACCCAGAATAGCATCCCAAAGTCCACCACCTCATTACATCCCGAATCATCGACCCATTTCCATTCCACCATCTCGGTCTCGATAGGAACATGCAATCCCTCTGCCAGGTTATACAGGATGTGAACAGCTGGGAGCGATCCTGGACTATGCATACTTTAACAGGGTTGAGTTCGCACGATCTGCAGTACAAAACAGAGTTACACGGAGGCACTATCTTCGCCTGGTGAGGGTATTATTCATCATGCAGTAACACTTCCATTTTTATGAAGAGTGATATGCCGTGGTCGCACACCATTCCCGCCTGCCCGCCTGGGTGGCTGACATGCTTAGTATAGATCCACCCCGGGGAGCCTGTACTACATTGGGCGAGAGCTAGTACCCCTGTAGAGGATGCACTCTAATGACAACCCATTCATCTCCCAAGAGTACAAATTACACACCTTAGCTTCTCTACTCCTGCTTAACCTGGCTCTCAATACAGATTGGAACCCACAAGAACATCCTGGAAGACCAGGTCCCGATTTACAATCCAATGCCTGACCCACCGCACAATGAGATCCCGGAATCGCTCCAAAGTGATGTTGGCCCTTCGGTATGCCCACTTCATTTTATCAATCAACCCCTCTCGATCGGACAACGTTAACCTTAAACTAATCTAAGGCGGAAGATAGACTGGGCAAGTATATTAGACTCTTGCTTGGGGCAACCCAAATCTTCGATCTTGGGTCCAGGGGTATTTCCGGGAATGGTGTTCCGACTCATCGTGGTAAGGATGGAACTGGTCTGTGGATAATAATCGCGTGCGCTTTCCAGGACACATAGAAAATGGGGTTTGATACAGGCTGGAGCTATTCGAGAGAGATTCTGATCACACAGTCAATATACAATTAACCTGGCTGAAGAGGCATGGTCCTAAATTGTGATCAACAAAGAAGGGAGAGACCTTCGTGGATAGCAAATTCTCTCTGTTGCGTGGGCGGCTGCTTGTCATGGTTGTTGGGATGGCACCTTGTGCTGTCCCGTGGTACTTTATTGGGCCAACTGTGAATGCCAGGTATCAGATTGAATTAGCTGGTAAACTTTATCATTTGCTCAAATTTTGCATATCCTGGGCTGACGCAAAATTAGCAGATGGTGGCTATTACAACGCCAAGGATGTTGCCGCAACTGTTCAAAAGATGGAACAGAAGACAACCCTTAGTTCTGGTATCACTGCTAATCTTATCTATACGAACCCCCGAGCTATGGAATGGCAAATCCCACTTCCCCAGCAGCTTTGTTCCGCCGGTGCTCCGATTGAAGGGTTGGCCGTTGGCGCATGGGTACCATCAATCTAGGTTGCACGCGAGTACCTTGCGGCGATTAGGTTGAAACACATCTCCTGTCAGCCCAGTTCTGTCAATGCTGTCCAACAAGTCATCGATATTTCAAAGAAAAGACAACTCAAATTTCCCTGGGATTCCGCAGTGAACTAGAGGAATAGGTGGCGGTAATCACTCCTCTGAAGATTTCCATCAACAAATCCTTCAGACCTACGCACGCATCCGAAGATGTGGTAACATTGCCCTCGCTGCGCTGGATTTGGAGGAGTGGATGCTATATATCTTTATTTGACAGGAGCTTGGCCCGAAAAGTTTAGTATCCTGCAATCCCTTTAGACTATGTTTTGTTCCATGACACAATGATGCCTGCGGAGGAGGTACATACGGAAAGCGTTCCCAGCAGGGCTGCTATCAGCTGTTTAAACTCTTCTCACATCAAATAAGTGTCTGCAGTGGAGCAGGCTCATTTTTCGAAAGATACGTGTATCCCTAGTTCAGGATGGGCGAAACCTTTAGTGCAGATGAGATTCCGATCAGAGATAGCAGTCTCATAGATTTTAACTTTAGGAATGAGAAGTTCAAATCCCTCGGGCACAATTACTTTACCACTGTCGAAGACCTAGCAGACCTGGTTAAAAGCACCTAGGGGCATGATTTTCCAAGATAGAATCATAGGGAATTGCAAGCTAGTGGATCCCATCGTTGATCATTGATGCCAGTACTCCGACTCAGCCGATCTCGAAATCCTGGACACTGAGAGGGATCCGGCGGTGTATGCGCGTAGTATTACCATGGTCTGATTCAACCATCATGCAGCATTCAATGCGTACAGTAAACGCATCCCTCTCCATTTTAACGAGAATCACGAATGGTTCCCGACTCCTGGAGTCGTGGAGCCACCACCCTTCACCCAAGTCAATGAAGCGCATTCCTTCAGAATACCCAACTGCAACTATCGCCCCAACAACAAACCCCACCATCAGCGCATACATACCAACGTTTACCCTGACCGACCGAGCTACCAGCACACTCTCACGCTTCGTCACAAAGCCCCCGAAACCCGGAAGGACGTGTTAGGGGCGACAACCATCGGTCTTCTGCATCTAAGGGCATCCAAGAAGCGTCGCGTCCAGCTATGATAGTAGAACAACGAGACCGGGAAGCAGGCGAGAAACTCCAACCGATTCGCAGCATCGGCAGTGGAGGTAGGGAACCCGTGAGCTCGTCTCGGGAAGGTAGTGAGGGACCCACATGCAGCGGCGGTAAGAAAACCAAGAAGCGCAAGAAAGGGGTAAAGGGGAGATTATCATTCTCGGGAGAGGATGATGGACTACCGGCTCCGGAGGTCTTGACGAAGAATACACTTTTGAGGTAGGCTCAGGAGCGCGAGACTTTGAAGAGGGAGTTTCTGGCTTTGCAGGAGAAGATTAAGAGTGAGGAGATCAGTATTCGGTTTGTTTTTTATGATGGTAGGTGTTGTGCATTCTCCAATTTCGAAGTTAACATAAAGCTAGCACCCCCGGGCACCCCTCCCACCGCAGAGGGAGTGGCGGTTAAGGCGAGGTTGTGTGGTCCTTTCCCGAACATGCTTGGAGAATGCCTGTGCGCAAGGAGTGACTCAGGGTACCGGTCGATGAGTGATAATACTATATCATACCTCACGTATTTTCTTCCATCTATTTCTTCCTTTTCGTGATTTCTGACTCGCTCGGCAGCACTTTGAATTCCGCCATTTTATCGTCAATACTACGCACGATGGGGCCTAACGGATTATCATTTGATTTCCCTTCATCCCCACCGCCCACATCCCAGGCCTGCACTCCGAACCCCACTGGAGATGATCCTACAATGGCTAAAGTGGTGGATCGCCGCTGATACGAACGGAATAAGCACATATTCCCAGGGAGCGTGTCGACGGAATTTGACCGCAATACAGATTACTCAAACATGGTACGGCAGGATATGGGTGAGAATGCATTCTTTTCGGTTAAACCAGCTCCTTCTCAGCAGTCGACTCTGGCTGCTCCTGAGTGAGGGATGGGGGAATGCACTATCAGAAGGCACTTCTGGAAACTACGGTATAATACTATATATTATGATATTTACTTCATTTTTCCTACCTTTTGCTTGCTTGGTAACAGACTACGGGGCCTGGACTAATCGTAGACCCCGATCTAGAACCATGCGTATGTTTAGTTGCAATGAGAAATTCTATGTAATTGATGGCTGGATGTGTCATCCCGTCACCAGTAAGAGTACGTGTCGGCTCTCACCTCGATGAGGCATCTGCTCGATGGACGAACTTTGAATTTCCACAATCAGATCGATTCTTTTCTTCGTACTGAAATTGACCATTGCTCCCATGGTCGCCACTGTTCCTCATTCGCTTAACCGAAATACTAAGTCAAGATGGAAGGCTTTATCCTCCGGTGAAAAGACCTCCGATGCCGCATTATAGTTGCGTTTCCTCATGGTGTTGATGCACTAAGAGCGATAAACCTCTAATCCGGCAACTTGAGCGCTTGTGCTCGGGGGTGTCCGTAAAAATCGGAAAACAACCTCCTTGTCCTGACAGAAATATACACTCGTACGGGATAAACAGAGATAGTCTTCCGGCTCCCTACCGAACTCTCGAGTATGTTCATCCCACTCTTGGAGGGCCTATTCCTCAGGAGCCCTTATTTTGATATCCTTTCCTCAGGCCCCTTTCCTCACGCCCTATAGCCATATTCACTGCTTTCCAGGTGATGCTGCTCTACAGCATAGGATATGCAAGATTTGAGGAAATGATATAGCTTACCAGATAATTCAATTCGATGCCCGGCATTCATAGTATCCGAAACCAAGTCTCAATGGACAGTTCAAGGTGTCGTCCCAGCAACCATTAGAAGCGGAGGTCCAGGCAACCGAAAATATTTGAAATCAACGAAGGTCGCTCCTTGCTTTGTTCATACTTGTCCCAGGCAATAAGTACCTGAGCATCTGGACGGAAGACAGGGATAATACAGTGATATTCCGGAGGCAAGGCATATCTGAGAGGTCAGTGTACAGTACACTGTTTGAGAGAGGCAATCTGGGCGAGAATTACCCAAAATGGCGTTAACCCCACCCTATGTTCAGGTACTTCCCATTGTGAATCACCGGCGCTTTGATTGATACAAACTTATTGCTAAAAGAAAAAATACAATCATGGTCAGAGGAAAATTTATATCTATTAGGCAAAAACCCTAGGGGAAATGATCGTTTACAACAATAATAAGCTGGTATGATATTACAAAAAAATTACATTGTGATATATATTCCATTCTCAGCTCTTCTAGTGATTTATTTAGATTGGTGCCGAACACTGCTGTGGTAAAGCTTGGACCACCCTGGCCCACGATCGTCATATCGCCGTAGTTGCTAATCGTCGTAGGGGAAAATTGCGGCCGGCCTTCGACAGAGGGAAATTGCGACCGATCGTCGCGAGAGGAAAATTGCGGCTGAAGCTAAGCCGAGGAAACAGAGAAGATGGGAAGATGGAGGCGCTGATCCTCCGGGAGTGCCTTT
>Ga0307513_10002075_pt1 | contig 28146 bp, 27 predicted proteins | sample 15_EM_MG_FD_202174 | JGI IMG/M metagenome (GOLD analysis project Ga0307513, IMG submission 202174) | Populus trichocarpa ectomycorrhiza microbial communities from riparian zone in the Pacific Northwest, United States - 15_EM | ecosystem: Host-associated > Plants > Roots > Unclassified | place... | reverse complement strand
TCAGACTTTTTTATTATTTTTTTGAGAATTCGTAATTATTACATTGAAATTTGAATTTTTACTTAAAATAACACCTTATTAGTTTTGCCAAAAATAAAATAATATATATATACACACACACACACACAAAGAAAGATTTTAGATACATGAAATTATATTATGGTAAAAATTTAGGTGGATCAAAATTTAAAAATATATTATTTTAAAAAACTGTATTATACTCCATATAACTAGTTAAAAAAATTTTATCTTTAAAATAAATTTGTTATTTCACTGTTTCAAATAACTAACATTGATTCTTTTATTATTATTTTTTAATTTATTCGAGCCAGAAAGAGCCTTCTCTTTTCTTAGCTGTAATCCCCCGTTGACTGGACTGACTCTACAGCCGCGAAAACTTGTCTTCTCTTTTCACTGTTTTTTTTTTAATTCCTCTCTGTACTTGCAAAGAAGTAGCCCCCGTTTAAATTTCTCTCACCATTAATTTAGTCCACAACGAAACTGCACTGTAAGTAACACTTGAAGCTCCCAAGAACTCTCTCTTTTTATTAGGTCTCGCATCACACTCCCAACACACACACACATGCATGTTCCCTTTCCATATCGCATTTCTCTCTTAACACCAAAACACGATGGAGATCACAGTCATATCAGCCCAAGGACTCAAGAAAACATCATCAGGCCCTTTCTCTCACCGTCTAAGACCCTTCATCACCATCACCGCATACCCACCAAACCCACACAACAGTAATGAGAAGTGTCAAATGTACAGAACAAGAGTCGATGATCAAGGAGGAGAAAATCCTACATGGGGTGATAAGTTTCATGTCCCTATAGACACTGCCTTCTTTCAGAATCGGTATTCTTGTATTTATGTCCATCTCTACACAAAAAGGCCCATCACGGGCCAAGTCCAACTGGGTTGGTGCCAGGTTCCAGTTACTGATATTGGGTTTCTGTCTGAGGGTTCACTAAAGTACCTGAGTTACCGGATACTGGCTAGAGATGGTACAAGGACTCCTGGAGTTGTCAATCTTGCTATAAGGTTAACAAGTTTTCAACAGGTTGCCGTTCTTCCAGATTCAAGAGCTTCCGCCGAGTGCAAAACCGTGATCGGTATACCGGTGACAATGTTTTCGCACACCAGCATTTGTCAATGAAAGTTAGGTGTTCCTTGATTATATGATAATTGGGTACGTTTTTCTGGTTCAAGAGAGATCTAAGGGATACACGATCGAAGCTTAGTTCGGTAACCTTCTTCAATGAAGTAAATTGAAGTCAAGTATCTAGATCCGGTTTTTTCAGCTATTAAGTGAGGAGAGGGAGTTACCCTATATATTATGTAGCTCAAGATTCTTTAAGCCTTTCGATGAAGAAAAAGAAAAGCAAAACCAACAAACAAACAGCGTTTAAAAGTCTGGAGCTACGCTCTAGGAAGTTGTTCTCTCTTCCATAAAACCCATCCCTCTCTTCGTAGAGTTTGGGTTTTCGCTTGTTTGTTCGTATCGTTGTAAATTGGATTAGCTTTTACTTTTCGAATCCCATGTCCAAATATGGACAAGAACTTATCCTTTTTTTGTGAGGATCACAATAGACAAATGGACAATCATTGTGGTGTTTGTTGCATCTTTCATTTTGTGTGATTGTCGTTATAAACGAGTGATTTTTCCTGGAATTTGTCCACTTGACTTGGTTTTCTAGTCTTGCTGATTCATTTTTACACTACCGTCCATTTCAATTTCCTTCTTTCACAGCGTTTTTGGTGATATACATATGTTAAAAATAAATTTTAAAAAAAAAAATACTTAAAAAAAAAAAAACAAACCAGTGTAAGAAAGTCATGGAATCGGTGCCAATGCGGCGGCCGCGATGCCCTATTCACTTGCACCATTAATCTATTAATGCTAAAAAACCAACGATTAGAAAAAGTCAAGACAGATCATGATATTTAAATTTCAAACCCAAGAGATCTCTTATAAAATACTTGTGCTCTCACACTATAATGACAGCTTTTTAATACACACTGGACCAGCTTGAATCACTTCATCTCTTGCACACGAAAATGGAAGCTGCGAAGTTGGTGGGACCAATCTCTGAGTCATCATCCACTCAGGAACCGCTTGCCAATCAATTATCAATCAATCAGCTGGTCTACCCTTTTTACAATAATTGCACTTCAATGTTTCGTTCAGTTCAATCCAGACCAAGCTTTAAATCTAGTTTCTTCAAGTAAAATCGCCGAGACGGCCGGCTTTAAAAACTATAGATAGAAGTGCCAGTGGGTTCCAATGTGCTTTCCCGTGCTCCGATTGTGACAGGCTTAACTAGGGAGTATGATTTGCGTAAACAGATAGACAAATCCAACTGTTCTCATTGTAGCAAAAGCTTTCATTGTGATAGAGAGAGACTAATCAGCAGTTGCGGACATTGACATTTCCACGAAGGCCCTTCTAAGACCTCACTCGCCTACCTAGAAGTGACTTCGCTGAAGTTACAGAGACGAGCGTTGAATCATAAACTGCTAGCTCTAGCTGTACGAACCATTACCGGCTCGAAAAGGCTCAGAAGAAAAAAAAATACAAAGACCCTGAAGAGGGGGGGAGAGGCTGGGATTGCGCTGTACTACAAAATGAGCAATACAGAAACAAATTCCCATAACTATGGGGACAGCAGCAAGTCGTTTCTATAACTAAACATATCCGTCTTGCCTAGGAAGTAGCTGGTTGTATGACACCAGGATCATAGTTGATTTACACACAAATATATATGGTGCAGAATTTTCCAATGACTTGCAAAATAAACTCCAACTAGTTCTGTTGAAGTCGACACCAGAAATAAAGATGACAAAATACCAAGAGGCAGCACTGTTACCGGGCCACATCCCTGATTTCAGATGTTGCTGCTTGAAGTTTCTTCCTTATCGATTTGAAACTGCTTTGGCCATTTTTCGGCCAATGAAATGAGGTACTTCGCTTAAGAAGATCTGGTATAAGAGGTGATCCAAAATTTGAATCCCTTGATGAAGTGTCATCATACTCTGCCAAAACACAAACCAAATTTCTAAAACACCTTAATCGCATGTAACGGCAATACTACATATAACCATGCTCTCAGCTTATTATGATTTGCGCTTAATTAAAATTTCTAGCGGAATGCCATGAGTTACAAGATAAAGAATTTGTCCTAGCATGATCATAATGCTGAGAAACAGCCAAATGGGCAACACAGATCTTTACTCCAATTCCCCCCATCAAATACAGAGAAAGGTAATGGAAAGCAATGAGAAAAATTGATGAGTTGTTCTGGTTAATGACATTTAGAAAGCTACTTTTCTCAGTTCCAGCAAGTGAAGGGTAACACATAATTCATTCTTGCTGCCCACCCATTAAATAGCCAAGAAAAGAAGATTCCATCCAACTATGAACTATCATGAAATAACATCTCATGTTAGAAGCAGATGCACCAACTGCGCTGTATGATTTCCCTAGATACAAGGAATGAACATAACAAAGTTCCAGAGTTGACAGGGAAACCTAACACCATTATAATTTATTTTGTGGGAAGACAGTACTGCTTATCCACAGGCTGAATTTTTTCTAAACCTATCAGAGGGCAAGTAGTAGGAAGCAAAACTCATTCAGTGTAGGGAGTCATTTTTCCTGCCCCACAATTAGACCCCCAGGTTCCCCAGGTACATTACAGCCTTCAGGAAGTAGACAAGACATAATATCGCCAAAAGCAGGGGCCATCAAGATTGCCTCTGTATACGAGTGTATATACAAGCATGCAAGTGCATGTTTGTTTCTACTGTTTTTTTATTTGGATGGCGAACACAGGAAGACATGACATAACCTGATGAGAACCTGTCAAGGATTTTAGATATTTTTATATTCAAAAGGAAATGCATGGGTATTGGCCATTTATTTATTTTTGTTATTTCTACTCATTTCTTTGGTGCCATATATGAAGCAGCAGCGTATTTTATGTTTTGAATCGGCTTTGAATGAAACTACACTTTCTCAGCTCTCTCTCCCTATCACTGGTGTTTCTCCCTCCTCTCTTCTCATTTTGCGGCTGTTTCCAAAGAAACATTAAGGAAATACCAAATATCATACTGCAGTCACATTGAAAGGAAATATACCTGAAGACATGGGAAGCTCATATTGCTGTTTTAAGAATTTAGACGCTTCTCTGTCTTTCTTGTGGCATAGCACTCGTACTAAAGTATGGGCATCTTCCAAGCCCATGTGACCATGTTGAGAATCCACTCTCATTGATATGTGTTCACTTGCATTCATCAGCATGCGAATAACAGTTTCAGTCTGCCAAAAGAGAAATTGTGAAACTTCCACTTCCAACATTTGGTTATGAAATATCAACCACTTAAGAGCTTCAAACCTTGAGGGAAAATAAGCCAAGTATTTGTTGGGCAAATTTCGCTTCTTGCTCAACTAAGGAACGAGGAAGGCCTTCTCCTTCAGCAACAAAGAATTCCTAGAGAGTAGTGATTGATATATCAGCAAGCAACCCGGGTAGAAATAGCTAGGGGCTAAATTTCAAGCACCAGGGCAACCGCAAAGGTCATAATATCAAGCAGGCCAAAATGAATTCACTATCATAGTTGCATCAAATGTTTAATTATTTGGGAAAACTTCCTCCAAACTATCAATATGTGAATCAAGAACAATTTTCAATACAAAATTGGTGATAAGCGACTTTCTCTAACTTCAATTTTTTGTTTGTTGCTTTGGAAGTATCAAGTAAAAAGGAAGTGATTTTTTAAACACCCAAAGTTCTGCCATAGATAAAATTCATAATGTATGAACATGTCAGAAAATGGAGAGAGAGACCTTCAATACATTAAGGTCATCTTCCATCATTGTGATATCTGAATCAGAAAATGCACGAGAAGGACCTCCATCCAGCAATACCCACACATAACCCTCCTGAAAAATGCACACGCATTTAAGCTACTAAGAAAGGTAAATCAACGAGTTACACGTAAGATAGGAGCTTACCAAAGATGCACGACAGATGCTTAAAACCACAAGGTCTCTGAGAGTATCATCAATCAAACCACATATATGATCAAGAACCTACATCAGAGTCACTTCAGTTGAGAGAATGACTTTCACTGAGAAACAAAGCTCTATGATAAAGTTTCATAAAATACTAACAGAAGGTACATGCACAAACATGGACACGACTCACGCAATCAATATGTGGGAAAGAGTGAGAATGTGCATAAATATCTTACAGTATCAACATGAGGAAGAAAACTTTCCAAGCGAGAACTTCCAACATCGCCACGATATAAATGAAAGAGGAATTGATCTCTCAGATCCCAAAACACAACTCTTGCTCCTAGAGGTTGCCAAGTGACATTTAGAAATTAAGGCTACTTCTCATACAACTTGAAATGCCAAGTAAATAGAAGGAAATAGATGCAACAAGATAAAAGATAAAGGTCCAGAGATCTCTTGTCACAACACAAAAATGAGGCAGATAATAATAGAGAAGATGAGTCGAATAATGTTACCCTAGCATCTAATATCATACATGGACAAATATTGCCTTCCATTTAACAATAAAGTCAGCAACACAGCATTACTCAGAAAGCTTCAACTGAAGTTTTTGAACATGCAGATAAAGTTCCATTGCATACTTTGTCCAGTCATTGGATTTTCAGCCTGCCAGTTTCCCCGGTTATATATATGGTCTCAAATCACATATAGATAATAGGAAGTTGGGAATACACGATGGCCTGACCTTGGAAGGATGAGTATAGCCTCATCCTGACCTACTATTAATTTTAGCATGTACATGCAGTTTACCCGTACACGTTCAAAATGCTTTTTGGCTTGTGTTTAAAATAAGCAAGGTAAAAATAACACAAGTCAGACATCGCATCACAGTTAGAATTAGCATGCTGTGTTAATATATTTCAAACAAATACAATCATTCTAGCTATCACCTTGCTTGCTTGCACTCTGGCAGTCATATAGCAGCTGGAGGCAGAAAAACTCTAATCCACAAATAGATGTGACAAATTCATAAAAGATCCTAGCTCACCAGTAAAGTCGCAAAATTTTCTGATAGCATCTGTTGTGGTGTCCCTGATTATGTGACATGTGGTGGCGAACAGCGCATCAACTGCTTCACTGCTTGTTAGCAAACTCCTCTCTTCCAGGACCTCTTCTTTCGCTGCATTAAAATAAGTCATCCATAAGAGAGCACAATTTATACACATGCATGCATCTCCTACTTCTATCTATGGTTTCTTCAAGGTTAAAGCTAAAATCACCACCATCACACCCATTTTAATTACTGTAGATCCTACAGCTACCGCTGCTGCTCTGCTGCTATAGTTACACTGCTATGGTTATTATTCCAGCTAGTACCACTGTAGTTACAGCTGTTGCTGCTATACTCACCACTACCATACTACTACTATTACTATGAAACTTAACTTACTTTGTCTTTGGTCAAGAGATGGTCTAATCAGTCCCCATGACTTTCTAATTCCATCTTCTAGAATGGCAACTTGTTTCTGAATATACTGCATGATGAAACAAAATAGTGCAAAGAAGTCAGTTTATTAACCAATGTAACAAGCGTTTCTAGACCATGAGTAGAGATGTTTATGTTTCAACATAAAAAAATAGGTAACAGATTATGGACAAGAAAAACAGATAACATGTCTCTTATATCAAGACAAATTTGTATATCACAGGAGGGGTGTAGCTCAACTGACAACATAAAAAAAATAGGTAACAGGTTATGGACAAGAAAAACAGATAACGTCTCTTATATCAAGACAAATTTGTATATCACAGGAGGGGTGTAGCTCAACTGGTCAGGCCCTAAGTTTGCTCCTAGAGGTCACCAGTTCGAGTCTCACAAACATCAAAACCACTGAAGGCTTACATGGTCGTTAACTTCAGGGCCCATAGGATTAATCGAGGTACACGCAAGCTGGCTCGGACACCCACGTTAATCAAGTGTATGTGGGGGGGGGGGGGATAGTCGAGGTGCGCACAAGTTGGCCCGGACATCCACGTTAATCAAGTGTGTGAACCCAACAGATATGTTGCATGTAAATTTCATTTTAGTTTTGAGTGTACAAAAAATGCCCCTCATTGATTAACCATAGTAAGAGTGAAAAAAAGACAATTCCTTATCGTGATACTGTTTTCAGTTTTGGAACTTATAGTCCCCCTGGGACACGAACTATCTATGGAGGAATCTGTACTGCTTTGAGTCAAACAAGAAAAATATAATTGAGTTGGTCATTTTCAGTCTCTTGATCTTGATCCAATCAAACCTCGCCTTAAATAACCAAACGCAGCTTGAAATAATTAATGTCAAGTTGATCCTATAGCCCGAATGAAAAAGAATATGTTAAAACACCCCAGGCTGAATCTTGTTTGACCCCAAGCAAGCCTAGCCTTATTAATAATCCTAATATTAGAGCAGTAATTCATGAGGTGTTCTTTAATTATATGCTACACTTGCCAGCATGTGTTTGAAAACAGGAAAAAAATGAGCATTATGAAAATTTATAATATAACTATGTAAGACAGTAAATAGGAAAGCATATTTATTAAACTAAAGAGAGTGGATGGATAACAGAACAAACTGAATGATGGTACAAAATTATTGGACAAAAAAACACTGAAATTTTTCATAATTATTGCACAAGAAAATGCATACAACACCACATGTAAATCACTCACAAGCTTCACATTAGTGTTGCCATGTGAATGTGAGGTTAGATTCCTTGTTCCAACACTCTCAAAATAAAATGCTAGGAAGTATTCATTACAGTTGATCTTATTGGGGGTTCCAAACTTGTTCTAAAGTTTCATATCATGCATGTATACCATAAGGTTTTAAAACATCAGTTTCTTGAATATCTATTCTCAACCTCCAAAATGTCTCTTTTGTTTCTATGTCAAAAGAAAAAAGAGAAGAAATTGTCATATGTACCACTTCAACCAGGCATGCAAAGCAATAAAAAAAGAGTATGTTTGACCATAATAAATTGAAAAAGATGCTTACTTGAAGAGTGTTCAACCTGATGCAGAGTTTTGGTATAGTCAATTCATTCAACTTACGAGCAACATTCTCATCCAAAAGTGTACCAACCACCAAACTTCTCTTTATCATTGGAATAACAGTCTCTGCATAGCGAGTTATAGGAGGCGCTGATGGGTAGAGATGGTTTTTCTCAACTGCACATTAGAGATATTATGATCAATGCCTTGGCTTAAACCGGGATTCCAGGTTCAATTCACATTAATAGCAATCAGTAATGACTTCGTTAATTAGTGAGAAAATACCAGCCAAAGAACCCATTCAAAAAAATATATATATGCTTCATGCTGGAATAGACACGCTGTAGATCCAAAAATACCTCCTCACACCCCCAATAGAATAACACATTTTTGGCCAAAAGTAAATAAAGTGATTATAATACCTAACTGATTGAGCATTTTCATCAAATAGGCATCCAAGCTGTGAAAAATCACAGATAGCAGGGCTTGTAAATGTGTAATATCCATAGGAAGATTGAAGCCAAATAATTGATCCACAGTCTGCACGTTAAATTAGATGCATGAAGAAAAACAAGACTCCAACCTATAGTGGAAATACACATATTTAATAAACGAAAAAGAAAAGTAACAAGAATGGATGCTGTTGTACAAGGGCAAGAAGTGTATCAAGGTCCTTTCTGGCAGGCTGTTAGCTTCAATAAATAGAAAGGAACGACCACTAGAATATTACAAGAAACAGTCTCAGTGCAAGGGTAGCCATGCCAGCAAACTTCAACTTCCTCATAGAGCACCCTCCATTTAACTTATATAAGATGCTATATGGAAGAAACACTGCTGGATAGCTTTTTGCAACCACAAAACTGTTTACAATCAAACTGTCTCAAAAGCACGCATACCTCCTCTATAATCCTAAAAACTTCAACTATTGATGCCGCATGTCTCTGATGATATGATAAAGGCTCCCAATCCTGCATAAGCCCATCAAAAAACATGGTTCAATAATTCTCCTTGACCATTTATTTACATACCAATTCAAAATGTCCCTGAAAAAGAGAATTCACATATGTAACATTGACATGGGATGCTAAAATCATTCCATGGAATAAGTTTTCATTGTTAAAACTAGTTAAAAATGAAATAGATCTTCTGTCTTTCCTGAACTCACTATCAGCAGTGGCAGTATGTCAATCAATCACCAATTCTCAAACCAGAACCCAAACCAATATGTACCGAACAAAGAAAATAATAAAAGGATAAATGTACTTAAGACTCTAATTTAAAATCACAGAGACCCCAACAAAAACGTTCTTCCCATACTTTTAACACCAGTCTAGTTGAGCCTCATGTTTTCCTTCTCATTCTTTTCTCTGAAAATCAGTACGGATTTTCTGGGGAAAAACTCTCTATGGAACGTCAAACATGGAAAATCTTCAATCCAATCCAGTTTTCAAATCCATGTTCGAGTTATTCACTGAATGTCACAAATACACTCCTCACAGTTATCCCATGCAGATCTTATCAAATTCTACCAAGCAACGCATTGCATGTTGTTTTGTATCTCCACCAACCACCATTGCAATTATTTCAATTCATTCATCAAGATGTTGTGCATAAAATAACAGGCGGAATCACACATTATTTACTCCTTAATGTTCTCTTCCTACCTCCTCTTCTTCCTCCTAGTTTTAAATTGATGTTGACAAGATGGATACATCAGCCAAATTACACTCCCATTTTCATATAACATCTTTGTAAAGCAGTATCAAACTAACCTCAATATCAAAAGCACGTCCAGTCCATTCCAAGATATGAGAATGCTGAGAAATCACCCAATCAAGAATGAATGGTTTCGAAATTTCTCCAATCTGAAATGAAAGGACAATAAAAATGTGACATGGTATCGAATTAGACTAAAATGCACGAAGTAACACATAAAAAAGTTCTGTAACAATGCAAACCATACTAAGAACATGCTATCAAAATTTCTGAACCATCAATCCATGTCACGCCATCATTGATCCACAGTGAACCAAATGAGGTCCAGTTTGGATGAATGATGGGACATGATTTCAGCATCAACATCTTCTGATGCCTACATCATTTCCTAAACAGGACATGTACCACGTCAAATATCTTCCTCCAATCCATTACACAAATAGGTTGGAGATATACAAATAACTATACCTTGTGCATGAGGCTTATCCACAGTGCACAATCACTGTAATTAAGAAATGCAATATAGAGTCCCTAAAAGTTAGAAGTTAAACATATAGTAACCTGATAGTGTTTGAAATCTTGATTGAAAGAATTCGGCAACTTATTGGCTTCCAAAGCAGAAGTATATAGCTTAGTCAGGTACTGATCCAACATATAAGCAGCTGGAAGCACTGATCTAGCATCTCCAGAAACAGATGACACTCCCTTGAGGAAAGGTTTCTGCATAATGAAAACAGAAGGTAGAATTTGAAAAGGTATACCAGCTGCAACTATATTGAAATGACTTCAAAATCTAAAACAAAAACGAACCAGTCTTTCCCCATAAAATTGGTGCAATAGCACAACTGATATAGTCACAGACTCAGGACACCAGCAACGTAACACCGGGTGAAACACATTGAACTCTGTCTCAGCAATCAACTTCAGTTCTTTAGCAAGCTGAGCCAGGGGATGTATCCTTTCTATTTTAGACTCAAAATCCACCTTACTTGCTACCTGGCAACATTAACACGGTAACTTTGTCCAAATCTATGAAGTAATAACTAAAAAAATTTAAGATTGATATATAACTTCAAGTAGTATTGTCTGCCCAAATGAGTGTGGAATGAAAGCAGGTATAATAAATGAAATCATAAACATGACTCACCTTCCTGAATGCAGCTTCAGTGGACTTTTTGACATAGGATTTAAGTTTTCTAGAAGCTTTAGCATCCGAAGCGTTTAATTTCATCAACTGTAGACGTTAAAGCTTTTCATATGAGTATAGTCAAGGTTAGCCCAACTGTCCTCTCTATAATATCAGAAAAACTAGATTCAACCATGATTTTCCATAGAATGTAACATCCCACAAGAATCTGATGATGGCAACAAAAAATTTCTGTTCTTTTTCATTCACAAATCTTTTCTTCAAGAACAATTAGTAAGGGTCAGGAAGGAAAAGAGAACCCATTTACATCTATTTCATGGGTTAGCAAATAGATTGGCAAATACTTAATCTTTGAGCCAAGAGTACAAACTGGCAAAGTCACAAGAAGCAGTTTCTTAGTCCAGCCAAATATCAACTCAGGATAGGTCATGGGTCCAATAAGATTAGGGGCTACTCTGAAATTAAGGAAAGACACCATCCCCGGGAGCTCTCAGGGTAAAAATCCAGTAAACACAGAAAGTAGGAAAAGAGTCAAAGGTCAGTAAAAAAATCTTGGTAATTCAGAAAGAACTTTAAATGATCACTTGAATACTTTGGGGAGACAAGAAAAGGTTTCCAACAATTTATAGAGAACCAACTACTCGAATCAGTAAACAACAAAAGCAACAAAAGCGTGGTACTCGTGCAATTGTAACAGGAGAAAAGCGGTCAAAAAGGGAATGCTAAGTAAGAATACTCATACGTCACCATACTTCTCCTGTTACAATTGCACATGTAACAAGGTAGAATTACTAATGTGGATGCAACATAGAAAGCATCAAATTTAGAAGGTCTTAATAACATCTAAGGCAATAAAGTTAAATCATCCAATAACCAAATGCCCATCCATATAGTTCCCACTGCAGTAATTTCTCACCTTCAGATCACCAGATTCATCAGAAGCAAGAACCCCTACTGCTGACACCAAGGATATTATCATTCGAAAGTTATAAGGTTTCTGAAATAAAACAACAATCTCCTTCAGCAAGAAAATCCAGCATTGGGGGCAGATTCACAAGTTATAGCAGGAAGTTCCCATGGATACAACAACTTTAAGAAGGTTAACAGAGGTGAGTATGAGACCAAGTGATCACATTAGTCCAAAAAATTTATTATAAAAATAAAACAGAAGGGCTCAATTGCACTTTATTCCTTCGCAGATCATATCTATCACAAAAATAATAAAGGACTTAACTGCAACTGTTCCATCATGGAGCCAATCCAAATTTCTTTGAAACCACTTTTTAACTCTTACAATTTAATTCCATTGTAATCAGCAAAAAATTATTTACACATTCTGTGATTTTGACTTTTCTAGCCTTCCCAGCCAAATCTAGACAAGTCAGCATATTCAAACTTATATCCACCCCATCCTCGCCCCCCCCCCCCCTCCAGCCCACACCCCAGAGAGAAGATGGAGCCTTTCCCAAGAAATATACCAGCCTTGCAAAAGCGCATACATGTTGCATACTAATCACATCAGCGGAAGAAATGAATAAAGATCTAGATATCTTTTCTTCCATGTCTCATAGCAAATCATCTCATTACACCTAACTTGTAGCCATGCGCTATCAAGATGACAAAAGTCTATATGAACTTCCAAAATCCTTAAAGGCCTTAATCATTCATGATTGAGCACCAAAATCCCATGATAGTGCTTCTATCATAGATGATGATATTCATTCATGTAATACTTCTATTAAAATCTCTTGATAATTTTTCTTATTCATAGATTATGATTTTTGGACTTGTACAAGTTGGAAAAAGTTTGACATATTTTATGATGATACTTTTGGCATTTTGTGATCACAATAGACAGGATTTTGAAAATTTGAGTTCAGTGAGAGTTGATGAATTTAAGGTGAGAAAAATTGATATATCTGTTGAGTGCTGCCATTATTTCAAGAAAAAACAATTAAGGCATAATGTTATGTGAGACTGAATTAAAAATTTCAAGTGGCAAAAATGGGAAGGGACCAATTTTTAACATAACAATTTGGGCAGCACTAAAGCACTTAAAAAAGTACATGTTTCAATTCAAATTTGCGGGGAATACTTACGAGCTTTGGAACTGTGAGGGTGTAAATATTTGCAGAGCCAGAAAAAAAATAGATTCAAGACCAGCAATCCAACGGCCAAAATGATACAGCAAAGTTACTGAAGGCTTGCAACTAACCTGGCTGAAATGTGAATGATAATCTTGCAGTTTATAGTCACACCACATGCTTATTGAGACGAAAATAGACTGCAACAGATGCAACTTCAAGTGACTGCCATTGCATTGCTTTGTACATACTAGGCTATTCATATACTGCTCCTTCCTGTCATCTTCTTCAGTAGATAGGACCTTCTGCAAGTGAAGAACTGCATTTTCTAATAGCACACTCCCACCTGTTCTAACAAACTTCAATATGAAATTTGTATTACAATGAATCCCAAGGGAAATTATGTCTAAAATAAAGCATGGCTTTACCATCACAGCAAGCTACAGTTAAGGAAACTTCATAGTGAAAGATTAGATAAGAACCTATGTAATAGTAATTACTACTGAGGGAAAATAAAAGCAGAATATGTTACTATACTGAATATGAAATTCAGTAAGGGGTGAATGCTGTGGAACAATCGAAGACTCAGATTGATTACACATAAAGAGAAGCAGCTGATGTGACACAAAACCAAAGAGAAAGGTCCACTAGAAATATCAGGTATCAAATGTTTTATACATCAAGTAAAAATAGTTCTGAAGCAGTGTTTTCACATTTCAATTACCCAAGACCATAAGACCAGAAAATATTGTGTTCATTCACATAAAAATTGAAGAATACAGCCGCATGATTAAAATTAATAAACTTTATATTATACTTTCAGTGTGCAATATACCTGTTGAAAAAGGACCCACCCATATAATGCATCATGCATTGTTTCAGTAATGCCTAAAGTAGACCAGGTTAATTTTATAAGCAGCAGCATTTCATCAGCTTCCTGATAAAATAAAGAGCAGCAACAGTTAGCATTGGCCAAAATAAGACAAAATGACATCACAAAAGCTGTTTTACTAAACTCAGGCAATAAAGAAACTACCTCTATGAGCTGATCTTCATCAAGAACATCAAATAACCCAAACAGTAATTTCTGATAAAGTCTAATGTTCACGTGATAGATGGCAGTCCAATAGAAGGTTTCACCTTGAATACCAAATTGTGCAGGCAAGGATGATAGTTTAACAGCCACCTGTCTCATAGATGCTACAACTGCAACACGTTCAGAAGCAGACATCATGGTATCCCATTCCTACAGTATCCAGAAAACCATGTAAATGAAAAATCAGAAAAATTCAAAGCAACAAATTCGTTCAGTAGTCAGAATTTCTGTGATTCAAATGTCAAAAAACCACCATACCTTCTCATCTCTGATTTTAGCAACATAGCTTCTGATGGTTAGATGTTCATTTGTTGTACCAGTAGCAGAACATAGAAGTTCTTCTAAAATGTTTGCCTACAAAAAAATAAAGCAAACACCACAGTAATTTCAAAGATTAAAGAACACCGGATTTTTTTGGGTCCAACTAAACAACGAGCCCAATAATAAGTTCACAATATGGATAGAAACTACAAAAAACACCATAACATAGAGTCCAGTGCCATATTCTGTGCACTTGCTTGTATAAAGGGTTTGAACATTCCATGTAAAAAACACCAGTAATTTCAAAGCTTAAAGAACACCAGAATTTTTTGGGTCCAACTAAACAACGAGCCCAATAATAAGTTCCGAATATGGTTAGAAACTACAAAAAACACCATAACATCGGTGTACATATTCCGTGCACTTGCCTGTATAAAGGGTTTGAACATTCCCCATAAATTCAGTATAACAAATTCACTGACCGTAATTTTTGACAGGGAAACACACAGATCCTATCTGTCCTTAACACACACCCATACTACACCAGGAGGTCACCATGACAAAACACAGTCTGGATCTGAGAAGCTGACACATATGGGAATCAGAATTCCTGTTCCATTTAATAATTTTCCTGCAGTCTAGGGCCAAGCTTCGACTGTCAAAGCTAAGTCCAAGTTCAAAATGGCTAGTCAACATGGTACCAAAAGTGCAGATTGGCTCCAACCAAAGCATGGCCACACCATAATAAAAGTGCCCTCCCTTAAAGTTTACAGGAAGTAGAAGCCAATCAGACACGTTCTGTGTAATCAAGGACACAACTCCATTAGTGCATCCACATTATGCAAAACTAGCCTCACACTCGAGGCCAGCCTGCTGATGTGTAATCTGTTGTTTTCATGGTGTACATCTAAACAATGGCAAATGCCCATTTGATTCACAAACTAGGACAGTGAAGTTCTTCAAACTTCAAGCAAAATTTCTACAGGGAAGGAATACATGATAAAATTGATACCTAAAGTTGATCTTTACCTGCCTACTTTTCCATTGCATATATGATCTTTCATTAAGAAAATCAGACTTGAAAGTTCCATTCAAAAGCCCAAGAGCGATATGGGTAAGATCAATTTGTCCACTCATTTTCCTTGCTGCCAACTGCATCAAATTCCGCCTAGTGCATGAATCCATTGCTTCTGAAATCTAGTAAAGAAGCACTAATTACTCCAGAGATTTAACCAGCAATTAAACATTGACAGCAAGCACAAGTATGCAAGCAACAAACACTATCAGGCTGGTAATCCTTAGTTGATTAAAAACAAGACTGTGATATCATAATTAGCCACTTCAAAACCATCAATCCTGACAAGCAATGATACTAGATTAAAGGAACATTTATTGCTTTCTCAATCCCTCCTTCCTCTTTCTCTCTCTTTATTTTTTTTTCTTTTAAGGTGTGGGGGGATCGTGAGTGAGAATAACTTCTAAAGGGTGGTTTTCGATTTAATACCTTGCACCTGAATTTAGAGATTGCATAGGCTAAAAGATAGTAATTAGAACTCAGCATACGAAACTTAGCTTCCTAAAACCAAAGTAATACTGATCTAATGACCTCACCGTGTATATTGATGCTCTAATGTGACAAATTAAGTTGAGATCTATGACCTGTCTTTATCCAACATCTTGGGAGACATTTCATTTTCAGATAATTTTTACAGTTAAAATGCAGAGTTAAAATTCGAAAATATATTTACCATGTTGATACATGTACATGGTCACATATTAACTATAATATGAATGTTTGTTGAGAAATGATGGTGTTATAATACCAGATCTAACAAACTCTTTCTCTTGAATTCACTAAGTAGCATTGAGTTGGAGAAGACTATTTGTATCACGAAAAAATTTTCATATAACATATTATTAAGGAATTACATATAACACAATCCTATAACTTGCCTGCATCTGAACACGGACAATGTCCACTAGTTCTGACTTTCTTCCAACAGACTGAGATTGTGATTGCATTTTATCCCTTTTACTCTTCAACCCTGACAAAAATTTAGAAGTCTTTTCCTTCCTTCTATCCTCAACTGAATTTGCTTCAACCCTATTACAGGAAGAACGCAAATATGAAATGAGAAAGAAACTGGGAGAAAGAGAGGCGTTAAAGTCCACAATATATCAAGCATTGGAGATGCTAATGTGTGCAAGAATGTAAAAAATGCAAGACACAAACGTTATCAAGACATGCACGAGCACAGGCAAACACAATCATGCAGAGAGAGAGAATACCCAGAAAAAAATATAGATGCAAGCAAAAGTTCGTAGGCTGATTCCCGCAAGTCGTCATCAGACAATCCTTCAAAAAACCTGAGATTATGTATCAGTGCACTCAAAACACTATGAAAGTACATTTTTCATGTGAAATCTTTGAAACGGGGAATGAGTTGATGAAACTAAAACCTAACTGCAAGCATTTTTTTTCTCGTCAAGATTTCCACCTATAATTGACAAATGTAAAACCTAAACCATCCAACCAATACCTGTCTTTAGGCTAGGTAATCCAAGTGAAGGAATTGGAAATTCAGAATTCTCTAAGGGCCTGGTAGGTGCATTTGTCGCCGGTTCATATCCAGGACCGCTGTCATCCCCAGACGTAGTGGCCTTCTCAACATGTACACGATCCATTTGACTTGATAAACATGATGTATCAGCCACTTGTTTAGCATACAGAGGAGGAGGCGCACGCCTAGGGGGAGAACCAGCTGACTCTGGTTCGGAAACAACAAAATAGGAGCTCCTCGTTTGAGAATGTATCTGCAGCTAAAAAGAAACGAGTTGTTATTGTAGTTTCCAGAAATTAATCATCACAAAGAAGTAAGGATCCAAAACTTTAACTCTTCGATTAGCAAAACAACTTGCATTTATAATTCTATCATCTCCGTGCCACGTATCACAACATTTTATTTTTTTGAACAGTAAATAACATCAAAGAAAAAATCGGCATTAAATGAACTCAGGAGCTTAATCTCTTTAATTACCGTGACAGGATAAGCAGATTCATCCGAGTACTTGTTAGTCGCTTCAGTAACATCAACGACTCCACCTGCTAAGAACAACACAGTTCATTTTTAATTAAGCCTCGGTTTTCTCGGCAACCAAATAGAAAGTAAAGAATAATAATACCTGATTTAACGCAGTGGATGATATAATCGGCGCTAAGAGAATCAAAATCGAGATTGGAGAGTGAATTAGTAGGACCAGATGGAGTACGGAGCTCTTTGATCAAAGCTGACGATAACAGAAACTCTAACAGCTTTCGGCGATCGCGACGGTAGTGATGTAACAGCGTAGCTTGCTGCTCCATTTTATGCCCATACAACTAAGCACGAATAGTCTAAAACTTTAGAGAGTTTGGGTTAGGTTATGAGTATTAGCGTTATTGCTAGGCTAACCGAGGAACAAGAGGGGGAGCTGTAGAAACGAGAGGGGGGATTGTGTGTGTGCGTGTTTTATTTATTTATTTATTTATTTATAAAGAGAAAATGTATATTTCGGGGCGCGCGAAAAGACGACGGTAAAAAGACATTTGCACCTTTCACAGAGATGCTTTTCTGCTTCTCTCAGTTTTTAATTTTAAAACCTAATCCATCTCTTGCGGTTTAAGCCCGTATCAGCTGAAAACGAGCCTGTACACCGCTCTACGTGAGCCCACGTTCAAAAAAGGGCTGCATCTCAATATCAATATCATTTTTTGATGAGGCTCGTATAAATTTGTAATGGATGATAAGCCTGATTCATCTAACGACTACAAATCTACAATCATATATCTTTTAGTTAAAAGTAGCAAATTAATGTTTTTTCCTATTCAAGTTCTGATTTAACTAACTATTGGGTCGAATATATTGTTTTTAGAAAATAATTAATATATAAACTTATCTTACATGTTTTTTATAGCAAATGCAAAAGCAAAAGTTAAATAATTAGATTAAAAACAAATAAATTCAATTCAAAAAATAATAAAAAAATATTAGATATTTATATTTAACTTGTCAAATCAGTAAATCGATAATGGATTCAACTTGATTTAATAATTATTAATTTTTAATATTATTTTTTATTTAATTATATACTAACTAGATGCATGAGAGTTTTTTACACCAATTCTTTTCTTAAAACAATAATGAGTGGGATTAAAACAAAAAAATAAACTTAATTTTTTTAAAATCCAATAACAAAAAGAAATTTTTTTAAGTCAAATAAAAAAAGATAAATAATTAATATGATGATATGTTTTTTTAAGGGTTAAAAATATATCAAATTAAGAAATTAAAAAAAAAAACAGTTCATGCACTAAATTAAATGATATTCTATAAAAACATCATAAAACTTTATTTAAAAAAAAACAACATAAAAAATCAAAATTAAATAATGAAATTGAAATGAAAAAACACTAAAATGACCAAAAAAAATCAATGAACCTAAAAAAATGACTTGGCACGCGAGCTTGGCTTGGAAGGCCCAGCGTGTTTGGCTAACTTAAATTTTATTTTTTAAATGGTGGACAACACATTGTTTGTTCCTTCTATTTTTCGACCATCATGATGGCTAAAAAATCAAAAAAGGTTTTTTTTTGCCAAAGAAACTCATTCTTCAACCAATGTTTTTATCCAAAAACAACACCGAGAAAACATCATAAATACCTTGATAAACTCATTCGTGGCCTCAAAAAAAATTGTCTAAAAACCTGAAACGTCCAAAAATGTTTTTGAGCTCAGATATATTGATTTGGGCAATTTGAAGGTGGAACTCCCCTTACCAAATGGAACATGTTGACATCAAGATCAACCATTTTAATGTTCGAAATTGATATCAACAATAATTTTTTCTCTCTACTATTAAAATCTAGGACTTTATCTGTCCTCTCTCGTATCAAGGACTGAAAAATAAAGAAACTAAAGTTTGTACCACAATTGATTTTAAGAAAAAAAAATCAAAAAATGGTGGGACCCAATTTTTATAATGCAAAAGGTATAGGGACTAAAGTGAATATTTCACCAAAAAGTTTGAAAATTCCACTCATCTCCTCCGTGTTTTTCACTTTGGTCCTTTGTCTTTTATTTTTTTCCTTCCTTCAAAATTTCAACTAAATTAGCCTTCAATTAGGTCTTTACATGTCAATTTTTTTTAAAAAAAAAAAACATCATGGACTCAATGAATCCATAGTGCCCATAAGTGTGTGTGTGTGTGTGTGTGTGTAGAATGCGTGGTGAAATAATATTTCCCCCACGACTTTTAGAGTATTGTTAACTAATTATTTGACTCGTGCTTTACGACGAGTCAGATATTTTTTTTCAATAAAAAAAATTAATATGCATAATATGCAGGCTTTTCTGACGTGTTTTCTTAAATAAAAAAATTATAAGTGCGAATAAAAAAACATATGCATACTTCTAATTAAATAAATCAAGAATTGTTTATGTCAAGAAATGAAAAAAAAGGTCATTAATGATAACTAAAGATGAAGCTGGAAAAATTAAAAACAACTGTAGATCAATAAATTTGATCTCGCAACATAAGTCAATTACCCAGTTGTGTTTAATAACTTTTTTATTAAAATCAATTTTTAATTAATCAAATAATAATATAAATAAACACACATGAAATTGACCAAATAAAATAAAACGAAAAAATGTTATGCAAGGTTATACATAATATAAATAATATAAATATAAAAATTATTTAAAAAACAAATTAAAAAAAGATATCAATTAAAAAAGGCAAAATTAGAAGGAAAAAATAAAAAAAATTAGGCGCTGCTAGGCTTGACAAGCCAGACTCGCGCGAGGGGGCTCATTTTTTTAATTGGTAATGATGCGGATGATATGTCTTCCACCCCAAAGTTTTTTGAAAAAAATAAGGTAGAAGACATGTCGTTTATTTTTCCTTAGATTTCAACCACCATAATGGCTGAAATATCTTGATGATTTTTTAACCTAGAAACTCATTTTAACTCAAAACATCTAAAACAACCCTAGACATCAATATAAACTCATTAATGACCTTAAAAAACTAAAAACAAATTACAAAAATTCTAAATCAACTCGAAACCAAAGCTTCTCCCGAGTTTAGATCTAGTTTTTTTAGGAAATTCTAAGGTGAAAAAACACATAAGTGGAACTCTTATCATCAAATGGAACCTATTAACACCAAGATCAATCATTTTAGTGGCTAGAACCAGTGTCGATGTTGAGTTTCTCTCTCTACTGTCGAAATTCAATGACTTTCTCTCTCTTCTCTCAAACCAATGACTTAAAAATAAAATAAATAAAGTTTTTAACTAAAATTAACTTTTTTTGAAGTTTAAAAAACTAAAGGGACCCAATATTTATAATGAGGACATATGAGGTTCACAACGAACATTATGCCCAAAGTTGAAAAAAGATATCCATTCCCTCATTTTTTTTTCTTTTTGGTCCCTTATCTTTTAATATTACTCTTTCGTAATATGTTAAATTGGCCTATAATCTGGTCCTATAAGGGCAAAATAAAAAAAAAGTATTTGAATGAAAAAAAGTTGAGAATAGTGAGTCCATAATATTTTGTAAGGGAATTCACAATGCAATTTGCATAATGAATCCCTCATGCTTTTTAGATTTTTTATAACTAGACAACGCAATGATATTATATTGTCGATAGGTTTTCAAGTCAATTTTTAACAAAATGAAAGAGGACATAATATCAATATTAAAGATGTGTTTTCCAGTATTATGATTTTTTTTAATTGAAGAACAAAAGGATGATATATACACTTAACAAAATGATATTAAAAATAAATGAATTGATAAATTAGAAAATAGTTGTAAACTATTAAATACTAAAGCAAGAAGTCAATCTCCACAATATGAAGTAAAAAATAGATGTAAAAGAAAATATTTTGCTTTGGCTATTTTTATTGTCTTATATGTTTACTTTTGTTTATCTTAAAGGTTAATAATGATTGTCATATGCAAGTGGTTTTTATTTTAATAAACTCATCATGTATATACAACTTATTTATCTAAAAATTAATAGAAAAATTTAAAAATAAATTACAGTAATATTTTTGAAGTATTATGAACTTATAGAAATAATTTAAAATATTAATTAATATTTATAAAATTTAAATTTAATATTTAAAAAAAAACAGAGAAAGGTTATTAATTAAAATTAATTTGTTAAAAAACAGTTAGTGAAAATATGAAAAAAAAAATGTTAGGCTCACATGCTTGGCTCAAAATAAAAAAACCTTAGGCTTGCATGCCTAACTAAATTTTTCTTTTTTAAAAAAGCTGACAATACTTAAAATACAATATATTTACAAAGGACCAAAATCTAGTCCAAAAAGACTGAAGGCAATACGTTTTTGGACATGATCAAGAGTTTTTATTTTTTTGAACAAACATGAAATTATAGATGATTTACTTCAACATCTACAATTTCATAATGTTATATATATAACAAATCAATTAAAAAACAAATATATAAGTTTACATATATTTTAGAGCAATCTATCAAACATAAACATGATTGATTTAATTATAGATAGAATTTACACAAAAACTTTAGGGATAATTACAAAAAACATCCTATAGTTTGATTGCCTTTTCACTTCTGAGAAATTACACTTTACATTATAGGTCAAACAAAAATATCAAAAAGAATTAAAAAATGAAATTATCCTCGTATATAATATATGAGAAACAATATATCACACTTGCACTCTACACTTTATCTTGTACTGCTTTGTCTCTCCTAAAAATCACAATCTCTATCTTCATTGGTAACAAAATCAAAGCTAGAATTTATGCAATGGTGCTTCCAAGGTTTGATGAAGGGGTTGGAGGGCCTAAATCTTCTCACTGATTCAATTCCCTTAAGAAAAACCCTCTCTAAGTCAAGCTAAAACTTCTCACCGATTCAATTCCCTTTTTATACCAAACTCACTTTAGAATTCTTCTTGTTTTTTTTTTTTGCCAAACCCACTCTAGTTTAACCAGAGGGTACTAATTGAACCTAACCTTGTGTTGTAGTTTATGACTCATAGACAGATGTCGAGGTGGAGGAGAGCGAAGCGAAATGGTAAAGAGGTATTAGGAAAAAAAATAATACTCCTTTGACGGTTAGGGCTCCTTGGGCGACTAAGTTTTCTTAAACGGTTTAAGGTCTACTATAAATGCATAATATATAACCCAATTTTTGATATAGTGAAAAATAAAAGCTCTTTGTTCTTGTGGATGTAGGCATATTGCCGAAACATGTTAAATCTTATATTTTTTATGGTTTCTTAATTTTCTATTGCAATATCCATTAATAATTGTTGTAGGTTTTTCATAACAATTGGTATCATAACCTGTTTATGATGTTAGTGATTTCTTTTGCATAACTCAACATGATCAAGTTTGATGGACGAGCAATTTTGGATTATGGCAGAGGAGGGTAAAGGATCTATTGGTGCAGCAGGGCATGGTGAAAGCATTATACGGACAACAACCGGAAGACATGGACGATATAGATTAACATGATCTGGAAACGAGGGTTGTGGCAACTATTAGGCTTTGTCTAAATGATGATATGATGTATCATATCATGGATGAGGAATCACCGATGGTAGTTTGGGCAAAACGGGAAAATCGATATATGTCTAAGTCATTGTTGAACAAACTTTATCCAAAAAAGAAATTGTCTAGTCTTAAGATGTAAGAGAGTACATATTTAAATTAGTATATCAATATGTTCAATCAGATCGTTAACAATTTAAAGCAAATTGATGTGAGGTTTAATGACAAAGACAAGACGCTGATGTTACTGAATTCCCTACCTCCTTCTTCTATATATGGAAATTTAGTTACACCTCTGATGTGGGGGAAAGAAACTCTCGTATCGGAAGAGACCACTGGTGCCCTATTAAGCTTTAATTTAAGGAATAAAACTGGTGATGGAAATTCACAAGGAAAAAGGCTAGCGGTGAGGAGTAATCAGAAGCGTAGGAGAAATAAATCTCGAAACAAATTGAGGAATAACAAAACTCGATCCAAATCCAGTAAAGGGAAGGATATTCAATGTTATAAGTGTGGAAAAACATAACACATAAAATGAGAATATCCAAAGATAAAGAAGTGGGATGCAGAGAACAAAAAGAGTTTATCAAAGTCTATGAATGTAGTGGAAGAAAACTTAGAGAGCGGCGATAAAGACATGCTTTTTATTTCATCTATTTCAGATCATCCCATAAATTCTTGGATATTGGATTCAGTATGTTCTTATCACATGACTCCCAATAAAGATTGGTTAGACAACTACAAGTTAGTCAACTCTGATTCTATATGGGTAACAATGATCTATGCAAAGTTATTGGAATAAGAAATATCTAAATTAATATATTAAAGTTAAACTGTAATGGGTTTAACCTCAAGTCGGAAGGTGTAGTATTGAAGATGAGTAAAGGTGTTATGATAGTCATGAAGGGATAAATATTGCTGGGAAATATTTATAGACAACTAGGTATCATAGTTGTAGGTGGAGCTGCAATTATAGAATCTGAGTCAGATCACACAGTTTTGTGGCACATGCGATTAGGCCATATGAGTGAGCATAAGATGATGGAGCTTCATAAGAAAAATTTATTGATGGGTGTCACAACATGTAAGCTTGATTTATGCAGGTATTGTGTTCTTAGAAAACAAAATAACATGTAGTTCAAGACATCCATACATAAGACATAGATGATTTTTTACTATATTCATACAAATGTTTATAGTTTAGTAAATGTAGCATCACGTGGAGGATACATGTATTTCATAATCTTCATTAATGACTATTCATGAAAGATTTGGGTGTACTTCATGTGACATAAGTTAGAAGCATTTGCTAAGTTTAAGGTATGAGAAGTAGAAGTAGAAAACCAGATAGGGAGGAAGATCAAATGCATTAGGTCAGATAATGGTATTGTGTTTACAGATTCAAAGTTCATGAAGGTGTGTGAGCAACATGGGATCAAAAGACACTTCACAGTACACAAGACACCACAACATAATGGTGTAGCGGAAAGGATGAACAGGACAATAGTTGAAAAAACAAGGTGTCTCAAGCTAAATGCAAGGTTTGTTAAGAACTTTTGGGCAGAAGCAATGAATATGACATGTTTCTTGATTAATAGATCACCTAGGGCAACACTAGATAGGAAAGTAGCAGAAAAGTTATGGACAAGCACTTCAGTGAACTACTCTAGTGATGAGAGGTCAAAGTTTAATACAAAGTCTAGACAATATATCTTTTTGGGTATCAGAAAGGAGTGAAAGGATTTGAAATGCAAGAGCTATTTTCATAATCGCTTTAAGCCTTCCAGACTTACATGGACACCTATGTAAAAGAAACATCACAAGAAGGTATTGCCATATCTGAAATTGAATATTCTTTGTGGGGCTTTTTTCCTTCAATCTACTCATGATTTAGTTGTTGTTTGTTAATAAGACATCGTCATTAAGGCTGTTAAGAAGAAGCGTCAAACCTTTAAGAAGCTTTACTCAAAGTCTATAGCTGGTGCTACTTTGAAATTTATACAAAAGAGGAGAACTGAGAAGCCTAAGGTCTGTGATTTTGCTCTATGGTATGCTCTCTCACTTTTAATCTCTTGTGATTTGTGAATTGGGAGGTGTTGCCTTTGGTTTTTATTTACTAAGATGTGTAGGTGGATTCTTTGTGCTTTTATTTTAATTGTTGTTTTTGTTATTTTAAGTGAAATCGAAGAAAGAATCAAGAAAACTAGGGATGAAAAGAAGGCAGGGAAAGTCGAGTTGATGGCCAAGACATAGTCCAAGGGCAGGCCTAAGGGTGCTGCACCAAATGGTCCTAAGCTTGGCGGAGGTGGTGGTGGAAAACCACGATTTACTTATTTGTTTCTCTTATTTTTTAAGTAGATAAAGCACTTGAAAGTTTCTTATTTCTGTCTTTCACGTATGGATATTTTGTTGGTCCTAGAGTTCAAATTCCTATTATAGATTTTACTAAGGATCTTCGCTCGAATGGAAGGCTTTTTAAGCCATTGTTAGTTGCTTTTGCTGTCATATTTGTTTTGTGTTTTGCAAATTTTCTAGCTAAAGTATCTCTTTTGACAGTGAGCCTTATTTCAGTTCTTTGTATCAAGTCCTCTCCAACTAGGGCATTTTTTTCCCTTCGTAATCCAAGTTATGGTATTTGCCATGTCCACAAGGATGAAATGGGTGGCCACTTATCGTATCAGTTTGTTCTTGTTTCTTTTCCTGTCTTGCTAAGGTATCGCCCATCTTATTTTTTAGATGCGAGGACAGCTTAAATGAGTTTATATTAGATGCCACACAAGTAGTCGGAGAGACAAGGCGCATTATTCAACAGAACTATTCAAGAGAACAAGAACCCACCTAAAAATCAAGAACTAGACCATCTATTTCCATTAAACTACTGCCTGGGATCTTCTCTAGTCCTTGTTTCTTCATCTCATTCCTTACTTCAATGGCTTTCTCATACAAGCCTGCAGCTGAGTACAAGTTGGATAAAACTGTGTAACAGCTGCCATTAAAAGGGTCTAATTGCAAAAGATGTTTGGCAGCATATTCACCCATCACTATATTTTTTAGCTGACATGAAGCTCCAAGAAGAGCACCCCACATGGGAACACTGGATTTCATCTGTGACGCATGTGAAGAGTCTATCAAGTCCCTCGCTTCCTCTAAAAGATCTGCATGACAGAGAAGATCCACCATACAACCATAATGCTCAACCTTTGGCACTAGGCCATATTCTTCACTCATGAGTTGAAAAAATCTTTTTCCTTCATCAACGAGCCCCAAATGGCGGCATACACTTAATAAGCCGAGAAAAGTTATGCCATCCGGTAGAGTATTTGACCTCAACATGTCTGAAAAAATTGCGAAAGCCTCTTGGCCATGACCATGAGCAGCTAGTTTATGAATTATTGAGTTCCATGCCCCCACATCTCTCTCCTCTATACTTTTGAACACTGAAAGAGCCCTCTCAATGCTTCCACACTTCGCAAACATCTCAACCAAAGCGGTACCCAGAACAGAATCCACATCAATCCCATTTTTCTCTATGTGAGCTTGCATCCATTCACCTTGCTCCAAAGCCCCCAAATAAGAACAAGCCGTAAGCACACTTACCATGGTAAACCTCGAGGGTTTAATTTTAGCCACACGCATCTCTTTAAATATCTCTAATATCTCTTTATGTCTACCCTCTCTTGCATACCCATCAATCATCAAATTAAAAGTGATTACATCCTTCATTTCCCACGGCATCTTATCAAAAAATCCTTTCGCATCCTCCATTAGACCCAAACTCACATACCCATCAATCATGGTATTCCAAGAAACCGAATTCTTTCCCACCATTTGATCAAACAACTCTCTAGCCTCCATCAACAATCCAGCCTTAACATACCCATCAATCAAACAATTCCATGTAACTAAACTCCTCTTTGACATTCTATCGAACATTTGCTTCCCCTCCTCGACAAAACCCAAATCAACCAACCCACTGATCATCGAATTCCACGAAACAACATCCGGGTCATCTATTTTATTAAACACTTGACAAGCAAAGCCAATTAACCCACAGGATGAGTACATGCTAATCAAACTATTTTGCACAAAAAGATCTTCACTCAACCCATATTTAAAAACCAGCCCATAAACTTGTTTACCCTCTTCAATTGCTCTAACCTGAGAGCATGCTTTCAAAACAAAAGGGAAAGTTAGCTTATTTTGCCCAGAATTGGCATTACAAAGCATGCTATAAAATAAAGAAAGCACATTTTCGGGTTTTTCTCTCTGGGCGTAGCCTCTAATCATTACATTATAAGCAAATGTATTTGGGTTTTTATCAAAATTAAAGATTGATTGAGCATAGTTGATGTTTGCATATTGAGAGATTGATGAATAGCACAAGAGTCTAGTGAGGGCCAGTGGGTTTTTAATGAAGCCAAGTTTAGTGAGTCGGGCATGGAGTTGAGCAAACTCGGTGGTAAACTTGCAGATTTCTAAAAGGGAAAGGCATGATTTGAGAGAGAATGACTGGAATTGATTGTGGTTTTTGGTGGGTTTTGTGGGCAGAAGAGAAGGCGGCAGAGCAGACATAAGTATTTCAAATGGCAGTTGGTTTCTGTGGGTGAAGCGCAATGGTTACGTTGGTCCTACACGAATTAATAAATAAAACAATATTTCTTCCAATTTGGGAATTAAAGGAGGGAGGTTTATAATTATTATTTTTTTACAAACCAAATTTACTATTTTAATCTTATTTATTTGAAAACTCAAATTTGGATTAAATTTATGTCACGAGCATTTATATGAAGAGGAATAATAGCATGAACACCATCTGAAATAAATACTCGAAATTTAATTTGATTGAGTTTTATATAAAACATAATCAAAATTAACTTTCATATTTACTGTGATAATCAAATATATATCCTTTGCTTAAACCATCTCTAAGAGCTGATCTTGTTATTTTCGTTACTAATAGTTTCGTGAAGAAGTAATATGGGTAATTGTTTCAACTTCCTCCTTGGTGTACATCTTCTTTGACTCTTTGCCTTCCCTCATATATAGCACAAAATATAAACCGCCAATGATTGTTATTAATCCTGTTATTCTATAATTTAAAAAGAAAGAAAACAGGTAAATTTAGATGTGATTATTTTCAGTTCAATTCGGTTTTTATTAAAAAAAAATAACCAAACTGAAATTATTT
>Ga0307513_10002074_pt1 | contig 28153 bp, 29 predicted proteins | sample 15_EM_MG_FD_202174 | JGI IMG/M metagenome (GOLD analysis project Ga0307513, IMG submission 202174) | Populus trichocarpa ectomycorrhiza microbial communities from riparian zone in the Pacific Northwest, United States - 15_EM | ecosystem: Host-associated > Plants > Roots > Unclassified | place... | reverse complement strand
GGCGGGGCTTATAGTCCTTCGCACCGGGGCGCAGGGCAAGTTTTGAAAAAGACCGGACGGGACCGCTTAACGCCGTCCACCGCCGTCCGCCTTCAGGACGGACGGACTGCCCCGTTGAGAACACTGAATCTAGTTTGATACCCTTACGGGCTCTCTGTCCCCCCACGCCCGGTTGCGCACCGCCACCCCAGACATCGGTGGCCGGACTCTGATTCTATGCGTAAAGTCACGTATTCAGACTTTGGAGTTAGTCATGGACCTCCGGCACCTGCCCGCGGCACCTACTCAGCGAGTGATGATGCCATAGAGATAGAGGGCCATACGGTCTCGCTCCCCCAGCGCCCCCACAATGGCAGCACTTTATTCGGAAGAGAGTGGCTGGATCCTCAGATGATAGTGGAAGCCAGGAATCTCATCGCGGCTTTGTGGAACCCCACTCTAGAGCCCCAGTTGGCGCACTTGAAGCGGTGGAAGACTGTGCTGCCCCTGTTCGAGAACCGCCAGCTTGGAGGTTGAATTATGGGATCGGTAGTGGCGCTTGCGGGACTGTATTCCTGGAGAAAGTCCAGACCCATCGAATGGAGTTCCCGGAGCTATGGGCCATAAAGAGGATACCACAAGCCTTGCCAAACTTCCCTATCAGGCGGTGTCAAGTTTAGATCAGGAACTTGCAGGCACTATCAGCGGTAAGCCTTGCCCCAACTTGCGTCCTGTAATAATGGGTATTTGTCTTTTCAATTTACAATGGATTTGGCCTGATGCGCGGACAGCACAAATGGTTTGTCAAATTTAACTCCTCCTATGAAGAAAAGGACCACTGTTATATTGCTATGGAGTATGCCCCTACAGGGGATATGTCAGTGGCGTTTGTGGATGGCTATTGGTAGAGCGAAAGTGATACGGGGGTGGTAATCAAGCAGCTTAGCCGTGGATTAGCCGTGATGCATATAGAAGGAATTACACACCGCGATCTGAAACCTGAGGTCTGCACTCCCACTCATCCACTATACCTTATCTACAAGCTAATACTGACTAGAATATATTACCCTACCTCCTGGGGAAGCACACCTCCGTCCTGCACGTAAAGATTGGGGACTTTGGTACCTCGAAGCGCATCCCACTCACGAATACCTCCACGGACCTGAAAACAACCACTGGCACACAGGGCTATATGGCCCCGGAAGCACATGATACGTCTAAACCCAAGACGAATAAGGTAGAAATCTGGTCTCTGGGGTGTATTTTGTACAGGATGTTCGCTGGCAGCCTGTTATTCAAGGATCCTGTTGAGACATGGAAGTATGCTATGGCCGAAACCTCCACTCTCCTGGGAGTTGAAAACATAGGGCTTAGTGACCCGTGTGTGTGCTTCCTCTGTGACGTCCTGCAACCAAGCCCAGAGGATCGACCGAGTGCAGAGGCTTGTTTGGAGAAGGCCTGGACCGCCGACAAAGTTACTGGGTCATGTGCTATTGGAAGGGACCTCTACATGAGGTTGTGTAAGATTCACATGGCAGCGCCGGATCTGCATTCATTGTCGTATATGGTAACCAATCAGGCCGTGGATAGCGGTTGCTGACAGGGCGGGCTTCGCTACCGCGGGGGGGCAAAAAAAAAGACGAAAACAGCTGTAAAGCACCGCAGACATAGCCGCCCTCTTCGGGGGAAATGATTTCTACCGCAGGAACTCGAATAATCGGACCATTTGCTAGGACTTTGGAGTTGCCTCTCTTAGCATGGTCTGGTGTTTTTTATCTTTTTCTTTTTGTCTCGGGGGGCAGATTATTTTGAGGGTTTTCACCCCTTTTGCAGAGTGGGAAATTTCGGACTACATAGCACATGGTCTGATTATTCGGGGCTTTACTGTTAGAAAATTTCAGCCTGCATTTTCTCCTCTAGCATATGGTGGTAGTGATATCATACGTGTTTTCTTTTGCTTCTATATCTCATATTACCCGTGATTTTGGTTACCGGTACTTGGGGCGAGGGGGTAAAAGATTGGGGGGAATCGAAATGTGTACTAGTATCATACAACGAATGAAATTAAGGGGATATGTGGCGTATTAGGTAAGCATTACTGGTAAAAAGAACTAAAGGAGGGCATGGAATTTAGTTACTATGAAGATATGCTGTGCTTACTATCATATGAGAATAAGTCCTAAGAAAACCACAATCCCCCGCAAACATCAACCATCGTGATTGCCACAGTGGTGATCACAATTACAATTACGACTATAACGACAATTAATACAAAGACCTGTATATTTGTATCCCTCCTCTAAGGGAGGATGAGATCTGGCGATAGGACCTTTGATTTTGACAGTGGCATTGACTTGTGTTGTTATGTTATTGTGATGGTTGAGTATTGTGGGGAATTGTGGTTGTGTCTAGTGTCTTAGAACTTATTCTCGCCGCAGGTAGTATTCGAAATTATCAAATTCTGATATACTTTGATCTTTGAGCGGGATCACCGTTCTGAGCAGTTTCCCCATGAGATATAATACCTTATATATTGAAAGAACAAACCCGTTTCAACATATAACATATCGGGTCACCATCCTAGTCGTCTTGATTCTATATCTTCAACACGCTACAAAGGGCCAGGGGAGGAAAAGAGCTGTGAAGCTTGAATTTTAATACAATACATAAGACAGTGATCTCCCAGAACAAGCCCATGGCCATGTTGATTTGGAAAATTGGGGGCTAGGAAGAACAGGAAAAAGATAAAAGGGGCGGGGGTGGAACTTGGGCTGACAGCCAGATCCAGTTTGAAAGAATTGCGAAAGGAATGCTTGGATATGTACACAGAGGGTCAATGTAGGAAAATCCTTGTCTCAGCCTAATTCAGGTCGGAGAGTGTGACAGCTTGAGGCTGGAGGGCTGCTAACTTTCCCTCATTCCCACTGCGGGAAGCAATCATGAGTGGTGTTAGGCCATTATTGTCTGGCTTGTAGGGGTTGGCTCCACCTTGTATCAGTAGCTTCACCATCTCCTCATCCCCATATGTGCAAGCCCACCAGAGTGGCGTATGGTTATCTGGCTTATTGGGATCGACCCCATTGCATGTGAGCAGTATCCTCAACGCCCCGTGGTTCTTGTGGATAATAGCCAACATGAGCGGTGTGTACCCTGAATGATCTAGTTGATTGATATCACAGCTTTTCGCCTTTACCAATGCAGCTACTAGCGCATCAATTCCGATGTAGGATGCATAGTGTAAACTGGTATATCGACGGTTGGGATTTGGGTAATACCACGGGCACGTTTTTTTGATTGTGAGGGTGAAAGATATATGATTTTTGAATTGGTCTAGTAACTCAAGTGCTAGGGTTTTGGCCCGGTCGGAAAGTTCGATTTTTGCGTGGGCTCCCCAATGTAAAGAGGAATATTCGAGAAAGGGCATGTGTCCAAGGTTCCCAACCTTGCTGGCCGGAAGCCGCTTGACCTGGTCAGAATTAAGATAAGCCAAGCATGTTTCGCCGAGTACTTTGTGGGCACCAGACAGAATTCCGGGCCGGGAAAGGTACTCCTGAAGCGTACCATGGATTAGCCGGACTATCGATGTCCTTTTGTCAACCATGGTAAGCCCTAAACATGACGCAAGGACTGTATCTCGCGGCGGATGTTCTTAGGGTCTAGATCCGTCGCCTCCACGCCAAATGCCAGAGCATGGCAGAGTTCATCGATTCGCAACGGCCGTTCCGCATGGGATACCCACATCAGCGCCTGCATTCCAAGCCTTGGCCGGTCACCCTTCTGCTCCTTTATTTGCTGTAGAGTCTCGCCGTACAGGCTGTCTAGGTCCACGCCGGTCGTAGTCACCTTCTTCAACATTTCTCTTTGCTTCGCTAATGTAGTCTCGCCTAAGATATTGTCAATTTTTCCCGCAATAGGTAGGGACCTTTGTAGACTGTTAACCAGTGATGCAAGTTCATAATAGGGCTACTCCTACTTACCTCTCCGGACCCTTTTTCGACATTCCCCCCAAGCTATCTTTAGTTTTTTGTGCGATGGGTGGGGACCTTTGCCGAGTGTTAGCTGGTGACTCAAATTGACAATAGGGTTGCTCCTACATACCTCTCCGAAGTATTTTCCGATGTCTCTCCTAAGATATCTTCCGTTTTTAGTGCAATGGATAAAAGCCTTTGCTTAGCGTTAGCCAGTGACCCAAAACTATAATAGGGTCACTCCTACTTGCCTCTCCGGAGTCTTTCCCGATATCCCTCCAAGAGTATCTTTAGTTTTCAGTGCAATGGATGGGGGCCTTTGCGGAGTGTTAACCAGTGACAGAAATTGGTAATCGGGTTATTCTTGCTTACATCTCAGAAACCTTTTCCGTCATTCCCATAGTACAATTTTTCAGATCTTCCGTCGTCACGTCCTTGTCTTGAGCTTTGTCATCCATCTTCCGGCTTATGTGTCTAGAGATATCTCCTTGGTCGACTACAATATTTATGCTATATGCTCCGTCTGTGAGATGCTTCTCAATCTCCGCACGAATATGCGGCCTCCCTGTAAGAAAGAGCCGCGTATTTGGTGCCTCTCGGGTAACATGCCCTAATGCATCAAGAAACGCTGATCTATTCTCGGGCAGTAGCTCGTCCGCTGCGTCGATACAGATGTATGCTCGTTCAATGGGGATAATTGTTTTGATGAATAGTTTTACCATGTCTGGAAATTGCAGCCCGCTTCTGCATCCCTGCCTAGACTCCTCGAATGCACTGTGAATTCCTTCTGGAATCCCTGCTGCTCCCAAAGAAAATTGCCTGAGTAGACACCCTATGATGTTCACTGCTGATTGGTCTTTCTGCTCCCGGTAATCGCAATAGAAAAATAAAACCACCACACCATTCCGACGAGCTTGCTCGCACAGCGTGTCAATCACTAATGAACTAATTTTATTCCTTGTTAGAATCCGTCATGGTTTCTGGGAAATGCACTCGTACCTTATATATGTCTTGCCGACCCCTTGGTCACCACAGCAAAGAAGCGTAGGATTCACGGAGCAATTCTGGCTCTTGCACCATGTCTTGAATTCATTCTTCCATAGAACCCAGTCCCCAACACCATTGAGTCGGCTGCTACTGACATCTTGATGCCTTCTATAGGGCTCGAGTGGCGATAGCCATGCCTGAATCCGCCAGGTTTCATAGCCGGCTTCCACATGGATAGTCCTACTGTAGCTGTTTGACACATTCTCAGAGTTCTGATTTGAGTGGCCACGGATACGGCAACAGGTGGTGTTGTGGGCATGAGCATTCAATTTGCCATATAGCCGATGGCCACAGCGGTGGCTCGATGAACTATTTCCCATAGGTAATGTATTATTGGTAGATAAGGGGCGGTAGTAGGTGAAATTGCGGTATACTAGTACTGGAATATATCGAGGAGGTAAATGGGTGTCGTCTTCATGTGAGTGGGACCAAGCTGGGACTGTTTTATTATAGTAGTTGTGGCATCTACAAGTAATCGGGAGTGCAAGCCGATAATTTCTATGCCAAGGCAATCAGTGACCCCAGACTCCATATGGAGAAGGTTATTATTGCCTAACATATCAGTAATTCATAATCACCACCAGTATCCAAGTGAGCAATTTTGGTGAACTGGCCTTGACGGATGGAATGAGAGACCTTATCAAGTTGGTCAGGTTTCCATTTCCCTAACCCGGACAGGTAGTTGTATGTGCTAATGATAGATAATTGCCTTACCTGGGAGAGGGATACTGTGTCACTTTGTACTCTATAGTGAAGTACGCCACTGCGGAATTATAGGTAATCGAGCAGCGTGCCAGATCGCTCCAGCTGCCTCCTCATATGGTCTTTTTTGGGGTTCATTTTTTGACCTTCAGAGGTGCTGAATGGCAAGTCCTGGATGCAGAGCGCCTGGGTAACGCGCGTGACTACTCTGTGACTGTCATACCGATCGGCCAGATTAGAGGAGAGGCCAGATAACGGTAGAGATGAGATTCGATACTTAAACACAGTTTAGTTCCACCCGGCATTGAAAATATGCAAGCTACCAACCACGAATATCCTTACTCTCTTATACCTTGTATACAATATACGCGCAATTTTTGGTTTGCTTGAAAACTCCTAGACCATTCTGGATCTCATTTACTGACTCTGTTCTTTTACTTTTCAGCAATTCTTCCCATGAAACTCACAATATTCCTTTGTGGTTTACTGGGTGGTTTCATTGCCCGTGATGTGGGTGCTGGCCTCCTTGAGCAGATGGGTTTCCGAGTTAACTCCCCGGACACCCGGTGTGCTACTGAGTTGAGTCTTTGCAAAATCTCCGGAGTATTTCTAAAGATTTACGCGGATTCGCTGGTCCGGTCCCGCAAGCGTGCACTCGCGGCGGAAAAAACCATCTTTAGCTCCTATAGATACGAGGAGCCAACCAACGAAGAGCTCTAACGAGCGCTCTTCCCTTCCAAGAATGATGACAGTGCTAGTTGTGGTTATCTGACTGATTTTCCCCCTATCTTTCATGAGGGATCTTGGGCTCACGCTACACTTGCTTGCTGTTTTGAATGCATAAACATGTTTATTTTCAGTTGAGTTCATTTTAAGTTGTTGATCAATTGGAAGGAGTTCAGGCGGTTCAAATATCATATGATGCGATCAGTCTATGCAATACGGTGTACTCGGATATCAGGGTCAGTCCTTGAACAGGATTATGGGGGGGGGGGGTTTGCAGACCACATGCAACAGCAGTGGTATGTTTGTTGGGGCGGGGGAACTTGTGTTGTCGTTTTAAACATAATTGCTGAACTTTGATTTTCAAAGTTGTTCACTGGCTAAGCTCGAATATTTGGTTAGGAGTTGAGACCGATCATGCGTAAAAGTATAACTATTCCCCACATTAAAAGAGTTCGTATTGTGAGAGAAGTTGGGGTTGTCATTTCTGGTAAATTGAGATATGTTCCGCTCTTGATTGCTTGCACTGTAGAGACGGCAAGGTTTCTTCGCGAGGTTGGCGGATGGTTACCCTAGAAGCGGAAGAAGGCCTGGAACGCCTGTGATTAAAGAAGCGGGGGTGTTAAACCAGCATCACCATCTCGCCACTTATGTGGGCGAAACACATCCCAGGAAACACATCCATGGAAACACATTTCAGCTAGGCCACAGGAGTGGTGTGAAACTAAGATTACTCTTAATGTGTGGAACAACTATACCGTCGTCGATGATTTGTCTCAACTCCTAACCAAGCTATCACCACTTGACCCCGGTTTGCGGAATAGCGACATTCGGGAGCGCCGGGTCAATGATGTCAGGGGATGGCTCATGGGGACTGAGGAGTTTGCAAGATGGAACAGATTGAGTGGGGAAGGCGAGGGCGATGAAAGAGTTCTGTTCTGCTATGGAAATCCGGGTGTCGGAAAGACATTTAAGTAACCCGGATTATTCTCCGGAGGGAGGAGTGAAATCGTGCTAACATGGTGTGATGACAAGTGAAGGTATCATGAATGTTTAGAAAAGACAAACTGCTAAGAAAACATACTGAGGCGCGAAAGCAGCGGACAGTCACCAGAATGCTGAAGTGAAGGTATCATGAATGTTCAGAAAAGACAAACTGCTAAGAAAACATACGACTCAAGGACCAGGGGGGTGGGGTTTTCATTTCCTCTGTCGCTTTCCTTACTGCTTCATGCACCACATAATTGAGCTCCGCGATCTGCTCGGCAAAATACTTTGCTTGCTCAAGGTGGGCATTCAGCTGGCCAACTCCAGTAATAAGATTTAATAATATATTGAGTTGATCATTGAGGGGTTCGATTTCAGCTATCATCCGCCTCGAAATCTCGACCTGCGCATTCAGGTTGGCTATTTCTTCAGCCAAGGCAGTGGTGGAAAATGTGAGGGTGCCGCTGGGGCAGACTGTGTCGGAAAAGGTTATATTCGGATTGGAGTAGGGGGTGCCAGCGGGTGCCATAGCAGGAATGATGGTATTCGGATGAGGGGAGACCGTGTCCGCGGAGACATTTTGGGGAGGGGTGCTGTTGGACAGAAAAAGTCCCCGGATGAATTAGCATTTTCCTGGTACAGTGTAAGATCAGCAAGCTGTTAGGACGAACCTGTATGGCTGGATCTCATTAACTGGTATAGTCCCGGTGCCAGAGCTGACGATGCCTGGGTTGACGATGCAGTGTTCGCAACGGGGCAGTCCGTCCGTCCTGGGCCAGGACGAGGACGGACGAAATTTCGTCGTCCCGTCCCGTCTTTTCCTGAACTTGCCCGACAAGTAAGAGCCAAGGACCAGGACGGACGACATTGTGTCGTCCCCCACCGTCCCCCGTCGCCCCCCGCCGTCTTCCGCTGTTTTCCGATGTTTTCCGATGTTTTCCGCCGTCCCCTGCCGTCCCCGGCGGTCCTATGTACTCGAGTAGTTACCTGCCATCCCCTGGCAGAAGTTGTCTCAGGTCGTGGGGCTCGTCGTCCTTGCTAATGACGGCCGTCCTGGGAATTCAAGGACGAGGACGGACTACATTTTGCCGTCCCGTCTCGTCCGGGGGTCTTGGCAGTCCCCCCGCCGGGCCCTACGGGGGCCCCGGACGGCTGAGAACACTGATCTGATCGAGGGGACCCCATGATCGAATGATCGATCAAATGGGTAGGTCCTGATCGAGCGATCGATCATAGCCACTGCTCGAGCATAATCGAGTATAGTCGATTATCGTCGACTATGCTCGAGCATGATCGATTTTGTATCTATTAAGTAGGAAATATCCACTCAATATGGATTACCAGTATTTACACCCGTGTTATAACAAGAACAGAAGACCCCTACCCTATCGTTCACTTAGGTATCATGGTAGCTTGTGGCTGATCTAGAGTGATTGGTATATAAGTTCATCGCATCACCAATTAATAAGGTTGTGTTGGAAAAGTGATTACGTATTGGCCACAAAACTCACCGCTCTTGTTCTATTCTACCTTTACCAAGATTAGCCAGTAATGTTTGCTTCTCTCTTCCGTCACCATAGTTTTCTCTCTTTCCTATCTTTCATTTGCTGTTCTTTACACTTAATTGCAAAAAATGAATCTCTTCTTGTGTTCACGATATTTCCCACAGGTTACAAGAGTGATTGGTCATGATTCAAGGTGCTCGAGTATACTCGATGATAGTCGAGCATGATCGAGTAGTACCCATGATCGAGCAAATCGATCAGATCATGAGTCACTCGAGCAGGCTCGCCAAGAGACTCGAGTCGGCTCGAGCCTAGTGACCACCTGCGCTCGAGTCCGCTCGGCTCGTGCACAACACTAATGTGGTCCCCTCGATCATGATCGTGGCCATCACTAACATGGAGCTATAGGTGCTTAAAAGAAGAAATGTGTTATGCATTTTATAGTTAAAGTTGTTCAATAAATTCGGTAAATAAGCAGTAAATGTGAAAGGTGATTAGAGGATTGAAGGGAGGGGATAAGGTAATAAGAAATTTAGGGTAATTTAGATATTCGACATCTCGGGTGCCTTATCAATCTCCATCAAAAGAGCTATTAGTAGTATGATATAAGTATTTATTTTGGCCAAGTTATGATATGGGGGATGTATGTAAGTTGTAAGGGAAGAAGCTTCAGGTTTTGCCCTTCGATATGGGGCTCACCTGGCCCTTTTAGAGGTTCATATAGCCCAGAAGGCTCCAAGGGCAAGAGGCTAGTTGGTTAGCTTCTACACCCAGGTTGAGTTACCCGTACTGCTCGTCAAAATTACATAAGCATTTTTGGCATGTGACTGCTTTCTCTTGCGAATATCACAAAATCATTGCTTTGCTCTGCTAAATCTTCAGCCTCTTCGGGAGTGAAACTGGTACACAGCAAATCCACATTTTATGAGCAGTAATAAATTTTCATTTTTCCATTCACGTTTCCGACTCATTCATCAAAAGGTAGAGATGAGTTCGCTACCGGAGCCTTCTAAAGGTCCATCCAATAGCCATCCGGCACCACACAATCTGCGTCTGTATCAGGGTCTTACCATTGCCGATAACCCCACTAGCGCAGATGATTATCAATGCAACTTCCGTCAACATGAGCAGGAGTGGCGGGAGCTAGAGGCAAAATGGTACAACCGCAGTGGCAAGCAGGTGGAGGAGCTTTTCGCTAAGGGGTTGGAACGTTTGGACAAACTTCGGGAGCGTGTTAGAGAGACGTCTGATCAAATTGCTGTACTTACTGTAGGGAGCCTATTTTTCAATTTAAGTTTACCGGCTTGTTCTAACTGCTATTTAGGTGATGGCATTGAGCGAAGAAACTGAGAACATGAAGTTGGAGGAACGTTTCAATCTACGTGGAGCATTAGGTAAGTAATCATAATGCCAATTGGGTTAATACTTACTAATATTCAGTTATAGAGCATATTGTCTACCATGCAAAATTGATGAAGAAAATTGATCGCAATGGGCCGGACGGAGTTCAGATTGGGCTCAATCAGCTGGCGACAACCGCCGAATTTCTTGACGTTCTTCGGGAAGAAGTATCTGCGCGCGGCCTTTTACTTACGGATGTCATGCGCTATGTTGGTGTTGCCTATGACCAAGCATCTATGCGTTCAAGGGGTAATGATTGGATCATTACTCTGAGGAAGGAGGGCCACCATACTATGGAATTATGGACTGTTTTGGTTACTTTCTTAAGAGTTCAGAGCGCGTGGCCGGGTAGCCTACCATGGAGGCAGGAGGGAGAGGGCCGGAAGATCTGAGTCACCATCAACACCAGCTGAGAACTTGACTTGAATGTAGGGCCAGGACGGTTGGCACTCATATTGGACTCTGTGAAGATGTTAACCCCAAGACTGGATCTGTGCAGTAATCTGTTCATGCAGTTATATGTCGATAGAAGGTTGGAGGCGGAGGTTTGATTGCTTACTGTATTCAACTGGTACAAAAGCGGGATTTTCTGTTATCTTGTTTTACTTTCCTTTCTCCTTCTCCACTTTCATAAACTCTCTCTGTATGTGCTTTTTATTTGCCACTTTTTCCAGCCTAGTAATATCGTGTGTTGAGCTTGAAATGGATTGATTGGATCAGACTATGACTGGTTATGACTTATAGTTATACTATGATCAAGCAGGTTCTGATGTTACATTGCTTTACCTTTCTCATACAGGGAAAAATAAGCGACGGATTAATGTGCAGTGCGTGACAAATACAGATCGGAGTTGCCATTCTAGAATTAGTCCATTCAGGTTGACTCTTATACCTCTTGTAATCATGCCACTTTTATGTATCTATCTGAAAACAGTGTGTCCTCATGTAAGAGTAGACTTACTACTCTACCCCTCCCTTCATTTTGTCAGTGTTCCCAAGCGTCCAGTCCGTCCGTCTTTTGCCTAGGACGGGACGGACGCCAAATTTGCGGCCCATGGACGAGACGGACGCCAAATTGTTGTCCGTCCTAACCCATGCCCGGGGGTGGACGGACGGGCCCTACAAGTGTCTCAGTTGAACCCCTATTTTTAAATTTCCGAGCCGGGAGTCTGTGCTTGAAGAAACGAAACATCTTTATTACAACGCTATCATCATATTTGGGTATCAGGTATCAAATTTTCTCATCAATCAGCCAAGCTGTGCACTCATATCCGATCCCAGTTCTGGGCACCCGGAACCTGCCCTAGTTCCCCGCCTAATATTACCACTCTGTCCTCCAAATCCCCAAGCATATTTTCTTCTCTTATCAAATGTATGAAGCAATAGGTAAGCGGATAGAGCAATCACACATTATGAATACCGTAAAAACTCCTGTCGTTTGCTATCTCCGAATCTACTACCTAGAAGTCTTCAAAAGGGTTAGTGCTTTCCTATGCGGGATAAGATCAGCCATCAGGACGTTATTAAATCTCATTAACCGACACACGCAATTCTATTAACCTGTCAAACTAAACCTATTATAAGCTGATGGAGATAGCGAATCGAAAGTATTTTTACGGTATTTTTATGAAATACCTGTAGGTGACTGCCGTTCTTACTAAGGACGGCCGGGCCCTGCAGATGACGCCCGTCAATTCCAAAGACGGCCAGGCCCTACCGGAACTTACCATTTCCAGAAAGACGGCCCGGCCGTCAACCTACAGTCCTGCAGTTAATACCGAGGACGGACGCCAGGGGCCTGCAGTCCGGACGGGACGGTTGGGAACACTGCATTTTGTTCAATTATCCTTGGTTTCCATCGTGTTTTAAAGGGAAGGTCCGGGTTTGAGATCCCAGTTTGTTACTCGGAGTATATCACAGCTTGATGCATAATTTCAACGTATAATATAAGGAATTTGCCATGCCGTCGTCATATACATGGGCAGAGCAAAGCGTGCAAGCACTTGGACTAGTCAGGTGCAAACTAACACAATGGATGGACATAAGACACTGTGCTCACTCACCTTCTTATTGTTGTTCGGGATTAAGGAAAGCACGAAAGAATGAACGAACAAAAGTGTTGGATGGAAGCCATTATTAGCTGCTCACCATATGGTTCGCTATCGGTCATGAACCTGGAACGCAACATCTTCAAACTCCTTTGCACTATCTCGATCGTTTGTTTCCCCAATGTTAGCTTCTCACAAAGACCCTGAACGATCCGGTATACCTAGTGCGACAACACAGAACACCAATGAAACTCTACTACCCAAGATAACCAAAGACCAACTTCATCCTTGGTCCGACATGGTACCCTCGGCCACACATCCTAACCCTTCCATCGGTCATTCAATCTTCACCTCGGAAGTGACTCGGGAAAGCGCGAAGGAACGGAAGGAATAAAAGCGAATTTCGACCTTCGCAGGAATTTTGTAGTTATCACTCATTCACCATCGTCCCGCTCAGTCACCTACTTTTCTATGTTAGCCTTTTAAGTTTCTCTGGTTATCCCCTCTGTTCTTTTGTTATTTCAAAAGCTTCCTACCTGCATACTCGTTCCAACCAATAAAAGTTTGTGCAATTCCGCCTTCAAGGATTGGATCCGCTGTCCCCGTCCGTGTGTTGTCAAAGAAAAAGTGCAATCGCAATAGGCTCTAGGAGGAAATGCGGAAGATGGAGGAACGGTGCTCTGGTTCACTCTCGTCCGCTACTCGCTAGCTAAGGACAGGCTAGGAGATATATCGCTCCGTCAAACTAACAACAACGGAACACTCCCGAAACTCAACGAACTCTAAAAAAACACGTGTGGCTGACAAAAAATCCCCGACAATCTCGAACCATCCGAGTCCTGATATTCCATGATCCTCCGTGATCCATAAAACCTCTTCCTCAACAATGCGCAAACTCCCGAGTGGCATAGGGTATGAAGGAAACCTTAAAACTGACACGCTCTGCCTACTGGCATAGAGTATGAAAACAACGATCCACTGCTAGGGGCCCAACCGCCAGAAACCACAAAGCCACATGCCCTATAGCCGTCTATTTCTTAGCCGCATACCCGCAAACCTGCAGATCCGCCTATCCGCGCAACTGCATAACCCCATGCTCTATACTCGAGTAGACAATCCAACAATTGTCTTCATTTACAATTTTGTAATCACATGATCGGTTCAGTTCTGCAACACCCGTCCCGTACTATCTGCCCTAGCTGTAGAGTAGATGTCTTACTCCCTTAAGGGGCGAACAGGGCCTGATGATGCATGGTGATATGAGTTAGCCTCCCACTGACAGAAGGTGCGAGTTTCTAGATCTTGCTGCCATTATTCAACTGCCTCGATCCTCTCTCTTTGCTTCAGTTATGGCCCTTTTTTTCTTTATGCTCTTCCGTCGAGAGATCAATCCTGAATTGAAGCCCCCCAATCCCCGCATTTCCCAGAAAGGTTGTAGCTTGGGCTAACACTTGCCATTGCCTTATTACTTTATCCTGGTATAGTGTTATTCCAGAAAGCTAGCTTCTTTTCCTCAACAACATCTCCATCATTCCTCCCGGCTACTAAATATCAAAGAGGTACATCCTCCAGAAAAACTTCCAAATCTGGGGAAGTTCCTGTACTCCACCACCAACTGCTCCTTAGTCTTACAGTGGATTCTGAAAGTTTTTTAAGCAACCTTCTTTATCCCCATTTCCACTCTCTGGATGGTCTCCGGCTTCCCCCCTCCATTGATAAAGAGTAGAGAACTAACAATTCTAAAGATATAATCTAGCTATTATGCCTCACTTGAGATGGTATTAGAGCGATACAGGGGGTTGGTCTACTAACCTTCCTTATATCACCCTCTCCATCATTGATTTCGTCTCCATCAACTACCTCATATCACTATTGTAGAACCCCACCTTACTAGACGAGAACCGTCCAAGTTGGGTCTAGGCATTGTAGGCAGGGTTCCGAATAGTCCGACCGGTCAAGTCTTGGAGGCAGGGCCAGACTTGCCCGTCCTGGTTGATGTCGATGACAGGACCTGCCTAGCTATAGTAAGATTTTAAAGCTGCTTGCCACAGTATAAATCAACAGGCCCTCAATACAGGTTGATAGAACATCCTGGAGAGGATATCATGTTGTGGAAATGCAATTACCCGATCGATAAGTCGCATTGAATACCCATATTGTGGCATTTGGTCATGTGATATCATTCACTTAGTGCACCAAAAATAGTTCTATACTTGAGAACCTATTTTCTCAACCCCTAATCAAAGCGAGGCACTATCTCCACCATATAATCCATGGAAACAGTAAGCGTAATTAAGAAAAGCTTTATTTGAATGTAATATATTGTGATAAAAATAGCATATCGTATTACTTGGTGGGCCTGGTCGGACCGGTCCTGGCCGAGTCGGTTTCAATAATCCTGACTGTTTAGTCGGTCTAACTTCCACCATTAGGCTAGACTTGACATTTGACCGGACTAACTAGTCCAGTCCAGTCTTCCACCGACCGTTCGGAACCCTGATTGTGGGCTATAGGCCTATTCCTCTACTATGTATCCACCCCTAAGAATACGCAAGCGAGATGTACTAGGAAACGCAGGCCTTTAGGAGAACTCTGGGACTAGTGTTCTCAGCCGTCCGGGGGCCCGGGGGGGCCCCGCGGGAGGACTACTAAGAGCCCTAGACGGGACGGGGCGGCTAGCTGTAGTCCGTCCGGGGAGCTTTAAGGGCAGGACCGACGTCTCCAGGCAGGACCGCCGTCTCCAGGCAGGACGGCGGGCCCTACAGGGTGAGACATATTAGTGCAGGGGAGGGGGATGGACGGCAGGGGACGGCCGGGGACAGGTGAGGATGGTCGGGGATGGGTGAGGACGGCTGAGGACGGTTGGGGACGGCGGGGGACGGCGGGGGACGGCACGAATGATGTCTCATGATGCTATATGATTGGTCCGGAGGTGCATTATTTCAACTTCGGCTAGTGCCGGAGGTCCAAGTGCTGGACTATAGTCCCCTATAGTCCGTTCGGTCCTAACCTTCCCGGGAGTAGTCCGTCCTAGCACCACAAAAAAGACGGACTATGAGCCGTAGTCCGTCCTGTCTACTCCGAAGACAGACGGACTGGATGACTGAGAACACTGTCTGGGACCATGGCATACACTCTCCACGAGAGCAGACCCCACCCATCCTGTTAACATGGAGGAGGTGTAAATGCAAGGGACATAACCCTGCATCGTGTCGGCTTCATTACTGAAAACCCAGATTTGCTTTAATGGTTAAGCAAAAAAGTGGTCGTGAATCTAGCTTCATATAAAAAGATGCCAAGACGTGCGGAGTGTGCTATGGTTCAGGACAATGCCAATTGACACCTTACAGTAGCGAACCCCAAACCTGATGAAACTCAAACTCCCCTAAGTCAAAATCAACAACCTATAAGCTTAAAAGGTTCTGTAAAAGTTATTATCTAATGGTTATCTAAAGAATTACAAAGAGGTTAAAGGAAATACGAACTTCCTGCAGTGCTAGAACGGTTCAAAGATTTCCATTTTTGTATAAGAGGTCAAATTAACAGCCCTTAAACTAACTGTATTAAGTAATACCTTAACAGAAGTATGCCTAATATATCAATAAATATCAGCAGTCATTTCAGGATCAAGAAAGTTTAACCCAATTAGGAAGATAACCGCTGGTTAATAAGCAGATGGGAATTAACACAGGTGTTGATTGGCAGTGTCCGGAACCATACTGAAAACAAGAAACTCAGAAGAATGGCACCCACTTTACTGAAGAGGTGAAGTACGGGAAAACAACTGTCACTTTCAGAGAACCTTCAAGTAGAAAAGAAAGCTATACAAGTCACAATCAATTCAAACTTACTAAGCTACTACTTCACAAAACCAATTCAGAAAACCACACAAAAGACATAAAGTTCCCGCTACCAGAGAGCCCAACCTTGCAGGTTGTCGCACTAACTAAATACCGGCACCATTTTCCTTCCTCACGATGGTCGCCGCTCTTCGTTGCAGTGGTGGGTGGTGGGAGAAAGCGTGAGAGAAGACAAAAACCTAACTTACGTACGGTAGATGCCCCTGTCCACCAAGTCTAGGCAACAGCTACCCCTGCAGAACCGCGAATCCTCCAATGCCAAGATTGTGACTAACTTTCTATTTAGTAAAAGTTAATTCCAGATAAGCTAGAAACAGCCGGTTAAGAAAGTCAATTTTCAACAGTAACAATACCTCTCTAAAGGCTTGGCTTCTCTTCCACATTTATCGGTCATTTGTGGCGTGTATTCTCCTTTTCTTCCTCACACTCACAAAGCCTTTTCTAAACCACCCGATCCCAGAAACCAATACCATCTTATTAAATTGCCTCTTTACTATTATCTCCTAATCTTTCCTTTTTAATGTCACGAATTCCCGTTTTTATCGACAACACATATTACGGTGCCCCCCCTCCAATTCCTTCAAATGAGACCGCCGCGGCTTGTCGTATGCCGGATGCCGAGGCACAGGGATTCGCATATTACCAGGGTCAGATCACGGTCCTGGAAAGTTTGATATCGCAGAGTTTGTTAGAAAAAGATAGAACGATTCAAAAACAATATCTCAAAATTGCACATCTTGAGGTAAACATCTAACAATTGATTTTACTACTATTTCTAACTGATATATAGCACAATGGGACCGACCTAAAAAAGAAACTGTCGAAATTAGAAGGGAATTTCGAAATGCGTGGGGCATTAGGTAAATATTCAGTGGCACTACACATACATATGCAGCTGTTACTAACATGACTGTATAGAACGGACAGTATACCAGGCGAAACTTTGTGGGATGATTGACAGACCCATTCCTGGAGCGCCTGCGGGGATTCAGTCGGGTCTGAATAAAATTACGCAAACCGAAAAGTTTGCAGAGCTTCTTTGTAAAGAGGTCGAACAGCGCGATCTTGATTTGAAGCAAGTTCGGGACTGCATTCCAAGCCTTTATCATTTATTATCTAAATTTGGGCATGGAAACCTGGGCGTGCTGGTGATCCGCAAACGCGATTTTGTTCCGTCAGAACGTGCTCTTCTAGTTACAATAATGAGGGTTCAGGAAGAGTGGGCTGATCCCCTAAAATGGATAGAAGATTTGGAGGGATAATTGTTTCATAGTTGACTTAGTCATACACACCTGCAATAAAACTCTACAGTATCCCCTGAGGCATTTATAGTTCTGAATTTCCAAATTCTATGCCCAAGAGACAGTGGTAAAATTCATACGTATGCATGATTGCCAAATTCAACATTCAAGGAAGAGGATGCTTAGTGATGCACACGATCATGGTCAATCATAAATTTTTGATGTGATCGAGATCACTCAATGCTCAAGCATGGGCCAAATTTCCTGCTCGAGCTTGATCATGTCCATCACTAATGATGCTCCCAGCTAGCAATCGATGTTGTTTTGTATATATTCATACGAATAAGCCAATATGGGTCAAGAAAAGGGTTGAAGGAGTTTATGTATAGTGTGTGGCAAAGAGGTGTAAGAATGGACAGCACTATCGATAGAGACCTATGATCCGGTTACAACCTCTTTCATCTGTAGGCAGACATATTCCTTAAATGTAAAAACAATAAAAAGTCTTCCCAAGGTCTCCTGACTATAATTACACCATCATTTCTATCCTCTTATCATCTCTCTTGCTCCACTCTCCTTCACTACTGTCTTTCCTCGTTAGATAAAACATTGCCCCCATATCTTCCATCTTTTACCGGGTAGTAGAGGGCTTCCTCGTGAACTCTCTAATACCCTCTAGCATCTTCTAGCATATATCAGGTCTAGTGACGACGGAGCGAGCGGGGTAATTCAAAATACCTGCAGAGTAGAAATCAGAGTATTTAATCTTAATAGCTAGATTATTATCTGCATGGGAATAGTGCTAGCCTGTGGACTGGGTGAGCATTCAGGGAGGCTTGGCAAATATTCACCTGCAGTTATGTTTGATGCATACTGAAATTTGGCTTCAATCTACGCCAAGCCTCACTGGACACCTACCCTGTCTATCCTCGGGATTGTTGTCGTACACAAGATGGCTTCCACTCTTGGGATCATTCACTTTTCTAGGGTGATTACGTAAGCGTAGCTTGTAGTATGTCTACTTCACTTTGCAGTCACACACCAAACTATTTCCCATCCCGGCAATTTTTTAAATCTTCACCCTCTTCAAAAACTTGACAACAGCATTACAGATTACAGCTTCCTTTTACTACGAAATCCTTGTCCTGTTGCGATACTTCAAAATCATCTGGCAATGAATAACCCTATCATAAAATCCCAACTACCACGTGCGCATGCAGATCCTCTCCCCTCTATAAGCAAACCTAATATTCAACCGCCACCTCTCAATCTAAATTTCCATCCGGAATTGGATAATTTTGCCTTCGGAAATGTGAGTCACACCTACTTCCAGCAAAATCCGCAATCTGTTTTCCCCAATTATACCACAGCTGATATTTGCACTCAGACCTCCTTTCTGCACAATCCTCCAGCTCATGATCAACCGTTCCAAGAGCCCCATTCCATGTTACATCACTACCATATTACACATTTGCGAGAGCTTGAAGCCAACCGGCACAACTACTATCTTGGCTTGTTGCAGGAGCTTGAAGCCAACCAGCATAGTGCTACGCCAAGTAGTCTAGAGGTGATCTCGCCTCAAATCAGTTCTGAGAACGTAAGCCTCTACCACTCAAAAAAGGATAAATCTTTCACAAGACTTTCATCTCGCTTACCTTTTTGCAGAAACCTACTCCATTTAATGTCCCAACACAAGCAGACTTGGATATGAGAACTCCCAATTCGTACTGTTCCTCTGAACGGACAAACTATGAACTGATCCGTAGTCAATCCGACCCCGGACCAATCAGAAGCAAACAAAATACCTTGTCCACCACCAGCAACCCTGATCTCAATCAGGTATCCCTCACACCAGATATTCACGCGACCGGAAATCTTAGGCAGAATCATGCCCATCAAAATCCGAAATCTAATTTGCATGATGATCAGATCCCCGCATATCGCACCGAAAGCCGCTTCCAACAAAATCAGCAGTTTGTTGGGCAAGACTCTTGTAGTATTAGAAATGCGACTGGAGGGCAAACTGAACAAGATCTCGGGCACGATAACCACGGTTTCCCCAAGGATGAAGCCCTTTTACATGATTATCACCTGAGCCGGTATCGCGAAGTTAATACCAAGTGGATCGCCCGTTATTCTAAACAGGCATTTGAGTCATACACGTTCTGGAATGAACTCTACGAGCCAGAAAACAAAGAGATTGACGAGAATTGTGCTGAAATTGGAACCCTAACTGTTGTTTACCCATCTCCAGTTTTCCTACTACATCTACTAACCACACAATAGTCTATGGTTTTATGTCAGAAAGTCAAACGCATGAAGCTGGAGCAAAATTTCAACCTACGCGGAGCATTGGGTAAATTATCAGAATCCCAAGTTAGTTTGACTTGTTGTTTCTAATTTGGGTTGCAGAATACACAGTATTTCTAGCAAAACTGCAGAAGAAGATAGATCCCAACTGGGCAGAAGGGGTTCAAGCCGGACTAAATGAACTAGCTAAGACCCCAGAATTTGTTAAGGCGCTCCATGAAGAAGTAGCAGCTCGCCACCTTGTCCTCAGGAATGTTACTCAGTGTATCTCCCGCACCTATGAAGATGCATCGAAAAACCTACAAGGTAGTAACGAGAGTACCATTACCCTTGGGGAAAAGGATCATACTCCAAACCAACGTGCCGTCCTGGTCTCATTCTTAAGAGTTCAGAGTGGGTGGTTGGGAGGCCTGCAATGGAAAGAGGAGAAAAATGGGAAGGCACATTAGGTACTATGGGCTTTGAAGGTAGTACCATCTTATTTTTACATTTTTCTGTTATTTTTTCCACTGCAGTAGGGAGAGGGTGCAAGGGTGATTAAGTTAACACTATGAAAGTGGTGTGCAGAGGTGGGGGGTGCGGGGAAGTCGCTTGGGTGGTACGGTTGCCTGGTAGGGGAAGGAAGAGCTCGTAGTTAAATGGCCGTACGCCATCTCACTTTTTTCGGTAGCTAGACGATCGTTCCTACATCATTGCGCATGAAGCGAACAGCGAGAGTGACTCGCCTTTTTTTCTATCTGTGCCCGGCTTTTACTTTTCTTTTCTTTTATAATGTGAGCAGCATCGAGCTAAACTATGAGCTTTTCTTCTTCTTTACCTTTTCAGCTGCCTTTCCTACTGCTTTTTACGGGGAAAACCTTCCAGGAAACAAGGGTTCCTGATAGGGATACGGGTACGGAATCGTATTTTCAGTACGGTATTTCCTACTGTTTGACCTGGCCATATTTTCTCTAAGCTTCAATGTTGACTATTTTCTGGAAGTACACCACCAAATAGTATGTTCCTCAGGGGAGTGTTTTTGTGGTATAGAGTGATTGAAAATGGGAGTTTAAATAAAAAATAAAAACCTGCACACTTCATACTAGCATACATTTTACAATGAACTGACTCTTAAAGTAAATTGTTAAAGCCCATCTCAATCTGTCCTCAATAATGTCTGGCCAATTTAATTCAAGGTTGTGAATTACCAGTGCCCACTCTGTATCAGGCAACTAGGCGTGACACCAAGTACTCTTCAATTTGGAACGGGACAGTTTGTCTGTCGTAAAAGTGGACAGAGGTCGACGCTGTTAAGTGGTCCTGCCCGGCTGTTTTCTAAACTTTGCCCTACACACTCAGGCCCAAAAGACTACAGAAACGCCTTTGCCAGCAGGGAACGTTTCATTCATGGCTCGGAAATATTTCATGCAGTGCCGAGAACTGTTATACCTGCTGATATTGCCCAGCACCGAACACTAAGGAACATAGTGATCAAACAATACCCATGCTTGAACAACGTTATGTATGCCATTGGTTATACTTCAAAGGTGTGTTTAACAGATGAAACTCACAGTTTTATGGGGTTGGCCAGTAGGCTTAAACATGCAGCATAGCCTTGCTTATTGTTCACTTAACGCATTATTTTCTTAATGATCAACACAATAATTCATTGACAGCCTCAACCGAATTGATGCTTCATTGACAAAGTTCAAGTTAGGACATTGAACGTGACTTTCTATGGAGCCCGGAGTACTATCTCGTTCAGAGGCTAATGGGACTTCACCTACCCTTCCCACACCAGTACAAGGAAACACAGGCAGCCGGGACGACCAACCAACTACCCCACGCGACAAAGGACAACAGAACACAGGCAAAAGAAACCACCCCTAGTACCTAGTACCAAGCAACACGGCCAGCCAAGACAAACAACCAAGCACCCTACGGGACAAAGGACGACGAGGCATACGCAAAAACAACAACCACTAGCATCAGGCTTCATAGCCAGCTGAAACAAGCAACCAACTACCCCATGGGACAAAGGACAGCTAAGCACATGTAGAAGCAACCACTAACGGCAGAGCCCATTATGCCACTGCCTCATCATTCTCGTTCTCCTCCTCCTCTCTCCATTTCAGGGGATTTGGCCAATCATCTTGCACCTTCATGAAGGTAACAAGCAGGGCACGTTCAGATGGTCTGAAATCGCCAGATCGAATAACAATAAACCCGAATGCCCATGTGCATATTTGGACAGCAATTGGTACAAACTTGGGATACAAGGTGTCACGTCGTCTGGCTTTAGGCTACGTCTTGCAACCTCCACGGCAAAAAGCTCCTGGAACCTTTTTGTTTTGGTGAGTTTGCTTAATCCGGCTTGAATTCCGGACGGCCCGGGGGCCCCAAGCTGCGGGACCCAAATATCTCTCCTAAGCTTGGCTTGATAAACAGTTCGTTCTACCAACTGGTATTAGTAACAAATACATCAATATAAATGGTGATAATTTACCTAAACCACCACGCAGGTTGAAGTTTGCTTCCAATTTGGTTAATTTTCGCTCATTGTCCAAGTTTTCATACTATACCGTAGTTAGAAATAGCAGAGAAAATAAGATATGGGCATCTTACAGTAAGTCGTGCAATTATTGCCGATTGTTCTTTAATGAGATTGTCTTTTTTGGCTGCATCAGCACACATCATGGATTGCAGCATTCTCAGTTTGTCGGAGTAGTTTTCAAATAACTCGGAATTTGGGTCGTCGGCCGCTTGCCCATGTGGCTGTCGGTCACCCATAGGTTGTTGGTGCATGTGATCAGGAAAGGAAGTAGGGTGGTTGGTCGAAGATGGCTCAGGATTGATCGAATCACTCGGATGCATAGAAACTGCGGTCTGTCCTGATGAAACCCTGCTAGACCGGTTCCAAGGGTGACCACGATTCCAATATTTGTTATCCATCAAAACAGGAATTTGAGACATTAAAAATGTATGAAAACTTGCTAGTACGAATAAAGTAGAACTTGAAGTTAAGGGTGGATATGTAATGGTGCTAATGTTGTGAAAGTAGGTGGCTTGATAAACCTGAAGCGAAGTGTTGGTGTACTGTGGTTACCCTACCCATCTGCTTATATCATACAGAAGGTACAGTACACCTGTTGGATTGATTGGCCAGACCCGTTGAGTCGGATTGTGTGTCACTCGTGCCAAAGTGTCCCTCCTTTGGGTAGCTGTTACCTCTTCATAAGCCGGGCAATCAATTGGTGGGATGTTGACTAGACAATGAATTGCCTAAAGGCTGGACAGGGGTGAGATAAAGACTGAAGCGCTTCAACGAAATAAGAAGGAAATGTTGTTGATTGGCTCAGTATTTCCGGTGTGGTTGTTCGTTACTAGGCTAGGATACCTCAGAGGCGGCTTATGGTAGTAATTTCTTAAATTTATCCTAGCTATAACCTAACCTACATCTACTATCTAAAACAAAAATAAAATAAAACAAATACCTCCTACCTATCCTACCTATTCCACAGTACATCTGGAAAGTACCACCCGTATAAGTTGTAGCGAGATCGCACCATTACTACAAGTTAACTACCCACAGTCGGCAAGGCAACCCCAGTCAAAAGACCCAAGACCGAAACTCATAGCCAAAGACACAGGAAATCCCAGCCAAAAAAATATAACCATCTAAACATTGCCTCACAAAACCTCCTCCACAAAAGAAAACCAAAATCAATTCAACTCCAGCCACAGCCACATCCTTGGCCCTCTTCCAGCCACTCTGGCGACGCCTAGCCTTACGGAAAGCGCCCCCAGCCACACTCACACCCCCAACCACCATATCTTCATCACAGCAGGAGCCCAAACGAGGACTTCCAACCATACCACCAACCGACCGAACATCAAGAACAACAGCCCCAACCGGAGCCCTATCAGCAGCTGTCCCAAATGACTAGCCGCCTTCATCAACCTCAACCAGGTCCAAAGCAAACCGGTTGCAATCATCCGCCACCCCGGCCACCCCCAAAGAAGCAGCCACCATCTCATCATCAATAGCCACCTCCAACGAGGCAGCCACCACCACCACTACATCATTCACTACCAGCGACCCAATGGACGCAACCTCCTCACCACCAGCCACCTCCTCCACGAAGAGGAGCTCATCATCAACCTGCTGGAGCCGGAAAACCAACTCTTCGAACTCGTCCCGCTCCTTGGAAACCAAGTGTAATTGGAGGTAGAGCACAGAAACATGATGCCGTAATCAGGAAACTTCTGCCTCGAGGGCAAAGTCTTTCACAACAGTGCGGGAAAGTACCACCGACCCCTTAGCGACAGATGCGACAGATGCGACAGAAAAGGTAGAGGAACATCACTTAACAATACCGACTGAAAAGCAGAAGAACAGAGGAAAACGAGAAGCCTAGAAAAGTTGATGAAAGAGATGAACTGATCTGGTAAACAAAGATTAAATCCAAGAGAAAGGTCCTTGAAAATAAAGACTTGAAGCTACCGTGAGATAAGAATCAAGGACAACGATTTGAGACCGAAATGTGACCTGTTATAATAGATTAAATCCCGGTGTTATCCCTTCGTCTGTACTCGTATTCGAGTACCGAATTTCACTCACTTTTAGCGTCTCACTAATAGGACGCTTGATACAGGAAAAGTAATGATAGACAACACCCCAAGATAAATTAAAAGTACTCACACTTGTACCATAGTTAGGACCATATCTACGCAGACAACCTGCTTTCCATCATGGCCATGCTGAGCAGTACTAGAAGTGCGAAATCATCAAATATCACTCACTCTATCTGGGCAGTCCATATTGGAAATAGTGGGTCCGCGTATAGGAAATGTCCTCCATAGCGGTACTTTCATTCGTTAGTGAAGGGACACTTAAGCCATGAAACGTTTTCTTCTATTCGTTTTTCTTCCTCGTTCTGTTCCCCCTTCATGCCTTGCTTCCTGAACAGAGTTGTCTATCATTGGAGTGACGGCGCCCCCGTGCACAAATCAAAGTCAGAAGTTAGAAATCGGAAGACTTGGCAACTGTATCCGAGGCGCCCGAGAGAAGGAAGGAACACCAACCCAATGACACAAACTTCTTTCTGTGAAGGTGTTTCCCCCTCTCTCAAATATTCGCTAAGAGTTCTAGCTTCTAACTTCGAACTCTCACTCTTGCGCGGGGCACCGTCACTCTATTGATTTGATACCTAAAGCTTGAATCGCTAGGTCGGGTAGGTTTTTGGGATTCTTGGTTATGGGACAATAGTGCTGTACGAGTACTCGAGTACTCGCAGGTAAGCATAAGTTGGGCGCACTTCCAAAACTGGTCTGCTATTTGTGTGGAAACTAGCCCAAATTAGGAAATGTGAGTAATTCCTCATGATCACAACAGGTGAGCCCCAAAAGTTGAGCCCACCCTTACCATATTTTGATGTGTAATCTGGGCCCCCATCTAGGAATGAAGTTGGAAGTTGGAAGTTAAACTTAGAACACTCGGCGAATACTTGAGAGGGAAGAAAGCTCCTTGCTTTTCTCGGGTGTTGCCTTGGGAATGGCTACCAAGACTTAGGTCTTCTGACTTCTAACTTCGAGTTATGCACGGGGGTTTATCACTTCATTTTCTTCATTCGCGTCCAACCAGCCAATCGAGTCGTCGCGTCCGTCCAAGACGGGATGAGGACGACAAAGGACGAGACAGACTGCCTTGGCGCAGTCCTAGATGGGGTGGACGGCCGTCGACTACAGACGTGCAAAATTGGTCAATAAGACAAATACTAGTACTCGCCAGTGTTCCCAACCGGCCAGTCCGTCCGGCTTTGAGTACGGCCAGCCTGACCCAGGCTTTTTCAGCGACGGCTGGGCCGGACGATAGCGTTCCGAGTATTGGGGTCAGGATTGAAACGCACTGCCGCTGATACCCCTTGGTTGACTTCAGACTACACCTACTGGAATCTCTTATGTCGGAGGATATTTTCATCTTAATTCTATTGTTTTACTATATGATAGATTCTGTATAATATTATTAAAAATATTGCAATTGGAGGAATGATACAAATTTAGTGAAGATGAGGTTAGAAAAAGTATCTCAGCTAAGATTAATCTACAAGAAGTGGAGGTAATTAAAATACTTGTGCCAAGGGACGAGCGGGGGGCCATGGTGCGTAGCGTGGGTATTTGTCGAGTTGAGGACATTGACATGTCTTAAGAGAAGTCTACTAATCGCACTGCAAACTCCTTATTTTATTATTCTTATATTCTGAGTGATTAGCCGTGAAAAGCCTGCAGGCCGTTGATAGATATCTGTGGGTCTTGCCTGTGCATCTCTGGGCTTGTCCTGGGAATCTGTGGGATTTGGAGGTTTCAACCGAACAGACCCAGGCTTTTTAAAACCATGGCCGGGCTGGCCGCTTGGGATCACTGCCTTCCTGTAGACAGTGTTCTCAACTGTCCGGGGCCCCGCAGGGCCCCACGGGGCGACTGACAAGAGCCCGGGACGAGACGGCACAACAAAACGCGGCCCGTTCTCGTCCGGGAAACCTCAGGATGGTCATTGCTAAGGACGGCGGGCCCCGCAATGTAAGAAAAATTAGCGTGAGGGACTGTGGGGGACGACGGGGGACGGTGGGTGACTGTGGGGGACTGCCGAGTAAAGTTTTTTTGGGCCGTTCAATAATTTCGTGTGCCAAACGGAGGTGGGGACTTGTGTAAAAGACAATAAAAGAAGTGTGTTATTCTATTCTAGCCGCTTGAAGGAATGGACTCTTATTGAATAGAGTTCCTCTCGCTATCCTAAGCTCGCCCGAAGTGGAAAATACATCCGAAATATGATAGACGGTGAGAATTGATGGAGTAACCCCATCGTGGTATGTTAGGTTAGGGCACACTTGTAGGTGTGAGCAGGGCTATTGACCAGACCGCGCGGCGGTGACTGGTGTTGTGTGGTAGGAGCCCACTGTGCGGGCCACCACAAACTGTATCTAGTCTGAGCTGCGTTCCTTTCTCTGGATGATCACTTCTCATGATCAACACACACTCCTTTGCGAACACACTTGTCATATACATTGAATATCGAACACATCTCAGTTTTCCTATTGACCCGGATCGTTCTCGTGACGACAGTTCCGATCATAGCTGTGTCCTTGCGGTGCCTGTACGACGGCATATTCCCTGCGCGGAAACCAGACCTCCATCAAGAATAACAATGAATCACGAAATCCATAGCCATGATAATTGATATCTTCCTGTGCTGTAAATAAAATCTTTAGCGCGATGAACCATTGTGATGATCCCAGCATCCATGATAACCACTAAGTTGCATTTCTATCGTCGGTTCCATCAATCCAAACTGGGTTACTGCAGAGAAAAGCGAGTGATAAGGAAAAGCACCAAAAACAATGGAAACAATACGGCAGTAGTAAACACAATACCAATGCCTAAAAAGAAAGCACAAAAATGTTGTGGTAATATTGAATGGAATGATAGTACGAGAGCATGAAGAAGTGATTGATTGCTTGAGGAAAAACTGAGCACACTATCTCAAAGAGAAGGGCGAGCAGCCCTGACTATCTACCATTTGGGAGCGAGACAAATAGGTCGAGCGAACAATAATAATAAAAGAAGAATGAAGTAAATGCAAGGAGGTATCTTCAATAGTACCGGAGGTGTAGATGTATGATAAGGTTTGATGTAAGGAGAAAAAACCAATAGTGTGAGTGACACTACAGTAGTGCCAGAAGTATGTTTCAACAAAAAATAAAAGGAAAAAGACGAGTGATCCCCGGTGACTTTTAACACTAGGGAATAGGGGGACTACAGGGGACCACGGAGGACTAAGGGGGACGGCAGGGCGGCTAGTATGAGACATTTCTCCCGGGGGGCGGCGGGGCCCTAGTCCTTGGTGGTGAGTTGCAGGGCAAGTTTGGAAAAAGACGACATAATGTCGTCCGTCCTCGTCCCGGCCCAGGACGGACGGACTGCCCCGTTGAGAACACTCCTCAAGGATGTCATCCTTGGACAGCATCCCCTGGGCATCCCATGAATAGGGCAGCTCGTCTCCGTTATTTACACCAAGCTAAAATCTTGTGTTTAGCTAACTCTAGTGCGCATTTATGAGTTTTTTATATTTGAGCCAGATCTATGAGGTGAAATACTTTCATAATTCTGAGAAGGCACAGTTTGGAATCTGCAGTCTTCCTGCCACGTAACTTCCCTTAGCTGTAAATTCTTGCCTGCGACCTATTTCATCTTACCCTTCCCCCCATCCTTTCTTTCTATTTCCCTACCCTCAGTGTTCTCAACGGGGCAGTCCGTCCGTCCTGAAGGCGGACGGCGGTGGACGGCGTTAAGCGGTCCCGTCCGGTCTTTTTCAAAACTTGCCCTGCGCCCCGGTGCGAATGACTA
>Ga0307513_10002072_pt1 | contig 28167 bp, 27 predicted proteins | sample 15_EM_MG_FD_202174 | JGI IMG/M metagenome (GOLD analysis project Ga0307513, IMG submission 202174) | Populus trichocarpa ectomycorrhiza microbial communities from riparian zone in the Pacific Northwest, United States - 15_EM | ecosystem: Host-associated > Plants > Roots > Unclassified | place... | reverse complement strand
ATCCTCGACTCCATCACCCAGATTGGCCTCTGTATGTTCATGAACATGACCAACAAGACCTTCGACTTCAACGGAACCTTCCTTCCAGTCTCGATGAAGAAGCTCACTCGTTGGGATCCCTCCGATTCTACTTCGATGGAAGAACACCTTAAGAAGGGGATCTACGTCCTGTACAAGCCTAAGGTTTGGGGCGCCAAGGGCCCTTTCGTCTCCGACTATGTCATTGCTGACTCTACCGGACGAGTGTTCCTCACTATCGACGAGTTTGAAATCGCCCTTGCTCCCGAACCCGAGCCAGTCCCCATCACCGATTACTCCATGCAGCAGCGTATTGTCACCACCTGGCAACCCAAGGCTTTCGTCACCCCGAACTACACCCTCCCTCCGATTGGCGTCCACGGTGGTCGCAGTTATCTCGCTGAAGTCCTCGAGACCCTCTTCATCAACGCTCGTACTAAAACCAACCGCTTCGTGTCTCGAGTTCTCGACCTCGACCCCACTGACTCGATTGCTCGTGCCGTCGATTCTAAGTTGTCGAGCCTTCTCACGACCCACCGGTTTGCGGTCGACTACTTCGCTGCTGGATTTGACGGAGAGGCTGCTGATGCCAAGGTTAACGCGCTCAACTATCCCCATGGTCGCTCGGTCACCATCGATACCGCCACCTTTTCCGATCAAGGTGTCTCCATCCGTGGTGCCACGTATGTATTTTACGTATAATTTCGGTATGGATACTCACCCTTTATAGTGTCGATGTTATTCTCGTAAACCTTGACATCGCAAAGACACCAGCCAACCTCGACTTGTTCCCCAGGCTCCTCACTCCATCCGGCGTTGCCATCTTCCTGGTTCACTGTAAGTGGTTATAACCGAAGTACTCTGAAACCCCACTCATACGCTTCACAGCTGGTACCCCATCCGGGGAAGAAGGGTTTATTTCGCTTAGCGTGCAGGAATTTACTTCCAAACTCGAGGCCCTTTCGGCACGTGAGGTTACCGTCCGGCATCTCCCTGCTGGTCAGAGTGTCATCATCGCTAGGGACTTCACTCCACCTTCTGCCCTTCCCAAAGAACTCACCACCAATATCGTGTTCCATCACTTCCTCCACGGAAATGAGGGGGAACTCGTCGAGAAGGTTAAACAAATGCCCGCTGAGGGAGAGTTGTGGATCGTCGGAAATGACGATGCCGCTGGTATTGGTGCTTTGGGTGTTGCTGCTGGTCTCATTTCTGAGGAGTCTCAGTTTACCGTTCACTCTGTGCTCTTCGAGGAAACTTCCCTGACCGTTGATGAGCGCGAGAGCTGGATCCATACCATCCGCCAGAACCCCAAGATTTTGGAAGACCACCTCAAGGTTACCGGGGCTGGCGAGGTCCTGGTCCGCCGTGCTGTTCAGGGATCTCCCAGCACCAAAAACTTCGAGATTCACCACTTCGGATACTCCAAGAACTCCCATGGCCACCGATCTGTGGCTGCTGCCTATCCCTCTCTCCCCGGACCCAACGAGGTCGAGGTCGCCGTCGAAGCGTTCGGCCTTACTGACCTCCAGGACGAGGCTCCGCTCACCACATTCGTCGGGAGCGTCGATGGAAAGAGGGTTCTTGGTTACTCCTACCAGAAACTCATCGACACCATCGTCGTTGATAAGAAGGCCTTCACCACTCTTCCAGATTCTATCTCTGCCGCGGACGCAGTTTCCTTACCCACTGCAATCCTCCCCGCCTGGATTGGGTTAGTCGAAGTCGGAAGGATTGAGAAGAACTCCATCGTCTTGGTTCACGATGCTCTCTCTCGTATGTCTCTTCTATTTCTCCTCGAAACATTCGTGTTGACTCTTGTATTATAGGTGTCGGACGCGCCGCGATCCAGATTGTCCACGGTTTTGGAGCACCGGCATTCTTCACCGTCTCATCGAAGTCCGAGGTTCAGACCTTGTCTACTGAGTTCAGCATCGACATCAAGTCCATCGCTGTAAACGCCTCTGCCTCCACCGCCCTTTCATCTGCAAAGAATTGGCTTGAGGCTTCCGGTGCTGAAGGATTCGACCTCATTTTCAACTCCACTGGCCGTGCTGATCTCGCCGTTGTCGACGATGTCATCTCTTCCTTCGGTCTCTATGTTCACAACAAGGAGACCAGTGAACCCGTTAGGCTCCCTGCTGATGTCCCTGCCGCAAGGATCGTCGACATCGCATCCCTGGCCAAGAAGCACCCGGCCCAGTTGGCTACTTTCCTCGATGCCGTTATCACCGCGCATGTCGCCAGACCATTCAAATTGTCTCCCATCTCCGTCTCGTTCTCTGACCTCGTCCGCCCCGTCAAGGATATCAATGCCGCTCAGGTCCTCGTCATCAAGACCACCCGTCCCGAGAATGTCCGGGTCGATCCAGCTGCTCAGCTGTTCGATCCTCGTAAAACATACCTTTTGATTGGTGGGTGCAGTGAATTCGGTATTGGAATCACTGTCTGGATGTATAACCATGGAGCCCGACACATCTACTTGACCTCTCGTCGCGGGCGTAAGGCTCTTTCTCCTGTTGACAAGTTGTACCTCCGGGATATCAACAACAAAGGCGGTGATGCCCGAGCTATCTCCTGCGATGCTTTGAGCAAGACGGACATGGCTAAACTCATCCAGACTGCCGAATCTGTCGGACCCCTCGGTGGTATCATGTTGATGACTGTTGTTCTGAGAGACTCTTCGTTCGCGAACCTCACTCAGCAGCACTTCGACGACGTCTACCAATCCAAGGTCGCCGCTCTCAATGTTATCCTCGAGCTCGTTGACTTGAACAAAGTTGACTTCAATCTACTCTTCTCGACCATTGGTACGGTCTTCGGTAACGCCGGCCAGGCTCCTTACCTCGCTGCTCAGTTGTATCTTGATAAGATCGCCGAGACTTTGCCGAACACCATCTCCATGTCTTTCCCGCCGATCACGGATTCCGGTATTTTCAAGCGTCTCGTCCAGTCTTCGAAGGGTGGTGCTAACACCGGGAAGCTCAGCAAGCTCGGAATGACTACCCCCCAAGTCTGCGAGTTCATTGGAGACTCCATCATCCGCAAGCTTCCCCACTACTTGCCACTCCTCAACCACAAGGGTTGCGCCGAGGTCTTCGAAACTTGCGATCCTCTCCTCTTCTGTCACTTGCTTCCCCCTCAGTTGTTGGCTGCCGATGGTGCGTCTAAGGACGAGGGTGGAGACTCCCCGGCTAGTTTGCTGTCCGGTCTGCTCGGACTCGAGGTTAATCAGATCTCGGAAAATGCCTTGATCACCTCATATGGTCTTGATTCCCTGGCTGGTACGCATCGCGGCTTCTTTTTCCTTCGCCTGCATCACTGACGCAAATCCTATCGCAGCCACTCGCTTCAGTTCCCAGCTCAAGGGTGCCTTCGGTATCAATGTATCACAGATTGAATTATTGGGATCGATGACGATTGGCGTGCTGAATGAGATCGTCGCCAAATCTCGGGCAACTGAATCTGATTCGGGCTCCGCCACAGCTCTCGACGATGGTTCCGCCAAGTATGGTGAACCTCTCGTTTCCATCTTGAACGACCGTTTAGTCTACGACGAACCTTACACCACTGATGCTTCTCCCCACCAATACCGTATCTGGTTGGCCCAGGTAAGCTATTATGTATTTCACACCAGATTACCTTGCTCACCTCCTTCAGCGCGAGTACGAGAACTCCAAGACAAGGAACATCGCCGCCGTCGACCAGGCGATGAAGCGCTTCGGTGCTACCCAGTGGGATACCCATGAAGGCTACTTCATCACTCTTGACTCCAAGATCCCTATTGACCTCGAAAGGATGACCAAGGCCTTCGAGGAGACTGTCAACCGTCACGGTTCCTTCAGGACAACGTTCCACTGGGACGAGGAGAAGGGGAAGCTTTTCCAAACGATCCACCCCTCGCTCAACGTCTACAATGCTTCCATCGTCGATCTCAGCGAGGAACCTAACGCTTACAAGAAGGCCTACGACATGTCTTTGGCGAACAATATGAACCCCAAGTTCAGCCTTGACAAGCTCCCGCTCATTTCCTCCGTCATCTTCAAACTCGGGGATGGCACATACGCGTTCAATATCACTGTCCACCATATCATGACTGATGAAACCTCCTTGGGTGTCTTCTTCTACGAACTCTTCCAGCTCTACATCCATGGAATCGACAGTCTTCCACCAGTCCAGCTTCACTATTCCGATTTTAGCGACTGGCTGATCCGCACCGCCGATCGTCGTGCCGATCTCCGTGACGAGCAACTCAAGTACTGGGGCACGAAATTGGCCGGTGTCCGACCACTCGTCCTGACCCTTGCTAAACCTTCCGAGGTCGAGCAGAGCCCCGTCACCCAGGTCGAGGGCCGTATCGGTTCTTCCGCTCTCGGGAGGTACAACGATTACGTTGCCACGACTTCCGCCACCTCGTTCGCTGCCTTCTTCGCCGCGTACAACTTGCTCCTCTACAAGTACTCGGCTCAGAACTCCTTCGTCGTCGGTACTGCCGTTACTCAGCGTTCCATGGCTCAACTCCAGGAGGTCATCGGTTTCTTCGCCAATATGCTCCCGATCCGCACCACGATTAAGGACGAGATGACCTTCGCCGAATACTTGGATATGTTCCGCTACGAATTGGTCACTGATCTCTCCAACGACGATGTTACTCTCGAAGAAATCGTTTCTCACACCAAGACCTCTTCTCAAGACCGTTCCTACTTCAAGCACCTCTTCGCTCCTGGTGGTCTCAACATGCGCATCATCAATCGGCTCGACGCCTCTGACATCACCACCACTGCCGTCGTTTCGCTCCCCAACGGTGAGGAGAAATACGAATTCTTGCTTACTGTCCACTACAAGACTGGTGAGGTCATCCTGCGCTTTGACAATTACTTGTACACCGAAGAGACCGCTCGTCAATTCTTGGACGCGTACTGCGGTTTGATCGATACTCTCGGAAGGAACCCTCACGTCAAGATTGGCGATGTTTCTGCTGTCAGCGACGACGAACGCTCTCGTCTTGTGAAGGAATTGTCCACCTCTGGGCCTGTCAACCCCGTCGAGTGCAAGTTGTATGAATTTTTCGAAGCACAGGCTAAGCAGACGCCTACTGCTATCGCTATCGAGTTCGAGGATCAGTACCTTACCTACGCCCAGCTCAATGCCAAGGCTAACCGCCTCGCGCGTTTGCTGAGTCAACAGGGTGTTGGTCCAGACAGCATCGTTGCGATCTGCTTCGAGCGTGGTATCCCCCAGATCCTCGCCATCCTCGCCATCCTCAAGGCCGGCGGTGCATTCCTGCCACTTGACCCCGACGACCCGACCCTCCGAAAGGAGATGCTTATTGTAAACACGAACGCGAAGATCCTGCTCACCACCTACTCGCAGCGTCGTGACTTCGATAAGGCACTCGCGTCGAAGGTTATCGTGAGTGGTGCATCCAAACAGTATTCTTCGGTGGATAACCAGCTTTCGCAGGTCGCATACATCGATGACGCAACTTTCGAGAAAAGACTACTCAAGCTTGACGACAGCAACTTCGAGGTCCCTGGGCACACTCCCGCCAACCTTGCCTACGTCATGTTAGTTCTTCCTTCACAACTTTTTCGAATGTTCCCTAAATTCTACAAACAGGTTCACGAGCGGGAGCACCGGGAAGCCGAAGGGTGTCATGATTGAACATCGTTCGATTTCCAACTTGGTGCGAAACTCTCGGCCATACGGATACCGCCGCGGTGCACGGGTTCTCTCATCCCTGGCCTACACTTTCGATCCATTCGTCGTCGACGTATTCGGTACCTTGTCCTACGGTGCTACTCTCGTTACTGGGCGCAAGGAGCTTGTGCTCGGTGACATCGGAGGAGCTATCAAGAACCTCCGCATCAATGTCGTCCACTGCACTCCCAGTATCCTTGCAGTCGTTCCTCTCGAGCACTACCCAACCTTGGAGACTGTTGTCGTTGCCGGTGAAGCTCTCGGCAAGAAATTGATCGAGGATTGGTCTAAGCGCGTCAAGTTCATGAACATGTATGGTCCTACCGAGGCTTCCGTTGACTGTGTCCATACCCACGTGACGGATGTTTCTTTGACTGGTGTCATCGGTCGTCCTCTCCCCAACAACCGCCTCTACATCCTTGATGAAAACTTGCGTCCCACTCCCATCGGTGTCGAAGGAGAGTTGTTCATCGGTGGTATTCAACTCGCCCGCGGATACCTCAACCAGCCTGAGCAGACCGAGAAGGCGTTCATCCCCAATCCCTTCATTCCTGGAGAACGTGTCTACCGTACTGGAGACGTTGCCATGTTCCGCACCGATGGAAATATCGTTTACTGTGGTCGAAAGGATCGCCAAATCAAGCTTCGTGGCCAACGTATCGAGCTTGGCGAGATCGAGGATGTCATCAACAAATACCAATCTGTCCAACGTGCCGCCGTCCTCATTCGAACCCTCTACGATGCTCCCGCCGTCGTTGCTTTCATCGAGTTCAATTCTTCTATCGCTGAGGATCAACTGGTCGACGAGAAGGAGACTCTCAAGCTCTATGTCTCGGAACGCTTGCCCAGGTTCATGTACCCGTCGCTCATTGCCCACCTCCCGACCTTGCCCACGTCGACCAGCGGAAAGATCAACCGTCGTGCACTCATGGAGTTGGATTTGACACCATTCCATGACACTAATCCCGATATCGGCCTTCCTCAATCCGATGTTGAGGTCGCTCTCCACAAGATATTTTCGGACATCTTGAAGACCGACCCCAGCCAACTCGGTGTTACTCACGACCTCTTCTCCGTTGGTTTGAACTCTCTACTCGCTGTTCAGGCTGCAGTTTCCGTCGGAGATTCGTTCAAGCTCAACATCGGTTTGAACAATATCTACCTCAGGTTTGCTTTTCCCTCCTTTTTTTCTCCACCACTCTTGCTTACAATCGTGTACAGGCCGACCATCCGCGAGTTGAGCAACGTAATCATTGATGCTATGGGTCAAGACCAGAGGCAGATCATGGCTGCTGAGGACTCGGACAACGACTACTTGATTGAGTTCCTCCCTATGAAAAAGAAGGGTATCCATCCTCGCATGTTCATTGTCCACGACATTACCGGTATGGCCACTCCTTTCATGCGCCTCGGTGCGTACATGCCCAACGAGATGTGGGCCATCGGTGACAAGTACTTCGGTTCCGTCGACGGCTTCACTACCATTGAGGAGATGGCCGACCACTACATCACCCTCATCCGAGGTGTCCAGCCTCAGGGTCCATACCTTATCGCTGGTTACTCCATGGGTGGCCTCGTAGCTCTCGTGATCGCCGACAAGCTGAAGAAGGCCGGCGAGGTCATCACGCACCTCATCATCTTCGACACCATCTTCATCCCCACCAGCGAACGTCAAAGCCTCAAGTCTTCTGACTGGACGGCTCGCGCAATCGACCGTATCTCACAGAACTTCCCCGAGATCGGCGAGAAGTGGAAGGCTAAACTGTCGATTGAGATCAGGAAGAACTTGGACGCTATGTGGGAGTTGGACCCACCTTATTACGATGGACCTACTACCCTCGTTGTCCCCAAGGACCGGGTGTGGTACCGAAGCGGTCATGCCAGTGACTTCGACACTGGCGCCGACGACTTGAACGGTTGGGAACACAGGATGTCGAACCTGACGATGAAGATTTCTCCTGGTCGTCACGATACGATGTTCACCCCTGCCCATATCAAGGGCCTCTCTCAGGTTCTGAAGGAGATCTTCGTTGAGTTCCCCACCCCGGAGGTACGTTCCCATTCTTGCTGGAAAAAAATTCTCGTGCTCACAGTGTTCTCATAGTCACTGGAGTAAATGAGCCGCCCCGTTTGTCAAAGGGTTGAAGTTTTTACTTTTTTTTTTTTCGCAAGTCATACGCAATCCGTCAACTACCCGTAGAGAATCAATCATCATAACACATGCACCGCCAACCACACATCACGAACACGAACACTGTAAAATACTACGGATCAATTGGGGTATCATACAATAGAGTTGTAACTATTACCGTGTTTTATTCTTTTTTCCTTTTCAATAGAGATCGTCGCAAAAATATCGTGTGATGCGAGCCGAGGCTGCAACGTTGCAACGTTGGATGTTCCGAATGCCGAGTGCGCTAAACATCCGCGCACGCTGTCCGCCTTCCTCGGGGCCAGAAGGTCACATTGCCGCCATCCAAATAGTTTTATCCCCATCCCAGGGTCATGGGTGCCACTGTTTCTCTTCTCCGACCGCCATAGAGCCGCGCCTGTGTTGATGGAAACTCCGAAACGGCAGCGAAACCCGCCACGAAGACTGCGGCCACTCCTCCGACCGCGTGTTAAGACTCTTCTTACCGCGGGTGATGAAGGATTTTTCCGTCCAGGCGGCGGCGAATATATACTGAAGTTTGAATCAATTCTTTCAAGAAAAAGGCGTTGAAATTTATGCTCTTATTGACCGGTTCATGCACCGGGGACGACGAGGTATTTTTCCGGAGCATAAATGCTCTTTATGCTGAAGTTCGAATCAGTTCTTTCACGGGAAAGGCGAGTGGGAAACCCTTGAAATTAAGATGATGAAATAGGCAGGAGCTGCTCTCATTCGCTAGCGCACGATCATACTTTACATTTCTCGACTTACTTTGCGCTCCGGGTACTGATTCAAACTTCAGCATGAAATCGACATTTCTTTCGCGAAAAAAATAAGCTCCGTTACCCCCGGTGATAACACAGCCCACATATGTATAAACGTTTCACGTTGCTTTCTTGCCTCCGGTGCTGGGAGGCGTTCTCTTTACCTCGAGTACGATCCGTGATGCGGATGTGAATGAGACCTCCCATCAAACCGGGTCTATGATTATCTGGTAAGATACGCTGTGCCTATCAAACCCTTATCACTTGGTGCCCGAAGCAATACTCGGCGGAGAATATGTTTATTTCTCTTGGTGAATCACCGACTGGGCTCGTACAATTGAACCCGCTACTTCCGAGTTTGTGGCGAGTGCCGAGACTATAAAGATCGTTGAACCTCTCTAGGACTAACGTGGATCGCCATCGTGACCAATTCCCCCGCAGTCACTCATTCACCTCGCTGATCTCCAGAGGTCGAGCAGTTTGCCAAGTAAGCAGATTAACTTACACTTACGAGACATTTTGGAAAACGAAGGGTAAGGATTTCTCCTAACACCACCCCGGCATCACGTTATGTGGGAGAAGAAGAGAACCGAGTCGGCATCAAATGCCGAAGGGTCGGACGATTCCACACCGCATGCACCGGACCCCCGGGATTCCGACACTACAGCCTCCATGACGGCTGGCTCTGCTGCTCATCGTCATTGGAATAATAATCTTCGACCTCTGTGTGCGGACGAAGGGTAGTACGTAGACTTTTGCTCCACGGCCCCGTTCAGGATCAGCGACGATCACAACCAAAACAGGGCGACTGGGCTGGTCTGAAGATCCACTGCAAGAACTCGGAAGAATTGTTTGCACTCGTGGTTACTTGTCGGCATGGTTGCATGTGGATCCTTCGTGGCATGTTCTTGCTATGGGCTCAATGGTCGGGAGACCGTATCCCCGGAACGAAATACCGTCGGTTGCCCTGCTGGCAGCTAGAATCGTTGAACCTGAACCCACTTGACTCATGGACTCCTGGAGCTGTTGCCTATATATTGACGGAGCTCGCCCAGCCTTTCCTTATCCCCCACTCTACGCCGGCTAGGCCAGGTATCGCCATCCAAGTAAAACTCGATGTCGACGTTCAAAACTTTCGAAATGGACATGAAACCTAGGGGACGCACGCTGGCTCCTATATCCCTGATTCTGGACACCACTGTAGACTGGCCATTGGAAGCAAAGAAGGACGCAGAGACCAAGGACGGTCCGGTCGTCGCTGTCGTCACATCCCTGGTGGATGAATACCCCGATGGCGGCTTCGCTGCTTGGTCTGTTGTGTTTGGTGTGAGTGCATTGGGTATTTCCTCGTCGCTCGGAGTTTATTGACGAGATCTGGACATGCAGGCCACGTGTGCCATATTCGCAGCGTATGTTGCACTTTACAAGCCGTGTACTGAATTGCCGATTCTGATGATACTCACAGATTCGGCCTTCCCAATGCCTGGGGGGTGCGTCTGTTCCAGGCCCACTTGCACGTGGATGTCGTGGCTAACCACTGAGATAGGTGTTCCAATCTTACTACGAACTGGACCTCATGCCAGAGACTTCAACGTCGACGATGTGAGCGCAAAACCTTCTATTTCCATCTCGGCTTTTTGGTCCCTGGTCTAATACCTGCACTAGTGCATGGATCGGGTCCGTTCAGGTACGAAGATCCCCTTCCCTCGTGAAATTAATTGACACGTATACAGTACGCCTTGGTCTTCCTTCCGGGGCTTCTCGCGGGCCGGCTTTGTGATATTGGTTATTTCAAGCGGACCTTGTTTATTTCGAGGTCGGTGACATGGTTTTTTTTCTTATAAATAATGACTGTCTTGACCACAAAACCGAAATTAGTTTGACCCTAGTCGTAGCAACCGCCGCTACAGCCGAATGCAAGGAGTATTGGCAATTACTCCTTTGTCAGGGTTTCCTCACCGGATTGTCCTGTGGGATGATCTTTGGTCCAATCCCTACCATCATTTCACATTGGTTCAAGAAACGGAGATCGTTGGCGTTTGGTATCTGTGCCACTGGATCTTCATTAGGTGGATCAATCATTCCGATTGCTACCAGCCGCTTGATTAAACTTATCGGGTATGTGAGGGCATCGTGCGTGCAATGAGTGTAACTAACGGGCTTCCCCAGGTTCAAATGGACAATGCGAGTCATTGCCCTGTTCCTATTTGTTATGCTCGCGATCGCGAACTTGGTAACAATTCTCGTGTCGCGTGTCAGGTTCAGTTCGTATTTACTCACGAGCATTCTCCCAGACTCTAAGGCGGAGGCTTGATCCTCCCAAACATATCGGCCCTTTCTTCGCTTGGCACGATTTCCGAAAACCTGCGTTTAATGTATTCATCTCTTCTGGTGTCATTACCTTCCTGGGTCTTTACACACGTAGGTGCCACTGCCCTTTCCCTGCTATCATTTCGCGACTGACGCGACCTCTTTGAAAGTTCTAACCTACATTGAGCTGAGCGCGATCGCGGTTGGAATCTCTCCCGAATTCTCCTTCTACTTGATCTCCATCACCAACGCCTCGTCGGGTTTTGGACGCGTTGCATCCGGAATTCTCGGTGACAAACTTGGGGCGCTAAATGTATCCGCTCCATTAACCCTCATGTGTGCGATCATGACGTACGCCTGGCCTTTCGCTACGACAAAAGGGTCCCTTATTGTCATCGCGGTCATCTACGGGTTCTGTTCTGGAGCGTATTTTACGCTACTTCCGGCACCCCTTGTGATGATGGGTGACATCCACGATGCCGGGAGGAGGACAGGAATAGCTATGACAGGCATTGCGCTGGGAGCCGTCGCTGGCACCCCTATTTCTGGCGTTATCGCCCAGGCCACCGGTGGATACAAGGCCGTCAGTTACTACGCAGGTAACTTCCCAGAATCCTCCTCCACTCTTGACGTTCCATTAAAATGCTCTCTCCGGCTTTTTCTCCATCAGGATCGTGCATCGTTGTAGCCGTCGTGTGCACATATGTCACGAAATACCTGATGCTCGGCAGTTTACGCGGAAAATTCTAACGCTATGTAACATGGAAGGGATGGTGAATCTCTTTCACGTCCCCCGTGTTTGGCAACACCGCTATCGTTCGGAACTCACCGGTAATCGGGGATGGTGACTGATCTGTCCCCCCTGCGCGAGCCGGTACTCCGCGCAGAACTTAACCCACACTCGCTTCTTTGTAATCATAATTTATTCGACTACCATGCACCCATCTGCGGCCTCGCTTCTTACTCTCACGTATAGCATATTCCTGTATTCTCTCGTCTCCCGAAACTTTGTATCTCGTGCCACAGCCCGATAATTTATAAGTATTCTCTCGTTTAACGAGTGAAAATCTCCTTTTTCCTTTTACTTTTGAACCCGCAAGGGTACAATTGGGTGCAAATCGGAATGAGGGGCGTATCCTCTGATTGGTACGAGCTGGGTCCATCCCGAGTCTGCATCGGTAAGGGGAGATAAACTGGCCTTTCGTCTTAGAATACTGCCTACCCGGGTTGGTGCTTCAGGCAGCTATTTCGTCGCCTGCATCGAGGTGTCCCTCGCAAACGTGCTCTCTCACCCCGCGGGAGTGTGAGGTTGGATCGAAGACCCCGGCACTAAGAGTTATCCACCAAGCCCAATCCAGAGGGTGGCCCGATTATCCGTGGATAAGTGATGCATGAAAGGCCGGTCATGTTCTCAGAGTTCGGTTCAAGGGACCGAACCGCTGTCAGCCAAATCCGAAGGATCCGGTAGGGTCGAACTGAACCTGTACCGAACATCAAGTGCGTTGCGGCCCACAAAAACATCAGATTAAACACCTCCAGTCGATGTCGATGATGTTCGAGGTACTGATTCCCGAACGCCAGTGGAAGGAAGTGGGAGGTTCCCACTGATCGGGCCGCAGATAACGGTCAGACAAACACGAACAAATTCCGATCGGTGAGTAAGACAGTGACGTCAACCTCAGGAGGCATGGTGCAAAAGAAGCATCCCTACGAGGGAGTATAAGAGAGGAGGGGGCAGGGGCAGAAGGTCGCATACGTTGTTGAACCTCGACCACTTCCACATCCTCAGAACCACACGAAACATGCCGACCATCGCCCCAGGAGATAAAGTCCTCGTGACTGGCGCAAACGGGTTCCTCGCCGTTCACGTTGTCGACGCCCTCCTGAAGAAAGGGTACGCCGTCAGGGGCGTCGTTCGATCTCTCAACAAAGGAGACCATCTCAAGAAGATCTTCGCGAAATACGGCGACAAGTTAGAGCTCGCAGTTGTGGAGGATATTACCGCGGTACGTCGTGCTTTGTTCCTCTATTCGTTCGTCGGAATGCCGATCTGAAAGACGGACACAGGCTGGGGCTTTTGATAATGTTTTGAGCGGGATCGACGCCATCGCTCACACCGCCTCTCCATTCCATGTCCACGCGGATGACCCTAATGGTGATCCCCGTCGCCGACCCCCGACGACTTTCCGCTTACCCCTGTTCCAGATATCATTGTCCCCGCCGTCAACGGCACGAAAAGCATTCTAGACACCGCCGTCCAACATGGGTACATACATTCTCTCTGATGAATTCAACCAAATCTCACCCGCTCCCGCTCCGAAAGATCTGCTATCAAGCGCATTGTCGTGACAGCCTCTACTGTGGCTGTTAGCCTTTCCCTGCGGCCCGGAAATCCATACAATGAAGAGGATTGGAACGAGCCCGCTCTTAAGGAGGTGACGGAGTTGGGTAAGGAAGCGTCTGGGATCGCCAAGTATTCCGCGTCCAAGACCCTTGCTGAAAAAGGTGGGTCTGACTTTTGCCTCCGCTTCCTTGTCCTGATGCCCGTTTTCTAAGCTGCGTGGAAGGTGTATAGCGAAAATAAGGGCTCCATTAATTGGGATCTGACCACACTTAACCCACCCTTCGTAAGCCAGTCGGCAATTATACTCATCAACCGACTGACGTCTTTCTATAGATCTTCGGAGTATGTCCCACGATGCACCGCTGGTGCTACCACGAGTACTAACATATTTAGCCTGTACTTCATGCGGTCAGAAAGCCAGAGGATCTCAATACATCAACACTTGAATGGTTCAATGTCCTCTACCAGAACACCAAGGACAACGAAGCGCTCGTTGCCAGTCTCAACTCCTGGGTCGATGTACGAGATGTTGCCGAAGCTCATGTCGTCGCTTTGGAGAAGCCAGAGGCTGGTGGAGAGCGTATCCTTTTCACAGCTGGTGAGCTCTGATTACTCTTCTCCACGCTATCACACTCAACCCTTCACGCACCTGGAAATTTAGGACCGTTCACCTGGCAGGACTTCAGTAACCGTTTTCATATAGTCTCATATCCCAACAATCTAACAATTCTTTAGTCAACGCCGCAAAAGATGTCGTTCCTTCCCTCGGTCTTGATCCGTCCAAGCTCAGCGAAGGAGCATCAAACTACGATCCCACGAAGATCACCCACCAACTGTACTACTCCACTGAGAAAAGGGAGAGGATTTTGGGAATCAAGGTTAGGAGCAAGGAAGAAACCACCAGGGATACGTTGGCGGATTTCAAGGCGCGGGGATGGGTAGCCTGATTCCGATGACCTGTCAAAATTTGTACCAAGTAGCATCCAGGAGTGTAATTTTACGACCAGCCTGAGTCCCAGTCGCTTCCTGGTGTGTGTTTAGTAGTTTCAATCCAGCGAAACGGAAGTAGTCTCCTGCGCGGCTCACAAAGCTCCACAATGCTGGGGTGAGTGCGTTGAAGCGCTGAAGGCCTGTGCTCACGCACCGATGGAATCTCATTAGCTCGATCTCGCAGCATTCTGACGTTGATCTATCCCTGAACTATCTGCTTCATAACTTCCGGGTGCATTTCCATCGGGGATGCCGTTCGCGGGCCTCGGATCGGGTAGCGTACCAGCTCTGCGCGGAACATTCCCGGGGGCGTTGCTCCAGAACCGAACCACGACCTTTATGTTGAACCTCGAGTTTACCGGGTCAGCGTCGGCAGCCTTACCTCTGCCCCGTCCGTTAGTGCCAACACGCAATTCTCATAAGAACGCGGTCACTGCTTCCACAGGAAATGAGACGGCCTAGGGTGGTAGACGCCGGACGGGTCGACCCGCACACATTGGGATGGGATCAAAAAGTCACCGGAGGACCGGAGGTTGCCACGCGAAATCCCGTTCCGTCCTCTCAACTCCCCCGATGGTCAGGCGCGTCGCCTCCCAAGTGCACAAACAAGCCTCGCGTCTGCTCAAGGCAGGATACCTAAAACGCGAACCAGCATGGTTTCAGGCTGTGCTTGAACACCCTCCTCTGCCCCTCCCCCCTCGAGCGCCCCACTCACGCTCGGAATTCGACCTCCCACGTTCTCTCAAAAAACCGGCTGCTATCGCTGAGAAGCCACTTACGGTTGCATATTTGGAGGATGAGCTGAGGAAGCAGTTCTTCCGGGACCACCCGTTTGAGGCGTTCCGACCGACGACGTTGGTAGAAGGGAGGGAAATCGAGGATGAGCATCCTGTTCGTGGGAAGGCTTGGACGAGACTGCGACAGAGGACACGGAATCCTAAGCCCGAAGAGTGAGCATACACCATGTCTTGTTTTGTGGACTGTAGGCATTGATCTGTTGTTCCTCCAGTGCCGTCCGTTTCGCCGTAAACCTTCATCAAAATCACGAAATGCCTCTCAGCCGCGCGTACGCTACTTCCGTCGCCCAATTCCGCTCCCTCCGCTCAGAACAAGAAGTCGCCAACGCCATCGCGACTCTCGAAGCCGAACACTACGGTGCTGAATTCGGGCCGACCGAGACCGAACGAGGCTTCAACAAGGAACTTGAAGCTCTCAAGACCTGGGACGTCGACGAGAGGTTCGACCAGAACGCTATCGCCGCTAGGAAACGATGGAAAGCTGTTGTGGAGCGCGAGCAACCCGCCATTCCTTGGACCGCCGGTCAGGAATACGTCAGACTCTGGAGGGAAGGGATTCGTCCGAATTATTCTCCTGCGTTGACCGAGCCGGTTTCCATCACCCCTGCCGGTCTTTCCTCTTCAGCCCCCGCAGATCCGGATTACATGCAAGTATTACAAAAGTCTTAATGTAGCCTGCGCACTAATGGTTAATACATCCTATATCTCTGACGTCGGAATGCTGAGATACCAGCCAGGGGCAGACGAATGCTGCGAGCACCGTCGCGGAAAACATACTCATCCCGCCGGCTGGTGGTTGCGTTGGGCTATTACTGTGGATGGTGTAGCGATATCTGCAATGGCTACCATCCATGGCGGGTGTACGATAGGCACCCGTGATTACAGGTCAGAAGTTGGTGGTCATCGGTGTAACCCCTCCTTGCGAGGGAGCCTGCAGAAGGCTACCACTATCGTCCTGGGGTTCGGCAGAAGTTACCACGGTGTCACATCCATTGGCTATTATCGCACGCGTTCCCCCGTTGGTGTGATCTCCAACACCGCAACGGCGATGCTAGGAATAGTCTCCTCAACTGAACCACGTTTTACCGCTGACGATTGGTTGCTAGCTCTAGGGATGTGGGTGTGCAATACGTGTCCTTATCATACTCCAGATATGAGATACCCCGGATGTAGATATCCCCATAGACTCGTGACCAGTCCGCCACGTGCTTGGCTCTTTGCCAATTTAGGTATCGCCGCGCAGCCGGCCGGCAGACGATCATATTTTTTTGGAGACGCATGAGCCGGAGTTAACGCTGGAGGACGAATGGCTGGATGATCTAGATGGCACGACGAAACTCTGGTGGCAGAGAATGAGCATGAACTCGAAGTCAAATAGTTGATCTGTTATCTATATTTTATACAATGCGGCAGGATAAATCAAGCAAGCAAGGTTCTTGCCAACAGTAGTCGGCATTTCTCTAGTCATTAAAATCGGCGCCTGATTACCATCCCTCGGGGAACACGGGCCTACAGGTTGGCAGCTGTAACTGACGTAAGCAGGAGAAACGATCGAAAGCGGGTGGGATCCACTCGTACCCGTATCGAACCTCTTCGGAGGAGGAGGTCTGGTGGTATCACCCTTGCCGGTGTGTTTATTGTTCACTGCACGAGGAACGAGCTCTGTGATTGACGTGAGCGGGAGAATGGTCGGAAGCGGGTGGGATTCCCTCGTACCCTCATCGAGCCATCTCTTAAGACTCTGCTGCCCAGGGCGGTTTACCAAGGGCTTGGAACCTGCAATCGACGTGAGCAGGACAAAATGATCGAAGGCGGATTGGATGTACCGCCACCCTTGCCACCCTTGCCACCCCGAGGAATGAGTTCTGTGACTGATGTGAGCGGGAGAAATGATCGAAAGCGGGTGGGATCCACTCGTACCCGTATCGAACCTCTTCGGAGGAGGAGGTCTGGTGGTATCACCCTTGCCGGTGTGTTTATTGTTCACTGCACGAGGAACGAGCTCTGTGATTGACGTGAGCGGGAGAATGATCGAAAGCGGGTGGGATCCACTCGTACCCTCATCGAACCTCTTCGGAGGAGGAGCTCTGGTGGTATCACCCTTGCCGGTGTGTTTATTGTTCACTGCACGAGGAACGAGCTCTATGATTGACGTGAGCGGGAGAAATGGTCGGAAGCGGGTGGGATTCCCTCGTACCCTCATCGAGCCATCTCTTAAGACTCTGCTGCCCAGGGCGGTTTACCAAGGGCTTGGAACCTGCAATCGACGTGAGCAGGACAAAGTGATCGAAGGCGGATTGGATGTACCGCCACCCTTGCCACCCTTGCCACCCCGAGGAATGAGTTCTGTGACTGATATGAGCGGGAGAAATGATTGAGTGCGGGTGGGACGTACCCGGATACGGTGAGGCGTTGGCGAAGACGGCGAGCGCAAGGATGAAAATGGCGGCTTTTGCAAACATGACGAAAGAGATGGGTTCTGTGAAGATAACGAAGGTGGCTAGTCGTAGAAGGCACCAGGCCTGAGTATGGAAGATTGAGAATAAGGATGAAGGAGTGCCTGCACTGGGGAAACCTGGTGTTGGACAGAGGGCTTTATATCCCCCCAGATACAGCATCCGATATCCCGTAGCTGCCACCGGGTCTCCTACCCCGTCCAAGCCGGTGATCCATCACAGCGTGGAAGAGCTCCTGATGATGATGGAAAACAATATATTAAGCCCAGAACTCGCAACCCCGAGTCTGACTTCAAGTGTCCAAACCCCCGAACTACGGCGAACGCGACGCTCGACCTCTCACTCACTTTCGTACTCAAGGGATAGTATGTCAGAAAGCGGGCCCCGCAATCTGCAGGACACTGGGACGCGAAGCCGCCCTTCGGTCTGGTCTTGGCGACAATCATCAGACATTGAAAAATGATGCTTCAGCCTGGTGGACGACCGGTCCGGGCGGGTACGTGCCGCTTGGCGGTGAGCATCACGTCGCGTTGGCGCGGCTAGGTGAGTGATGATGCGTATGAAATGGGGAGTTTGTCGTTCGTCCGCTGACCAACTGCACCTGATGGGTGGTAGCCGCAAGTTGATCGCGGGATTTCTCGCCTTCAAGTGTCCTGGATTGAGCCGGAGGTAAGGTGATATTTCCCATCCTTCTGTTGGACAGAAGGGCCACGGGATTGCCCCGCCTGGGTCCACTGTCTTCACACACCATAAAGCGTATCGCTATTGTTGTCTATCCTAGATCGCTGCGGGCCCCCCGTAGTCGCTGTTTTACCACCCCAGTGACAGAACCGAGGGGACATGATAGGATCGTGCGACGTGTGGAGCGGATTACTTCTGATATTGTTTATTTTCTGCGCACTTTGGATGTCGGTTCGGTTGTATATCATAGCCTGGGCGAACCTATGGTGATAATGGAAAACAGCAGATTGAATGTAGCACTCGCGATCTGGAGTCTGACCTCAAGTGTCCAAACCCCCGAACCACAGTGGGCACAACATTTGGCCTCTCGTCCCCTTTCACACGCAAAGGACTATTTGTCAGGAAGTGGGCTCTGAGATCTGCAGGCCCGATACTGGGACACGCAACTTTGCTTCGGTCTTGACCGTGATGATCAGAAACAAAAGCAACGCGTGAGATTAGCAAATGACCGATCCAAATAGGAACTGGTTGACGGCGAGCATCACGTTGCGTTGCCACGGCTAGAGTGGGTGACGATAGGCGTGAGTGAACCAGATAGGTTAGGGATCTGTAATCCATCTGACGGGTAGCAGGAGGTTGAGGTTGATGATCGCCAAGTTCCGTTGGGCGACCGAGGGGACTCAGTCTATCGATCCCTTCGGACGAGAGGCAAGTTATCGTTCACCAGAGGATCGACTATCGATCATGTGGCACACGGGTCCCAGCCTGGGGGCGAGCGGAGAGCTGGACCGGACTCGGAGAGTCGGCGCGTCGGGTGGCAGTCCATTACTCATGAAGTCCGAGGCAGACCAGCGGCAGAGCCTGCCATCGTGGGGATCATTCAATGAACAACGAAACCCCGGTCGGTCCGTTTCACCGCCCCTCTCATCATACGCCTCTGGCTAAATCGTTTTGGCCTCGTTTGTCCGTTCGTCTTTCACATCAAGATGCAGATCACGGTGCTCCATCGGTGGGTTGATTCCTCGGGTGCTAGAAACGCATCTGGTGGTTCCCTCATGACACCCGGTAACACCTTGGAGCTTGATGAATCGACGGGCTGCGGGTCGTCAGAGGGTTCGAAAAGATGGCGGTAATGGTTACAGGGACTTGGCACGGTTTGGGTTTAAGTGCTTGGTGTGGGGCATTTTCAATGGATTCCAGATACATTTTGGGAGATGGGATGGCGAAGGAACCAAGGAGACGTCACGGAGTGTGCTGTCCCGTGCCAGCGTGGAATGCGTGCCCCCATATCCTCTTTGTCCCTATTGCTCGCAGGCAATTTTACACTTATAGCCCACCCCTCCTCCATCCTTCGCACGCTGCTCTTAGGCGCACGTCGGGAGAAGACAATCGTTTTCGACTGGAACCCGCATTCTGATTTCCGCCATTCCGTGTACTTTACAAGGAGCCCTTTCCACAGTGGTCCCGTCCCGGGCTCTGTCGCTGGTCGGCCTCGCGAGGACTCGGCCCACCAATAGAGCACCGTGATCTGCATCTTGTTGTGAAAGATGAACGGACAAACGAGGTCGAAACGATTCGGCTAGAGGCGTATGATGAATGGGGCGGTGAACAGACCGACCGAGGCTTTGTTGCTCATTGGACGATAAATATTTTGACATGGAAACCCTTTCTTTACTGGTTGACTTCTCGACAGCAGTCCCAGGACCGGGCGCCATCGCCGTTTGGAGGTCATATCCCTCATGTGTTCGGACCACCCGGCCGTTCGTCCGGGGGGCATAGATATGGTTTCCGAGGGTTTCCAGCTCCGGACTTGTCCAAAACTCTGGATTTCTCCCCAGCCACAAGATCCCCTCCCTTCAACCTTCCCGACCTAAAACTCTTGGATTTCTTAGGCCTAGGCTCCGGGAGAGGCTCAGGTTTCAGGAGACCTTTGGAAAGAAGTGGCTGCCAGACCATTCAGAAAAACGTCAACGATACGATCAGGAACGAATGCCACACACAATAAACTCTCCCGTCTCGGGAGACACGTAGTGATCCTGCCACGCCCTTGCCTTCTGGTTCACCTGCCGAAGTCCAAGTCGCATTTGATCCACCAACTCAGCGAGGGGCATCCTGAAAACCTCAGCCTTGGGGAACACGATATAGGTCCAATCTTAAATGAGTATCAGGAAGGTCATGTCTGGTACTTTGGTTGTGAGCATGTACCGGGAAGGATCCAAGCCTTGTGGTTCGCGAGGGTTGGATCGTGGATCAGGGTCCTTGGTTTGTCCGGACCTGGTTTGTGGTCCCCCGGAAACGAAAACACGCCTCTTCGGACGATGAGATCAAGGGCGCCGACGATCCTTCTCTTGACTTTGACTCGAACGACGGCAAAACGGTGCACGGTGGCCTTGGGTGTGATCACCAGAAGTGACAGGTCGGACCGCTAGGGAGAGAACATGAGTGACGGGCTACTTGTGGAAACCAATCGGACGAGTACCTCCTCCCTGGGGTTCTTGGAGAGAATCGGAGACTGCTCTTGCTCCTTTACAACAAGCGTCTTGTTGGGGACCATCCGAATGCCCAGGTCCGGGAGTTGGACGGATGGAAGCCGTGTTACTTTTTGAGATAACTCCTTCCGTGACCTCGACGCCAACTTCCTTTCTGCAGAGGCTTCTAGCCTCATAGCTTGGGTAAAATCATTGTCGACCGTTTTCCTCCTTCGGTTCAATGTGACGTTGAACTCAAGGTCACCCGGTGTGCTTCTCCTTGACTACCGGGCCTAATTAGCCATGAACGCGTGAGACAACCAACAACGCACGATCAGAGGTGGCGTACCCTTCGGCAACTTTGGAAGCCTAGAAAGGTTCAGCGAGGCCCGTCCTGACTGGATCGCTCGGATGTAAGGGGATGACGACGGTCGGAATGGAGGACGGGCCATTAGACTTTCCCACGATTGCTAGTCACTGTGCGTCGATTGTGAGCCGACCGCTCCCTCCCCCTGGCTACGCAACCACTGTGGGGATCCACCGTTGCTGTTCAACGTTCAGTGGTCGATCACGGATTCATTATGGGATACGATGGTAATCTGCTGGGACAGTAAAGATCCTGCGAGGTTTCGGATCGAGAGCGTCATTGCTTCTTTGACCAACTGGCAGAGAAAAGCTGGGCCCCTCCTATACAGTCGAGTCTCGTTCAGTGAGTGGATATTATCGGTTATTTACAATTCGTGAACGAGTGCTGATGAACCTGTTTCGCAGGGAGCAATCGATCCAGCACGACGGTGACTGAGACTACCGCTGGAGACTTAGAGTTCAAGGGTTCGCTTGCGCGCCTTGAAACTGCCCTACAGATGATGGCGGTGCGAACATTTCGTTACAGTGCCTTGCATATGTAATCGGATGTATCCATGCGACGAGGTGATTTGGGTCCGCGAGGTCCCGTTATGCGGACGGAGATTTCCACTTCCTTCACATACTACGTATCGGTTCGTACATCTCCGACACAAAAGACTGTCAAACGCAGGTAGAATGCGTCTGTGGTACAAAAACAATTAAAATCCGGGCTCGAATATCCTTTAACAAGTTGGTCGGAAACGTCCCACCCTCCACCACCAGGACCGTGCGCTCCCGAGACAAGGGTTCCGTCCCTCTTCTCGGGCCTAAGACTGGTCCAGGTAGCTCCACCGCCAAGTTTCTTCCGGCATCATCAAACCCCAGGGAGCAGAGGACGCCCAAACTCCGGACTGATCGTATTCCGCCCTCCCGAATAACCCCTGGGACCTCTCCCAGCGCTCGCTGGCTTGGTTTTTGCGGGTATGGTGTTTCGTCCTGGGTTTTCCCCTGATCTGGTGAAAGCTTCTCCCTGCTCGAGCGAAGTGGTCACAGATCGACGGGTATCCTAACCCGCAAAGTATATATACTGTGGGAACCGATATCGATATTCTGAGCACCACGAGTATGCAGGCTCTGTTTGATCGTGGATTGGAACTAGGAATAAGGGAGAAACCGGTTCCCGGTGTTGAGCAACAGAGAGTGCGCAGTGCAACGGCCGGAGGCTGTAGCCTGTCCTCGGTCGCACGTGGATGGTGCGGGCGGGCTCGGCAGGAGACCCCCGGGGTCGCTTGCCCTGTTCTTCAGGTAGATTCCGTCAAGGTCGAAGTACTCTTCCTCTGGTGCTTCGACGATGATGTTGGGGGCGTCGTAACCCCGAGCAGACGACATCTTGGAATCTAAGGCTCGTTTCTATCCGTTTCTCATCTAATTCGTCTTGCGCGGAAGAGTATTTTGTATCGTGAACCTCGATAAAAAGTAAAAGAGAGCCAAAGCGCGTGCAGCGGGAGGGGTCCGCGTCTATTCAACGTGTGGTAGCCTAACGCTTTACCTGCAAACAAGGCGAATTAGATAAGAAACGGATAGAAACGAGCCTTAGATTCTGTGTGGTGTGTGAGCCCCATAAATCGTCTGCACAGAAGCCCGGATAACGACGAAGACGAACCCTTGAACGCATAAAGATTCCAATCCTTCATCCCAATCTTCCATCGTATGGCCCGTGTACATCTGCATGGTATATGTAAGCCACGAAAGTTATTGACAAGTCGATAACTCACACAACACTGTCCCGGCATAACGCACGATGCTGGAGCTTGGTCCCCGGACATATCCTATTCCCAAATTGACGATATATCCCGACACGAATAGCGAATGGTTGACAACCCTGGAGACGGGGAAACCGGGATGAAAACCAGGTTGTCGACCTGCTGAGCTCGAGGTACGAACCGGCAAATGCCGGGGTGCCGGGGTGCCGGACCCCAATACGGCGAAAAGGCAAACGAATTGGGGCTGCACCCCATCGAAGACGGCCTATCGAGACGCAGTCCGCTGGAACAGACTGTCGAGTCCGCCGGTTGGATAGACGACGGACCCGGACCGAAAGTAGTCAACTCCCTTGATTGAAAAGTGGGAGTCAGAGCCAGAGCCTTAACCAGAACCCGAACTCGAACTCCAGCTAAGTAGAGAGAATGGTCGCAGCGACCCAATTGCTTCCGGTTGTGCGTGCTAACCGGAAACTGCGGCGCAGAGAGTAAGATTACTGCCCAGTTGCATAGTTTCAATCAGAGAGCAACTCTGTCGTTACCGGACGTACCTGTCGCTGGATACGAGCGAGCCTTCTCCCATGCCATGCCGTGTTCTGGGCCACATGGAACGCAGGCAAAGATAAAGGCCGGCCCGGGGAGAACAAGCAACGGTGTTTGTTTTTTTTCGGAAAGAGGCCGGGATGGCAACCGGCCCTTTGATCGGTTATCCCAGTTGACCCACCACTGCTCGCACACTCTCACCCCCCTCGTTCCTTTCCTCCATCCTCTCCTTTTCCCCTTCCGAACCACCGTATAGGCCGGTCCTCCGCTTGCTTATATATCTCTCTTTCCATTTGGACGGGCAACACGCGAGGTTCGCTCCAACAACTCCCGTGCAAGCGCAGGACGCCCTCGTCGCAGACCGTCCCGTACCCTAACCATCTCCTAATCCCCCATGGCTGCCTACTCCAACAAGGCGAAACGGTCTTCTGGCCTCGACTTCTCTGACCGCGGTCAGATATCCGCACTGGACCAGCACCCAGATCTCAAGGAGACCTATGCCAACGGGGCCGCCAAACCTAGTCACCTCCAGCGAAACAAGACCGAGAGGAGGCGTTTGCAACCCCTCCAACGGACGAACACGGCCGGCTCCGCCCCGAGGGAAACACACAAACCCAAGAGGTTGCTCGACAAGTGGGGTGTCTGGATGATTAATGAGGGTGGCCGTCGCTTGTTTTTTTCCGTCTGGATCTTCCTCCACCTCCTGGTCTTTGCCTTTGGCTTCGTTCACTACCAATTGAAAGACAACTTGAACAATGCGAGGGCGTCATTCGGATACGGATTCGGTACGCAGTTTTTTCCTTGAAACGAGGGTCTGAATTTTGCTAAACTTTTTCATTGGCTGCGCTTATGACTACCAGTCATTGCCCGTACTGCCGCCCTCATTCTTCACGTCGATGCCGCCTTCATCCTGCTCCCAGTATGCAGGAACTTCATCTCCATGTTGCGCCGGACACCTTTGAACGACATCGTTCCCTTCGACAAGAACATCACCTTCCACAAGGCCACCGCCTGGTCCATCGTCTTCTGGTCTCTTGTCCACACCCTCGCTCACATGTACAACTTTGCAAGACTTGCTGTTGCATCTGCAGATTCGGCCAAGGACAGATTCATTGTTTTCCTATTAACCAACTTCACAACCGGTCCTGGGATCACTGGATGGATCATGTGGCTCTCCCTGGGGATTATAGTCTGGTTTGCGGTCGAGAAGAGGCGCAGGGCCCACTTTGAGCGCTTCTGGTACTCTCACCATTTGTTCATCGTCTTCTTCATCAACTGGCAACTCCACGGCATGTTCTGTATGATCAAGCCCGACCGGCCGCCTTACTGCTCGTACAACACCATTGGTGTCTTCTGGGTCCGTCTTTTCTCTTTTTCTTTTTGTTGGGGGCACGCGTTTTGATCGACCTTGCTGCGCAGCGCTATTGGCTCGTCGGTGGTTTGATCTGGATGTCCGAACGGGTTCTCCGTGAAATTCGGTCCCGCCACAGGACTTACATTTCAAAGGTCATCCAGCACCCATCCAAGGTCATGGAACTGCAGATCAAGAAGGAGAAGACCACCGTCCGAGCTGGTCAATACATCTTCCTTTCCTGCCCTGAGATCTCTTACTTCCAATGGCATCCTTTCACCCTCACCTCGGCTCCAGAGGAGGATTACTTGAGCGTTCACATCAGGATCGTTGGTGACTTTACTGGCGCTCTCGCCAAGGCATGCGGGTGTGATTTCGATTCCAAGGACAAGACTGAGAAGGAGGGAGCTCTCGTGACCCCTCCTATCGGTAGGGTCCTGCCCAGGGTCATGGTCGACGGTCCTTTTGGAAGCGCTAGCGAGGATTTCCTGAAGTATGAGGCAGTGCTCTTGGTTGGGGCTGGTATCGGTGTAACACCGTTTGCTTCGTAAGTCTCTGACTCTTCACCTGCAGAGGACCCATCCCTGATCGCTGGGTTTGCAGGATCCTCAAGTCAATTTGGTACAGAATGAATAACTTCAACGACTCTAAGCCTACTCGCCTGTCCAAAGTCTACTTTACTTGGGTCATCCGAGACTTTGGGAGTGCCGAGTGGTTCCACTCTCTCTTGCACGCCATTGAAGAACAAGATACGCAAAACAGGATCGAGATCAACATTTACTTGACCGCCAAGATCAAGGAGGACGACATGAACAACATCATCGTACGTGGCCCCTAAATTCCTGACTCTCTAACTCTTCTCATTCCTGCGTCAGGTTCAAGATGTCGGGGCTGAGAAGGATGCAATCACCTCCCTAAGGGCTCCAACACATTTCGGTCGACCCAACTGGGATCGTGTGTTCTCGTCTCTGACCGAGAAACACTCCGATTCGGATATCGGTGTCTTCTTCTGTGGCCCGCCCGCGATCTCGAGGACGTTGCACACCAAGTGCAACGAGTATTCCACCCCCGGCGGAGCGAGATTCTTCTTCGGAAAGGGTGAGTTTTCTTTTTGGTCAATTTGTCCTTTTTGTTTTCCGCACCCTCGTTCTGTGGGTGGTCTGGGCCTGGTTATTCCTTAAGCACCCCGCTCGGAGGCCGAGATTCGATCGACGCGTTGTCTTTGCGACCGGGGTACGGATGTGAATGTGCGGATGCTAATTTTTTTTCGTTGCAGAGAACTTCTAAACATCGCCACCCCCCCGAGTACCGGGACCGCCTCCTCCACCGCTCTTCACCCATTATCCTCCTTATCTTGTACACTACACAAACCCCTGTTCTGTTTGACACTTGCGCGGGTTGCTGTTTCTTCAAAGATGCTTGTTTTGTTCACCTCCCTCGCTGGCGCAGAGGAAAAGTTGTTGTTTGTCCCGCTCGTTTCTTGTCCATCAAGGTCGTCCGCTCCCTTGCCCCTTTTCTCTGGAAGTTCCGGTAGAGGCATCGGTGGTTACCCTTTTTCTTGTGATCCCGCCAAGCTGTGACCCACATTTGCGCTCTTCTCCTGCTCACCCCATGCGTCGCGTCGTTTTTTATATAGTCGCCGGCTGCTTTCTCATTGTTGATATTCTTCTTGGCCGTGTTGGGAATTGGAAAGCACAGGATGTTAGAAAGGTTTACAAGTCGATACTTAAATTTTACTGGCGTAATGAGAGCGTATAGTTCCCTTCCGCCACTTGGAGATCGCGTCTCGCTGAATCCTGAGGTTACGTAAGACAACCTCCCCTTCACTCTTGACCCCCACTACTGGCGTTTGGACTGTCGTACGAAAAATGGCACGGTTTGCTCAGCATTGCGCGTCATTTCTCGTGTGGGTATTAACACGTCCGCCCCATTCTAGGCTCGAAATGAGGAAAAGGCACAATCGATGCTGTACCGGTTCCGAGAGGCCCAAGCGGCCGAACTTGGGCTGGGTACGAGGGCAGATAGGAGACCGAAGATGGCCAGCGCTTGCAAGAGTTTGAGGGAGTGCGAGAGGTGGAGAGGTGAGATTCTGAGAGAGATTAGTAGGAAGGTGTCGAAAATCCAAGATGGTGCGTTTATCATTTCATTTCGTTACTCTTTGGTGGCTCTTGTGTCCTGAGGCTTACCAGCTCTTGTTTCGCATTGTTTCGCGTTACACGCGGTTGTGGCCAAACAGCCGGTCTCTCGGATTATGAAGTACGAGACGTGAACGACGATATCAACAAGCTGTTACGTGAAAAGCGGCATTGGGAGAACCAGATAGTCGCCCTTGGAGGCGCGAACTACAGGAGGAACGTGCCTATGATTGACGAGGATGGGAAGGAGGTACCTGGAACGAAGGGATACAAGTGCGTTCCACCCACCCCACAGATCTCACTTCCCGTTAACTCCTTCGTTGTATAGGTATTTCGGTCGAGCGAAGGAACTTCCGGGTGTCAAAGAGCTCTTCGCGAGCAAGAAGAAGGACGAAGAAGAAGAAAATCTAGCGGCGAATTATTACAAGAAATTCTTGAATCATGGCCCTCAGTATTATGGTGATCTGGATGAAGCGGACGGTAAGCTGTTAGAGTACGAGATGCGGGCGGAAGAGCAAGGTATGATTGAGATGTCCTGTCTCGGTCGTCGGGAAGTACTGAGGAATGCCGACGCATAGATTGGGCCGAGGCGTACACGAACTTGCGGGAATCACTGGGGCTTGATACGGATGAACCGATACCAAAGCTCCAACGGCCTCAGCAAGGGAAAGGAACACCGCACACCACCGATTCATCAATACCTGGGAGTGCAGACGATGCGACACAACCGAAACGCAAGCACCCACCCGAAGAAGACACGGAAATGGCGGACGGCACTACATCGTCTACACCGGAGGAAGCTTCAAAGCGACCAAAGAAGGATGGTGCGGCGCCTTCACAGCCCGCAGGGGGTGTAGATGTGAACGGGGACTCGCCGGCGGCGGCGCACGCTCGTGCTGCAGCTGCGTATATTCCGTTTTTGACGCCGGAGATGCTTATGCCGCCGAAGATGCCGACGACAGAGGAGTTGGAGCAGGTGTTGTTGGATTTGCGGAAGAAGGCGTTGGTGGAAGAATATTTTGGAAACGAGGGGTCGTAGCTACTCGATAGCTGACGCTCTATGCCCTCGTTTTTTATTCCTTCTGCTTTGTTCACCACTACAGCACTTTGCTATGGCTCTCCTTATTCGATCGCTGGGATCGCGGAGATTATAAACTGCACCCACAGCTCTTCACCTGTCCAAAATCTCGATCTCCCGCCTCTTTGGCCCTCAGCGCCCTATGGACCGATGGATAAACTCCACCACCCGTGCTACACTAACGTGAATCCTGCTGCAGAAGCCCCGAGATACACCTCGGAAAGGGTCTGCTGTCGGAAAGTAACCCTGATATACGATTGGCTTCCTCCCGACAG
>Ga0307513_10002071_pt1 | contig 28173 bp, 20 predicted proteins | sample 15_EM_MG_FD_202174 | JGI IMG/M metagenome (GOLD analysis project Ga0307513, IMG submission 202174) | Populus trichocarpa ectomycorrhiza microbial communities from riparian zone in the Pacific Northwest, United States - 15_EM | ecosystem: Host-associated > Plants > Roots > Unclassified | place... | reverse complement strand
GAGAAGTTTTAATTAGTTTGTTGGATAATCTCGAGGTAAACCAATATTTTTGCAAATTTATTTACTTAACATAGTTAATTAATACATGTTGTCATCATAATTTTATAGAGGTTCGATAGAAGTCATGAATGATGGTTCATGGATGTATTGAGATTTACCTCAAGGATTGCGGAGGATGGATTATTGTAATGGGGTTCAGGGTTTGATTAATTTCACAACATCTATTCCCCAGAAATTTTACTGGAGGTGGTATTAGGTGTCAATGCAGGAAGTATAAAAATAAAAAGTATCTACATCCAGATGTTATAATGATGCATTTTCTACACAAAGGGTTCATGGAGGATTACATGTGTTGGTATGCACACGGAGAACTATTTGTTCGTAATGAGAGCATGGTAAAAAGGGTGGTTGGGTCAAATTCTAGTGCTAGCAACGTGCATGGACTTGTAAATGACAACAGTAATCCTTACAGGAATATGTTATGGATGCAATGAGAATGAATCAAGGTAATATCGGTCAATGTCCAATCGCAGAAGAAGAACCTAATACAGATGCAACAAGGTTTTTTTATATGTTGAAAGATTCTGATGAATCATTATGGAATGGCTACACGAACCACAATAAATTATCGGTCGAAGCATAGGTGTTCACCATCAAGTCAGATCACAGGTTGAGTAAGGTCAGTTATGACAAAATTATTGAATGGGCGAGAAGTATTTTACCTGAAGGGAATAGGCTGAAAGAGAACTTCTATGCTGCTAAGTCTATGATGAAACCCCTCAGTTTAGGATACCAAAAAATTGACATATACCTTAACTTCTACATGTTCTACTACCTTGAAAATGCTGAGCTGACCGAGTGCATGACATGTGGGCATTCCCGTTACAAACCCATAACTGGCAGGGGTAAGACTCTCGTACATGACATGGCACCAATCACATGATGCGGTTGATGGAGTAATGGTACATCCTTCTGATGGCGAAGCATGGAAACACTTTAACAGTTTGTATTCTCACTTTTCAGCTGAATCAAGGAACGTGCATCTTGGGTTGTGTACAGACGAATTCAACCCATTCGGGTCATTTGTTGCTCTTTATTCTTGTTGGCCGGTCATACACACGGTTTATAACTTGCTACCGGGGATGTGTATGAGGCCGGAGTTCATGTTTTTTTCTACAGTTATACCCGGTCTAAGTAGTCCAGGCCGAAATATAGATGTTTATCTTCGACCGTTGATTGGTGAGTTGACACAGTTGTGGTCCTCCAGAGCTTTGACTTATGGTATATCAAGAAAACATAATTTTGTTATGAGGGAGGCTTTGATGTAGACTATCAATGATTTTCCAACTTATAAAATAGTTTCTGGTTGGAGCATGCATGAAAAACTAGCATGTCCATACTGCATAAAAAACAACAAGGCATTCACGCTAACAAATGAAGGTAAAGCTTTTTTTTTTAACTGCCACTGTCGTTACTTGCCAATGAATCACAGGTACAGAAAGAACATAAAGGATTTCTTTAATGGCAAAGTTGAAAATGATGTTGCACCCCCACGTCTTTCTGATGAAGAATTGCATGATGTTGTATCAGAGTACGGTGACATTGTATTTGGTTTCCAATTAGGTAAGTAGAAGTTTCCTGGTTTTGGTTTGACCTATAATTGGGTAAAGCGAAATATGTGTTAGGAGCTTCATTATTGGAAGACCAATCTCCTCCGCCATAACCTTGACGTCATGCACATAGAAAAGAACGTGTTTGAGAACATTTTCAACACTATCATGGATGTGAAGGGGAAGATAAAGGACAACATCAAAGCTAGATTGGATATAGCATTGTTCTATAACCGTAAAAATATGGAGTTGGTTTTTGATGGGTCACGGGTCGCAAAGTCCAGAGCAAGCTTCGTGTTAGAGAAAAATACACAACTATTAGTCTATAAATGGCTTAAGAGTCTGTGTTTTCCAGATGGACATGCCTCGAATATATCAAGGTTGGTTAATATGGAGGAATGCAGATTATATAGAATGAAGAGTCATGACTGCCACGTGTTTATGCAAACACTCATTCCATTAGCTTATCGTGATTTGTTGCTAAAAGGGATATGAGATGCACTCACGAAGATCAATCATTTCTTTAGAGATATATGCTCCAACAAGTTGAATATTGATCACATTGAGAGGCTTGAAACAAATATCATCGAGACAATATGCAAACTTAAGATGATATTCCTTCCATTATTTTTTGACTTAATGGAGCATTTACCCATACATTTACCGTTTGAGGTAAAAGTTGGAGGACCGGTCTAATATAGATGGATGTATCCATTCGAGAGGTTAGATATTACAGTTGCTGTGTAATTCATATATAAAAGTATTTTCATTGTTTTTCTTAATTGAAAATATTTGATTAATTCCATGCAGGTACTTGTTCAATATTAAAAAAAAGGTTAAGAACAAGAGACATGTTGAGGCTTTGATATGCGAGGCCTATATTGTTGAGGAGATCTCAATATTTATCTCGTACTATTTCGAACCTCATTTGAGAAAGAGAATCTATCACGTTCCACGGCATGATGGTGGTGGTGAGTGTCTTCCAGTAGGAACTTGTCAATATTCTCCAATCCTGGACGACCTACACCTAAAAATATAATAAAGGGAAGATATTTGTCTGAAATAGAGTTCAGACAAGCACACAATTATGACATTTTATTCAGTAAGTATATGTACTACGTACTTAAACTTTGTTAAAAATATACTATTTATTTATTGTAATATCATAAACTCATATAATTTTGAACAATCTTGTAGGCAACATCGACAATATTTACTGTCCAATAACTCATAGCTAATCGAATCCCAAATATTTTGATTACAAGATGAACAATTTGTCATGTGGTTCAAAACACATGTAAGTAGTATCACAAACTCGTTATCTCTTGCAAAGTTATTATATGTCATTAAAGAATTCTCGTTTACTGTTAATTATTGTACATGATATACAAGGTTTATCAAATGGAAAGAAGTGTTGTTATTTCATTGTCTTTACTAAGTCTAGGCCCTGAAAGAAAAGTTAAGTGCTACAACGGGTATTTTTTCAATGGATATGTGTTTCATACTGAAGAATACGGGCATGGAAGAAAGACATACAATAGCGGTCTTTGTGTTAAGGGATCGACTTGTAGTGAGTTTGAAGTTAACTATTACGGTAAATTAGAAGAGGTCGTCGAATTGCAATATCATAGCGAGTAGAATAGAATGTTTTTATTCAAATGCTATTGGTATGACACCACTAACAGAGGAATTAGAGTAGATCCTCACTATGGTCCGGTCGAAATCAACTCAAAAGCTAGACCATGCAACGTAAACGATGTCTTTGTTTTCGCCAAGCAATGCCAACAAATTTATTACACGTACACCTCTATCTTTAGAAAGGACCGATCAAGAGTTGATTGGTTATCCGTTTTAAAAATGAAACCCAGGGGTCATGTCGAGGTTGTTTAGGATGAGAACGAAGACATAAGTGTGCGAGATGAAGTATTTCAAGTTAGTGAGTTGGTTGAACCATATCGAGTTGCTCTTTCGATTGACTTAGAAGAAAAATCAAATTTTCGTGTTTTCGATGATAGTTTTGTTGATATTGACGCAGAGGAGTTGAATGTTGTTCTGAGCTCTAGCGGACAAGCAAATGTTGATGAAGATGATGATGATATCCACATTGAAGATTGCGATGCAACTGATGACGATTCAATTGACGACGAAGAAGAAAAAGAAAATTCTGACTAACCATCACAACACGAAAATGTAAAGCATTTTTTTTATAATGTAATATTATGGATGATATTTTGTAACATGAAATATTTATTTTATAATTATTCACTGTTTTTATTGTGTTGTGCGGGTAGTTTGTAATTTAAGTGTTTATAGGAGGATAAATAGGCAATACAAACATAATCTATCATGTACAGTGCACAATCACCAACATTACCGAGAGTTGTAAAATATTTACTACATATATCACAATCACCGATGTCTCTACAGACACAGTCCGTTCATCGGTATTTTACCGAGAGTTGCAAAATATTTATTACACATGCCACAATCACCGACGTCGCTACAAACGAATACAGTTCGTCGATATTTGACAGAGGGTGGGATTGTTAGAGTTCTATGTTGGTGCAGTTCACAATCACCGACAGAATCACTGGCGAAATGTGCAAATTCCAAAGCGCAGGCATTAATGCATCTTTGACTCTGTGTATATACCGACAGACTATGAAAATTCTAGAGGGTCATTTAAAAATTTTAATGTGAAATTCAAAATTTACTGACGGACTTTTGAAAATTCATCGATGGAATAATTAAAAATAATATTTTTTAAATATGTCGTCGGTAAAACTGTAGTATAAATCCCAGCGACCACCCCTTCAATTCATTTGTCCTCTCTTTCGTTTCATCTCATCTTTTTTTCTATATCATCTATTGTGAAAATTTTAGTTGTTTTCTTGTAATCTTCAACAAATTAAAAGGTATGTATTTTCATTTAATATGCTTAATGATTTTATTTTTCTTATTTTTTCTTTGTTTTATTAATAATATATTTTTGTTGTTTTTTTTATTTTTGTTGTGTTTTATGTAGATAAAGTCTTGAAATAAACACTATTAAGGTAAGCATTTTTCATTCCTAAAGTCTATAGTTTTTTTTTTTTAATTTGTGTAATATATTTTATTGTTTGTATTTCCATAATAATTGAATATTTTGTTGAATTTTAATTTTACTCTATTATTGCATGATATGTGTTTAATTATTTCCATTAATTTTAATTGTTATTGATGAATTTCTATAGATGTTAGTTGAATATATAAAATTAAAATTTATTTTTTCCTTTATTTTATTGTTAAATTTGTATAGATGTCAGGCTATACATAAGATTTTTAAATGAAGTCAATTGGTTTGTGGCTATTGCTAATATTTACATGTTTGAAAACATTGGATAGTCTCCAGTATAGGGGAGGTGCTGTCGAATTGTTTTTAATAATCAAATTTAATTATGTAATTATTCATATAAATTTGTGTAGATGCATAGAATGAAATCAACAGCACATCGTGAGTATATGGTTGCAGCTTGTTCTTCTAGCAGCGAAGATGACTTGTCTTTAGGTGCCGATCAAGAAGAGGCACCTGCGCCAACTCACGATGCCGCCTCTTCTAGCGCGGTTTCACAGCGCAGAGGCAGTGTGCCTTCATAGCGGGGTCAATTCACCCGCAAGTACCAGGCACATTGGAAGGACGACCTTTCAATGTAAGTTTTTTTTAGTTTTAGTTTTGTTTTTTTACTTATAACATAATTTATGAACATCTAATTAATATTTCATTAATTTAATTTATTTTCAAGTTCACAAACATTAAAGTTGCCCTAGTAATAACATCGACATTTAAATCGTCGATGGAGATTCGATTATTTCAATGGAGTCAGGTTTCCAGACATCCTGATTGGAGACCTTATATTGATGCATGGTTTTGAAGATTTCAGTTTGGTGTTAACTTCTAATTTCCAACTTATTTTAAATAAATTATTCTTATAATTTTAAATAAATTATTATTTTTATTTTAAATAAATTATTTGTACACAACACAAATTCGAGTGGGATAGCGCGCATGATAATGTTGCGAGAAGGGCGTGGAAAAATCATGCGCCAACTAGGTAAATCGAAAACAATACGATATGTTTTTTAAAAATTGATGTTTTAAAATCTAATTTGTCACTATGGAAGTAGGTTACGTGATTTTTTGTATGAATCACAAAAAAAGCCAAAAAATACGCGAGAGATAATGGTCTACAAGGCTGGAATGACGTGGTGGTTTGGAGGGATTTCAAACCACTATACATCCTAGTTGATATATGGCCGCAATATATTCAGCATGTGACGTCTGAGCAATTCACACGACGCTCACAGTGCGGTGCCGACAACGGCTCAATTCCGTTTGCTACACATGTGAAACGGATGGTAAGATTAATTTAAATGAAATATATCGTTAATTAATTTGTTGTTACTTATAAATATATTTAACTTGCAACATTTTTTTTTCTTACAAGCTACATCTCTTGGGCGTGAGCTGAGCCCAATGGAGCTGTTTGTAGAGACGCATGTGCGGAGTGAAGACCGTCAAAAGGGGGTGCAACAGTTCGTTGACAACCACGCTCAACACTTCGTGGTATGTTCGTTTAACCATTTTATTTTGTAAGTTATTATTTTCTTGAATTGAATATGATGATTTCTTCTTTAATTTTCAGGAGACCTATAATAGCTGGTTGAGGAAGAGATATGAGGACGATCCTTCGACCCATCCGGATTTATGGATGGAGGTAGGATCGTCTGGTGGACCCGATAAAAATCAAGTGTACGGGCTCTCCAAGACTACGGCCGAAAACTTGCGGGCGGCCCGTAGTGTCTCAACGGTTAGGAGTTCCCAATCCGTATTGAGTACCCAATCTAAGGAGTTTATGGCCGTACAGTAACACATGACTCATCTCACAGGAAAATACGAGTGACTCTCGACAGATTATGAAGAACTCTGCCAAATGGTTATGGACATTAGATCACATATGGGTGATACATGTGCGCCCATTTTTTGGTTGTTTAGTCCCGGGAACGACCAACCTCCTCCTCCTTTAGCTCCGTCATTGTTCTAGTTTAATTTTTTTTTTTAGAAACACATTAAATTTGTAATGAATATTTGGATGAATATTATTTACCTTTATTTTTATATTTTTAATGTTTCATACACTTTTATTTGCATAATTGGTTTTTTTACTATTAATTTATATAATTTTATATTATTTATTCTAAATAATTTTTATTTTTTTTAATTCACAACCGATAGATTTCCAGATGGACATAGTCCATCGGTATTTTACAGAGAGTTAAAAAATATTTACTGCATATGCCACTATTACCAACGTTTATACCGACAAACATATGTCCGTCGGTATTTTACTGAGAGTTGTAGAATATTTACTGCATATGCCACACTCACCAATGAAATTATTTCATCGGTGATTTATCGCTTGAAATACAGACAGAATTATTCTGTCGGTATATTTCCAGCGAGATTTGTTTTTTTTTTACTCTCATTTTCCGTCTGTAAAACCATCGGTTTTTATTTTTTTTACTGGCAGAATATGGAATTACCGACGAACGGTATGCCGACAAATGTATTCCATCAGGGATTTAGACAATAAAATTTTTAAATCTTACACAGACAGAATTGTTCCGTCGGTAAAACTGTTAAATGTTTTAGTGTTTAACTTTAATCTTGTCTTTCTAGCTTCTTGTTTGTGTTTCTATATGTGTTAGTTGATATCAGAGTCCAACGATCTTAAGTTATTGTTTATTGTGTGCTATATTCCCATGTTATTTTTTTGTTGTGTGCTGTTAAATAACCATGACCGGAAAAGATCCCAAAGTATAACATGTTCAGGTAAGAGGGGATTAAAGGTTCTCCCTCTAGAAAGAAACATTAAAGAACTAGTGATAGAAAACATATAAAGACAAATTGCATAATTGAAAAGAGGTATTCAAGAACTAGTGACAAAAGATATGTGAAGACAAATTATGCTTAGAAAACTTTTAGGATTCGGCTATATGTATGAAATCAAAACAATTTTTGTTTTTTTAAAGAGGAAATTAATTTAATTTTTTTAATACCAGATCTATATCTTGCAGTGTAAATATATAGCCTAATATTATGCAAAATTAGTAGAAAAACAAGCGAGAAATCATAATTGTTTTTTAAAAGACTTATGAATTTTTTTGAATTTTTTCATATTTTAAATATTATATATTATTATTATTATTATTATATTCGGTTGGGTCGGACAACAGCCCAACTGGCCTGACCTTTTTTTTACTGGGCTGGACCCGACCCCACCATATGGGTTAGATCCAGTCTAGTGACCATAAGGTAATTATCATGGCATTGCATATAGAATGCAGTGGCCTGGGGGCTGGTTTAAGAGGAGAAAAGGAAGGGAAAACTCGCCTTGTTGGAGGAGAAAAGTTGATGGTGGCGTTCCTGGTGGTGCAGGGAAGACCGATGAGTGGCTGGTGGAGGTGCTGGTGCCGAACACGTGACAAAAAAAGATGAAGAAAAGGTGGTGAGGAGAAGAAAAATGAAAACCAGGAAAATGACTGATTTTTTTTTCAGACTTTGACTTTTGATTTCTCCTCCTTTATGTCATGAAATCCACCTCTATTTATAGATGTTAGAAAAAGGCATATTTTTTCTTTAATGGTGCCAAACCTTGGCCTTTGATTCAGCTCGAAAGGATCTCAACTGTTGGTTCAAAGTGATCATCATGAACTATCAAAGTTGTTATAAAAGGTTGGTCAGGTTAACTACTTTGGGGCGGTGCCATAACTGTTGTGGTGTCAATCCACCAAAAAGAACCACACTAAGGTGTCAGACCTTCATTTGCGTGCAAGTTTTGTCAAATTTGGTGAAGAGATGAAGCATTAAATGCCTTGGGAATGAGGCCACCTGAGCAGTTTTTCAGGCAAAATAACGAAGAAGATGAAAACGGCGTCTTTCTGAGCTTTTTAGGGTCTTAATTTAAGGTTTTGATCAAAGTTTAATTTGGTCCTCCATCTTTTATTTCTTTCAATTGCACCCCTAATTGACTCTAAACTTTCAATTTTTTTGCAATTTCCCCCCTGCCTAACTTTAAATTTAGCCTAGGATTTCAGCGCCTTTTCACATTGGTCCTTGGTCCTGGATTTATATAATTTGACTCTCAATTGATGATTAAACTTTTAATTTTCATCAATTTCACCCCTGATTTCAAACAATAGAGTCCTTATAGTTCGATATTTTTTTTTAAAATGATCATTGACTGTGAATTTCTTTAATTTATCCCTTAATTGACCCCAAAACATTGATTTTCTTGCAATTTTACCCCCGATTTTAACCAATTGACTTTGTAAAAATTCAATTTGGTCTCTTAAAATTCCAATCTTCTCAATTAAGCTCAAATTAGGCCTCAAACTTAATTTTTCACCAATTAAACCCTTAATAAAATTAATTTGACTCATTTAAAATATAATTAAGTATTTGCACCTAATTAAATCATTCAATTGGACCCAAATTAATTCTTAAGAATAATTAAACTTTAATTTGGTCCATGATTAAATCAAATTGGTCTATTAAAAATCTAATTATGTTTCTAGGCTTAATTTTTATGCATATTCAACCAATAATAATTTAATTTGCTCTTGAATCTATATTGTCTCTTTAATTGTTTTACTTTTGCCAAAATATCAATCCTCTTGCTATTATGATTTTATTTTTTGATTTTTATTTTGGAAAGAAAAAAGGTAAATATTTTAGGGAATAACCCAAAAATGTGTTATGACATAAGTCATGAGACCCTAATAACTCTATAGAAAACAAATAAGAAAAAAACTATTAAACTCAATTATCAATTAACCCAATGTTGAAGGATAAAATTAAAAACAAAATTCAACAAAAAATTGAGTCGAGCCAATCAGGATTAACCTGTCAAACCTTGGTTATGAGAGTAGGATAACCTCATAAAAAGCAAATTGAAACAAGTTATAAAGCTCAATTCTCAATCAACCCAATGTTGAAGAATAAAATTAAAAAAAATCAATTAAAAAGAGGAAAAACAAACACCTACCACACTTGTGACCCAGGTCATAAAACCGTGATAACTCCATATAAAGCAAATAAAAATAATTATAAATCTCAATTTACAATCAACCTAATGTTCAAGGATGAAATTGAAAAAAAAAGAATATTCAATTAAAAAAGGAAAAAAATACTAGAGTTAATCTAGTTAACCCGTAAAACTTGTGACCCGGGTTATGAGACCGCGATAACCCATAGAAAGCAAACAAAAAAAATTATGAAGTCCAATTTTCAATCAACTCAATATTGAAGGATGAAATTCAGCAAAAAAAAAAGTCAATAAAAAAAGGATAAATAAAATGACCCGAGTCAACACGACTAACCTGCAAAACTCACGACCCATGTCATTAGATTAGGATAACCATATGAAAGCAAATCAAAACAAATTATAAAGTCTTATACCTAGTAAACTCAATGTTTAAGGATAAAATCTGAAGAAAAAAAAAACTAAGTTTGAAATTAAAAAAAAAAGTCCTAAAATTTTTTTAGGATTGAAGTAAAGAAAGTCATAAACAAATAAAATTTCTACAAAAAAACCAAGAATAAAAAGAAAAGGAAAAAGGATAGAAGTTGAAAAACCTACAACAAAGAGGACCAAAATTTACTTTTCAATAGAGGAGAGAAAAAAAAGAAAGAAAGAAAGAAAAGGCCTATCGACGATAAACCACCTCATAAATAGCGACATGCATCACACAAACATGGAGTGGACATGGTGGTGCTCCTAACAACACGAATTAAGGGCATTTTTTGCCATTAAGAGGAACAACACAAGTTGCTCAAAGTACGCGGGCACCTCTTACTCGTCTGTACGTCTTCTACACACGCCAACACTATTTTCAATTTAAATAATATTTAATCTATGAAAAAAGACCAAATTGCCCTTCAAGAAACCAATAATATAAAAAACTGCCATGAAAAGAGAAAACGGTCCTTGTACGCATGTTTTATTTTTTTTCTTTCGAGGGTAAAATTGTTATTTCACTACACTTTAAAAAGTGAAAAGACATAAATACCTTTGTTTGTCAGTTACAAAAACTGTCTTAAAGGGTAATTGAGATATTTTATTGTGCTTAAAATATCAACAAACACACATATACCCCTAGTTAACCCTTTAATGACTAATGTGTTGTGTGAAAATACCTAAATACCCTCAAAACCAAGACTTTTGATTTTTTAGGAGGGCAAAGACGTCATTATACTTTTTTAGTGAACAAGACAAATGAATATGTGTTTACAATGGTCTTTCATGCCCAATTAGCTTTTGACTTGTGGTTAACCCGCGCTGCGTTTCAGGCTAGTAGATTGTATTTTAAAACATGTAAAGTGGTTGTGTAAATAACATAAATTTTAAACGGCAGTGTTATCATTAGAGAACATTTTAAAGTTTTTGTTTACATAAGAAACAATAGAAGTTCTAAAAGCTGCTAGTTGTACTAAGGACACATGGTTTTTTTTCTATTAACAAATGATAAAAAAACACAAAATGAGAAAAAGCCCTTCGTAGATTTTAGTGTCCTTGTAAAAGGCCAGAGGTGTCCTTGGATTCAATAGTTATGTAACCAGAAGCAAGAGGTAAGTATAATATGAGGTGAAGTATACAAAGTTGCAAGTTATAACTGAAAGGTATTAGAATAGGAAACTGAGTGGGCTTTTTGTGATATGTAAAAGAACAATAATCGAGTATTGTTGTCTTTATAAAAATTATAAATATTGTAACTTGTTGAATTGGCTAGGTTTTTTTATTTTAGAATTATGAGTGGTAGGTTAATTTTGAAACTTTTTTTATGGTGTTCAATCGATGGTGAGTGAATTCTTGTTAGAAGAACAGAGTATAGAGCGCATTGAATGTTCTTGAAATCCGATTACTTATTCTTAAGGCGGTGTGGAACATTTTTGTTTCTTTGTTGGGGCTATTTTTTCAGTAGTTGATGATGAAGGTGTTGTTGTGTCTTGCTACTGCTCAAGTGGAAGAGAGCTGGTACTTATCTTTTGAAGATTTCACTACAACAATAAGAATAAAAGAATGTTAATTAATGATAGCTTTACCATGTTAGTGTTGTCTTTTTATTTTTTGTCCCTCTAAATTCTAAATAAATTTCAAAGTATTTTTCTTAGTAACGCAAATATAAATGGCCTAGTTTCAACCCATGAAATCTGTGTTATACAATTTTCTAATAAGTTTAAACTTGATTGATTCCTTTATAAAGTTAGTAAGGTCTCTAGAACCTTGTCTTTCACTGCAAGGTCTAACAACATGACATGAAAGATTAAAAAAAAAATTTAGCTTATCTGAGTTTCAAATGCAAGGACAAATCTAGCAGAAAAAGAGAGGCAAAAGGCATAGTCGAAAGAAAACATGACAAAAAAACATGTTTTCATGAAGATATAAAGAAAGCAACTAAAAAACATGAAGTATCCTTTTAGTTCAAATATTAGCAATACCTAAATAATAAAAACCATTATATAAAAAACTATAGATATTTTAGACCTTTTAAAGTTGAAATCGATTCAGAAAGTCATTTATTTAAAATAAAAGTTATCATAACATGGAGAAAGATCATAAAATGGTTATATAACATGGTTTAGTGATTTATGCATGAATGTGAGTTTAAATTATCTAAATTTTGATTGTTGATACATGTGAAATAATGTTAAAAGTAGTGAAGAAGAAAAAAAAATTATAATCTGTTGCAATCAACTTTTGGTTAAGATGAATAAAGAACATTGAAAAGGAAAAAGCAATGTAGATGTTATACTTTAAATAGTCAGGAGATATGAAATTTAAAAGTAATATGTTATGATAAAGAAGAAATACCTTTCTTTAGAATCTGATTGAAAGGTTTGTGTCCTTTTTGCATGTTGAATGTGGTTGTTTTGATAAGTTATTGAAAGTGGAGGATAGATTATTAGTGGAGTGTATGATGAAAAAAGAGTTATTTGTTTGGTTTGTTGTAGAGTAGTTAGGTTATCATATGATTGTGAGATCGAGTTAGATACATTTGTGTTGTTGAATTGTTGAAGTTGTAATGAATCAATAAGCTTTGGTTCATCATTAGTAAATACATAGGTGGCAACAATGTCACACCTATTGTTTGTAGATTTGAATAATCCAAACTTAATCTGGAAAATGTTAAACTTTTTTAGTTTCTCCATAAGAGAAGGAGGAAGTATGTGAGGATCCTAGTATTTCTAGTCATAGACAAAATAATGGGTTGTAAAACAAAAAAAAAAACTCAGTTGTTTTTCCCATCAAAATAAAACTGGTAACATTATTTTCATCTATGATGAAGCATTCTATCTTGAACTTGTATAGAGTAATTTTTTCTTAAGAATTTGAAAAGGAAGTTATTTTTTCTTAAGGGGGGAAAAGAAACTCTTGTGATCATTAGGAAAAAGAAACTGGAATTTTAGGTAAAAGCGTTATTGAAATTGATAGAAAAGATGTAATCTAAAAATTAACACTAATGTTATGAGCATGTTTCTAATTATTCTAGAAACATATTTTCAATTACCATCATATGGGCATTCATGTGATGTGTTCATGTGTACCACATATGAAACGACCTTGATATACTTTTGTAACCTTTCTTATACATTTTATGCATTTATTATACCACCATTATGATTCTAAATCATAATCGATGATTGAAGCACGACAAGTGAATCTAACATCATGTGAATAAAAACTGATGTTTTTTAGAAAGTTGAAACTTTTATGGTAAGGGCATCAATAAATGACCATGATTGCCTTTATTATTTCAATGCAATTAGTAGAATATCTATAAAGTATAAGTTTGTAACGAGGCATTATTTTATTTTTTAAAATGATAATGCATCGGATTTATGCAAAGGATTTCTTTAATGGTTTTTTCTATTTTCTCTTTTTTTTTTGTTTAATGGTTAACATAGTATATATAGTGCATGGAACGACCTGTACATCTGTTGGTACTTCTGCGAAGCTGCAGTGAAAAGGTACGAAAAAAAAGGTTATTTCAATAGTTGAAAAATATAAACTAAAGGCTTCGTGTTTATCTTACTAATGTTTATAAGTCAATGTCTGTGGCATCTCTGGATTGAAGTAAAAGAGTGAAAGTAAGTTGCTAGACAAATTCAGTTTCCCTATAATTTTCATGAAGTGATGACATTGTAGTGGGTAAAAAACATTGAAAAATATTAAAATCGATCAATGAATGCAATGTAGCACTTTAAATGTTAAATAAAATGATGACTAAAATTTTACCATAGAATCCATTTACTCGAAAACCAACAAAAACAACAACTATTGGAGGTTGCAGCTTTTGAATTGAAGCTTCATTGAATTGGCATGTTATATCTTGCACAATGTAACTTGAAGATCATCTCCTCTTTTAAAGTAATGGATTTTTTTAATTAAAAAGAAAAATAATAATTGTCACACCTGGACATCGCGCCGACCGATTAAAAAATTAATTTAATCTCAATGGAAAAAGAACAGATATCTGGCATCTTGTTCTTTGGGGGAAACGGTCTAGTTCAAGGAATCACCACCTAGTATTATGGTCACAAGGAACCCTAACTAGTCAACAGAGATTTTTGGTACTAGACTGGTTACGCTAAAGGGAAGATACTATCACCTCTTAAGCGTCTTACCTGAGGTAGGCTGCATTGCTGGTTTTGTCTTAAACTGCTAAAAATTTGTTTTTTTGTTATGTTCTTATGGTCTTCCTATAATATTCCTAACTCTAGCGTTAGTGAATATTCGCCTATGAATATTTCCAACTCTGGCGTTGGTAAATACAGCACAACCCAAAAAGTACGGTATTCCTGACTCTGGCGCCGGTAAATAAATTCGTAAAATTCTTTATTAAAAGAAACAAAAACTATTTTTTATTCTGTTTTTATTTATGTAGCCCTGTCTCAAAACTTTTTTAAAAAAAAAGGTCGGGTCACTGGTTCAAACTAGTGACCCGGTGTGGCCATTGTTGCATGCATGCGTGAATGACTCACGCATGCATGCTACAGTGGCAAGGTAATTAATTTGGCAAAACAGGGAAGGAAGCTTACCTGGTGTGGGACTTTAGTTGCTGGAAACGAGGTCACGAGGCGATGATGAAGAACTTTTACTGTTGAATGAAATTTACAAGGTGTTGTTATTGTCGGCTGGAGGCTGGCGTTCGGCCGAGAGAAAAAGAGATGTTTATGGAAGAGATGGAGGAAACTCCTCTGCTGCTGGTGTTGTTTGCAGTTCTGGACTTGTTGAAGACACAGTGCTAGCATGAAGACGTCGCTGCTGGTGGCATTGGAGGCTGGCGGTCAGGCAACCTTTGAACAAACCACATCTGTCTTTCCTTCATTTTTTTCCCTCTATTTCATCTTTCCCTCTGGTCTTTTTTTTATGTGTTCTCTCTCTCTCTCTCTCTTCTAGTTTCATTCTTGCTAGTGCTGAGGAGGGATGTCTGCAACCATGATTAAGGAGAAACAGTTGTTGTTGCTCACGGTGGTTACCGCTCAGGTCACTGAAGTTCGTGCTGCCACCACTGAGAAGAGAAGGCTGCTGCTGGAAGTGCAGGGGTATGGCTGACGCCGATGGTTGTTGCTTTAGGCGAGGAGGAAAGGAAAGAAAGGTTCCCTCTGCTGCTGTTGTTGTTACTAATCTTGGCTGCAAACAATGTTGAGGATGGAGCTCTCAGTTGGAGGCAACACTGTTAATGGTTGAGGATGGAGTCCAGCTGTTGTCAACGTAAATTAACTTTGTTGTCGTATTTCTCATGAATAGGGAGCCAGCCGTGCGGGGCAGGGACAGTGCTATGTAGAGAGGATGGTTTGCTGGAGATGCCGCCAGTGCAGGATGGGCAACTGATGCAAGGGAGGAGACGCACGGTTGTCGTTGCACTGCTGCAAGGGAGGTACACAGTGCTGCGACAACGAGCTACTTTTTGGCAGTTTTTTTTGTTTAGTTTCTTGCTTCCTCTCGTGACTTTGAGGAAGAAGATGACAGGGAAAGGGTTACCGGCTGTGAGAAAAGAGCTTTTTGCTCTCGGAGGGGGCAGCCTCAGGCCCCCCCTCTTCCAGGTTTTTTTTTCTTTCTTCTCTTTTTGTAATCTCCTCGGGGTTTCTTGTACCTGCTTTTCCAATCACCCTTTTGCATACACTGAGATCTATATTTATAGTGCAAGAGTCTCATCGCGTGTAGAAATAAAGTTTCAATCAAACTCATTCTTTTCTTTAAAGTTTGAATTTGTTTAAGAATCAAATTTGAAAGCGGATACCTATCATTATCTTGAAGACAAGCATTATCTTGAAGACAAGCATTATCTTGAAGATAAGGATAGAATGACAAAAGCACATTGTAGTCCCTAGTTTTCACGCAAGCTGACAAATCACGCTTTTCATCAAAATAATCTATGATCTTTTAATTTTTCATTTTAAACCCCGTTAAATAAAATAAAAAGTTAATGGGCCAAAATTGGGTTACAACAATAATTGTAATGTGTGAGTAGGAAATATTCATTTATAAAAAGGTGTCTTGTTGTACCTTAAGTTGTCAATGATAAGCTCTCTTTTATGTTGTAACCTTTCTCCTTGCAACATAATCTTTTCTAGGGGTTGAATGGCTTTTAATTTATCAATTACATATGTGATAACAAAGAAAAGGGTGAAACCAATAAGAGAAACTCATTTATATCTATATTAAATAAGCTTCATTATAGGAAATTCTATTGTAAACTAAATTAGAATGTAAACATAATGCAAAAATAAGCTATGAGTATAGATGTTTCATCGAATCTAGTGACAACGGTACTGAAATCAGTGAAATTGAAGTAATATCTTGGAATTTGTGGAAGGATATTATCGATTTTAAGTATTTTAATGCTCGGTCTTAAGTCAATGATTGCTTCATGATTAATCCCCACATAACGCCCATAAAGAGACATGAACAAGAAATATAGAATATGTCACAAAGCTTGTTTAATTATTCAATAAGTAAGAGTAGTTTAATGCAGAACCAAAAGGTATAAACAAAACTTACACACACAATAATAATTGTTGAAATAAAAAATAACTATTGAAATCAAAGTTTGTCAAAATAAAAACCTAAATACAAGCTAAATAACCCTATTTATAATAGGCAAAAACATCCTAAACAATGCCAAAAGAAATTAAATAAAAAAGGAAAAAAATCTTAAATTCACTAGGAAACTAATACAGTTCTCGTACAATAGCTTTTGGACCTTATCACAAAATATTTTTGATTTCTAATTGCCCTAAAATTTTAACTCAATATAGAATAAGACATCTAAAAACTTCTAATAAACTTTTAGCCTGATCCAACAGTTAGATAAAAAAATTATGATTGCTAGAGTAAAATTGTACATTAGAAAAAATAAGTCTCTAATTGCTGAGATTAATTAACCCATGAAATAGATTAATCATGCCTCTTTTTTGCATCATTTAAATTGACTAAGATCTAATCTTCACTTGTTGATGTTGCCTCATTAAAATCCATATTGGCCACAGTATTTTGAATAAGCCTCTTTTTTGAATATTTTGAATGCATATTTGAGCTTCTTTGTAATTGATCTTGTTATTGGCTCAATTGGATAGTCTTGATCCTATCAATTTATACCTTTTTTTTTTGTTTTTATTGAAAGGTTCGTGCTGTTATTTTTATTCAATTGAATGCTCAAACCCACTTATATAAGTATTATTGTATTTTTTATTTAAGTACTCCATTTTTTTAATTTATGAAAAAAAAATAGTTTTAAAATATATTTATTTTTTTAGACGTTATAGAAAAAAAAAGTTCCAAATTAATCATAATTGATTAATTTTTTGATTGGTGATTTTATTAAAAGAAATCAAAACAAAAAAAATTAAAATAAAAAATAAACAAAGAGTAAATGTTAAACAAATATGATAGAAAAAATAATATAATAAAGGTATCCATTGTTTTTTTTAGATTCGGTTGAAAAAATAAATAATCATATCCTTCACTACAATCATTAGCATTGATAAGGAAAGCAGCAAATCACGTTATCCTCCTTGATTGTAGAAAATAATTTAGCAGAATATTTAGGTGATTGTTCTGATAGTTAGTTTCCTACTATAATTATATATGTACATTCCTATATAAATAAACCTCTCCGCCGCATAAGAAAGTATGGCTTTACAATTACTATTATGGTATCAGAGTAGTATAGGATTTACATCCATTGATCCAATGACTTCAATTGTTCTAAATTCTTCTATTTCTCTTCAAAAAATGTTTCATATAATCACCATCAAGCTTTCTTCTACCAATTATCTTCTCTAGCGAAATCACATTCTTCCACTTCTTAGTTCTCAAAACCTTTTTGGCTATATTAATGGTTCTCTGTTTACGCCGCTTAGACATATCCTCTTTGATTCAATTAGTATCTCAAACATGCTACCCGAAAATCATCAACATCTACTTATACTCCTTTTCTCTCTAACCGAGGAAGCCATAGTTGAAGTCCATGGTCTCTACGTTTCATACAGTATGGACTGCTCTTGAATTTGCTTTTAGTTATCGATCCAAAATTCATGAAATTTGTCTTAAAGATGACTTGCAACATTTAAAATGAGGATCTTGCAGTGTTACTAAGTACTCTCGTTCCTTTAAAGCACTTTGCGATCAACTTAATGCCATAGGTTCTCCTGCTGATGAAACAGACAAAGTTCATTGGTTTCTTCATGGCCTAGGCTCTGAGTTTGCAAACTTCTCAACTATTCAGCTATCATTTTCTCATTTTCCTTCCTTTTGAGATCTTGTCTCCAAGGCTGAAAGTTCTAAAAATTTTCAAAAATCACTTGAAACACCTGTTATCTCATCTGTTGCTTTCGTTGTCGCCAAAGGCAACTTCAATTTAACACATAATGGAGGCTTTTGTAAGTTTCATAGTAAGGGAAGAGGATCTTTCATTCCTAGTCATGGCAAGGGTCGTGTTAATTATTCTCGATGTTGCTAGATATGTCACAACATTGAACATACAGTTGCTCACTACCCTGATCGTTATGTAAAGGCTACTAACCTTAAAAACATTGTTGAATCCTTCTCTCACTGCTCCTTAACCGACACAGTAGCTGACTGGTACACTTATACTAGAGTTGTTGCATTTATGGCGCCCGACTCCTTTCAACTGGACAAGGTTCAATCTTATTATGGTAAGGATTGTGTAATAGTAGGTAATGAAGCCTCCTTGTCGATTACCCATGTTGTTACTCTTTCCCCATCTCCAAACATTAAACTTTTAGATGTTTTAGTTGTTCTCCAGCTCACAAAAAATCTATTATCTATTAGCAAATTAAATTTTGATTATCTTTTATCTATTACTTTCATTGATACATCGTTTATCATACAGAACTGCAATACAGGAAAGGTGGTGGCAACTGGTGGTCATCGTAAAGATGGTCTTTATGTGCTAGAACGTAGTCAATCCGCATTTGTTTCTTCTCTTAAAAATAATTCTCTGTGTGCCTCATATGATATATGACATGCACGTTTAGGTCATGTTAAATAAAAAAAGGTTATCTTTATGTTACTTCTTTATTGCCCTCTCCTAACTTGTATGTTGCTTGTCAGACTGCTAAAAGTCATAAACTACCTTTTAATGCTAATGATCAACGTGCTCCCCATGTTTTGGACCTTATTCACTATGATATATGGGGCCCTGCTCCTGTCATGTCTTCATCCAATTTTTGTTATTACATTATATTTATCGATGATCATTCGCGTTTCACGTGGTTTAATCCCATGACATTAAAATCTTAAGCCTTTATGATTTTTAAGCAATTTCAAACTATTCTTGAGGTTTAGTTCTCATGCAAAATTAAAAATTTTCAAAGCGATGAGGGAGCTGAATTTACGAGCAATCAATTTCAATCCCATCTTCTTGCTTCCAACATTCATCACCAAATGTCTTGTCCCTCACCCTTTCCCAGAATGGTCACATTGAATGTAAGCATTGCCACATCACTGAAACTAGTCTTGCTTTGTTATTCCATTCCCAGGTTCCTTTATCACATTGGTTTGATGCATTCAGTACTGTTGTTTTTACCATCATTCGGTTGCCCTCATCTGTTATTGGTAACCTTTATCCCTATAAATTTTTTTCTGGTAAGCCACCCACATATGCTGATTTCCATCCCTTTGGTTGTCATGTGTTTCCTTACTTACAAGATTATACCTCTCACAAATTTGTTCCACATAGCACTGCTTGTATTTTTCTTGGCTATAACATGTCTCATAAGGGGTTTTGATGTTTTGATCCTTCTACATAGCATATTTATATCACTTTTCATGCCTGATTTGATGAGATTAATTTTCCATTTGCTAGTCCCTCCTCTTCCTGCGATCCCACATCACTAGATATTTCGATTTTTTCTGAACTTGTTGTGCCCTCTCTTCCTTCTGAAACTCGGCACTCTTCCCCATCACTTCCTATTCCACCTTCTTTTTCATCTTGTGTTTCTTGTACTGGTAACCTTTTTGGTGATTTTGTGCAGCCTTCATCGTTAGGTTCTACTGTCATAGTTGATTCCACAGCAGAGCCCATCTCTTCTCCTACTGCAGCATCATCCTCATCTATTGTTTCTCTGCCATCAGACTAACCTGTCATTCCTTTTGCAGCTTCTTCTAACCATCATCTGATGATCACTAGAACTAAGGCTAGTGTCTTCAAGCCTAAACATCACTCATACATTTCCTCCTTGTTACCTTCGTCGTTGGTCCAAGAACTGGATGCTCTTTCCTCTAATGACAAATGGGTCTTGGTTCTTCATCCTCCCCACACTAATATTGTTGGATCCAAGTGGGTATTTCATGTCAAATACTTAGTTGATGGCATTGTTGATCATCTTAAAGCTCGCCTTGTTGCTAAAGACTATTCTCAACTTCCTGGTTTGGATTTTCACGACACTTTTAGTCCTGTTATTAAATCCTTCACCGTGTGTCTTGTCATCTCTCTTGCAGTGTCTTATCATGGCCTTTACATCAATTAGATGTCAACAATGCATTTCTCAATGGTTTGTTGACCAAAATTATCTACATGGAGCAACCTTTTGGTTATACTGATCCACGATTTCATCATCATGTTTGTAAGCTAAGAAGGTCCTCAATAGCTAAAAGCAAGCCCCTCGGGCTTGGTTCCATCAGTTTAGTTTCTTTTTACTTCATCTTGGTTTCACCTGCAACACTGTTGACTCCTCTATCTTTGTCTATGCTAGATCCAACATTATCCTCGACCTATTACTCTATGTTGATGATATTGTTGTCACTGGCAACAATACTCCTTTCCTTCATAATTTTATTCAACAACTTCATCGAGAGTTTGCCACGAATGACTTGGGAACATTGAATTATTTTCTTGGTCTTGAGGTTTCCTCCTTTGCTAATGGCCTTTTCTTGAGCCAAGCAAAATATGCTCATAATATCCTTGCCCGTGCTCAGCTACTTGATTGCAAGCCAACGACAACTCTCATGGTTGTTTCAAAACAGCTGTCCAGCGATGGTGATGCCTTCACTGATCCCACGTTGTATCATTCCATGGTGGGTGCTTTGCAATACTTAACTATCACTCATCCTGATCTTACTCATGCTGTCAATTTTGTCAGTCGATATATGCAATCTCCTACGGTGCATCACTTTCAAGCCCTTAAATGTATCCTTCAGTATGTTAAGGGTACTCTTCATTATAGCCTTTATTTCTCTTCTTCTTCACTTACTAGTATTACTGCCTACTCTGACGCTGATTGGGCTAGTTACCCTGACACGCGTTGCTCCACCTTTAGTTACGCAATGTTTTTGGGTGACAATCTCATCTCGTGGAGTGCTAAGAAACAACCTATTATTTCTCGTTCTAGTTGTGAATCTGAGCATCGCGTCTTGGCTCACACGGCTTCTAAAGTTGTTTGGATAACTCATGTTCTTCGTGACCTCAAAGTTTCCTTATCTCACAAGTCGTTACTCCTTTGTGATAACAAGAGTGCGATTTTTCTTACCCTCAATCTAGTTTCATACAAAAGGTCGAAACACATTGCTCTTGATTACCACTTTATTCATGAGTTAGCAGCGTCAGGGGTTATTCAGCCTCAATCTGTGTCATCTCACTTGCAAATTACTAACATCTTCACTAAGAGTCTCTCTCGAATGCTATTCACATTCTTCCTCTCCATGCTTCGTGTTCATGTCAATCTCACACTCAGCTTGCAGGGGGATGATAAGGAAAGCAACATATCACGTTATCCTCCTTGATTGTAGGAAATAATTTATTAGAATAATTAGGTGATTGTTCCTATAGTTAGTTTCCTACTATAATTATATATGTACATTCCTATATAAATAAACCTCTCCACCACAAAAAAAAAAGTGTGGTTTTACAATTACTGTTAAACATGATATAATCATAAAGCAGCTAGAAACCACCATAGAAACAATCAACCATATCAATAAACAAACATGAATTAAGAGTTATATTTCAAAAACTTTTAACAAATCAATCATTTTTTCTTCAATATGATCTATTTTTTTGTGCAAAGCTTGAAAGATGGGGTATATAGATGATGGAAGCAGTTTAAAAAAAATGGAGGTGAAAGATAGGAAGATGAGTCTTTAGATTATAATAAAAATTCTAGAAGTTTTTGAAAGATAGAAAATTTGGTTTTTTTTTTCAATAGTGTTTGAAATAGAATTAATTGTATTTTGAAACTAATATTTTTGTCATCAATGAAAAAATTGAACAAAATGAATACTTAAATAAATAAATAAAAACAGTACAAACCTTTCAATCAAAAATAAAAAATTGTTATAAGCACTTAAATTAAAAAAATAATGCAACCTTTAAATTTTAAGAATATACTAAATCATTATTATTTAATTTAAATTTAATAAATATGAGTGTCATGTTAATATAGAATCTCGATTATAATTTATGATGCAGTAAATATGAATTAGGAATGCAATCGTTTTATATGCTTGTATATGAAACTAGAAGAAGCAAAAAAACCTGACTTTTCATATTCGAATATCCAGCAAACCTTTCTTTGAACGGGGATTGGAATCAAAAGGCTAGATTTATTCTTCTTTATGCTAAAACCATGTACCCGCTTTAGTAAAGCAAGTGCCCTCACTTTTTTTTTAATTTCATCATTTTTTATTTAATTTGATTCTCATATCTTTCTTTACCAATTAATTGGATTATTTTTAATTTGACTAAGTCAACTGAGTTACGTTAGAGCAACTCTCACACATTTAATTTAAACATGAGCTAGGCAAAGAGTCAAGTTGAAAAGGTTTTAAGGTTGATCCACTAGATCGGATTTAATAATAATTTTAAATAGTTCTCTATAACATGAATATTTTTTATTATGTTAAAACAAATTGATTTGGTTTGTGATGTAGTGCGGGTATATAAGATATAACAAGTCAATTAATTGTTAATTGAAATTAAATAAATCTAAAAGAGTCTAGTTTTCAACTATAGCATGTGAGTAAATTCATTTTGGATTATAATAGTGAAATTGTGATTTTGCCCTTCACTCCAAGATCATTATGTTGTTCTAGGATTAAGGTAACCAAGGTTATCAAAAACGCATTTTGACTTGTAAAATCGTATGATTTTACGAGTCAAAACACAAAAATGTGTTAAATCGGGTTAAAAACTCGAAAATCAGTAAACTCGGTCCGACTCGTTAAAATCGCTCAAACCGGACCGATTTCACGATTTTACATTAAAATTAAAACAACTGCACTCCCCTTTCCCCATGAGTCCCCACTCCCCCGCCCGACACTCCACCCTTCCCCTTTCCCCTTTCCCCAAATTGTTAGTCCCTTTCCCCAAATCGCCAGTCAAATTAAAAAATCAGCTGTCATGTAATCCTTTGCAACTTGCCACATACATTCTTGTATCTTAAGGCAATCTATGATTTGCCTTGCAGTCCTTTATTCCCTCTAAGGTACGATTATTATGTTTTTCTCTTTGCTCGTTTTAGAATGAGGAAAGTGTTTAGCCTTCTTTTGTTGCTAGCTGACTTTTATGTCCTGGTTTTTGCTGGTTATGTTTGAAATAGACAAAACTTGTCAGCCATTTTTCTTGTTGCAAAGTAATGCTTTTGTTCTCTTCTTTTGATGTTTTTAGAAGGATTTCAAAACGGCTTGTGTTTGTTTGATTTTAGAGTTGGAAATCGATTGTACAAAGAATTGGTTTAGTAAACTTTGATACTCTCAATCGGCCTTTTTTTTCTTTTTCGAGTCTTAGTTGTGCTATTTGACTGCATTTAATATTTCTATTTGATGGCTGCAGCTTGTGTTGCTTTTTATCTTATATGTGATGATGATGATCATTATCATTATCATCATATTGTGTTTTACTGAGGCTTTAATGGTCAATTCTTCAGGTGATGGGTTTGGTCCTGGTATTCCTGGTTTACAGTTTGGCATTGGATTGGGTGCTAGATGTGGGATTGGTTATGGATTTGGCTATGGTGTGGGGAGGGGTGTAGCTCATGATGAGAAACGGAGATACTCTAATGCTGGCAAGCATTTTCGTGGTCTCGTAAATCTTCTAACTCGGTAGTTATATATTCATGTTTCTCTCTGTTTAGCTTTTTCAACTGCACTGAACTTGCTTAGATGGATCGTGTTTTATCATGATGTGTTAAGCAGAACATTCACTAACCTGCTGTAGCGGTATAAATAGAAAGCACTTTGAGAACTTGCCAATTTCTTTTGCTTTAGTTTTTCTAGGAGCCTTTTCTACTTTAGCAGGGGAGCCTTGTTCAGACAACCAATTAAGCTTGCATTTACTGAAATTAATCATCAAGAATGGATAGTATGCTATTTTTGTTGACTTTCTGTTGTGATTGATTATTTTCATTTATTATGGGATACAGCCAAAACACGTTTTTGATAACCTTGGATGCAACTATTGAATTGTTATTGGCTGATTGATTAATAATCATGCCAAAGGTTGTTGAGACACAGTCCGTGTTGCTTCAACTTATATTGGTGTTCATCATCTTCTCGGGCTTTCTCGAGAATGGAAATGATGGGATAACGAGCACTTCATTCGGTCAGAATGACCATCTATTGGCATCCCTCTTGATAATGAAGTATTTGTAGTCCCAAAGGGTTATAATGTACCACAACAAGTAAGCAATTGAATATCTTGTGCTAAAAAGATCTGTGGTGAGATTGCATATGGGCATATGGATATGCTTGATAATTTTATGTGTTCTGCCCAACTTTAATGCTCATGGAATTATCATGCAATTATGTGAAGATGGAAAGGGAAAGAAATGACGATTTGGTGCATATGCATATTCTTGAACACCAATACATTGTTTGTTTTAAGTTTGTTAATTGTTAGTTAATGAAAAGTTACTTAAATTATGTATGAATTTATTTAAACCATGTATTTTAAGATGCTTGAACTATGTATGAATTTTTATTTGAAACATATATTTTAAGGTGCTTGAACTATGTATGAATTTTTATTTGAAGCATGAATTTTTTATTTTTTTAATGTATTTTAAAATTCCTTACGATTTTACGATCCGTTTTTACGATCCGAGTTTATTTTGTATTTTTCATACTGTGTCAAAAATGCGTTTTTAACAACCTTGAAGGTAACTATAAGGGGTGATTTAAGTGTCTCACTAATTTTTTTTAAATGCAAATTAATTCAAATAAACATAATAACCAACAATATAATTAAAGTAAAGAGACAAGGGAGAGAATTTGCAAACTCGTTTTTAATGTGACTCGGCAAGCCTAGATCCCCATCTCAAGTACCAAACCATACTTGAATATTGTTTTCTTTAACTTGTCCAAACTTTATAGTACAATGACCACTTGATAAATCCACACTACGATTTTAATACCATTTGAAGATATTTTCTCTTCAAGTTTTTCTCCCACTTGAAGATATGTCATCTTCAAGATTTTTCTCTTCATGAAAATACTTCACCAAAATCAAGAGTTTTCCCCTAACTCTCAAAGATTTATAAGTGTGATTTATAAGTGAATATTACAATTGAAACTTTTAGTATCTCAATATCTCACAAGATAACACTTATAGGATTAATAGAATGAATATTTTTCCCTTGGACTTCTTGATTGATTTCTTCACAAAATCCTTCATGTTTTTTGAAATATTCTTTGAATAAAATTGTTTAAAACTTATTCTCAATAAAGCATGTTATTAGTCTAATTTTTGTTTTATTGTTATCAACAAAATATATAAAAACATGAATATTTGACCTCAAGGTGAACACATTAAACCTTGCATGGGGGTATAATGGTATTTTTTTAATGGTCAAAAAGTCATTTTTTAATTGGATGCGGGCAAGAAGGTCTTCACACATTAATTCAGTGCAGTAAAATTTCTAAGCATGTCTTTAAGGGCTTTACCATCTTTTTTTTTTAGAAAGTCGAATCACTTATCTAACCTTAGCTACTAAAAAAAATAGCATTAAAGGGATTTTGGTCTTTTACTTAATTTAAACACAATTAAATTACTTCATTTCCCTTCAAATTAAAAAAAAAACTTGCCCTTTGGTTTAGGGGTACTTTAGTCTTTTAGATTTGGTGATTTTGTAATTCTCAAGTTTCATTAAGGGTGATAGGGTCTTTTGCTAAATAAAAAAGTTAAAAAACTGAAGGTGCGTGAACAGTAGTCGCAGGCTTCAAACAGCGCATGCGGCGCCATCTGATAAATGAAAGCCTGTTTCCAGGGCGGTCACTGAAGCATCACGGTGGCCCCTCCACAACTAGGTTGTGCGTGTGATCTAATTGCCTCAAGTTTAACACATGTGACCTTTTCTTTCTTTTTTCTTTTTCCCTCTCTCCTTCTTGATTTTTGTGTTGGCCTTCCAAATGCTCAAAGCAGCCTTTCAATTTTATTTTTCTTAAGATTCAGTCTGTGTTCTTTAGATTACTATTTGTTTTGTTTGGAATAATTTATGAAATTGTTTTTTTCAATTTCATCCCCCATGTATTTTTTTCATCTGTTAGGTTCGATCCCTATTTTTTTAATTGCTATTTATTTTATTTAAAATTGTTTTTAAAATTGTTTTTCTTTTTTACACTTTCATCATTTTTTTTTCCCCTATCAAATATTATTATTTTTTTAATTGCTATTTTTTTTACCTTGAAAATCTTTAAAAATTGATTTTTTTTATGATTTCATCCTTTAATATTTTATCGGTCAGGTGTTTGGCTTCTTGATTGAGCTTAAGTCTAGAATTTAATGAGTTGCAGGTTGGAGAGATTAACTTGGGTTTATGAGGTTCACTCGGGTTTGCTTGTTTTTTTCTCTTTTCTTAAGCTCATTTTTTGTCGGTTTCATTCTCCATCATTTTGTTTTCACTTTTTTATGGGTTCTTTAGTCGTTTTCAAAATAACACAAGTTACCTAGAGTTTTTTTTTTCGTCTTTGTTAAATTTAGTTTTTTTTAAAAAATAATTAAATTAAGTTAATTGGTTTCATCTTTCAACATTAAATTGGTTAGATGTTGAGCTTCTTGATTAAGCTCGAGTCTAAAACTTAACAGACATGAGTATGAAAGATTAACTTGTGTTTAAGAGGTTCACCCGAGTTTGCTTGATATCTTTTCGCTTTTTTTAAGCTTATTTTCTTCCGGTTTAATCCTCCAATATATATTTTTTATTTCTATGGGATTTTTTAGTTGTTTTGAAAATAACACAGGTTATCTTGGTTTTTTTTTTCCTTTGTTGAATTTTTCTTTTTTATAAAGGTTTTTTTTAATTAAACTAAATTATTTGATTAGGAATAAGCATGAGATGTTTGTTTCATGGTATTTTATTTTATTTGCTTTTTGTGTCGCTACTTTGATAGTATGTGCAGTTTTTTCAATTATCTAAATTAATCTAACCCGGAGTGTAACTCGGGTCATCTAGCTAGTGGGCAACTAAACGAAGTCATGAGGTACGTTCAAAAGACCTTTTTAATAGCACAATTAAAAACAAATGAAATAACATAATTTATATGTCACAATTGAAAATCAGGATTTTTATAACTTGTCACTATTTATAATAACCATGCCCAATAAAAATATTAAATAAATTTTTTTTAAAAAATACACCAAAATTCTAATCAACAAAACTCTAATTATAATACCACGAATATCTTCAAAAAAAAAAATATTTTCAACGAGATAAATCTGATAAAACTATATAAAAACCATGAATGATGATGACCCGAGTAAACTGAACTTCACACCTAAAAAAGAAGGGTGACTGTCTTGTCCGACGGCCGTACACACATACGCACCATAAAAAACCACAAACAAACAAATTTGACAGACATATATTAGCTGGATTACACCCTTTAATTGTCTGCACGGCTCCTGAAATTAGTTTCTTCTATTCCAAGAGAAGATTAAAAAAAGAAAAAAAGAAAAATATCGCGGCAAATAATGATGACCGTTGAAAGAAAGCGGTAGGTGAATT
>Ga0307513_10002070_pt1 | contig 28178 bp, 27 predicted proteins | sample 15_EM_MG_FD_202174 | JGI IMG/M metagenome (GOLD analysis project Ga0307513, IMG submission 202174) | Populus trichocarpa ectomycorrhiza microbial communities from riparian zone in the Pacific Northwest, United States - 15_EM | ecosystem: Host-associated > Plants > Roots > Unclassified | place... | reverse complement strand
GGTAATTCGGCCGGCATTCTGGACAACACCGGGTCAACAGCCGTCAAGCTTCTCAATCCCAATCGCGATGTGGTCGAGACCCATAGCTGGGGTTCCGCCGGTTCCGATTCGCAAAGCGTTGCCGCGGCCATCGACATGACCATCAACTATGATGCGGCGGGTATCGACGAGGACAATCCGAACGGCGAGTGGGTCAATCTGACCAATCTGTCGTCCAAAACCATTTCGCTCGACGGCTATCATCTCTACACGGACGGCACCACCTATAAGTTTGACAGTGGCGACGTGCTGGGAGCCGGCCAGCGGATGCGGGTCTATCTCGGCAACGGCACCGACAGCGGCCTCAATCGCTACGCCAATGGCAGCCTCAACACGTTCAATAACACAGAGGATGAGGTGGAGTTGCGGCGCGACGACACCGGCGGTACCGTGGATAGGTTCCACTATCCGGTCGTCGGCCCCCAAGCTTCGATCGTCATTGATGACGTTCAGTACAATGCGCCTGGAGCAGACGACGCGACAAATCCGAACGGCGAATGGATCATCATCCGCAATGCGGGTGCCGAAACCGTCGATCTCAAGGATTGGCGCCTCAAGGACGACAACGCCAACTATGTTTTCGGCGCCGGCGAGACGCTCGACCCGGGCGAAACCCTGAAGATTTTCGTCGGCTCCGGAACCGACAGCGAGGGTATACGCTATTGGGGCCAATCAGCGGGCATTCTCAACAACGATACTGGCAAGTTGGAAATCTGGACGCCACTATCAGATGCCGTCGACGCTTTCGTGTGGGGTAGCACAAAAAGTCTCAATGAAAATCCGCGCGGCGCGATCCGGATGTTCGCCAACTTCGATGCCGAGGGAAACGATACCACCAATCCGAACGGCGAGTGGGTGACACTTCAAAACTCCAGCGACAGCGCCATTGAGCTGGGGGGCTACAGCGTCAAGTACGGCAGCCATGTCTACACCTTCGCCGAGGGAACCACTCTGGCTGCCGGCGCCAATATACGCGTCATGATCGGCAGCGGAACCGACACCGCCACCAAATTCTACTGGGGCAAGTCGGGCGGCATCCTCTCCAACAGCGGTGGCCATGTCGATCTGATCAACGCTGAAGACGACGTGCTCCTGCGCCATGAATGGCCGAACCCCTCGTCCGAGGTCACCGATTACGGCCTTGTCATCAGCAGCGTGAACTTCGATGCGCCGGGGTCCGACACGGACAATCCCAATGGCGAATGGATCACCATTCGCAACGCCAGCTCCGCCGATCAGAACCTGCTGAACTGGCAGATTCTCGCCGGAGGCAAGCAGCTTGTGATCCTCAAAGACACGCCCATGAAGCCCGGCGATGTCATAACCATCTACATGGGCTCCGGAACCAACACCAAGGACTCGATCTATTGGGGTAATTCGGCCGGCATTCTGAACAACACCGGATCGACAGCCGTCAAGCTTCTCAATCCCAATCGCGATGTGGTCGAGACCCATAGCTGGGGTTCCGCCGCTTCCGATGCGCAAAGCGTTGCCGCGGCCATCGACATGACCATCAATTATGACGCGGCGGGTGTCGACGAGGACAATCCGAACGGCGAGTGGGTCAATCTGACCAATCTGTCGTCCAAAACCATTTCGCTCGACGGCTATCATCTCTACACGGACGGCACCACCTATAAGTTTGACAGTGGCGACGTGTTGGGAGCCGGCCAGCGGATGCGGGTCTATCTCGGCAATGGAACCGACAGCGGCCTCAATCGCTATGCAAAGGGCAGCCTCAACACCTTCAATAACTCAGGGGGGGATGAGGTGGAGTTGCGGCGCGACGACACCGGCGGTACCGTAGACAGCTTCAGCTATCCGTTCGTCGGCCAGCCATTGGTCAAAGGCGATTTCAAGATTACAGCCGTCAACCCCGACGCGCCTGGCGTTGATGATGACAACCCCAATGGCGAATGGCTCGAAATCACCAATACGGGTTCGAGCGCGGCCGATCTGCGCGACTGGCGCGTCCAATATCAGATCGGCACCTTTTACGACTTCAACAAAAGCGCCGTCGTGGCGGCCGGTGCTACGGTACGCCTCTACATGGGGCAAGGAACGAACACGGGAACCGAGTTCTACTGGGGCAATACGAAAGCTGCCTTCAGCAACACGTCCGGCAATCTTTCACTGCAATCAGATTACCGCGTTGAAACCGATACTTTTCAATGGCGCTATTCGCCGGCAGTCAACAACACGATCACGGGCACGGACGGCGCCAACACAATTCACACCGCCGACGGCCAGGATACCCTGCGTGGCGGCGGGGGTATGGACAATCTGTATGGTGGCGCTGGAGACGACGACATTTTTGGCGATGGCGCTGATGATCTGCTGATGGGTGAAGGCGGCAACGATACAATTTACGGCGATGAAGGGAACGATATCTTCTACGGCGGGGAAGATGACGATAATCTTTATGGCGGGGAAGGCGATGATAAGCTTTATGGGGGGGATGGAGATGACTACATCAAGGGCCACTCTGGCGACGACTATCTGAAGGGCCACAGCGGCGAGGACCATCTGCGCGGCGGATCGGGCGAAGATGTGCTGATGGGCGGCAGCAGCGCAGACCTTCTGGAGGGCGAAGAAGATGACGATGTGCTGCATGGCGAAAGCAGCACGGATACGCTCTTTGGCGGCGAAGGCGACGATGTTCTCGACGGCGGCACCAGCGCCGACAAGCTTTATGGCGGGCTGGGCAAGGACGAATTGCACGGCGGTGCCGATGCGGACACCTTCATCTTCAAGGCTGCCGCCGAAAGCACCGTCGCCAGCGGCGGCCGCGACCTGATAATGGACTTCTCGCAGTCTCAGAAGGACAGGATCGATCTTTCTGCCATCGATGCCAAGGGAAGCACCGCCACCAACGACAAGTTCACCTTCATCGGCAAGAGCAGCTACGGCGATGTGGAAGGGCAGCTGAAATACAAGAACGAGGACGGGTTCACCAAGATCTACGGCGACACGAACGGCGACGGCAACTCCGAATTCGCCATCTGGCTCAAGGGAACCTTCACGCTGAACGCTGCCGACTTCATTCTCTGAGGCGGTAGAGGATACGTCGCAGGGTTTACCGTTCACGCGAGGAAGCACGTCAGGATGTGTTCGATTACATCGAGATGTTCTACAACCCGAAACGCAAACACGTTAGGAACGGGATGTTTTCGCCCGTCGAGTTGAACCGCGGGCTCTGTAAGAGCCTCTCGCGCTTAGCCGCTACAAGGCTTTAAATAAACGAAAGCCCGGAAAACCCATGATTTGAATGTCTGGAAGAGAAAATGGAGCGGGTGAAGCGATTCGAACGCTCGACCCCAACCTTGGCAAGGTGATGACCATGGGTATACCACGGGTTATGAACGGCTATCAGAGGACCATCAACGTACTGACTTCATTTATTAATTGATAAATATGGGGTTATGCGGGTACAAGAAGGACTATGGCAGCCGTGCTGCCCCCTGTGCTACCCGGAGCGAAAATGTCATCCCCGAACAAAGTGAAAATTACGGACATCGTCGTCAAGGGCGCTTCGCTTCCAGACGCAAAATCCGAAGTGATCATCTGGGACACTGAAGTGACTGGCTTTGGCCTTCGTATCCGCGGCATGTCCAAAAGCTACATCGTCAGCTATAGGCCGTCGGGTGCCGGCCGGGCCGCCAACATGAAGAAGGTCAAGATTGGCGGTCCCGATACGATCAAGACCGCCGCCGAGGCTCGCAAGATCGCCTTTGCGATGTTGGGTAAGGTCGCGGCCGGTGGCGATCCGGCCCGAGATCGCGCGGAGAGCCGGCGCAGCGAAAAGGCGCGGATTTCGGATCTTCTGGACGTCTACGAACTCGATCTGAAGCGGCGAAAGTATGTCGCGACAGACATGGTAATGAGCCTTCTCCGCCGGCGGCTGGCGGCTCATCTCAGCAAAGACGTCCGCGAGATGAAGGGGTCCGACTTCGCAGCGATTATCAAGAGGCTGGAGCGGGAAGGTCAGAACGGCGCCGCCGATGCGTTCAGATCCCGCTGCAGAACGTTTCTGGGCTGGTGCGTGTTCGAACAGAAGGTCTTGGACAGCAATCCCCTTGCCGGCTACCAAAAGGGGCGTGGCACGCGCCAGGAGAAACTGGCAAAGGAACAGCACGGCCGCGCGTTGAGCGACGCCGAATTGCTGAAGGTTTGGAAGGCCGCGGATCCGGAAAAGGTATTTGGCCGCTACATCCGCTTTCTGATCCTCACAGGCTGCCGGCGCAGCGAAGGCGCCGGGCTTCTCCGGAAGATGGTGAACAAGACCGCCTCGACGATCGATCTCCCTCCCACGTTCACTAAACAGGCGCGCGGCCACACGGTCTATGTGCATAGCTCTCTTTCCGACGTATTGGCTGCCTGCAAAATCGATGCGCGTTCGGACTTGGTTTTCCCATCTTCCCGCACCGGCGGCAAAATGAGTGGCTGGAATAAAATGGTGGCCAAGCTGGTGGAAGCTTCCGGCGTGAGCTTCACGCTGCACGATTTGCGCCGCACATTCCGAACAGGCCTGTCACGGCTCGGCGTGGACAAGGACACTGCCGAGCTGGCGCTCGGACACGCGCGGGAAGACCTGGAGGCCGTCTACAATCGTGACGACGCGGAAGATCAGCTTCGCGACGCCTTCAGCCTGTGGGCGAAGCACGTCGAGGCGATCATTGCCAAAGATGCAGAAAAGCATGGGGCCTTCGCATGACCGCAGGCAGAACACCGAAATACAAGTATCGAAATCCCAAGCTTGGTCGCCCGCGCAAATATGGCGAACGTGTCTTGCAGTCTGACATATGCGACAAGAAGACTACGCGTCCTTCAAAGAAAACCACACTCGCTCTCGTTTACCGCGTGAAGCTTAGGAGTTTGCTCATAAAGGCGTATATTGCGCGATATCCCGATCACAAGGTTTTCGCCGGTAGGGACGATGAGGGCAATTTCTACACCACAGGGGCGTTAATGGTAGCCTGCCATATTGTAGAGACTGCCTTCCCCCAGCTCATGCGAAAAGACGAACATAAGGACGCGGTGAAAACCTGGTTGCTCAATCCCACGCGAGCCGAATTCCCTTATCGACGGGATCTCGTAAGCCACGCAGAGTCCGGGGATGCGTCTCTGGATGATACGAATATTCTGGATAAAATTGTTAATTCAGTTGGTTACATCTGACTAGATACTGTTTCTGCATCTACGTGCCAACTTCGTTTTACGGGGCTACCTTCATAGCCTCCCAATGAAACGAGGTATCACCCATGACCATTGATTACTCAGCTTTACCGAACATCAGCACTCTCCCGGATGATGCACTTCTTACCCGCAAACAGGTCGCCGCGCTCTCGGGCTTCACACTACAAGCCCTCAAGAAATGGGCGGGTGAAAACCGCGGGCCTTCGATAACACGGGTCGAAGGTTGCCCCCGTTACCGGGTCGCCGATGTCAGGTCCTGGTTCTCGGGATCTTTGGCTGGTGCTCAATGAGGACCGATACACTTTACGCGCGCACCTACGCCGAATTCACCGCTGGACCGAAAGACGTTGCTGAAACCGAAGAGTGGTTTCACTCGACCGGCGCCCATTCGCTTAACGGCATCGATCCCGCTGACGCGGTGTTTATCAAGCATTGGCTTGCCGCAATCAGCGCAAAACGAACCCGAGACGAGCAATTGGCGTTTGCCCGCTCAGCGCCCATAGACCCCGAGATCGCAGCTTTGGTAGCCAACTCCCTGCCCAAGACCCACACATTGGGTTACCGCACCGTGGGCCGCTATACGGAATACGTGAAAACGTTGATCTACGTTGCGGCGCATCTCCGTATGCTTCTGGACAAGAACATCAAACGCAAGGGCATAGCTGCAAAACGAGCGAGTGACTGGCTCGGGCTCAATGGACGAAGCAATGCGATTGAAAAGGCAACCGCCAGGTTCAGGCAAGAAACTGCCAAAATGGCGTATATTTACCCGAACGCGTTTCAAGATGCCGCGGTGCTGCTCAGAGACACGATCGTCCGCATGGAAGAGATCGAGCGCGAGTTAGAGGCCGAAGCAACTGAGGAAAAGCGCCGTCGTTTCGCCGAGCGGCACGTAACTGCTATTCCGGCGAAAGAATTTCATCACGATTGGCAGCTCAACTAGGGAGCGCCAAATGAAGCCGCAATCGAGAACAGCTTACGTACCTTGGCGCGAACGCGCCTTCCTATCCTTGGAGGAAGCGGCGGAAATTAGCGCGCGCTCACCAGGGTGGGTTCGCCGGCGCGTCATTGACGGCCACCTTGTCGGCTTTCGCTACATGGGCGGCGGCCCGCTCGTCGTCTCGGTCCCGAGCCTGATCGCCTATGTCGCTGCCGTGGAGCCTGTCGCGCCGGCTGACGTCAAGGCCCCGCCAACGCGCCTGGCGCTGGTGGCTTGCCATCCCCTCAAATGAATAAGGCGGCCCGCTGGAACGGTCCGCCTTGGAGATCAGTATGCACAGCCCTTACATACAGCATGACGGCCCCTCCGCGCAAGGCAATGCTTGCTTTGGCGACGTGGTTGCCAATGTTCCGGAGCGGTCGCCAGCCGCTCGGGATGCCGTGGCTTTCCTTCAGTCGCTGGACCTTCACGGATGGCACAACGTCGTTGCGATCGGGCCGAACCAACCGCCAACTGGACGGACATTTCCGCCAAACAGCTGGCACGAAATCGCCGATTGGGTCGATCGCAACAACGGGAAAGCGAACTGTTATTTTTCGCTGAACGAGCCGCGGCCTGATGCGCCGAACAAAAAACTCGAGAAAGCCGATATCACCCGCATCCGTGGAGTGGGTGTTGATCTCGACCCGATCAAGCATGAAGACCGGCCGTTGACCCCTTCCGAGTTCGCCGAGGCACGCGCCGAACTTCGGTCACGCCAGCTGCCCGGCGCCGCACAATTCACGCCATCGCTGACGATCGATACCGGCAACGGTTTGCAGCATATTTGGCTGGCCGCAGAGAGCATTGCTGCGAGCGCAGAGGGTCAGTGGGCAGAGGGGTGCGGGAAAGCCTTGGCGAAGGCGCTGCGCGGCGACGCTGTCCAGAATATCGACCGTGTTTTGCGGTTGCCCGGCACTGTCAATCTGCTTACGCCTACGAAGCTTGCGAAGTATCCGCCAGGCAACAGAACCGCTACGACGGAGATCCAGGCCGCACCGCGCCGATATACGCGAGATGAAATCGGAAGCCTCGCGCTGTCGGCACCGCACGATGAGCGCGACGATATCGACGACCCCCATAGCTCAGATGAGGCGGCCGCAATCGCGCAGGCTCTGCGCGAGATCGGGCCGGCGCCGGTGTTCACTGGATCGTTTACGGACTTGGACCCGTCTGTCGCCGACCGGCTCGCTATTGCGCGCCGGCGCAATCCCGTGCTCGACAGTCTGCTGGAGGGGGATCCAAAGGCTTTACGCGGATCGCGGGCAGATGACACGACCGGTTCGCAGTTCCTGTTTTCATTGGCGCGCTATCTAGGGGATGCCCTATTTTCGGCTTCCGATTTCGCGGACGTCGCATGCGCCTGGCCAATCGTGTTCTCCACGCTGGAGAAAGCAGAGGATGCCGGCGGCACCGGGCGCGCGTTGGCGCGGGCCTGGGGCAAGGCAGGCGCACCCCGCGCCGCCGAGATCAGCGCGATCGTTGCCAAGTTCTTCGACGCGAACCCCACTGTAACCGCCGGCATCGAGTGGATCTCACCGACAGCTTGGCAGGGCTCGACGCCGGCTCCGCAGGAGTGGGAAGTCGAGAACTGGATACCCCGCCACGAAGTTACGCTTCTGTATGGCGATGGCGGTGTCGGAAAGACGCTGCTGGCGCACCAATACGCGACCGCAGCAGCGACCGGCCGGAAGTGGCTGGGGCAGCCGACACGTGCAGCCCGCGTCATATGCTTCTTTTGCGAGGATGATGCCAACGAACTGCATCGAAGGCAAAGTGCGATCAATCAATCGCTCGGCTTGGCAATGGACGATTTAACAAATTTGCGACTGGTCTCACGAAAGCATGACCTGAACATTCTGGCACGTTGGGATGCAAAAGCCGGCGAACTAAAATTGACCCCTCTCTGGCACCAACTCCGCGACGGAGCGCGGGAGTTCGGCGCGGATGTGATCATCATCGACACTCTTGCGGATGTCTATGCGGGCAACGAGATCGACCGCGCGCAGGTCAGCGCCTTTGTGAAGCTTTGCCTGGGCGGCCTTGCGCAGGCGATCGGCGGCTCCGTCATTGCGCTCGGGCATCCATCGCAGAGCGGCAAGAACACAGGCACTGGCACTTCAGGTTCAACGGCCTGGAGCAACGCCGCGCGTTCGCGAATTTATCTGAAACGTCCAGACGGTCCGCAAAGGAAGGGCCGGCATGCCGACGCAACGCCGGAAAGCAGCGGTAACCTTCGCGAGTTGGAGAACATGAAACTCAACTATGGCCCGAAGGGCTCAAAGCTGAAACTTGAATGGAGACGCGGCGCCTTCGTGCCGTTGGGTGCCTCCAGTCCCGTTTCCAGCCTAGCCGTGGCAGACACCGACGTTCCGGATCTCGACGACGTGGCAGAGCGCGCTGTTGCGGAAGCGATCATCGCCCGCGCCGGGATCAGGCTCGCTCAGTTCCCGAACAGTCCCTACTATGCGCCCAAGGTTCTAAAGGTCCAGGCAGCCGGCATTCTCAAATCATTGACGTTCGATGAGACGGCAGCCGCGTTCGAGCGACTGACGTCCAAGTCGGTTATCCGCGTCGTTGAAGTCGGCAGGACGTCAGATCGCAAGCCGATAATGGGATACGAAATCGACCCGGTAGGCAGCGCGGAGATAGACAACTTGTCGTTAGAGGATGAACCATGCCCTTCCGTTTTCACGTAATTCCGATGAAGGAAAGTGCGCAAAGTGATCTGTCATTTTGCGCAAAGCGCGCCGAGCCCCTAGCTAAGTCATTGATTTCATTGCGGCAAGGCACAATGCGCAAATGTGCCGCGCAGAGTGCGGCAAAGCGCGGCGAAGTCCTTGTTTTACAGGGGTTTGCGGGTGCGGGAAGCAAGTGCGCAAAGTGGCACCCCTACGGGGCAGCGCTGCGCGCTCGCGCAGAGCGCGCCATGCTCCCGGTTGGGTTAGGGGCCGACAGACTGATAAATGGGAAATATACAAATTGTAATCCGCTCATAATCGCGGCGCCGTCGCGGCAGCCACAGCGCCTTTACCTCACAGAACCTTGTTTTGGAGATTGCCCATGAGCGGACCAAAGGGCGCGCCGCAGCTCGACAGCTGGCGCCGATCGGCAGCGTTCCGCGAGATCGCGCGGAGGCAGTGCCAGAAGATGAACCGGACGCATTGGGAAGGCCCAAGGTGCGAGGCGGCCAAGAGGTCCGACGGAGAGCCTTGCCAGAAACCGGCGATGACCAACGGCAGGTGTCATTTGCACGGCGGCCGGACACCTTCCGGTAAAGATTGGCATAAACCGCGATGGCCGAACCGCGGTGCGTCCGACGGTATGGAAAAGCTCGAGCGGAAACTGAAGGATCAGGACCGGGCCGCTCGCAAACGAGCCAAGCGGCTGGCCGCGATGACGCCAGACGAACGCGAGCGTCATGACGACTGGCACAAAGCCCGCAAGCCGGGTGCCGCTGCGGCTCGGCAACGGGCGCGCGACGAACGTCGCCAGAACACGGAATTCCGCAAACGTTTGGCCACGCCTCCCCGCGCGCCATCGCCAGAGCTTCAGGCGATCAATGCCGAGCTTGCGAGTTTGCGGCAGCGTCTTTCCGAGATTGAAACCGACAAAGGAGTGTTTTCGTGATGACTGACGAACCCGATCTTGATTTCTCGCCTATCGAAGAAGAAGAAGAAGAAGAAGAAGAAGAAGACAGTCGGCTCCGCGCTGTCCTTATCCGCCAGGCACGAACGGAAGGGGTGAGGGTCGCATACGACACCGCATTGGCAATCTGCCGTGATCCCTCAGCGCCTGCACAGGCCCGCGCCAGTGCAATTCGCAGTCTGTTGGAAGTTGGCGATCTTTTGAACGCGAAGGGTCGCGAGGCTGCTCCAACTAAAGATCCAGCAGCTATGAGCGCAGACGAAATTTCCGCGGAAATCGTTCGTGCGAGAGCCCAACTGGTGGCTCGCAAAGCGCCTCGCAGCAGGGCGAACGTGAAAAACAATGGTGCTTTTGATTGAGTGTCAGCTATACGCGTTTTCAGTTCGAAGAAGGAGAGCCAGAATGCTACCTGGACCGAAAGAAAACGGCCCGTATCGCGATCGTGATATCGATTGCCAGGAAGCCCTACAGAGCGTGTTTCGGGCCGTAACGCGCCTTCCTGCGCAAAACCTCGTTGAGGCGGCTGGCGGCAAGCTGTCGCCAGCCCTGATCAATCTCGCGAAGGATGCGGCGCGCGTCGGTTGGGGTTTGGAAGAAGCCGAGACAGCCATCAGCGAACTGGCACAGAATTACTTGGACGATCTCGGGGAGTGATCTTCACCACCGTCATCATTTACCCCGCGTTTTAGGGCCATTGCGCGATGGATCATCATCACTCTTATTCGCATGCGGTGCCTGCCCTGCGCGTCCTGCCGCTTCTTTTCCAGATGTTCTGGACTGCCCGGAACTTTCAACGCAGCCTTGACCCTTTTCCGCTCGGCATAGGCCGCCGCGAACTCATCGACGTCTTTCTCGTCGAAAAGAACCGGCCTGCCTGGAATGTACGAAATCATTCTCTGCTCTCGGAGACGCTTCATTTTCTCCACGGACACGCGCACTCGTTTCGCGGCTTCAGCCTGCGTTAGGAGCCGGATCATCGCTTGCGTCCCGCTTTGAGCGCCTCCCGTGCCTTGTATTTCGCGAAAGCCGCTCTCGCACTTTCTGCAGCTTCTGCAGCTGCGGCTGCGCGTATGGGCGGCTCGGCGCCATCGGCCGGCACGGCGTGGACCTTTATGCTGTCGAGATAGGTTTTCAGGTCCGCCGATGAAATGAGCACCGGGCGGCCGGCGACGTACGTCAATTTTCCGGCTAGTCGCAGACGCTTCACCTTTGAAGTCGAGCATCTGAGTAGTTTCGCTGCTTCTGGCTCCGTCAAAAATTCGCCCATTTCGATAATCCAAAACTAAAAAATCGAAACTTAGATACCGTTTTTATAGTATGTCAACGGGAATAATGTCGATTGGTTGTCTGCTGTCGGCTGAAAACCTACAAGAAATAGTATTATTCGAATATACACTGGATATTATCGGATTTTATGTCGGTTTTGTCAGTTTTGTGAGCAAATAATATATAATTTGACTCCGCACTGGCCAAATGATTACGCTTTATGTGGAATTGTTAACCGATTTGCTCTAGTTCCCTCTTGCCGGGTTGATCTTCGGCAGGTCTGGAACCCCTGCGCCATGTCCAAGGTGAAAGCCTAAAAGCGCAGGGCCGATGTCTTCCGGTTCTGAATTCCAGACCTTAATCGCCGCTCAGAACGGCTCAGTAGAGGACAGAAAAATGACCTGCACAAATATCGAAAACCATCCCTTTTACGAAATCGACGGCGGGCCGCTGACGTCTGGCAGATCGTGGACGCCGAGCAATCTCATCGGCTGGCATGTATAGCACTGAGAATTGGCGCGCGATCGACGGACGGTCGCGAAGACTTCCTAGTCGAGCCGTTCAGCAGCACGTTTCCGCTTCACGCCAGGTTGCCTGGTGCGAGTGTCGCAACGGCCGACCACTACGTCTTTTCCTCGGCCATGCCGCTGGACGGCTTGGCAAGGTTCATGGAAGAATGGCAGGCATCCAATGCCTTGGCTGCCGCCGCCTGATACGGATTGCCGATGCCGGGCACGTGTAGGTGCCCGGCATCGATCTATGCGGCCACCCGTTTAGCCAGACGGCTTAGAGTAGATCGCGAACATCCCGTCGCATTGATGATGCTGCTCCAGCTCTGCTTATTCGCCAGCATCTGAACGATGGCGGCATTTCGCTGCGCATCCTCCGGCCGTCCTTGGTAAACGCCTGTTGATTTCGCCTTTTCGATGCCTTGCGCCTGCCGGCGCCGACGGTCTTCATAGTCCTTGCGAGCGATGGCAGCGAGCATATCCAGCATCATTCCGTTGATCGCGTCGAGCATACGACCGTGGATGTCATCGCGGTCCGCAGTAGCCATCATCCAGGACGTGGGAAGATCCAAGGCCACCACCTTAACCTGCCCGTCCTTGATCTCGCGCTTGAGACGATCCCAATCCGCCGCATTGAGGCGGCTCAGGCGATCGACTTGCTCGACGAGCAGAATATCGCCCGGATGACAGTCAGCCAGCAGGCGGAACAGCTCGGGCCGCTGCAGCGAGGCGCCGCTCTCATTTTCCGTGTAGGTGGCCGCGATCTTCAGGCCGCGTTCGTCGGCGAAGCGAAGCAGATCCTCCCGCGCACGGTTGGCATCTTGGTCTTTCGTGCTGGCTCGGAGGTAGGCGCGTACATACATCGGAAACACCATTGGTTCGCTTAGGGTGGTTCCATTATGAGTGGTTCTGTTAGGGTGTCAATATACATTTATCGAACCGGCGAAATAGTGGTTCTCCCAAGGTACACCCTAATGAACCTACATAAACGCACAGAACCCGTTGCAGGACGTCAGCGCTGCAGCCTCGCGCTATGGATCGGACCGGACCTACGCCGCATCGACCGAAAACAACGCGCTCGACAACCAGACAGCCGTCCGCGGCCAGAACGTAACGGCGAACACCGCGCTTGCGACGAACAAGCTCGACAACCAGCGCCAGGCGCTGACCAGTCTGTTCGGCGAGTTGAGCCCCGGCCAGGTCCGTCCGGCTGTTCCCGACGAGATCGCCGGGCTTCTCGGCATGCCGGCGATCGGCAAGGCCCACGGCAACGCGCCGACGCTATCGCTCGATCAGGTCCAGGCGCAGGAACGCCAGAAACTCGGTCAGAGCGGCGCGCTGACGGATCAGATGCTTCTGGATGCGATCGTCGGCAAGGAAGCGCCCGTTCAGGTCATCGGCCCCGACGGCAAGACCCCGGCCTATTCCACGCCTGGCGCAGCGGCGCGAACCGGCGCGCAGCCGTTCGTCAACAAAGAGGCCGAAGCCAAGCCCGATATCGTCAACTACCAGGCGCCCGACGGCAAGACGCAGGGCACGGCCTATTTCAACGGCCAGACCATGGTCGACACGCAGACGGAACAGCCGATCCCGCAGGGCTCGCAGACCTACAAGGCGCAGACGTCCGGCGCGGTCGGCGACGTTCTCGGCGTGAAAACGACCGAGGCGCAGGACAAGAACGCCTACGCCGCGACGATGGCCGACGGAGCGACGACGGACATTTTGAAATCGTTCGACACTGGCGCACTACCGTCGGGAACAGATTTTCAGATTTTCAATGCGATGCGCAACCTGCCGATCGCCGCGCAGCCAGCGCTTGTCGGGCAGATGACACCGCAAGGCCAGAATTTCTATCAGAACCTGCGCGTCGCATTGCCGTTCCAGTTGATGTCGCAGTCCGGACAGGCTGTGACCGAACAGGAATACGAGCGGAAGATGCTGGAGCTTATGCCCGTTCCAGGCGAAGACCGCGGCGTGACCGCAGGCAAGCGCCGCCAGTTCGAAACGTACATCAAAGCGGCGCGAGGCGTGGCCGGCCCGGCCTATGACAAAATTCATCAGCGTGGCGGCATTCCCGAAACGAGCATCCCGGCTACCACTACGGCGAAACGTCTGAAATTCGACACTGGCGGGAACGAAATGCAATGATGGAAGCAGAGCTTTTCGACGGAACGATTTTGGAGTTTCCCGACGGTACGCCGCCGGAGGTTATCCGCCGCGTCGCCAAGGAACAGACGGCCGCCCGCAAATCCGCTGCGGCGCCCGCCGAACAACCGTCAACCCTCGTGGACATGGCAAGCAGTCTCGGCAGCGGCGTTCTGCGGGGTGCTGCGGAAACGGCCATGCTGCCGGTTACTGCCAAGCGTCTGTTCGATGGCGGTATGGGCTATCTCGTTGACAAAGGCGAGGCGGGCATTCGTTCGGCGTTTGGGATGGAACAGCGCCCGATCGGACGCGCCGCCGAAGCCCGTGCCAACATGGCCGAGTTCGATCCGTCCGGCTCTGCGCTCAACAGCCGCCAGGACGCGATCCGCAACGTCATGGACGACAATCTGTACGAACCGCGGACGACAGCCGGCAAGTACGCCGAGACCGTCGGTGAATTCGTCGCGCCAGGCGGCATGCCAGCACGCGCCGTTCGCGCGCTGCCTACAGCTGGACGCGTGGCAACCGAATACGGGGTTCACCTTCTCCAAAACGCAATCATTCCAGGCGTTGCGTCCGAGGCCGCCGGGCAGGCCACCGAAGGTACGGCTTTCGAACCTTACGCACGCATTGCCGGCGCAGTGATGGGAAATGGCGGCGTCGCCGCGGCGCGATCCGCCAGCACGCCGGAAAGCGTGATCCGACGCGCGGTCGGGAACGATGTCATCGATTGGGATCGCGCCCGGCAGTTGCAGAACAATGGAACGGGCGTCCGGCTGACGGGGCCAGAAGCGATCACACAGGCACAGAACGGCGCAACCGCGCTTCCCAACCTGCAGCGGGTCGTCGAAGGCTCCGCAGACGGGCGCGCGCGAACCGCCACATTCTTCAGTGCACGGCCGGGCCAGGTGCAGAATGCAGTTGACGAAGTCTTGAACCTCATCGCACCACAAAGCAGTAATCCATCCATGCTCGGGCCACGTGCTGCGGCTGCGGCGGAAGGTGTCATGGATCAGACACGTCAAACCATCAACGCGCAGACCCGGCCACTGTATGACGCGGCTATGCCGCAGATCATTCCCGATACTGATTTTGCGGCTATCCGCAGTGATCCGCGCTTTCAACACGCGCTGGAGCGCTTGCGCGGGAACCCCGAACTTGCCCCGGACTATGCCGCGCTACCAGACAATGCGATCGGCGTCGTTGACGCAGTCACGAAAGACATGTTCGCCCGCGGCGAGGCGTTGGCCAACCGCTCGAACCCGCTCTACGGTCCCGAAGCGGGCGCACGGAACACGTCCGGCGCCGCCAACGCCAGAGACATCGCCCGCGACCCTGCCCGTGGCGGATCGGCGAACTACGACGCAGCTTTGCGGCAACAGGCCGATCTACGGCAGACGGTCCTGGACCCGCTGCAGCAAGGGCCCGTGGGCCGCGTCGCCGCTGCGACGGACACCGCAGGCGCCGGCAACGCTATTTTGCAGCAGAACCCGCTGATCGGCTCGGGCAACGAGACAATCGACGCCATCACACGGCTTATAGATCAAGACCCCGCCACGACGACGGGGCTTATCCGGCAGAACCTGGCCGATCGGTTCCATCGCGCGGCCACAGAAACGCAGCAAGGCGCAAACGAATTCGTCGGCGCGAAGTATCACAAAGACATCGCGGGAAATGAGCCCCGCCGCCAGACCCTGGACGCGGCTCTGTCCGCACTGCCCGATCAGCGCGCCGCCATTGCTATGCCCGAGCTGCTGGACGTCATTCAAGCCACCGGCCGACGTATGCCGATCGGCAGTGCGACGGCGTTCAACAGCGCGTTGCAAAGTGAGTTGGGAACCGGTTCGATGTTGGCAGCACCTTTTCGGACCGGAACAAAGACCATTTCTAGCTTCGGTACGAATATCGGCAACGCGATGACGCAAGCGACCCAACGGAACAATATGTCCCAATTGGCAGATCTGTTCACAGATCCCAATTCGGTTGAGCGGATACGAACAGCGATGAAACGGCGGCCAGGCATTGCTTTCGGCGACGCGCTTCGGCGCAGCGGAGCGCAGGTCGGTGCGTCCGGCTCCGATCAATAGACTATTCGCCTAGTTGATTTTTACTCCACCCAACTCCTCCGCTCTCAGAGCAGATAATTTGGAAAGTTCATCTATAGTCTTTAACCGACAAAGCTTAGGCTCATCTGAGGACAATGGATCGTAAAGATAGCCGATGCCAATTTCTGCCAACCAAACACCAAGTACTGGAGCCCCCCTCATTCCGTCTTCCACAAATGAGAAGCTATATTGGCCATAAAGGCCATCGTTATCGCCACCAATAACTACTGTTTCGGGATTATATGCGCCAGCCTGAATATTGAAACAATGCCCGAGCGGAGAGCATAACACTGACACAGGCAGACCACCGACTGCATCTGTTAGGGACGGAGCTGTCAACAAAATATTTGCCCAAGCCTGGGTGAAAATAACTTCCTCCGGCACCTGTGCGTCAGCGAGGAGAACTGCTTGTTCGTCTATGGATGTCTGAAGCAGACGGGCTATTCCACTATCGCCGATCCAGTGACTCTCTTGATCGGCTGAGATGTTCCCGTTTCTGATCTTAAAAATTTCCGGCCCGTTTAGGTGAGAGACCACCAGAAAATCCACCTGCCCATCGGCGCTGTCGTTTGCTAACGCTTTCAGTATCGCATCAAGGTCATTCTCTACAGCCTCCTTTCTTGCAAGGCTCCTGATGCTATCGAGTGCAAGTGAACTTAGACCAGCATAACCGATTGAGATTTTTGTATTAAGCGGAAAGGCTTTGAGTCGCCCAGGAATGCAGTTGTGGACGCGAACCGTGCTACTACCAGGGCGGTGAATGCCCCCCGGGTCTGTGATCTTTGTGTCTGCAATTATGATTATGCGTTGATCGAAACGCCGGGCCGCTACAAATGTCATAGCCAAGTTTAAGGTGAGCGCAAAACTCAGACAAGACGAATATGCCACTGCTTGTCAGTCAGCGTCATAGCCGCATTTTTACGCGCCCACGTACAATGGCTCGGATCTCCGGGAGATGGTAAATATGTTGATCGCAAGAGCAACATTTTCCGCGCGCACGAGCGCGATGACGAATACTGAAAAGACCGTAATAAATCGCATTCATATAGTCGCCTGCGGCCACGGAGCGTGCTGCCCGAGCGCTACCCAATAAATCAAGCCACGCGCGACTGAAGACGCGACACAAGCATATGTCATTGAATTTATTAGGAAAAAATGGAGCGGGTGAAGCGATTCGAACGCTCGACCCCAACCTTGGCAAGGTTGTGCTCTACCCCTGAGCTACACCCGCTCATCAACCTCGGTCCGGGGGTAGTCGGTGGACCGTGGCGTCCCCGCTAACTTGCGGCGACGGGCGCTATATGGCCCAGCCATTTTCCAAATGCAACAGGGAAATGACGCAGGATCGAAGAAATTTTGCCGGGAATGTCGCAAGCCCCTGAAAACAAGGCGTTTTGCCGCGCGTGGCATGGTGAATATTGCGCTTGCCTGCCCTTCGCCGTAAGGAAACGCCTGTTCTCGCCTGAAAGGAATCGTCATGAATGAAGTGCCAGCAACGGATGTGCAGCCAAAGACGCAGGAGGAGCTGTTCCAGTTTCTCGACAGCCTCGGCATAAAGCACACGACCCACCGCCATGCGGCCGTTTTCACCGTTGCCGAATCGGCGGCGTTGCGTGACGAGATCAAGGGTGGCCATACCAAGAACCTGTTCGTGAAGGACAAGAAGGACAATTATTTCCTTTTGACCGTGGAGGAGCACGCGACCGTGGACCTGAAGACCGTGCACACGATCATCGGCGCGGCGAGCAAGGTTTCCTTCGGGCGTCCCGAAAAGCTGATGGACTATCTGGGCGTCATTCCCGGCGCCGTCACCGCCTTCGGCGTCTTCAACGATATGGGCCAGAACGTGAAGATCATCATCGATGCCGATCTGATGCAGGACGCGATAATCAACTGCCATCCGCTGACCAACGACGCGACCACGTCGATTGCCTCAAAGGACCTGCTGCGCTTTATCGAGGCGACCGGACATGAACCGCTTGTCTTGAAAGTGACGGCCTGACATACGATCTTTGGGTCGAGCCGGCCGTCTTTGGGACGAAGCCAAGGCAGCCGGCGCGGCACCGGCCGACAATGACAGCAGGGCAAGCGGACGACGGATGTCCGCGAGGAGAGATGATGAGCGGCAGCGACAATCCCTATGCAGGTTCCTACGGAAGCCAGATGACCGCGACGGCGAGCTACGGCGCGACGCCGGCACAGGCGGCCACCAAGGCACCCGCGGCAGACTTGATCAAGGACACGACGACGGCGACATTTACCCGCGACGTTATCGAAGCCTCGCGTGAGCAGCCGATCCTCGTGGACTTCTGGGCGCCATGGTGCGGTCCCTGCAAGCAGTTGACGCCGGTCATTGAAAAAGTGGTCACCGAGGCAGGCGGGCGCGTCAAGCTGGTGAAAATGAACATCGATGACCATCCCTCGGTCGCAGGCCAGCTGGGCATCCAGTCGATCCCGGCCGTCGTCGCCTTTTCCGGCGGCCGCCCGGTCGATGGCTTCATGGGCGCGGTGCCGGAAAGCCAGATCCGCGAGTTCATCGAAAAGATCGCAGGCCCGCTGGTCGATGACCAGCAGGCACAGATCGACGCGGCTCTCACCGACGCAAAGGCATTCCTCGATGCCGGCGATCTCGAGAATGCGGCGGGCCTCTTCGGCGCGGTGCTGCAGGCCGACCCCGACAATGCCGCCGCAATCGCCGGCCTTGCCGAGTGCATGATCCAGGCCGGCGACATCGAGCAGGCCCGCGAAATCTTGAACGACCTGACGGAAGAGCTTGCCAAGGATACCGCGATTGCGGCCGTGACGAAGAAACTCGGCCAGATCGAGGAAGCGCGCAAGCTCGGCGACCCCGTGGTGCTCGAACATCAGCTGGTTGCCAATCCGGACGATCACGAGGCCCGCATCAAGCTTGCCAAGATCCGCAATGTCGAGGGCGACCGCACCGCAGCGGCCGATCATCTGCTGACCGTGATGAAACGCGACCGGACTTTCCAGGATGATGGCGCGCGGCGCGAACTGCTGCAGTTCTTCGAGGTCTGGGGCCCTATGGACCAGGCGACGCTTGCAGCCCGCCGCAAGCTTTCCGCCATCCTGTTTTCCTGATGCGGCCCTCTTTTCCTGATGCCGCGGGGCCGCTCTCTTGAGATTTCACGATGGCGCACCATCTTGTCTTGAAAGCAACGGCAGACACCGGCTAAATGCTGCGACGCCTTAGAGCGACGGGATATATTCAAGATGCAAGTGGGCAACGCGCGCTACCTCAAGCCCCAGGACCTGCCGGGCATCCTGCCCGTCATGCCGCTGACCGGCGTTCTCCTGCTGCCCGGCGCCCAGCTTCCGCTCAATATCTTCGAACCGCGTTATCTGGCGATGTTCGACGACGCGCTGGCTGGCAACCGACTGATTGGCATGGTGCAACCTTCGTTCAGCGAAGGCCACGGGGAAAGCCCGGCCGGATCGCTCGTCGCCCTCTGTCAGGTCGGTTGCGTTGGGCGCATCACATCCTTCACCGAAATCGAAGACGGACGATATATCGTCTCGCTGACGGGGATCTGCAGGTTCCGGCTGTTCGACGAGGCGCATCTGACAAAGGGATACCGCTCTTTCCGCATTGCCCCGTTTGCCGCGGATCTGACGACGCCCGACGAAGAGACGCAGGTCGACCGCGAAGCGCTGCTGGCCGCCTTCAAGGCCTATCTCGATGCCAACAAGCTGGAAGCCGACTGGGAGAGCGTCGGACGCGCCAGCAACACGACGCTGGTCAATTCCATGGCCATGATGTCCCCCTATGGACCGGCGGAAAAACAGGCCCTGCTGGAAGCGCCCGACCTCAAGACGCGCGCCGAGACCTTGATCGCCATCACCGAGATCGTGCTCGCCCGCACATTCGGCGATTTCGAAACCCGGCTGCAGTAGGACAACGCAGATGGATGCCAAGACCAGCAAGGTCGATCCGAAACTGCTCGAACTGCTCGTATGTCCTCTGACCAAGGGCCGGCTCAGCTATCGCGCGGCGGATAACGAACTGGTCTCGGAAAAGGCACGACTGGCCTATCCCATCCGCGATGGCATTCCGATCATGTTGATTTCCGAAGCGCGCAAGATCGAGGATTGAAGGCATCTTGCGAACCCAAGCTCTCCGGACTATCGGCAGCGGACGGACGGTTCATCATCGATCAAGGATTTCCCCGTAGGATTTAACGTCTCGTTCTTTCGGGGAAGTCATGATCGTCTGGCACATTATTGCAGCCATCCTCACGCTGATCGTCCTTGGCGCCGCTTCGCATGTGTTCCGCGCGTCCTTCAATTTCATTCCTGATCGCTTTAACGCTGCGCCCGGCCGCTTCTGGGCCAACCACACGATCGACGACATGCTGAGCGCCAATTACGGCTTCTGGGACATGGTGGCCGGCACGGAATACGACAGCGACGGATTCTATGAGTTTTTCAGCCTGAGAAATCTGCGTATTTCCTGCACCTGGACCATTGCCTGCGGTGTGGCGCTGGGGCTGTCCATTCCGGGATTTTGGGAATGGTTCGCGGCCACCGCCGACGCAGCGCCGGGGTGGCTCTGGGCGCAATTTCTCCATAGCTTGAACAACATGACCTTTTTCTGAGATCAGATCGGCTGCCCCGACAACAGGCGCGGCTGGGTTTCACCGGCGATGCCGGACGCCTGGCGGATGAAAAACGACTTGAGCGAGGGCAAGCGATCGACGATGCCGAGCCCGAAATCGCGCATGACCCGCAACGGCGTGCTGTCATTGGAGAATAGCCGGTTCAGCACGTCGGTCGTGACCCCCATGCGGAACGTGTCGAAACGGCGCCAACTCTGGTAGCGCTCCAGAACAGCGAGCGATCCGATATCGAGGCCAAGTCGATCCGCCTCGACAATGGTTTCGGCAAGAGCCGCGACATCCTTGAAACCCAGGTTCAGACCCTGCCCAGAAATCGGATGAATGCCGTGCGCAGCATCCCCGGCAAGCGCGAAACGTGGCGCCACGAAATCGCGGGCCAATGTCAGCCCAAGCGGAAAGGCACGGCGTCCGCCGACCACCTTGATGCTGCCGAGCTTGTGCCCGAAGCGGCGTTCCAGTTCGTCCTCGAAGACCAGATCGTCGGCCATGACCAGACGGTCCGCATCGGCGGTGCGCTCGGTCCAGACGAGCGACGAACGGTTGTTCTTCAGCGGCAGGGTGGCAAAGGGGCCAGCCGGCAGGAAATGCTCCTCGGCGGCCCCATCATGCGGGCGTTCGTGCTCGACCGTCGTAACGATCCCGGACTGGCCGTAATCGAATTCAACCGTCTTGATTCCAGCGGCATCCCGCAGTTTCGAGCGCACGCCGTCACAGGCGACCAGCAGCCGCGCCTGCAGCGCCTCGCCATTGTCAAGCGTGACATCGACCGAATGATCGCCGCTCTTGAAGCTCCGCGCCGCCATCGACTGGCGGATCGTCACGCCCCGTGCCGCCGCAGCCTTGCGCAGCGCGCCGACCAAAGCCACGTTCGGCACCATATGGGCGAACGGCCTTCCCTCGACGGCCTCGTCTTCGAATGTCAGGAAAACCGGTCGAACGGGGTCCGACGTCTTCGAATCGGTGACGATCATGCGCTTGATCGGCTCCGCCTCCGGCTCGATCTCGCTCCAGACGCCGATGACGTCGAGCATTTGCGATGCGGCAGCAATGATGGCGGAAGCACGCTCGTCCTTTTTCCAGACGTCGTCCGGCGCACCGTCGATGACCATCACATCCAGATGCGGCGCCGCCGTCTTGACCGAAACCGCCAGCGACAGGCCAACATAACCGCCGCCCGCAATCAGCACATCGATCATCGGCTTTCTCCATCGCTCTTGAGCATTTCCTGTCCCCTATATAGATCATGACTGCTCGTGTTCCTACCATCGGAGACTGCCGAAAATGTCGCGCCCCACTGACACGCCCGCTTTGATGCCCGCCCCGATGGACGTCCTGCTTGAGACGCTGGATCTGGAAAAGCTGGAGGAAGACCTGTTTCGCGGGCGCAGCCCCCAGGTCGGCTGGCAGCGCGTCTTCGGCGGCCAGGTCATCGGCCAGGCTCTGGTGGCGGCCCAGCGCACCGTCGGCGAAGGCCGCTACGTGCATTCGCTGCACGCCTATTTCATGCGCCCCGGCGATCCTGCTGTACCGATCATCTACAGCGTCGACCGCATCCGCGACGGTGCCAGTTTCGCAACGCGCCGGGTTGTTGCCGTGCAGCACGGCAAGGCGATCTTCTCCCTGTCGGCATCCTTCCAGTTCGATGAAGAGGGCTTCGAGCACCAGATCGCCATGCCGCAGGTGACGCAGCCGGAAGAGCTTCTTGGCGAACAGGAGATCAAGGAGAAATTCCTGGTCAACGCGCCCGAAGCCATCCGCCGCTACTGGGAACGCCCGCGGCCGATCGAGATCCGCCCCGTTTCGCTGAAGCATTACTTCTCCCGCGACAAACTGGAACCGGCACAGGACGTCTGGGTCAAGGCCGTCGGCAGCATCCCCGACGAGCGCCATATCCAGGCAGCGGTTCTGGCCTACATCTCCGACATGACCTTGCTCGACACCTCGCTTTACGCCCATGGCACCTCGGTCTTTGATCGCAACCTCCAGGTGGCGAGCCTCGATCATGCCATGTGGTTCCACCGACCCTGCCGCATGGACGACTGGCTGCTTTACACGCAGGATAGCCCGAGCGCCTTCGGTGCCCGTGGAATGACCCGTGGCAGCCTTTTCGACCGCTCCGGCGTCCTGATTGCCTCGGTTGCCCAGGAAGGGTTGATTCGGAAAAAGGCATCTGAATAAATATTGTGCAATTTTTCAAATTTGCACATTTTTTCATCCTGAAAATTGACGATTTTTTAACAATCCCGCAGGCCAACCTGCGGGAATATGACTTTTTCATGTCTTTTCATGGACTTACCAACCAGATCCGGAACTGGCACGCGCCTTGAATAGGATAGCGCGTCGCCGGGGGAAAAGTGCCAGGCGGCGAGGAGACGGCCCCGAGCCGCACATGAACACGAAGGATGGGAAACCAGATGAAAATTGTGATGGCCATTATCAAGCCGTTCAAGCTCGATGAGGTTCGCGAAGCCCTCACCGCTGTGGGCATCCAAGGCCTGACGGTGACCGAAGTCAAAGGCTACGGACGCCAGAAGGGGCACACGGAGATCTATCGTGGCACCGAATACGCGGTGAGCTTCCTGCCGAAGCTGAAGATCGAGATCGCCGTTCCAACCGAGATCGTCGACAAGGCCGTTGAAGCGATCGCCACATCCGCCAAGACCGGCCAGATCGGCGACGGCAAGATCTTCGTCTATTCGATTGACCATGCCGTGCGCATTCGTACCGGCGAAACCGATTCAGAAGCGCTGTAAGTCACGGCCGTTCAGGGAGCTACATATCGATGTCCTCATTTAAAATTTCCACCTCTCTCGGACGCGTGAGCGCTGCAGCCGCAGCCTTCCTCGCCCCGGCCATCGCCTTCGCGCAGGAAACGGCACCCGCCGCTGTCGAAGCCGTCGCCGCTGCACCGGCCATGACCGTCGACAAGGGCGACACCACCTGGATGATGTTGTCCACCATCCTCGTGCTGTTGATGACCGTACCCGGCCTCGCTTTGTTCTACGGCGGCCTCGTGCGCACCAAGAACATGCTCTCGGTCCTGATGCAGGTTCTGATGATCGCCGCCGTCGCGATGATCGTTTGGGTCGCCTATGGCTACTCGCTCGCCTTCACCGATGGCGGTTCGCTGAACAGCTTCGTCGGCGGTTTCTCCAAGGCCTTCCTGTCGGGCGTCGACGTGACGACCGTGGCAGAAAGCTTCACGAAGGGCGTTGCCATTCCGGAGCTGGTTTTCGTTATCTTCCAGATGACCTTTGCCGCCATCACCCCCGGCCTGATCATCGGCGCCTTTGCCGAACGCATCAAGTTCTCGGCCGTAATCCTGTTCACCATCCTGTGGCTGACATTCATCTACTTCCCGATGGCCCACATGGTCTGGTTCTGGGGCGGCCCGAGCGCCTTTGACGGCCCGACCGGCCTCATCTTCGGCTTCGGCGCAATCGACTTCGCCGGCGGCACGGTCGTTCACATCAATGCCGGCATCGCCGGTCTGGTGGGCGCGATCATGGTCGGCAAGCGCACAGGCTTCGGCAAGGACATGATGGCTCCGCACTCCATGACCATGACGATGATCGGCGCCTCGCTTCTCTGGGTCGGCTGGTTCGGCTTCAATGCCGGCTCCAACCTCGAAGCAAACGCCTATGCCGTCCTCGCCATGATCAACACGCTCGTTGCAACCGCTGCTGCGATCGTCTCGTGGTCGATCCTCGAAACCTTCACCCGCGGCAAGGCTTCGATGCTCGGCGCCGCTTCGGGTGCCGTCGCCGGCCTCGTCGTCATCACGCCGGCAGCTGGTTTCGTCGGTCCGATGGGCGCTATCGTCATGGGTCTGATCGTCTCCCCGATCTGCTACTTCTTCGTCGCGACGGTGAAGAACAAGTTCGGCTATGACGACACGGCAGACGTCTTCGGCGTGCATTGCATCGGCGGCATCATCGGTGCTCTCCTCACCGGCGTCTTCGTCAACCCGGCTCTCGGTGGCGCAGGTATCGTCGACTACTCGACGGCCGATTTCGCAGCTGGCTATGCCGGCACGGCGACGCAGGTCTGGGCACAGGCAAAGGGCGTCATCGTCACGCTTCTGTGGTCCGGCATCGGCTCGGCGATCCTCTACAAGATCGTCGACGTGATCGTCGGCCTGCGCGTGCCGGTCGAAGCCGAACGCGAAGGTCTCGACCTCTCGTCGCACGGCGAAGCCGCTTACCACTCCTGAGACCTTTATGCCGGCGACCAAGTCGCCGGCATTCACAGTCCCGTCGCGACACATATCCATGTGCCGCTTTTAGGCCCGGACCTCTGGTTCGGGCCTTTTTCGTTGGGGCCTGCGCACCTCCCATTTCCACGAACTCATTAAATATAGTGACACGGACGTGGGCGATCAGCCGCCATGGTTAATGTCGCATTAACCCCAATGCGTTTAGTTTGCTGGCATGGGCGCTCCTGTGCGCCTCTTCAGCGACGACGACAATCAGCGGGCAGCGCATCATGACCAGAAGCAATCAGGCGGCATATGACAGTCGGCCCAACAGGTTCGTGCTATCGACCTTTGTCTGGCGCCAGATCGCAGCGCTGGCCGGCTTTGCGATTTTCGTCGCGCTCGGCTTTGCAGTGGCCGCCCTCTCGACGTGGAATGTCGCCGATCCGAGCTTCTCCTATGCGACGGCCGACGAGCCGAGAAATATTCTCGGCTATACCGGTGCGGCCTTTGCCGACATCTTCATGCAGTTCTTCGGGATCGCCAGCGTTGTCGCGCTACTGCCGGTCGTCGCCTGGGCACTGGTCCTGATCACCGGCAAGCCCTTCGACCATATCGTCAAGCGTGCCGCCGCCTGGTTCGGCGGCGCAGTGCTTGCCTCGGCCGCACTCAGCTGCGTGCCGGGCCCGGTCACCTGGCCGCTGCCAAACGGTCTCGGCGGCGTGTTCGGCGACATGATCCTGCGCTTTCCGGCCCTGTTCACGGGCGCCTACCCCACCGGCACATTCGCAACCATCCTTGGAGTGATCTTCGCCGTGCCCGCAGCCTGGATGCTGATCTACAGTTCCGGCCTGATCGGCGTCGGCGACCCGGATGAACTGGAGATGGACGAACCCGTGGCCCCAAGCAAGGCACGCATGGTCAGCGACGAGGCAGAGGAAGATGACAGCGAAGGCGCGATCATGCTGATGATCGGTGCGCTGACGCATATGCGCTTCACCGCCGAAGCCCGTATCCGACGCCTGTTCGGGCTGACGGGCCGTCGCAAAAGCACACCGCGCCATTTTGACGAGCCCTATGATTTCAACGGCGACGAATTCGGAACGCTCAACGAACCGGCGCGGGCGAAATCCACCGGCGCGATGAACCGCGTCGAGCCGTCCCTCGACCGCAGCGAGCGACGCGTGGTGTCAGTGCCGCCGATGTCCGTGGACGGGGATGACGACGACGATGCCACCTTCGACATCGATGCCCGTCGCCCGGCCGGCATCCTGCCGGACGACGACGAGGACGATGTTGCTGCCGACTGGGCGCCCGTGCCCGCACCGCGCAAGACCGCACCGGCCGCCGCTGGCAACACCCGCGTTGTCCCACCGGCACCACGCCCGAAAACCGGCCAGCGCATCGAGCGCGAAGCCCAGGCATCCCTGGTCGCAGACGACGAGAATTTCATCCTGCCGCCGCTGCATTTCCTCGCCGAACCGAAGAACGTCGCCCGCGACTCGACGCTTTCGGCTGATGCGCTGGAGCAGAACGCCCGCATGCTCGAAGGCGTGCTCGAGGATTTCGGCGTCAAGGGCGAGATCATCCATGTCCGCCCCGGCCCCGTCGTCACCATGTACGAATTGGAGCCGGCACCCGGCATCAAATCCTCCCGCGTCATCGGCCTTGCCGACGACATTGCCCGCTCGATGAGCGCGATCGCTGCCCGCGTCGCCGTCGTTCCCGGCCGCAATGCCATCGGTATCGAACTGCCGAACAACCGCCGCGAAACCGTATACCTGCGGGAACTGATTGGTTCACGCGATTTCGAGACCAGCAAGACAAAGCTCGCCATGGCGCTCGGCAAGACGATCGGTGGCGAACCGGTGATCGTCGATATCGCCAAGATGCCGCATCTGCTCGTGGCCGGTACGACCGGCTCCGGCAAATCCGTCGCCATCAACACCATGATCCTGTCGATCCTCTACCGGCTGAAGCCGGAACAGTGCCGATTGATCATGATCGATCCGAAAATGCTCGAACTGTCCGTCTATGACGGAATCCCGCACCTTCTGTCTCCCGTCGTCACCGATCCGAAGAAGGCTGTTGTGGCGCTGAAGTGGACCGTGCGCGAGATGGAAGAGCGCTACAAGAAGATGTCGAAGATCGGCGTGCGCAATATCGACGGCTTCAACAGCCGCGTCGAGCAGGCGATGGCCAAGGGCGAGCAGATCAGCCGCACCGTGCAGACCGGCTTTGACCGCCAGACCGGCGAGGCGGTCTACGAGACCGAGGAATTCGACCTGCAGCCGATGCCCTACATCGTCGTCATCATCGACGAAATGGCCGATCTGATGATGGTCGCCGGCAAGGACATCGAAGGCGCTGTCCAGCGCCTCGCCCAGATGGCCCGTGCCGCCGGCATCCATGTCATCATGGCAACGCAGCGTCCCTCGGTCGATGTCATCACCGGTACGATCAAGGCCAACTTCCCGACGCGCATCTCGTTCCAGGTCACCTCGAAGATCGACAGCCGCACGATCCTCGGCGAACAGGGCGCCGAACAGCTGCTCGGCATGGGCGACATGCTCTACATGGCGGGCGGCGGGCGCATCCAGCGCGTCCATGGCCCGTTCGTGTCCGATACCGAGGTCGAGGAAGTGGTCGCCTACCTGAAGACGCAGGGTTCGCCGCAATATCTCGAGGCGATCACCGAGGACGACGACGAGGAAAACGAAGGTGGCGGTCCGGCCGGGACCTCCAATCTCGCCGATTCGGACGACCCTTACGACCAGGCGGTCGCCATCGTGCTGCGCGACGGCAAGGCATCCACATCCTACATCCAGCGGCGTCTTGGTATCGGCTACAACCGGGCTGCGTCGCTGATCGAGCGCATGGAGCAGGAGGGCGTCATCAGCCCGGCCAACCACGCCGGAAAACGCGAAATCCTCGTCCCGACGGAAGACGAGATCAGCGGACGCTAAGGGCGTTCGCTTCGCTTCTGGAGCCAAATGCAGGTGCCGCCGGCCGGAAGGCCTTGAAGGCGCCGCACTTGCGCTCCACATCACACTGAGTTTGAAGGAGACTGCGATGACCGACAACCAGACACGCCATGCGGACGCAGGAAAAAGCTTTTCGGCGATGTCGCGCCGTTCTTTCGTCTGCGGCCTGACCCTTGTTGCCGCACTCGCATTGACCGGCCTGCCGCTGGAACAGGCGCAAGCGCAGGCAACCGGTGCTGCCCAGAAGATTGCCGACCATTTCGCGTCCGTAAAGACGATGAGCGGCGAATTCGTACAGTTCGGCCCGCGCGGCGAGCAGACCGGCGGAAAGTTCTACATCAGCCGTCCCGGCAAGATCCGCTTCAACTACGAGGCGCCCTCGCCGATGCGCGTGATCGCCGATGGCAAATCCGTAGTCATCGGCAACCAGAAGCTGAAGACCTGGGACATCTATCCGCTGTCGAAGACGCCGCTC
>Ga0307513_10002069_pt1 | contig 28180 bp, 14 predicted proteins | sample 15_EM_MG_FD_202174 | JGI IMG/M metagenome (GOLD analysis project Ga0307513, IMG submission 202174) | Populus trichocarpa ectomycorrhiza microbial communities from riparian zone in the Pacific Northwest, United States - 15_EM | ecosystem: Host-associated > Plants > Roots > Unclassified | place... | reverse complement strand
CCTTTAGTCCCCTTTACAGCCAAGCAGGCTATGACTCCGATGAGGCAACCAATGCCAACCAATTCCTAAGCACCCTACACTCCCGCCTTATGGGTATCCTCGCCCAGCGAGTTAGAGAAGCCCTTAAAACCGACGGCCTTTACACCAGGGTCAAGGAAACCGATAATAAATTGCACTATTCCATCCGCGATGGCCTTCTACTCGCCCAGAACACCAATGGGTACGAAAACCTTTATATACCGGTAGGACGTCTTGAGAAGGGGGCATCCCTACGGGATTTCATCCTCAAAACTGTGCATGAAGGCCTCGGACACTTTTCAGCTTACAAATGCTACTCCTATGCGGCTTGCTTCTTCTGGTGGCCACAGATGCGCCAGGACTTTGTCCTCTACTGTCGGTCATGCGATAAGTGCCAGATCAACAACGAGCCCACCACCCTACCCTATGGACGATCCCTTACCCTCCCTGACCCCGATGAAGCCTACCAATCCCTAGCCATAGACTTCGCCGGCCCTTTTAACAAATCCGATGGCTACACATCTATCATGGTCATTATGGACCGCTTTACCTCCTACACACACCTCATACCCCTCAAGGACGCGGCGACCTCTGAGAAGATCTTCAAGAAGCTGAACAGCACTATCTTCGATGTCCATGGCCTCCATCTCAGCATTGTCCTTGACCAGGACTCTCGCTTTACCTCTAAGTTTTGGTCACAAATGATGAAGTCCCTTGGTATCCAGGTCTGGATGGCGACCCAATACCACCACCAAACGAATGGCCAGGTTGAGCGAAGGATCCGTACCCTCAAACAGCTAATGAGGAACTTCGTTAACCCCAGACAAAACAACTGGTCCGGTGCCCTCCCCACTATTGCAGCAGCCATGAACGGCGCCCCCCATGAATCTCTAGGCATCTCGCCATACCTTGCCCTCTATTGACCTCCCTGAAAGATATTCAATCCTGTCCAGAGATCCGCCAGCAAGGTACCAGCTGTGGATGATATCTTAAATGCCCATGAAGCAACAAGAATGGAAGTAGACATGGCCAGAAAGCATGCTACCTTCCGCCAGACGGTCAAGGCTGACAAACGCCGCAAGCCCCTAACGGAACCCTTCAACAATGGCAGCAGAGTTCTTGTTAGAGGCCGCCCTTATACCTCCTCCCCTGGACGATCCAAGAGGCTAGAGCCACGCTGGTTCGGACCTTTCAAGGTCCTAGAACATCTACCTGACACAGACAACTACAAATTACACCTCCTGCCCAGAATGGCCCGCCAGAAACCCTACTTCCACGTCTCTTCCCTTAAAGAATACAGAGAGAACGATCCCGATAGATTCAAGTCCCGCAGAATGGACAAGCCGGCACCCATCCTAATCGACAATGCAGAAGAATGGGAAGCCGATCAAATGCTCGGCTACCGCCGCCAGAACAACAGGCAGGAATGCCTGGTCCACTGGAAAGGCTATGAGAGAGCAGACGACTCCTGGGAACCTATCGAGAACCTCGACCACTCCCTAGAACTCATACAGGAATACTGGGACGCTAACCACCCAGCAGAACCGACGCCCCAGATCACCTCCCACTACATTAAAGCTTCCTGGGAACCTATGGAAGTTTCCTCTACACCCTGCACCACAAGCGATTGCCCAGACGACTTCTGGGAACCCTATGAAGATGAGGAATATGATTCTAGCAGCTCTGAGTAGGACTATTTCCCCACAGATGACGACAGCCTCCTATGGCACACCGACGAGAGCACTGAGGACAGCGAAGACTTTGGAATGATTGTTGATTTTTCAGAATAAGGGAATGTAACATGTGTACATGTTCCGGTAACGGTAGACCGGAGCGGGCAGTGCAGGATCTCCTATGTTTAGTTGATTTATATTTGGTTTATTTGATTTGATTTAAGCTCCGCCACTGCCTCTGAGTCAGATAGGCTATGCTATCGTATTGCTATGTTTAGTTTGCTTTGTTGGAAGTTTATGTTTAGGATTCCGGGTATGGAATGGTCATGTAACACTGGCGAGGGCTGAGCATTGTTTGTTTCTTTCTTTGGTCTTGCAGGATTACAGGATTCCGGTATGTGCGCAGCTAGTGAAATGATCGTGATTGCAGGAAGGCTATCGCTCTTGGGCTTTTGTATTTAAACCAGTCTCCTGGCTAGCAGGAGACAGCAGACTTCGACTGACCTTCAGTCTAAGAATACACTTGGTTGAACGGCAATCCCTGAGTTCTATTTGTCCTTCAACTATTATCTCTTACCTCTGGTCCCTTGAAGCCTCCCTTAGCACCAGCGCTAGCAGGTCTATCGCCGGTCCTATTGTATTTTCGTTAGACAGGAATAAACCTGTTACAAAATCAAATGCCCCCGGTATCTGACTGGCGCGACGAGTGAGGGTGCTACCAGACTACGTCAGGACCCCGAAAAACCTCCTCCACTATGCCAGCTCATATTCCTGAATAGAGATGACGACATTCGTGCGTGGTTCCTCGCAAACAATAGCCCGGATCCCCTGGACCTCATGGTTCGTGAGTCAAGTCCGGAAGATGGAGAGGACCAGGATCTTCCCCAGAGCCTCCCAATGGGAGGCACCGATTTTTTGACAGCGAGGTCTGAGATGACTCGGCAGGTGCAGATTATGCGACGCGGGAGATGCAGGAGGAGGATGAGTGCATTGACGAGGATGAATAGCTATAGGCTGAGCCGGAGGGAGCAACTCGGGCGCCTTCTGGAGCTGGCGTTCTCATTGTGGACGACGGCGACGCAAGTATCGAAACACAACTGGCATACAGGTCAAGACTGGATGGCTAATTGCCGATGTAGGACCAGTCACCGGGAGTCCCGGGCCCCTCGACACGCCGGAGGAACCTTCCATCGCAAATGGAGGAGCCGGCGAGAGCAACTCGATTTGCGCGGGTGTCAGGGGTGGAAGCCTCTGGTACATCTGGGCCTTCCGAGTCTGAGATGCTCCAAAAACTCCGGAATTTGAGCAGTTGAACCCCTGGGCAACCAGATTCATGGCATATCCCAGGCTCGTAGCTGTGAGACCTCAAGGGCACGATGGTACTGAGGACATACCACCTGCCCCACCTATGAATGGCGATGAACACCCGGTCTCATCTCCGGCAGCTCCAGTCGCCAACCTCGATGTCTCTACTCCTGAGAGATCGATTCCTGATCCCTCTCTCTCTCAACTGCCGCCATCCACCACCAATGTGGCCACGACTCAGCCACAAGCATCCGTGACTCCCCAGGCATGCAGATCTTCAACTCTGAGTCCTGACCACTCCCAAGAAAACACCCCATCCACCCCCGAAAGATGCCGTTCTAGAAGATGTCGCCCCAGTGGAAAATAATTTGAGATTTCCTAGATTGGAGTTTAATTCTTTTTTCATTTTTACCCCAATTACCCAAATACCTTACTGTATACTAGATCTAGTTTTCTTTTTGGAGTCCTGCATTTTCTGATTGGGAATCGTAGCCAGTATGTGTTATGACTCGAGTAATGATACAATTGCGCGCCCTTGCTTCAGCTTCTCTCTCCTTACATCCCCTTATGGTAACGTTGGATAGCTCTTTCCAGATTGGGCATGCCTCGCATTCTCTGTCGAAAACTAGACTGGTGTTCGCCAAGTGAGCTAGGGGATGCATGACGTGCAAACTGAGATGGTGTTGAATCACTGGATGATTCGATCTGTGGAGATGAGGTTCGCTATATCGAATCCGCTCAGAGGGTGCTGAGTGTCTTGCTAGAATTACTGTCGCTAATTGATACTCCTTGTGGCTAGTTTTAGCTTAGGCTCCAGCGACATTAGCAACCTCTCCTACATTAGCGACACCTTATATTCGGTCGAATCTTTTCATACCTCAGTCCACATGACCATCATACCTGAGCTCGTCCAGAGTTCGAATATAATGTTGACCAAGTACAAAATCCCTTTTTGCAGTAGAATAGATTCTTTCAATACCACGTGATCCGACGTGATCCCCCCCCCCCCACAAGACATAGCGTACAAGACCTAACGCGTTCCATTGAACAACAATAAACTACTAGTTTTCACAACACGCGGGATAGATTACGATTTTCTACATTCTAACTCCTATCCTCTCTGAACAAACCTTTGTCAATCCTCCAGTATTACACCATGTCTAGAGACCCTCAAGGCAATTCACTCAGACAGCCGGCTCCACGAGTAGGCAATATATATGGTGGTAGACCCAACACTGTACCCGTAGATAGGGAATCCGAATGGGGAACATAGCGGACCGCATTGGGCAGCTCCCATAGTCCACGAACACTGGCGGCCGAATCAGGGAGCTCCCACGGTACACAGTTGTCACATCAGAGTTCTTCCCCACCTCAAATCACAAGACGTCTTTCATCACGATCTACGAAGCGCCCTAGAAGGAGTACATTACAGACAACGGCATATACTGAACATTTAGGGGAGACTGACACAGCACCACAAATTGAGAGAGTTCGTCTTAGCGATATGAGCAGCGATGAGTACCAGAACTCGCACAGATCTGATCAAACTGAATCAGACACAGAGCCAAGCGCAGAAGACAATGATATTCCAGATGACGACACTGCATCAGGGACTCGTCGGGCTCACGAACTGCGGAAAGACGACAAGCAAAAATCTAAGTTTCGACTGTGCGAGTTTCCACCCCCTCCGGATCGCAGGGGTCAGCGCCAGTCAGGCGAACCCCAGCTGCTCTACGACCTATAATCCAAGGTAGTGCGTACACTCCACCGACGTTCAGATCTTCCAGTGTACCACCGTATTCATCGCCACTGGCCACCCACAGTGCCACTACGTCTGCAGTCAGAAGATCGAGTCCTCCCACCGATCTGAGTACGCCATGACATGAGCACATCTTGCCGGGTACTAAATTACTGGGAAATATAGCCATTGGAGCCGAGGCAGATTTAATAACCGGGTCCAAGACTCTCATTCTCCGGCACACCCTGTTTGTTAATCCTATTGCAGCACCTGCTACTTTGATGTCTGAGGTGTACCGATCTTGGCTGAAGGCTCTCAATAACATATCTGACACAGGAAATATTGAAGCATGAGATGCAAGCTTAAAATTATTAAGTCGACGCTCATACTTAAACATTATGCAGGCCACCGGGGGTGCTTACTCAATGTGACCGATACGCGCGAGACACTCTGCAGTAAGATCCCAGTTTGTTTTCCACCAAAAGGATCGAATTGGAAATTTGTCCGATCTCCTAGAAGACCCTACGGCGATTGTGTGTAGAGTGGACTACCTGCTTGGGAGGGATAGATTTAGGTGCTCCCCAAGGGGGTATGAGGTAAGTGTGCACTAGGTAGTGAGCCCAGCCACTGCTAATGCGTATGAACATGACCCAGCAAATAAAGAATCGATTCCTCGTGCCCCAGATTCTCGAGGCAATATGGGGAAAGTACTTCAAGGGCAAGAAAATGTTTGGGATTTCCGAACCTGATTTTCTTGGTCACATTAATAGCATCATGCTTTGCTTAACCTATGCCAGACTGTGCCATACTCTGCGAGCATGGCAAACAGGCGTCCATCTTGAAACATGCGACATGAAACTGTAGGCCGTAGCATGCGAGCCTGACCCCGAACCCAGTGTCCTCTCGTTCCGGCACAGATGCTAACATGACGTTAAGCTTCGAAGATCTTTTTGGCCGCCAGCGCCAGACGTGGGCCTCTTGCCCAGACTGGGTACCGACTATGATTCTCAAGAACATTCGTGAGACCATTAAAGCTAAGATGCAGCAGGAGCATATGGTCCGGCAAGATCGCTGTAAAGGGTTTACTGATGATTCGGCTGCAGTCACTGCAGAGGTACAGAGCCCGATTTCGAGTCGGGCCCTGACACGCGCGACTCCACGAATTCAGAGTCAAACTCCGGGCAACCTGGCAATCGGGCCTTGGTGGCCCCCCCGGGTAACCTATTCGATTCACAAGAAACCGTCACGTCTTTCGATGTCAGCCAGACGGCCCGACTCGCCCCCACACGCTCGAGTCCATAGATTCAGAGTCAAACTCCCAGCAACCTGGTAATCGGGGCCCGGGCGGCCCCGCGGGTAACCAATTCGATTCACAAGAAACACTCTTGTCTTTCGATTTCAGCCAGACAGCAATGTGACTCCTGTGCTTTCTCGATTCCGATCCACAGACCCCGGACGGCTCACAGGAGGTGGCCATGTGGCTAACTTTGGACAATACCGTGACTCCTACTACTTTGCAACAACTGGCTCTCAGCATTGAACATCTAGAGTCGCAAGAGGAGGCTGCTGTGCATAGTGAGCCGTCGGATATAGAGCAGCGGCAAGGTGGGAGTCATGATGCGTGCAGTTAGGACATTGAGAAAGTATAGCATAGCTGTAATAAATATTAGGATGCAGTCATCGCTCTCACATGTGAGAAGAGTACCCGGAGAAGCTTAGTATTAATATGAGAACATCAAGCAAAATCAAGGATTCAGAGGAGAATTCGTGACACGTGATCAGGATACCGTAAAGTTCATGGTGACAGGGTTAGGAAAAGCCTCTAGGCGTAGGACAAGGATAGCATTAGACTTAGTTCACCATGCGTCAGAGATGACAAGGCGAAGTCTGATAGAGTCACGATTGGATCTGGACGCGGCATGTATACGGGGTAAGATCAGGAAGAACAGACCAGACATCAGGAAGGGAGAGATCAGGATCGTGGGATCCAGACGAGGGAGGCAGGAGCAGAAAGAATCGGGACAAGAGGTGGTAAGATTCACCAAGCCCTGACGTTCGGTGAGAAGGAACCAGCATCTGGGGGGGAGAGTTTTAGATCAGACGTCGCCAGGGTGGGAGAGTCGTAGATCAGACCTCCACAGGGTGGGAGAGTCGTAGATCTGCCAACCTCAGGACGGGAGAGTCCTGGATGAGGTGGCATCAGGACAGAGTACCGGAGCACCAGACGCAGTCAGGACGCCCAGAACGTAGGGGTCCGAGTCCAGATAGCGTCAGGACACATGGCGTCAAGTAACGCAAAGTCACGACGCAACGTCGATCTGACGCTGCGTCCTGATTCGCAAGTAGCGTCCCGCCGTCAGGTGCGTCAGACTCACGGAGCGCACGGAATGCAACGTATTATTTTTCCTAATGGACAAGGGCCAAGTTAAGTGCTCTATCAGTGCTGTATTACGGAATTTCACCAAGAGGGCAACCTCTGTATTTGTGAATTGCAATGCAGCTTCTACTATCCTCCAAGTTACATTACTGGTGTCTGTAGTTGGATATTAACTCAGTTTGGTAGTCCTTGGCCTGGCAATCATTTCTGCCTAGTATTAACCATGGACAAGATCCTGTTCCATAATACACTGACAGCAGCGGTTGTCAAGGGAGGTGTGGTGACAGTCACCGGTCAAGGAACTCATGAGAGACAAGTGGGTAGAAGAATGCTGGAAAGGGGAATCAAGTGTACTGTATCTGGGGTGGTGGGGTGAGTGGTGTTTTGACCACCAGCATGGACTCGGATAGAATGCAGCCAAACAGTGAGTGAATTCAATATTTCCAAGAAGTGTGTAAGGACCCAAATGCCTAGGTAGCACAGATGGTCTATGGAGAAGCAATGGTTGGATGAGGAAGAGGACCCGTTCTTCAACTTGGATTGAGGACATAATAGTGGCATTGGATACTTAGTGGCCTAATCAATAGCACAGATAGCAATAGGATTGTTTCTCCTTCCATAGACAGTCCAACATGTATTATTAAACCATTAAAATTGATCAAGATCTTGACTCCTTATGTACACTGGAACGTCTTATCTTATATCAGTGGGCCTCACATCTCCCAGCCTTGATCATTGTGCTCTCTTTTTCCTTATTCAGAAAATGCTTAAATGGTAGAAACTGCAAACTAAAAAAAAGCAACTTGCACCCCAGATTACGAGCTTTCATCCAGATATTGTATGGAGATGCTCAAGCGGGGGAGAGACACTGGCATGTTGGGTCCTCGTTGTCCCAAATCTTATACTTTGAGGACAAACATGTTTCAAGTCCTATGCAATGGAACTATTGCCGAACAGAAATCTTCCCATTCGGAATAAAATATTCAAAGTAATAACGACCACAGCCATGATTCTACAGACCCTGTACCCGGTGTCCCTGAATGCCCAAGTCAGAGTCAAGTCTCCCTCAGAAGTCTCTGTCTTAGTAAAAAAGATAGAGTCGCTTCACATCCTTCTAGTAATATACACAACAGCTTTATCTTTATTGATGGTGGCAGCTAGGTAACCTAGGTTGTTGCCTGAGGTGGACCCACTTTGCTGTAATAGATTCCAGCCTTAATCTATCCTTTATAAGTGTATAAGACGGGGTTCGTGCTAGGTGGAGTACGCTCTTTGAATCCTTCTTAGTATTATTTTTCTAGAGTATGGTGATATCTTGTGCAGTGGGCATTTGAGAGGATTCTTGTCTTGCAAGTTTGTGGTGATTGCTTCCCTAGTGATGACTGTATTGCATGCACTTTTTGTCCTGGCATAAGTGTCCGATCACAATGTATGGCTACGGCGCACTATAGCAACCAAAACCGCCACTTCACACCAATCTTGAAAATTAAATGTTAAAAAAAACCCAAAAAAAGGAAAGATCCCTCAACCATTAGGATTTGATAAGCAAGTAGCAAAATTATGGGCTTAGGCATTATTGAGTGTGGATAAATTGGATACTGAAAGGAGAATCAAATAAAAGAACAAATAATTGACCCAAGTTAAAAGTGTATAAAAGAATGAGAAAAACACCACTAGGGTACATGAAGAGTAAGGAGTACTAATGTTCTTAAGTTGGATAAGAAGAGAGTAGGAAGAAACTGTATGATAGACTTGTCAGAGTAAACAAGAGGGGGGTGCCTGTTGTTGGTTTAATTGACATTCAGAGCGAACCTGCCTGGGTTTCTGCGCTCTACCAGTGACCACAAGTGGCCAGTCCGTCTGGCCTTGAGCACGACTGGACTGGCCAAGCCTTTGTGAAAATCATAATGGAAGGTATGACTTGTTTGGAATGCAAAGTGTAGAAAGAAATAAAACTAGTTCAGCATAAATAGAGTTGTTACTTGGTGACCTGCTTTGTCTAAGTTTATCGCTGTAGAGGACTGTTTCAATACATCAATTTCTGCTAACCTACCACTACATCTTGTGAACATAATTACACTATCCCCTTACTTATTCCACAATTACTTCTTCCCTACTCTTTCCCCTCTATCTCTGCTCTCCACTCTTTGCTATCTTGCATCTTCTCATTGTTCACACAGAGTCCAGCCACGGGAAATCTGCGTTGGGGTTTCTGAGAGATTCAATGTCATGGGGGAGCAGGTGTGATAATCCGAAGACTATCAGGAATGAAAAAGTGCTTTTTCAGTAATCACTAGGTGGGAATAATGGAAAGCACATTTGCAAAACCGAAGGAGGGTATGGTCTTGGCGACCTGCCTGCATATTTCCCCTGTTGCGCTAATACTAAATAATTCCTTTCTGAGTATTTGAATCAGAGGTGAAACATGGTATCGCTGATAACTTTTGGTTGACTTTATACACACCGAGAGCTCTTATGTTGGAGGAGAATATCTTGATCTCTGGTCTATGGTATTACCATCTAAATCCCGCTTAATATTATTGGCAGTATTTGTTAAAACCGGGGACAGGAACTTTTGATCCATGTTTGGTTTTATCATTACCATATATTAGTATGTGTTTCTCCTTGTCTCATCAACTGTATTGGAAACAACTATGCTGTAGTTACTATTTCTCCTCCTCTTATCCACAATATCTGGAACACTTTTGTTATCTATTAGCCGTTACCTGTAACATGTGGAAGAAAAAGCTTTTCTAGTAGTCAGTTTCTTATTGTACGTCATTCATGGGATAAAAGCAGCATCTTTTTCCTTATTGTATTCTTTGATCATTAGTCTTTTTCTTGTTCACCTGTTCACTCTTTTTTATCTTGTTTCTATAGTCAATCAAACTATGTTCGCTCTCGCATCACATATTAAAAGTATTGTATTCAGAGCAAGGAAACAAATTGTGTGAAAATGAGGCCTGAGAAAGTATCTGAACTAAGATTAATCAATTAGAAGAGGCAGAGAGGTCATTAAAAGAAGTATGCAAAGATACTAGCGGTAGGATCATCGTTTCTTAGTGTATTTGAATAGATATAGAGATTGTGGCTATTGATTAGTTGAAAAGATTCACTGGTTTAAAGCAAAATGTACAAATATCATAGGACGCTAAGCTGCTTGTTTAATTCTCATATTGGAGTAATTACCTATGAAAAGGGTTCAGGGCATTTACAAATATCTGCCGGTTGCCTGAGATCAGCGAGCTTTGGCGACTTCAGTCTACTAACTGATTCTGGCTTTTGAAAACAACGGCCAGACTAGCGAGAATGCCAACTTATAGTCCAGACTCACCACTTCGGAAGATGGCTCTCTGCCTTCTATTCAGTGCAGAATACATCAGGTGTAACGATCCTATTGTTGAGCACGTATGCAACAGGGAGCAACTGTCGTCTCCTGAGTAAGCGAGTCTCTCTTTTCTGCACCAAGGCATAGGAATGCACTATCTCTTCGGATAGTACGGAACTGGCTTGCTTGTCTTGGGTGGTTTGTGAGAGGTACTATCTTTTCAGATAGTAAGATGGGTGGATTGTCGTGCTTGATAAAACTATCACAATAGTCCTATGTTCGGGCAACCTGTCGAGAATATCACAATATTCTCCAGGTTCTTAGAGTGTAGGCTCTCGTAGAGGAGAAGGGTATGTAAAGAAAGTAAAGCATAATCGTATTACAATATCTTGAGTATAGAAAAGTACTTAGATGGTTGCGTGAAGATCCTATCTCTTGGTCGCTTTCTTTTTTTTTTTTTTTTTTCTTTTTCTTTTTTAATCAAATCGTTATTATGTTTAAAGGTACAAAAGACTCATGCAGCGCTGGCTATGGAGATAAAAAACCGATAAGCAAACGTCATCCCGCCCGCTTCACCTCCTCATGGGAAAAATCAAACACCCCGAATCCATAGGAAAAAGCCCCCCTCGCCTAGCACCTAAGATAAAACCTCAGACACGTAGGGAAACAATTCATAAAGACGTAGAGGAGAGAGAACAAACCCTTCAGCAGGCCCCCAGGTAACACTAAGAAAAGAATCAAAGAAACGCCTAGATATAACTACTATTGCCAATATGCCTAACCAAAAGGCCCCGTGGCTAGTCGCCGTAAGGGGCAGGCCGGTTCACGGTCGGGACTGACCGGAGGGTGGCGACGCGTCGGCGTTTAAGAGTGACCAAGGAGGCAGTGCAATACCATGATCAACCGTAACCTAAGCGAGGTTTGCGACCGTAGAGTAAATCACAGGAGGGAGAGAGGTAGGTGGGCGAGTGGAGCCACCGGGCAGAGGGGATGCCAGCCAACGATGATGAGCAGTGGGGTGCCAGCCGGTGAGTAGCAGTAGGGTGCCAGGCCGGTGGGGAGCAGTAGGGTGCCAGCCGGGGAGGAGGATTAGCAGTAAGGTGCCAGCTTATGGGGCAGTACGGTGCCAGTGGACGGAACCGGGAGGGGGGTGGAGGAAGGATCACCAGCGGGCTAGCCACAACCGACTAAGGGGCCATAGCAAGAGCTTTTGGGGCGACAGCGAGACTGAGCGGGACCGTGATGTTACTAACCGAAGCTTTCCCCATCAGAGGTACAAGCCGAGCAGAACCGACGCCTTACTTCGACCGAGAGTCCGGACGCCATATCGCCGACCGTGAACGAAGCGAGAAGCTTTCCGACCGTGCAAAATGCCAAGCGAGGTGCAAAGCAAGTACGGGGTAAGGGGGAGAACCGAACTTCATGAGCGGGCGTCAAGGAAGAACGGGAACAAGAACCGCAAGGAGGGGAGGCATGCGTGCCCCAGGAGAGGAGGGTAGATGGCTTAACGTCAACCCCTAGGCAAAAGCCATGATGGGGGAAGAGAGGTGGGTGGGGGAAAGTGACGATGATTTCCCGTGGTGTTGAGATTTCAATCGCCGGAGCTGGAGGAGAGATGGTTCGTGTCCTATCTCTTGGTCGTTTTTTTTTACTTTTTTTACTTTTTTTTTAATCAAATCTTTATTGTGTTTAAAGATACAAAAGACTCATGCAGCGCTAGCTATGGAGATAAAAAACCTCTAAGCAAACGTCATCCCGCCCGCTTCACCTCGTCATTGGAAAAATCAAACACCCCGAATCCATAGGAAAAGTCCCCCTCGCCTAGCACCTAAGATAATATACCCCAAACACATAAGGAAACAATACATAGAAACGTACAGGTAGAGAGAACCAAACCCGTCAGCAGGTTCCCCAAAACAAAAGAAACGACGACGGTTCTAAGGCCCTTTCGTGGCCCGGGGGAGAGGATAGATGATCGCCGGCAACGGAAAACTCATAGGTTGAGGGCCCACCAAAAACCATGATGTAAGGTCGAGCAGGTCATTACATCGTTCCTAAGCGTTGGACAAAGCCACGGAGGCAGTGCTATACCACGACTATGTGTAACCGAGGAAGGGCCGAACGATCGGAGGTGGAGAGAATGGCGAGCGGAGCCACCGAGCAGAGGGGATGCCAGCCAGGAAAGTGAGCAGTAGGGTGCCAGCCGGTGAGTAGCAGTAGGGTGCCAGCAAGAGGGGGGAGCAGTAGGGTGCCAGCCGGAGGAGGAGTTTTTAGCATTAAGGTGCCAGCTTAAGGGGCAGTACGGTGCCAGCGGACGGAACCGGGAGGGGGGTAGGGGATGGATCGCGAGCAGGCTAGCCACAACCGACTAACGGGCCATAGCAAGGGCTTTTGGGGCGACAGCGAGACCGAGCGAGACCGTGATGTTACTAACCGAAGCTTTCCCCATCCGAGGTACAAGCCCAGCACAACCGAAGCGTTACTTTGACCGAGAGTCCGACACCGTAACGCCGACCGTGAGCGAAGCGAGAAGCTTTCCGACCGTGCAAAATGCTAAGCGAGGTGCAAAGCAAGTGCGGGGTAAGGGGAGAACCGAGCATCATGAGCGGGAGTCAACGACGAACAGGAACGAGAACCCCAAGGAGGGGAGGCCGAGGCCACAGGGGAGGAGGTTAGATGCCTTAACGTCAACACCTAGGCAGTAGCCATCGTGGGAGAAGAGAGGTGGGTGGGGGAAAGTGACGATGATTTCCCGTGGTGTTGAGATTTCCATCGCCGGAGGTGGAGGAGGGATGGTTCGTGTCCTATCTCTTGGTGGAAACCAAGCGCCTTATATAGGCATCTGCCCACAACCCTAACCTTGGTTACTCGTTACCATTACATAGCATAGCCCCATGACTCATGATTGGTCATGGTGCGAAATCCATCAGCTGATTCTTGCCAATCAAGTGCGCACGTCCTCTTTCCTCGATCTCAACCCATAAACCCGATCATGCGCTCAAATGAGTTGCATGCGTGAAACCCATGACTCGTAATCTCACTCATGTGTGAAATCATTACATTGTATGACGTCACGATCATGACATCATGAAATTATTAACCAATCATAATCAATCAATGACTCGCAAGTGCGCAGTCATGTGAAAGCTATGAGTCGAATGACGTCATAGTGCAAAAACCAACATACCTTTACGACTAATAATTATTAGTCATGTGAAATCTGCCTTGTTAAGTCACAATTTGTGACATTAGCTCCCGTCTCCCCCTAGCATCTTTCCCTCGATGCTAATTGCCCAAGTCGAGCAACTTCCGCCCAGCACTTCTCAACTCCTTTTTTAGCTCGTGGTTCCGGTGCTCGAGCTCCTGGTTTCCTTTCCTCGCATCATCCCCCTCTCTCTTCACCCTTCCGAGGCTGAATCCCGATCCTGACCCGGTCCTGTGCAGTCCTTGGATGTCTTCCTGGAGGCGCCCTATCTTGGCTTGCTGGTCCGCTATCTTCAGTCCGTAATCGTCCTCCTTTTTTAGGGATCTTTCCCTCCCGTGCAACAGTTCCCGGACCTGCCTGTGTAAGGCCTCGATATCGGGTTGTGCTTTTTCGCTCCCCTCCCTCTCCTGTCGTGTCCCCACGACGCCTTTTCTTCCACCACAGAATTTCGTGTCTCGGTGGTACCGGTGCCAGTGCGAGAGTTCCATTTTTGTTCCGTCCCTCTGTAGGTAGTACCATGCGTCCACCTTGTACTGGCCGTGTGTCCGGCCCTTGTCGTTGTAGCATTCCTTTCAATCTCTGGCGGAATGCCTTGCCTTTCGTTGCTGGTTTTTTGATTTTTCGACCGTTTGGTCCTCTTCCCGTGCTGTTGCCTTCGTCTCGTATGGCTGGTTCCAACCGGATTGCGTAGCATTGGATTTCTTGGGGTACCATCCTCGTGCGGTTTTCTCGCTGTCGTGCACCCAGCAGTTGTCGTTGTAGCACCCCGTCCAGTGGAGTGTATCGTGTTCTTTTTGCCTGCGTGCTGCTTCTTCCCAGGCCGAAGGTGAGCGGTATGGCGGGCTTGTCGGCGTCATCTCCGGCAAACCTATCGTGGTTCCCCTATTTTCCTGCGGGGTTGGTGTCTTCGATGGATGTGTAGGGGCTTCATCCTGGTTCTGTGTCTGCGATACGGAGACGAGCATGTCTCGGTTCTCCTGTTCCTTGAGTTTGATCGAGGTTCGGCTTGTTTGGGTAGCGGGAGTGGAAGTTCCGCTTTGCGAGATTTGCATTTTCGAAGTTATCGGCGGGGTACCAGGTTTTGTCGTGTTCTGGCAAATATCCTGTCCACTGAGCTCTGTATTGGAGCTTGTTGTAATGTAGACGTGAGTCGATGATTTCTTCGAGTTCGTATTCTGGTTCTCCGTCAATGATGATACGAGGAGGAGGTTCCGATCGTTGTGAGGGAAGCTTGTTGTCGTTATAGAGCTCGAGAAGAGAGATGTGGAATGTGTTGTGTATTCTCATCGAGGCCGGGAGGTCCAGCTTATAAGCACTGGTTCCTATCCTTGCCAAGATTTTGAATGGTCTAACTTTCTTGTAATCGAGTTTCTTGCATGGTCTGGTGGTCTTGATATTTCTTGGTAGTAACCACACCATATCTCCTTGTTGTATGGTGGGATCGGGTTTTCGCTGTCCATCGTAGTATTCCTTGTGTCGTATCTGGGCTTCCGTCATTTCCACTTGTAGGGTGTCATGTAATTGACTCAGATCTTCTGGTGACGTTGTTTTTCCTTGTATCAGGTGTCCGATGGCCTGATATTCGGGGTTCGTTCCGTAATTTGCGAAGAATGGTGTGTGCTTGGTGTTGTCCTGATATCCATTATTGTAGGCGAATTGGGCCATTGGTAGGAGCTCTTTCCAATCGTGCTGCTGGTACTTGACGTAGGCTCGCAGATATTGTTCCCAAGTGGAATTTGTCCGTTCCATTTCGCAGTCCGTTTGGGGGTGAAAGGCCGTGCTCAGCCTTGTTTCGATCCCCAGTTTCTTCGTGGTTTCTTTCCATAGGTCTGATGTAAATATAGAGCCTCGATCCATGATAATGTCTCGTGGTAGCCCATGTAGTCCGAATATTTCCCTCATGAAAGTTTCGTGGAACTTCCGCGCATTCACCGCCTTCGTGCTCGGTATGAATTGAGCCATTTTCGTTAGCCTATCGATAACGATTAGGACTGCATCCGATCCTTCTGATAGTGGCAGATCTGTGATGAAATCCATTGATATTGAGTTCCATGGTCGATCGGGGGCCTCATTAGCTTTCCTCAGCCCGTATGGTACATGTCGTACGACTTTTGTCCGTTGGCAAATGTCGCAGTTTTTCACGTATTGCTTGTTTGTTTCCCTCATGCGTGGCCAGTAGTACTTGCTTTGGTGGAGCTCGGTAGTTTTGGCTGTTCCTCCATGGCCACCCTGAGGAATGTCGTGGTGTCGTCGTATAAGGTTGGTCCGTATCCCCTCGTTGTTAGGAATCCAAATCGTTCCTTGGTGCCAAAGGTATCCGTCTTTCCATTGGCACAATCCCAAGTCCACCCCTTTCATTTCTTTGTTTCCTTTGTCCACCGTTTCCCTTATGGTTTGGATTTCATTATCCTTGGCTGATTCGTTGCTGATTTCTTCTTTATCGTCTGTTTTGAAGTTTATTGTTTCCATTTCTTGGATGCCGGTGCCGAAGTATTTCTCTTTTGGCAAGACAATCCTTTCTTTCTGCGTGAGCCTTTCGTCTCCTTCCTGAGGCATGTCCACCTTTTGTCTTGTTGAGGCATCCGGCTTGCCTCCTTCTTTTCCTGGTCGGAATTCGATTTTGGAGTCGAAGCCACTCAAGACTTCGCTCCATCGGATTTGTCGGTCCGTCAGCTCTTTTGTTGTTGTAAACCTTATTAGGTTTTTGTGGTCCGTTAGGACTTTGAAGTCTTGTCCGCTTCCTCTGAGGTATGGTCTCCATTCCTTGAGTGCTTCAACTATGGCTAATAGTTCCTTGTCGTGTACATCGTAGTTCCATTCCGCTGGTGCCATCGTTTTTGACAGATACGCTATCGGTCTCCATTTCCCGTCTTCGTCATGTTGAGATAATATGCCTGAGCAGAGATATTTTGAAGCATTGGTTTCGACGAGAAGTGGTCTTCCGGGTTTAAAGTATGTCAACACTGGGGTTGAACATAACTTCTGTCGTAATTCGTCAAACGCCGCTTGTTCCTTGTCCCCCCACCCCCACCTGACGTCTCCCCTGGTTCTGTCGTATAGGGGTTTGGCTGTCCTTCTGAACCCTTCTATAAACCGTCGGTAGAAGTTGCAGAATCCCATGAACTCTTGGATTCCTTTCTTGTTGGTGGGTGGTTTCCAATCCCATATGGCTGCCCTTTTGATAGGGTGGACTTTGACTCCTTCGTTGTTGATCATCAATCCTAGGTATTCCGTTTCTCTTTGGTGAAACTCGCATTTTGACGGTTTGAGTTTCATTCCTTGCTTTCTGATGGCTCGGATAATTGCCGCCACGTCCTTTTGGTGTTGTTCCAGACTGTCTGAATATATGAGGACATCGTCCAGATATACTATGCAGCATATGTCGATATATGACTGCAACGTCCTGTTGATCCATCTCTGGAAGGCCGCTGGTCCATTGGTTAGCCCAAAGGGCATAACCAAATATTTGTATGTGCCGTATTTCGTGGTGAAGGTTGTTTTCCATTCGTCTCCTTCCTTGATTCTGACGTTGTGATAGGCATCCTTGATGTCCAGCTTTGTGTAGTATTTCGCTGTCCTTAGCCTGTCTAAGGCTTCCCCTATCAGGTGTAGATGGTACCTGTCTTTCTTGGTGACGTAGTTGAGCCCTCGATAGTCGACACATAGTCGGAGTTTTCCGTCCTTCTTTTTGACGAACATGATGGGAGATCCTCCGTCGGAGTAGGTGTCTCTTATCCATCCTCGTTCTTCATTTTGCTTGATGTAGTTCCAGAGTTCTTCCAGTTCGTCCTGGGAGAGCGGATAAATCTTTTTGACAGGCAGTCCTTGCCCTTCCTCGAGTTTGATGTCTAGGTCTACTCCTGGTCGGTGAGGCGGTAGCTTTGTTTTTTCTTCTTCTTCGAATACGTCGAAGTATCCGTGATATTCTTGAGGCACCATTTCCTCCAGCTTTCTTTTCTTTTGGTATTCTCCGCTCTTGATGGCTAGTTCGGTGCTAATGTTAACCGATTCTAGGCTTATTCTTCCTTCTTTTTTGTTGTACTTGAGGATACCCGTGGTCATGTCGGGTTGCCGGTAGAACTTTCCAAAAGCTTGTGCCCTGATCTCGCAGATCTGTGCTTTGGAAGTTCCCGTGCTTCGTAACCCTTGTTGACCTCGATTGGTCTTCCCCAGCTTATGGACTTGGTAACAGTCGCTTTCGACTATTTTCTCCGCGATAAGTTGTGCGATTCGATCACCTTTTTGGATGTGGTAGTCCTGGTCGCTCATATTGGCTAATACCACTTTGATTTCGCCTGTATAGTCGGAGTCGATCACACCTGCATTGACAGCAATCTGATGTTTAACTGCCATGCCGCTTCGTGGTGCTATCCGTCCCTAGGTTCCTTTAGGTGGTGTAATTGATATTCCAGTTGGGACAACATCTTGTCCCCTAGCTGGGATAGTCCTTTCTTCGTTTGCGTACAGGTCGTGTCCTGCCGCCTTTGGCGATCCTCGAGTTGGTATTCTTGCTTGAGGATCAAGTAACCTAACTTCGATCCTCTGATCTTTCTTGCTTTGGGTCTCGCCGAACTCGACTTTCAAGTTCTCTTCTCCCGCCTCGTCTTCAGGTATTGCGTATACCGTTGGTGATTCCTTTAAACACCATGTCGTACACTGTTCGCTTTCGAAGGTGATCCTTCCTTGGCCCCAGTCGATTCAGGTACTGTGTTGCTTTAACCATGGCATCCCGAGAATGACCTCATGGTCGGGTAGTTTAGCCACTTGGAAGGTTGCCAATTCCCTATGGCTACCAATGTCCATAGGTACTTTCGCTGTATGGGTAATCCGTCCCATAGCGCGGGGTTGACCGTCCGCGAGGTCAACCTCTTGTGTCGTTTTGCTTGCGTGGTTCTGATATTGTATTTGCTGCAGAACCCTTTATCGATGAAGTCCTCGGTCGCGCCCGAGTCTATCATCGCGTTGATCGTAACTTGTCTTTTCGTGCTGTGTAGTCGTATCTGGACCATAATATGCTCGTTCTCGTTGTCCAATGTTTCCGTGTTGTTCAGTGCCGCGTATAGGTTTCTCATCTCAATGGGCTTTGGTTTGGTCTTGTCCCTCCGACCATTGCTTACTGGGGACTTTTGTCGTTTCCCGACTCTTCTTCTGCTCCTCTTTCGACCTCCATTTCTCGTGCTTTGGCTGATTGCCACCCTTGCTTCTTGTTGTCAGTTTTTCGTTCCCAAGTTACTCCTTCCTTATTGTTTGTTTGGCTTCGGCATGCCGCGGCTCTGTGTCCTAGTTTGCCACATTTGAGGCATAGATTTGCCCTCATTCTTCGTTGGTATTCTTTTGCCGAGAGGTTGAATCCTGGCCTTCTTCGGGTAGCGTGCAATTCCATTGGATCGCCTCGATTTTCGCTCACCGGCGTGAGGCTGAATATTACATTGACGTTTCGTGGTGTTGTGTCAAACTTCCCCGTTGGTCTTCCTTTTCTGATGTGGTCCATCATGCTGTGTTTGTTCTCTTTTGCGATTGCCCATCTAGTGATGTCCAGTGTTGTGTTGAGATTGTCTGTTTCGCCTGCTTCCCATGTATCTTGTAGTTTCTTTGACTTTCCTCCCAATAGGAGTCTGGTCAAGGTTCCTTCGTCGTATTCGGTCTCGGCTGCTATCATTCTGAATTCGTTCGCATATTCTGTCATCGTTCTTCCGCTTTGTGTAATGCCCGTGATCTTGTTGCGGGCTGTTTCCTTGGCGTCCACGTCTCCGAAGTGTAGCTTGAGGGTTTCCACAAATTGTCCCCATGTTTCCCAGTTTTCTTGGAGTCTTCCTTCGACGTAGGGAACCAGCCATTGACCGTCTGGTCCCCTTAGCAGTGATTTGGGGTAGGTTATCTTTTTGTGATGCTGATCTTCGTTCCATCCTAAGGCCTCGAAGTAGATTCCTAGTTGGACCAGGAATATCCTCAATTTCGTTCTTTCTCCCTCAAAGTGGGATGGTTGTTGGACTCTAGGGCGTTGTTCTGTTCGGGTAGCTATTTGAGCGACTAATTCCGCAAGTTGATCCCCTGTTAACCCCACTAGCGGGTTTGGTGCTGGCGCCGGTGCTGGTCCTGGAACAGTACTCATCCTCCTGGCTCTTGGGGTAGTTGGCGAGAGTGTTCCTTCTGGCGATTCTTCTTCTGGTGTAACCGGGCTTGCTGTTCTCTGGGATCCCTCGTGGGAAAGTGAGGTGTTAAGTGCTTCTTCTAGTGCCAATCCTAGGTCGAGTGATCCTTCGTCCGGTGGGTCATGTTCGATTGGTGAAGCTAAACCTTGGGTTGGTGAATCGTCCTCTAGAGGGTCGATATCCGTGGTGTCGTTGGGTGTTGCGAAGGGACGCAACCAAATGTAACAATCCTATTGTTGAGCACGTATGCAACAGGCAACGACTGTCGTCTCCTGAGTAAGCGAGTCTCGCTTTTCTGCACCAAGGCGTAGGAATGCACTATCTCTTCAGATAGTACGGAACTGGCTTGCTTGTCTTGGGTGGTTCGTGAGAGGTACTATCTTTTCAGATAGTAAGATGGGTGGATTGTCGTGCTTGATTAAACTATCACAATAGTCCTATGTTCGGGCAACCTGTCGAGAATATCACAATATTCTCCAGGTTCTTAGAGCGTAGGCTCTCGTAGAGGAGGAGGGTATGTAATGAAAGTAAAGCATAATCGTATTACAATATCTTGAGTATAGAAAAGTACTTAGATGGTTGCGTGAAGATCCTATCTCTTGGTCGCTTTCTTTTTTTTTTTGTTTTTTCTTTTTTTTTTTTAATCAAATCGTTATTATGTTTAAAGGTACAAAAGACTCATGCAGCGCTGGCTATGGAGATAAAAAACCTATAAGCAAATGTCATCCCGCCCGCTTCACCTCCTCATGGGAAAAATCAAACACCCCGAATCCATAGGAAAAAGCCCCCCTCGCCTAGCACCTAAGATAAAACCTCAGACATGTAGGGAAACAATTCATAAAGACGTAGAGGAGAGAGACCCAAACCCTTCAGCAGGCCCCCTGGTAACACTAAGAACAGAATCCAAGAAACGCCTAGATAGAACTACTATTGCCAATATGCCAAATCCAAGAACCCGTACGGTGAAATCCGGTTGGGGCGGCGGCTCAACGCTCGGGAGTCCCCGGAAGGTGGCGGCGAGTCGGCGTTTAGGAGAGACCAAGGAGGCAGTGCAATACCATGATCAACCGTAACCTAAGGGAGGTTTGCGACCGTAGAGTAAATCGCGGGAGGGAGAGAGGCAGGTGGGCAAGCGGAGCCACCGGGCAGAGGGGATGCCAGCCAACGACGATGAGCAGTAGGGTGCCAGCCGGTGAGTAGCAGTAGGATGCAGGCCGGTGAGTAGCAGTAGGGTGCCAGCCGAAGGCGGGGGAGCAGTAGGGTGCCAGCCTGGGGAGGAGTTTTTAGCAGTAAGGTGCCAGCTTAAGGGGCAGTACAGTGCCAGCGGACGGAACCGCGAGGGGGGTGGAGGAAGGATCGCGAGCAGGCTAGCCACAACCGACTAACGGGCCATAGCAAGGGCTTTTGGGACGCCAGCGAGACCGAGCGAGACCGTGATGTTACTAACCCAAGCTTTCCCCATCCGAGGTACGAGCCCACCAGAATCGCAGTCTTACTTCGACCGAGAGTCCGGACGCCATATCGCTGACTGTGAACGCAGCGAGAAGCTTTCCGACCGTGCAAAATGCTAAGCGAGGTGCAAAGCAAGTGCGGGGTAAGGGGGAGAACCGAACTTCATGAGCGGGTGTCAACGATAAACAGGAACGAGAACCCCAAGGAGGGGAGGCATGCGTGCCCCAGGAGAGGTGGGAAGATGGCTTAACTTCAACCCCTAGGCAGTAGCCATGATGGGGGAAGAGAGGTCAGTGGGGGAAAGTAACGATGATTTCCCGTGGTGTTGAGATTTCAATCGCCGGAGGTAGAGGAGAGATTGTTTGTGTCCTATCTCTTGGTCGGAACCAAGCGCCTTATATAGGCATCTTCCCACAACCCTAACCTTGGTGACTCGTCACCATTACCTAGCATAGCCCCATGACTCATGATTGGTCATGGTGTGAAATCCATCCGCTGATTTTTACGAATCAACTGTGCACGTCCTCTTTCCTCGATCTCAACCCATAAACCCGATCATGCGCTCAAATGAGTCGCATGCGTGAAACCCATGACTCGTAATCTGACTCATGTGTGAAATCATTACATCGTATAACGTCACGATCATGACGTCATGAAATCATTAACCCATCATAATCAACCAATGACTCGCAAGTGCGCACTCATGTGAAAGCTATGAGTCGAATGACGTCATAGTGCAAAAACCAACATACCTTTATGACTAATAATTATTAGTCATGTGAAATCTCCCTTGCTTAGTCACAATTTGTGACATCAGGTGGTAATTTCAATCAAGGTTGACGCAAAGTGCGTGGGTGCTGCCAGTGAATTACTTGCAACCTAGAACCAATTATGGCTGTATATAATATTGGTACTTGAATTGATGATAATTATAACTAACTTCTGATGGTTGAGAGACTATTTAAGTTTTTGAATTTCAAGTTTTAACATTTGAGAGTTGTGCCAGTTTTGGTAGCTATAGTCCACTGTAGGTCATACTTTAGAGTAGCTTATGTATCCGTAATGGAAAATGTTCTTTTTTTAAAAAAAAGTGTATTCGTACAAAGTGCGGATAGCAGGGATGTCTAAAAGATATCCGAGTTTGTTGCTTTGGATAACATAGTATGTTGCCGCACCGACCTGTGTTAGGTCTTTTTGCTCTTCTTACCATCACCTTACTCGTAGGACTTTACTTGGCAACCTTTCTACAAAAAGTATTTTTTAAAAAAAGAAAACCATTTTCCCATTTAGGGCAGGCACACTACTCTACAGCTGATGGCCTTGATCAAACTATGCCTGTGGTCCTAAATCCCTTGCGGACCTTGCCAAAACAAAAGTATGCAGAGTCCCAAAATCATCATGTTTTTCCACCTGCCTTTCCGGTTCCACCTCGCAAACTCTCCCTCTTCGCCCTCTCCACCATCCTCTCCTACACCTCATCCTCACTCATCATCCCCTCGTCATCCGAACTCCACTCCTCCTCCTTCCCTTTCCCTTTACCCTTTACCTCCTCCCTCAATCACATTTGTACAAAAACATCATGCCTGGTACAAGTACCACGAATGATGTTTTTGTACAAGGGTTGCCAAGTAGATATGAAGAGGGTGGTCAGCAGAGCAGAAACACTGAACAGCAACACATTGTGGTATCGTGACCTTAGAAACACCAACAGTATTGCTAGTGAAAAAGCTTAATTTCTTTATAGAAATTAATCAAGGTGCTCCGCCAAACAGTATGCATAAATAAAAGAGTATTGCGTGAAATTAGAAAAAAATAAAACAAAGATTGAGATAGAAGAAACAATCTTATTTCCTGCTCCTTCGGGCTCTTCTTTAAGTCCTATTAGCATCAGAACTCTTTCTCCTGCTCCCATTATTGCTCCATTTCCTACAATTATCACAGCCTCACTGCGCTCCAAGATCTGTGGTTTGCGTGACCATGCCGAATGGATATTTCGTTGTATCGCCAAAGAAGTCGGAGTTCCTGCTAGTACTATATATTCCCTATGCAGGGCACCGGCGACTCCCAGGAAAGCTAAACCAGGACGGCCTAAGGTTCTTACAACACATATTCGCAAGAGGCTAGTAGTAGACTTTGCGACAGCTTCTCAGATGAATCGCCAGCCTTCATTCATACAGGTAACAGACCTGACTGGTATTACAGCTGATATACAGACTTTATCACTGCATTTGCCACTGCGAGTTACCACCGGCGACTCGCTCATTCACACCCATATTTATCACTTGAATCTAAAGAAAAGCGGCTTGACTGCGCCCATCACTATGCAGATTAGACTTGGGCTGACTGGAATAAAGTCTGGGTTTTTTTCCTTCCAATTCTTTCTTTTTCTTAGTAGTAAACTAATGGTAAGAAAATATTTATATACTTAGGTCATTTGGAGCGATGAATCTGCCTTTAATATTGGAGGGTTATCCTCTAATAACCAGGTTTGGGTTACTAGACAACCAGGAGAGGAAGATATGGAGGATTGCTTGGTACCAAAATTTAAGTTGAGTACTATTAATGTTTGGGCTGGCTTCAAGGGCAACCAGAAAGGACCCCTAATCTTTTGGGATAAAGAGTGGGGGAAAACCACTACGGCGGCTTCTTTTACTACTCATATAGTTCTTCAGTTCTACCCGTTTCTGGCAGGAGCAATCTCAGCTTCCGTTAGACTATGTTTACTTACAGCAAGATAATGCTGGTCCTTATATGGTGGCCCACACACAAAACCATTTCCTGGAGCTGGGAATATGGAGGTATTTCATTGATTGACCTCCCTGTTGACCAGACTGCAGCCCAATAGAAAATCTTTGGCGAACTATTAAGAATCACATCTGCAAGCGCAATCTTTTCCCTACCCCAAATGAAGCTCTTCACCAGGCAATTCAAGAAGAGTGGCACGCTATCTCGCCCAAAGAACTTGAGTCTCTAGTACACTCGGTTTCTACCTGGGTGCGTGAAGTATAGATCATTAGAATTCCTCCTGATAATATATTACTAACTATTAGCTTTCTAGGTTCGACTAGCAAATGGGGGCCACTAGGTTATTAAAATGCCGGTTCCACCTCTCATCTAACTTTACCTATATCGATGAGGTAAAAATACGAAAACATCTTTCATCTACCCATTTACTATCTACCTGCTTCTTAGGTTCAGCCAATGGAGGCTATTTTGGTTACTGACATGCTTGCTCGTTCTTTTTCTTCTCTTTTTTCTTTTTCTTTTTTCTTTTACTACCTCTTTAGCAAAAATGTAACGTTCCTATTTAGCGATCATTTCTGGTGTGAAAAGAGCGTTCTCTCTATTGTGAAACGGAAGGAAGAGGGCCATTTTTATGGGGCAGCAGAATGGAATCATAGTATCCAAACAAGCTTTTCTCTATTTTCTGGTTTTATTTTCCCATATTATTATACGATTGCTTTCTCTACTGTGGTTTTACTCAATGCTCTTCTGTTTTTCTACGCAATAAACTCGATGTCTTAGACATTCCTGCTATTCTGACCTTGTACGAAAACATCATGACTGGTACTTGTACTTGTGTATCCTGTGTCATTTCGTTGCATTAAGTCTTGTCAACTTAGCAGGCTCAACCAATCTTGGGCTGTTGTCGCCAGTTACAGGGATCCCGGTATTCGTGGCAGCTGGGAGATTGTGGATTTCACGAGATTTTACTTGGTTAAGACGCTTGATCTTCTCGCCTACTTGACACCCCTCATAGCAAGGAATTCTACACCTGTTCAGGTGCTATATTATATATTTACAGGCTTGGTATTTCCATTATAGGAAGAAATGGTTGTTCTCATGCTTCTCCCAACATCTTGAGATATCTTACCTGGATACTCGAGTACTCGTAATTTTCTGACGTTTGCAAACACGACTGCTATTGCATATCGCCAAAATCTTGAGGCTCCGGGCAATTTTCGCCCATATGCAATAGCAGTTGTGTTCGCAAACGTCAGAAAATTACGAGTAGTGTGGTGCTATAAGTGGCTCTTTTTGGTGTGAAATAGCCAACTGCGCGAGTTTTTTGCCCCCCGAAATTTACCTCCCGACTCGAGTTTATCTTGCTCAACAGTCATGCACAGCGCAAATCTTGTGTTTCGCTAGACGAACACCCTAAGGGGCCCCTAGTATAATCAGCTGGCTTAGTACGGTACACATCCGGGACAATTAGAGCACTTGTACAGCACATCAAGCCTTGTCCATAAAATTTCCTTACCTGTCCATTCGCTCTCCCATTGAAGGGAGGCGAATGCGCGGTAAAACCCCACCTTTTATCACGGTCCCCCCCCCTCTCCAAAAAAAAATTTAGGTCAAACAAAAAAAACCCTTGGAAGGCTAGTAGATACCAGAGGTGCTAGGTAAACTCGACCAACCGCTATTTCCTGTATAGGGGTTACTATCCCCGGAAAGGCGGATTCGCTATGGTATTAGTCCTTAAGAGGGGTAGTAGCTACCTTAAGAGGTAGGGCGGCCGGTCGAGTTTTCCCAGAATTTACATGAATGCTCCGGCTAGCATCGGTAAATATCACCAAAGGTTCGCCGAGCACGAAACAAGGGAAGGGTTGGTTGTCCTACGTATCACTAGGGGACAAAAATAAGGATTAGTTGTCGCTAATGTCTACCTGAAGTGCCTCCCCTTCCAGCCTTTCTTGCCTTAGGGAGGATATGCGGTTAGTTACATATCCAGAGGGACTGTATTAAAGGACCGGAGGGCATTTCTCACAATACCCCATCTTTCAAATGATCGAGGGATAAATTCGTCAAAACCGCTCGCCTCCCCTAAGTAGCCATGCCAAGGTTCCTGTTGCGATTCGTTTCCAAATCTCACAGCAAGTCTATGATACCACATGCCTAACAGTTCAAGGTCACTTGCAGCTCAACGTCACTCTCAATTTGGATGTGAATTTTAAGAATTACGAACGACCACCAAACATTCTTTGATGCTTTAAATGTCCTTCCCGCTTCCTCACATATTGTTTTAAGTCTTTAAGAACAGTCTTCCCTTTTTTCCCCCCGCTCTTTTACTGATTCCGTTTTCACGCGGCGGGGCTCCTTACTTGAAAGTGACGTTAAGCTACATGTGGCGCTTAACTGTCAGGCACTCTCGTGAGAATACTCAAGGTTGCGAGCAAGCGAGCAATCGATGGCTGTAGCGGAGCCACAACCTTGGCACGGTTAGGAACCTCAAGAATCTTGATTATGATGAATATAAAGAAAAACTAAAGACTATCTACGTGGAAGGGGGCTAAAAATCGGAGGAGGATGTCTTGATCTTGATTCTATCGTCGCACTCAGGAGGGAAACTTCCATCCTTAAATACATAACTCAGAGAGCCTTTACATTCTAACTTCCTTTCCTAGACTCTCTTTCCCCACGATAACATTCCCTGCGTCTCTTTTCTCTCTCTGTCCGACCTCCCCTAACCGCTTCACTTCCGTTCCCTTCATTTTCTCTGCTTCACCTCGCTTCCATTCCTAACGCTTCTTCTTCCCTTCCCTTCCCTTCCCTTCCCTTCCCTTCTTCCTCACTTCTTCCACGCGCACCCAGCTCCTACTTCGTTCTCTGCTTTCCAGATTATTCGCGTTTGTCATTTATGCGAGAAGTGATGAATTCCAGATATGTAGTCGTTGTTCTTGAGACGTCAAGATTCTGCTATCAATCGAAGCGCGCTGGTTCACAATACATTAGCCTTCAAACTGAGCCTAAGTTACTAATGTACTAGCACGATCCGGCGTTTAACTTGCGGCTAAAAATTACGAAACGAGAGCTTGGCAGAGTAAAACTTGAACAAAACTGATATAGTTAGCGCGGCGCATCTAGAAAATATTTAACTCCGCTTTTTTAATCTGTTTATACACACCACCGAAACAGGTTAACTCTTCCATATCCGTGATTTACCATGCGATATTACTTGCTTATGATACGGTCAGGCGCGCTATTACAGTACCGTAAATACTCAAATATAATACAAGAGAAATGCGCAATGTCATTGGAGCTCCCCACTAGGAGAGTTACCTTAGGCTTGAAAGTTAGTTGGTGCTGGGTGGGGAAAGAAAATTAGAAGAAAAGAGAGTGGTGGACGGGGACAAGATTATGGTGTATGATATGAGCAAGCACGGATGTGTGAAGGAGTCATAGGACGTCACTCGCTACTACATAGTGTTGTGACTGTAAAGTTGCCTGGTGTACTATACGGTATAATACGATACAGCACAGTAACATACCAGTGCATATAAAAAAACCACTTCAGTCTTGATAGAGGGATGAGAGGGGGTGAATGGGGAGGGGTGGGCTTATACTAGCATAGCGTATGCGGGAGGCAAACCCAATTTATATTTTGAGATCGAAAATCAACTCCCCGCTTGTAAACAAAAATATTGTTAATCTAATTCGGCTCCTTCTCTTTAGTAGTACTCTCTAAAATCATAGGCGGTGGGGGTGAACTCTGCCTAAGATCATACATAAAGGGATTGGCTGAAGGGTAAACTTCTCGAGTGCAGAATAATATTATGACTTGTTGAGTAGGGGGCAGGGCCAGGATAAGGTACTTCTTGCTACATTAGCTTTTCCTAGTTGGAGAAGGATGGAAAGAGTGGGTGGTCCTCCGGGTCTGGTTTCAAGTTGGGACCCGACGGGGGTGGTATATAAATTTCGTTAAAGTGCGCCCCTGGTAGGGACAAATCATTACTGTAATAACTCAATTAACACCTAACTTTCCGCCGCTTTTCCCGAGTGGCCAGAAATCTTTGAACTTTATACGATTTTCTCTATCCATATCTAAATAGCCCGCGTGTGTACACTTGTGGTGGGGTGGGGGGGGAGAAAGGGAATTGTGGAAAATTCAAGAAGCAATCGATGTGCAAGGAGGATACATCACAACTAAAAAA
>Ga0307513_10002068_pt1 | contig 28181 bp, 42 predicted proteins | sample 15_EM_MG_FD_202174 | JGI IMG/M metagenome (GOLD analysis project Ga0307513, IMG submission 202174) | Populus trichocarpa ectomycorrhiza microbial communities from riparian zone in the Pacific Northwest, United States - 15_EM | ecosystem: Host-associated > Plants > Roots > Unclassified | place... | reverse complement strand
ATTTCCGCATACTGATGATTGGTAGTTTAATGGATGAGCCTTCCGCGACCCCAGAGGTTATGCTCGCCTTTTACAAGCGGCTGTACCCTTTCAAATCACTCTTCAATTGGCTCAACCGTGACCATACCCCGAGTCGTTTCTTCACCCAGCGCGAGTTCGCGTTCACCCTTGAGAATGATGTTTACCTTCGGTACAATTCTTTCAAGGACGCGGACGACCTGAAGAAGCAGATTGAAAAATTGAATCCCAGTCGTTTCGAAATCGGGGCGGTGTACAATGCAAGGGTTAGTGCTCGGTTGCGAACCCATCCGACCTTGCTGACGACCTCGCCGTAGCCAAAAGATAAGAAGAGCCTTCGGCCCGGTCACTTGCAACCTCTCAAACGTGAACTCGTCTTTGATATTGATATGACGGATTACGATTCAATCCGAACGTGCTGCAGTGGCAAAGGCATCTGCCGGCGCTGCTGGGGCTTCATCGCAGCAGCAGTTACGGTATTGGATAAGACGCTTCGAGACGATTTTGGTTTTAACCATGTCCTTTGGGTATACTCCGGACGACGTGGTATCCACTGCTGGGTCTCGGATCGAGAAGCCATGGACCTCACGGACGACCAAAGGAGATCCATTATGGGGTATCTAGAGGTAGTTAAAGGAGGAAAGGAGCAACAAAAGAAGGTCAACGTTCGTGGACACCCGAAAGACAAGGATACGATAAAAAATTTACATCCGAGCCTGAACAACTCGTTGGCTAAACTCGGGGACGAATATTTTGCGGGCCTAATACTTGAAGATCAAGATTGCTTCGCTGATGAGCAAGGATGGACCACCTTTCTGGAACTTCTTCCCGATAAGGAGGTAGCGGAGAACCTCCGCAAGCAGTGGGGCAGCAAGTCATCCGATTCAGCATCCAAATGGGAGGACTTTAAACGCCAGATCAAAATTCTTCCCAAAGAATGTGTCAGGCGTGTAAGGTTGCTCATTCCTCAGCAGAAGGTGACGCTGACAATATGGGTAGGCGCTACTAATGGAGGCGATGGAGGATATAGTACTACAATACACTTATCCCCGTCTTGATGCAGAAGTATCGAAGCACCGCAACCACTTGTTGAAAGCTCCTTTCTGCGTCCACCCCGCAACCGGTAAACCAAGTCTGACCAGACTTAATTATTTCTAATGGGAAACATACACATAGGGCGTATTTGTGTTCCGGTCAATCCCGGTGAAGTAGCACAATTCGATCCCGAGGTTGTGCCTACCGTCGGTCAACTGCTTCGCGAACTCGACGAGCAAACTGTAGATGGGGGTGATGAGCGAGCTGGTCCGTATCATTCGAATACCTTGCGATATTGCCTGACTATAAATCTCAACCAGACTGGGAACGTACGTCTTTACGACCATATGTCGAACAGTTGGACGCACACATCCGGGGTATCATGCAGGAGACTCGTGAGGCCAAGCTTGGTATGTGTATTTGCATATTTTTCGCACTTCACACACCTGAACCCAAGCATAGGTGGGAAGAACAAGCTGGATTGGTAGACAGGAACCTATGTCTTCTTTCGACTCGCATCTGTTCTGCGTAAGCTAGGGATTCGACTTCACCTTCTTGCTGAATCGAGTGCATTCCGTCCCCTTATTCGTCTAGCTGTGATGTGACCCCTTTCCGCTCGTCCACGGGGACTTAAGCCCAGGCCGGTGGCCATGGAAACCTACGCTGATAGCATTGTTGGATCTTCCATCCCTACTCTGTCACCGCTTACTTGCGCCCACCTTTATACTGTCGCTCATCTCGTTATCCCTTACAGCGACCTTCGCACAATGCCGAATGCCGTATGTAGAGTAATCTCCTTCGTTGCAGATCCATACTGATTCCTGATGAACTTAGACATACAGGAATACATTGATCGTTCGTCAACTCAGAGGCGGAGGGCCAAGGCAATTTGTTCTCTCTAGCGACATCACTAATAATATCAACCTTTCAATTGAGATTTTCCTGGGTTGTGAGGAGCTTAGGAGTTTTTCGCCTCCGCAACTATTTCGAACGTTAGTTTTAAATCTCACTGCACCTCCTGGGATTGGACTGAATAAATAAAAATTTTCATCGGTTGTGGACTTGTGAACTTCAAGAGGCAAGGCCCAGGAGCCGCCGAATGGGGATGTTTCCTGCGGTTTTTGCCCGTGCGGAAGGCGCTTTCCTGTCTCTTGATACTGTTCAGTATCATTTAGCAACTACGCTGACTGTCCAGTCTGACTTTGGACTTCATTATTGCGAATAGTGGCTTCCTCGGACAAGTAGACACAGAAATTTGGAATTATCTCGTATTGGTGATAGATACCCTCTTTATAAGCTTATCAAGCTCCGATTCTCCATATCGAAGGGTTTCGTTTCCAAAAACGAATCGCAATGGAGAAATGGATGGTCTTGCCACCTTTTTGAAGCACTGCCGGACCGTCGCTAAACTCTTCCACGAGAGCTTCAATCATCCTCTCTCCATGTCAAGTTCACCCTCCCTGAGCTATCCAAATTGCCGGATTCGACGAGGATGGTCGTTACCTTAATGGCGGATCAATCAATATGGAAGGTGCTCATATTGATGGACGACCAAGATCTACTTCTCGAAGTGTCCCCGCTAACCCCTTGCTCGACCCATCACCTTTGTAATCGTTCGCAGGACCTCAAGGAATTCGCGCACGACTTTCGTATTCTCACCGAAAATCGAGTGCACCGAGGCAACCTTAACGTGCAGGCGATACATCTACCCCAACCCAGGGCTGAGACGCCCTGGGAATTGAGGGGATACTGCGTGACGAAATGGTCAATGGAAGAGACACCTATTGGTTGCAGGTCAGCAGAACTGGAGACAGCTGCACGATAGGTGACTATGCTCTAGAGACACGGCGTCGTGCCTTTACTGGAGACTGGTCACAGAGATTCGCCAAGTGGAACGCCGCGTTGTGGTAGAACAACTTTTGAAGCGATACATGCTGACGAACGTCCTGAGGGAGGCCAAGCTCCTAATGCATATTTTATTCCCACTCGCTGCAGTGAAGGGTCCAACTGGCTTGGGTTACTCGAAGAGTACTTCTGGATGAGGAAGAGAGGAGCTGGATAGAGGTTATACTATGATATTTGACGCGGAGGAGCAGATATTGATGTTTCTCTTAATACTTTGAGCTTTCTTGAGATGCGACGCGTCCCTGCGGAGTTTGAAACATCTTGATCCTCCCGTCTGCCGCGTACTTCTCCCCGCGTACCATGGGGAAGAAAGAAACCTCCGGCGCGAAGCAAAAGACACTATTCTCGTTTTTCGGACCTGGTCAAGGTCCCGCTATGCAGTCGTCTTCATCTCCACCAGGTGTGACCCAAAGCGAGCTGAAAAAGCCTGCGCCGGCAGCTCCAAAGCTTGCTATAAAACCCCAAGTGGATGTTAAGACTACAGAGCCGAACAAGGAGAGAGTGCAGCCGCCGTCTGTGACCAACCGTGGATCGAAGCCTCAGGCGGTGTCAGCGTCGTCTATCACGACGAAGAACACGCCACCAGCAAGTGATATCGTTATGTGTGATGATAATGATGAGGTTGAAGAAGAGTATAGGCCAGTGAGTACCATGGCTGGACCCATTGAGACCTCCGTTGATAGAAATTTGCAGACACGACTTAAGCGCAAGCTTGTTATCGATAGTGAAACTGAAACTGAAAATAGTCCAGCTTTCAGGAAGAAGCTCGCTGCAAGCTCATCTCCCTCCGCAACTCATGGCAAGAAACCCAAGAATGCAGGTTAGCGATCACCCATTCCTGTTCAAAGCCTTCTCTGACTCATGTGTTCAGATAAACCACGTCCAGCAAAGCGTAGAAAGACCACTGATGAAGACGATTTCATCGCACCATCAGACGCAGATAGCGAGCCGGACATTATGGAACTCCAGTCACAGGCCGGCTCACACTCAACCAAATCGATATCGCGCCGAGTACGTGAAATCTTTCTGAATGGTTATGTACTGATCTCTTCTCAGTCGTCGGTTATGGACGAAGACGACGAAGAAATTATCGAGCAGTCCAAGCCCAAAGCCAGAGGGAATGCAAAGGTATTCTGTTCAACCCTCTATTGCCGACTGTCGTCTCACATGTTTACAGCCTGCCAAGCGACCTACGCTCCCCGAAACTCATACGGGCTCCTCAACGGGTATTGGGCTCCTCACTGCTGCCGAGCGACGCGTCCAAATAAAGAAGGACGAGAAGAAGGATGCGGGACAACCCTACTTATTCTTGCAGGATATCAAAGACGTGAGCACCGCTAACTGCTCACCTAATTTGCTCATGCTTTCTACAGAAAGATAGCATTCGACCTGGTGAAGAAGGGTATGACCCACGTACTCTATTTATTCCCAAGGACGCTTGGAAGTCATTTACGCCCTTCGAAGTTCAGGTCTGTCTCCACTCACATTTGTCTCCATCTGTTCTGACATCGTCTTAGTTCTGGGAAATTAAACAGAACCATTATGATACGGTGCGTTTACACACGCCAATATTCTGCTCCATACTGACTGATCCCGGTGTATAAAGATCCTCTTCTTCCAAAAAGGGTGAGTCGTACATCCAGCCCGTCTCCCATATCGTTCTGACATAATTTTCCAGGAAATTCTATGAGGTCTGCTCGTTCCACTGTTTCAATTGCCGTACGCAATCCTAATTTGTCCCTTAGCTCTACGAGGACGACGCGCGTATTGGGCACCAAATTTTCGACCTCAAACTGACCTCGCGTGTCAAAATGTGCATGGTCGGCGTACCTGAATCCTCCTTTAGCTTCTGGGCGAGCAAATTTCTAGCCAAAGGTTACAAAGTCGGCAAAGTCGAGCAAGTCGAAACTGCGTTGGGAGCCGAGATGCGGGTTGCCGCTTCAAAGGAAAAGGGTGCAAAGACAGCTGAGAAAGGTCTCGTAAGACGGGTCCTTAACAAGGTCTTCACGAATGGCACGCTAGTGGACGGTGACTTCCTGGTGGATGAGGAAGCCGGCCACTGCATTTCCATTCGGGTATGTAACTCAGAAATTGTGACCAAATTGAACTTATTGACCTTGTGCAGGAACAAGGCGAGAACGCGTTCGGACTTGCTATTCTTGACAGCTCGACGTCGGAGTTCAACCTCAGCGCATTCGACGACGATGTATGTCGTACCAAACTCGAAACCATTCTCCGTCAGTTGCGGCCGAAGGAGCTAGTGTATACCAAGGTTAGCCCAAGTCCCCGACCTAGCTTTCGTCCAGGACTCATCCCACTCACAGGGAAACCTCTCAAGCGCCACAACCCGCTTGCTCAAGACTCTTCTTCCAGGAAGGTGTATATGGACGTGTCTCCGGGTCGTAGAAGGTTACGACTATGAGGCGACTCTGAACGAATTGAAGGAGCTTTATCCGCCAAAGGAGGATGACGAGTCCGCTGTCGCTGATCTGCCTGAGGCAATTCACAGTCTCGTGGACAATGAGTGTGCAATTATGGCACTAGGCGCTATAATCTGGTATTTGCGGCAACTCAACATCGACAAGGCGTTGTTATCGGCCAGGAACTTCAACATCTACGACCCGCTGCGGAAGGGTCAGGCCCTGTTGCTTGATGGGCAGACACTGGCCCATATCGAGGTGAGGCCTTGGTCGGATCAGAGAAAAGGAGCGGTACGGCTGAGAGTTGCCTTCAGGTACTCCTCAACAGCGATGGGACGGAAGAAGGGACGCTGCATCACCTGCTTGGACGCTGCATTACACCTTACGGTGAGCATTACGATCCTTGTATTGGACGGGATAGCGGCTTATGGAGCACGTAGGAAAGCGTCTATTCCGTATCTGGCTTTGCAACCCACTGCGCGATATCAGGGCTATCAACGATCGGTAAGTCTATAGCCGAGGAAGTTAAGGGCACCGTCTCATGCTTTCCCAGTCTCGACGCCGTCGAGGAACTCATGCAGGACAAGGAGTATGAGTTCAGGTTCGGTAAGATGACGAAGGGCCTTCCAGATCTTGAACGCGTCGTCTCTCGCATCCATGCTGGCAACTGCAAGATCAGGGACTTCCTTAAGGTCCTCGAAGTACGCTACTTCCTTACCTGGTCGTCCACTGGACATACCTCACCCCACGCGCATAGGCATTCAATAGAATAGACGAGGCCGTCTCCGACCTCGCTGACTACGCCGCTCGACAGGACCACAAAACGATTCTCGGCCACTTGCGTGAGAGTCCGTCTTTGGCAGAATGTATCGAGAAAATATACGCGCAGTTCGTCAAGCCTACCGACAGTGATGCGACCGAACTAGTTCCCCAGTCGGGAATGGACACAGAGTTCGACACCATTGAGAAAGAGATCAGCGAGATTGAGAGCGAGTTAGGAAGTGAGTTAAAGAAGATCACTAAGAAACTCAAGTGAGTTGCTCTATGTAGAAGTGCTCAGATGGTATTAAAAATTTCCTAGCTTGAAGCTGTCATTTTGGCATAGCAATCTCGGGCAGAAGGTAGCCTCTCTAAGCGACCTTTGACAGATTCTCTAACCCCGCTCTAGGATATTTACCTCGTCCAAGTTCCGACGGACAGCGTCAAAAGCGTCCCAAGGGACTGGTTAAAGAGTGGCGGGACAAAAGCTTATACACGTTATCAAGTCCCCGAATTCGCGTCTAACATTCGAGCCCTAAAGGAAGCCCGGGAAAATCGTACTACGGCAATCAAGGGTTTCACCTCCCGCCTCTACTCCATCTTCGACCAAGACCGTGATATTTGGTTGCGCGCCGTACGCAAAACCGCTGAATTCGATTGCCTCCTCTCTCTTGCTAAATCGTCCGCTGCCATGGGCTCTCCATCCTGTCGGCCGACACTTGTTGACTCCGATGCGGCATTTGTCGACTTTGAAGAGCTCCGTCATCCAGGGATTGCAGCGAAAAAGGAGAATTTCATCGCCAACGATGTGAAGATGGGGCAGGACGTGGCCCGTATTATGCTTCTCACCGGCCCTAACATGGCTGGCAAGTCAACCCTCATGAGGCAAACCTGCGTGGCTGTCATCATGGCCCAACTTGGGGTATATGTGCCTGCGCAGAGCGCGACGTAAGTCTTACCGTCGCAGGATGACCATATGAGCTAACTTGGTTCCTCTAGATTGTCCCCAGTTGACGCTATTCTCACCCGTATGGGAGCTTATGACAATATGTTTTCTAACTCATCAACGTTTAAGGTCGAACTGGATGAATGGTATGTGGTCGGTGTCCTGACCAACGTCCGCTAACCCCTTTGCAGTTCTAAGGTCATCAAGCAAGCCACTCCTAAATCCCTCATCGTCATGGATGGTCAGTCCCTCCGCTGACCTTTGGGCCTATACTGACCTCACTTTGCAGAGCTTGGGTAAATGCGATCCATCTGTATGCTCGGATATAGTACTAACCGTTCCTGCAGTCGTGGAACTTCAACATACGATGGGATTGCCATCGCCAGTGCTGTCTTGCATCATCTCGCAACTCATACTCTCGCTCTATCTTGCTTCGCTACACATTATTCAATGCTCACGGAGGACTATCGCTACCACCCCAATATTCGCACGATGCATATGGCCACCGCCTTTGATGACGACCAACGCGCAGTGCGTACGATTCTGAACCAGTTCGGTCCATCTGTCTGACGATTTTTGCAGTTGGTCTGGCTCTATAAACTCGCTGAAGGCGTTGCACCTTCTTCGTTTGGAACACATGTCGCTAGCCTTGCTGGAGTTCCCGCCAGTGTCGTCAAGCGAGCCGATGTAGTCTCAGAGGACTTTGCCCGCCAGTTCGCCGCACGACTTGCCAATCGGCGTATCGGGAAGATACCAGTTACAGCCCAAGCGGACTTTGCTTTCCTCACTAAACTGGTTGAGGGAATGCTCAAGCTGGATGATGACCCTATGCGCCGTCGTGAAGTCTTGCAGATTATCAAAAAGGGCGTACTTGCACACTTCAAGGCAGCGGAAAATGCGTGATAGAAATTTCCAGTTTCAGCCAATCGGCATCATATGTATCATAGGATTACTCGCTCAAATGACTTGCCTTCGTGTATCGATAGTAGTTTGATGTTTGTTTTATAAACGATGTTCAGCGGAGCCGTTCATGGTTATGAAGTCCTTATGCTCTGGGACGCAAGCTTCATGTTCAGGGAACCTTGCGACTTGTCAAATAGCACTCGTACACCGCTGGTATCCCGAAAATTCTATAGCACTAGCTCTGCTATTCGCTTATTGATCAAAGTGATCGGGAGCGCTATGATTTTGACGACCATCAGATGCTGGGAGGTCGAAATGGGGAGAGTATCTCTGCCGCTTGGTATGGTCCAGTGAGTGGTAAGTCTTGGTGCGAGGCGCGTAGTGAAGATTCGTCGATACCATTTCCGACAGGCCAGTGGAGGTCAATCTCGAGTGCAACCGTAGGGCGTAGGGGTGGCTCGGGTGGAGTACCGTCCACATAGTATAGCTGCGCAGTCGCAAGTACATTCGAACGTTGTGATTCATGGTGCATTAGGGTCCAAGCACCATGGCCGGCTTCTTATGCATAATTTACATAGGAGCTATCTCAAGGGCTTTAGTCCGTCCGACTGAACAACATAGGCTTTCCATACGGACTCACGAATACAGTTCACACTGAAAGGAGGAGTGATCGGTGCGGTGACGGATTATGGGTGCAAGTCTATAAGTGAGAGAGGACTGTAACTGGTCATTTCGGCCAACAAGAGCGTCCTATGGGCTTGGTTTGCCGTAGACTGTAAGCCGGTGCTCAAGGCCTGAGATACCTTGAATGGACGTCTGGTAATCCAGCAGGAGCAGGAGAAAGGAGTCAGTTCAAGCAGAGAGTTGTCCACAGCATTCATAAACTCCTGGCTGAGGCGTTATTCATTTGACGGATATATGGCAGTAATGCATAGCCGAATAGGCCCCCGATGAATGCATTAGTGGGCCGACATCAGTCAGGGAATTTCAACCGAGCACATTGAACTCGCACTGGATGGCATATCATGGGCAAGAAGGTTCGCTTGCATAGATATTATACCGCTTGGCGAGTACTGTGGTATCGTGATATGTAACCTAATTAAGAAATGGAGGGCTAACGCTTTGTTCTATGCCTCCAAGTAATCGAATACGGAAAACCGGAACGGTTACGGCACAGGAGCTGCGACTGCGCTTGGCGTGGTATCGAGTGGTGTAGAACGTGATACGTCCTCTGCTTCGAAATCCACAGAGGTAGGTTTCGTGGCTGTTTCTGGCGGTCGCTGTTGACCTATTATAGGAGGCGTGAGGTCACCCTCTTTCCCTTCTCTCTTCTTACGGAGGTCGCCTTGGCTGAGAGGCCCCGGCTTCGGACTCCTTCTAAACGGTACGTTAATACCGCCCTGTACATGGAACGCCTTTAGAAAAATGATGCAACAAGATCACAAGATAGTACACACCATGTCTAATAGACGCATAACAGCTTTACTAGGCTGTGCTCCTACTGATATCCAATATTTGGTTCTTTCAACACTCCACTCAACCTTTTTCACCTTCTCTAGGTCGGGTAGTATGGAACTTTTTAATAGGGTACCGTCATTCTGGAATGGGTACTTCGGAAATGGCGTCTCCGGCGCTCGGGGAATGGGGTCGAATACCCCCACGAGCTCAATGGGCTTTGCATTACGAGCTACGCGTTGGTTGATGACAACAATATGGTGAAAAGGATTGTTCCGCGTTCCATGTCTTGCAAGGCGGATTCGGACGACCATCCTAATCGCGTGCGGTCAAAAACGGAGACGGCTTTGTGCACCACGCAGAAATAAAATAAACGTGAATGTTGTCTCTGGGGTCAACATAAAGGTAATATATCTACTGTCACGATACACATGTACAAGCAGTATAATTACTGCGACGCCGTCTCTCACTTCCCTCACCGATGTAAAGGGGTTGGGCTTTACGCATACTGGGCCCCCGTGAGGAAAATAATGTAGGTCATGTGAGAGTAATACAAAAACTGCCCTTGTCAATCTCAAGAAGAGGGTCCTCTTCAGTTGCGGTTCTTCTACTTTCCGAGAAATAAGGCATGTACAAGGCCTCTTCCTTGCAGACTCGAGTTGCTATGGAGCACCCCCCACGCAGAGATAACCGTTACCAATACGACACGAGCGCGGGCGGCTTGTTCGCTGAGCTTCGATGAATTTCTATCAATGTCAATCAGGCTTATCAAGAAACCGTTGTTCGTGCAAGAGGCTCGCAAAATGAAGTTCGTCAGGTCGTATTTGTGCAAGCTTTTGTAAACCAGTGTAAAAGCACATGAACGAAATGTGAATAAGGGGTGGATATCGTATCCAAACACGACTAAAGAGTACTCTACAAGCACGACCAATGCAAACGTCTCCGACCCTATCCCTGCTTCACGGGTGACCCACTACTAGGTGCTCCGTTACTAGGTGGGGCATTGGAATCCTTGGGAGGAGCGGGCCCTAACCCCATCCTAGAAAGCGCACCCCATAAACCCTCCTGCATCATCTCCTTCATTTGCGCCTCCTGAACCTCCTCTTTCTGCTTCTTGAGCATATCGTGGTTCTTTCTCAGGAACTCGACATCACTCCTGTACTGCTTTTGTGCGAGCAGTCTCTTCTGCTCGAGATATGTAAGTGGCATTCCATCCGGAGAGTTCGAGGGTAGGTTGTGCGTTGGATCCGGATCGCGAGAGAACAAGCGTGAGATGGTGAATCCTCCCGAGGCAATCCCCGCATTTGACTTGTGTTTCGCTTTCCATTCTTCCACAAGTCGTGCTTTGTTCATCGCTTCAACCTTTGCGTATTCGATCGCGATGTCTTTGCCCTGATAGGCTGTAAGGATTGGTCGGACATCAGGCGGATTCAAGATCCCTATAGCTGAAAATATGGTCAGATAGGGGTGGGAGACAAGGATATTGACGAAGCCTACATTCCAAGAACGGAATGAGGCCGATCAGGCCTGTATCCTCGGAATTTCCTTTCCATTTGGGAAGGATAACCGCGTTCTCTGGTTGTGACGAGTAATGTTCTCCGACGGTATCGATAGCAATGACCTTGGATAGATCACGGTTCAGGTACGAAATATCCTGCACGAGGATATCAGAAACAGAAGTCTCTAAATATTCTACATACCTTGACAATCTTACCATTGACTGACCGTGTCGATTCGCGGAATAGCTGATATAGGACACTAAACTGGAACGGGTCGAGTTTATCCATAATTGGATATGCTGTCTACAATTCGCTCAGTATACCGCGACTGGTGGTTAGCGAAGAGAAACGTGACTTTCCTGCACTTGCTGTGTGGTAAATATAACGATTTCAAAGAACTGCGAGAGATATTGCAGGAAATAATCGACGCCTGGTCGCTTCGCCGTCCGCCAACCGTTCTGACGCTGTTTATTAAGTTAGAGAGTGAAAGCAGCGGTGAACGAGGAACCTTGACGCACGTCCCACACGGATGTCACGAGCAAATCATCGATCGAGAGGACGAGCGTGTATGGTTTCTGGTAGCCCGGAGGAAGCGGCGGGGGGAGCAACTCTTTCCATATTGGTTTATTGAAATACTAAATGAAGCCCACAAGCACGTAGAGTCAGCATAATCCATCACATAATTTAACCGCGACTCCTGCATCGGACACATATTGGCAACTCACATCAAAAATGTCGAGAGTTCTTCGATTAGACCTCGCAATCCAAGCACCAATTTTGGTCTTATGATCGAGCTGTCCGAATTTATATCAGCTCAATGACCTCCATGAGTAACCAAGACAGAGACATACGTCAATCTTCTCGTCTGGCTCTCGTCCTAGATAAATATATCCCCCTACTAGTCCTGTGACGAGGAGCCCAGAGCTCACCCAGCCCACTCTTCGTCGTCTGCGCTCAATACTCGACAGTGAGTCTTTTGCGCTCTTTGCGCCGGTGCGCGTTCTTGCGGCCGGCTCGTCCATCCCAAAATCTAGTGTGGGTACTGATGGAAGAGGTGCTGGTGGGGTGGGTGACGGTGCAGGTTCGGTGGGAGGGGGAGGTGGGGGAGGTGGAGTGTCAGAGAGCGGAGACCTTTGCGAGTAGGCTCTTGCGAGGGTTTGTGGAAGTCGACTGGGTTGGCCTGGACGCGATATTGACGTGACGGACGCCCGCAGGAGCATCCGCAATGGAAAAACCATCATCTCAAAAATTAGGTCGAGGTGTTGAAGGCCTCAACCTTTGTCTACCACCTCCGCGGTCGAAGAGGCAGGGAAAGAGCGCAGGTGCTGCATATTCCGGGCCAGCAATAACCAGCTAAAATATGTCGAGCACGCACGACAGGGTAATAAAGGAATCATGAACGGACGACGCCTCCAAGGGACTCTATCTACGGAGCCATGGGGGTCGAGAAGGCCGAAGAGACAGAAAACTTGCTCACAAAACAAAACGACGATCACGCTGCCTCTTCTGAAGACTTGGTAACGGTAAACATCGATCGCGTTGAAATTTAGAAAGAATTCTTATTCATCTGTGCCTGGTGTAGGAAGTGGTGCAACCCACGTCAGAAAGGCGAGAAATTGCGAAATTATTCCTTATATAATTGATCGAGTATTGGCGGTTCATCATCTGTCTGGCGAGCAATTGAGCAAATGATTCTATGAAACCAAAATACCTCTTTGTCAACCACCCATTTTGAATTCTTACTTACAAGGACAAGACAAATTTGAAATAACAGATGAGAACGACAGCTACCCGCCGCACCTCACTGAGGTTGTCCTATGGTAAATCGTGTACGCCCTCAGCAAGCCGCGGCACCCGTTTGCTAATCGAAGAACGCATGTTATAGTGTCTGGGTTCGATGACTCGGAGACTTTCCCTGGGCTGCTCTTGATTCCTCCCACGTCCTTCCCTCTCTCTAACGATGCTCTACAGTTGGCGCTCACACTCCTCAGCACTCTTTATCCTGCTCACCACGACCACAACTCTCGCTCTATACGTCCCGCGTTCCAAAACCGTGACTACCACAACTACCACAAGCAGGACAACGTTCGTATGGTCGGACCAAAAACAACAGCTTGATCCCTTTGATGAAGATACAACCACGCTACCATTCACATGCTTCAAGTGCCCAATGAATCCCAAACTCCTTCGTGAAATTCGGATATTTGCTCCCGCCGGTGAAATCGGGGCTCTGTCAAACGACCCGACACCGCGGGCATTGCTTTGCGAGTACGATACAAACGAAAGCCCATGTCGCTACGACCCAGTATGTATAACTTTGAGTTGCTCTTTAGACTCCTCACTCACGCCTCGCCATCCTGCAGGCCACTGGCATGCTTCTCGGAGACCAACCATCCGGAGATTCTTGCGCTCGTTCGGCCAGCGTATCTCCTGAATGTGGTCCTATCGTTCTTAGGCCCTTTTCGCGGTCCCTCCCCTCGTTGTCGGGCGGCCAGAATGAACCGGAAGCAAATCCCAGCAGCTCACTTGCTCCCTCACGGGAGGAAAGTGAACAGGGTAGGCACTCGCGAGACTCTTCCTCTTCGTATGTAAGAAAATACATCCTCGGAGCAATCCCAAACTCCCCTAAATCCGAGTCTCAACGCCACTTCCCTGCGCCGGACGCAGCACTACGCTATGCCGATCTGGAAGACGCTTATGACGCGTTGCACCTGGACCCTAATACTCCCCCACCCCCGTCACCCCCATCCCTTGACGCACCATCCACCCCTCCCTCGCCGCTCGATTACGATCATGACCTTGACAGTGCTTCCAACGAGGCAAAGGACGACGATATTGCTCCTGTCTCCGAAATAACGCCAATTGTGTCCACCGTCGCGCCTCATGACCACGAATCAGACCATAGTAGCAACCTCCTCTTCGACCTGGAGTTTGAGGACTATTCTGACGCGCTTAAGGTGATCCAGGAGGCGATAACTCCTCTTTACCCCGCTCGCGGGCCGCGGGACCACAGGATGGACTCTGTGGATGACAAGGCTGCATATATCATGAGTATGACTACCGGAGAATGAGTGAGGAATAGGATGGACTCGGATCAGACGATGCCGTGCATTGTTTATTGCTGTATTTTTTTCTTTTCCTCTATTTTGGGTGGTATTTAATAGAAAGCTTTCACCGCTATTATTCCACGGGCACTAATCCCTCTTTCTGTGTTCAGCACGTTCAGAATCATCATGGTCATCCCCAAATTGCAATCCTACCAGGGCTCTAGGGGTGTCAGAGCGTCTAGTTCCCTGACTGATATGAATCGCAGAAGCTCTGCTTATTGGTAGCGCGTTCTTGAAAACCACCGCTTCCTGAGGAGAGCCTTGATCACTTGAGGGTTCGAGGCGAGATGGAAGGTATTGGTTCGCTCGACCTGAGGGAATTGGGGAATCAGAGCGGCGCACTCGACGAAATAGTAAAGCATCATGTCTCAAAAGTACTCCTCCCATGCTTCAAAGGAGCCAATTGGATATTGAGAGACGGGCAGTCTATGTTAAAGTCTGGTATTGGGACGCCGGAAGGCTTAGTCATTAGTACCTGCGGACAGAATGAGAATGTTGAGACACATCGGCTGTGACTGGTGGAGTATCAACACTAAAGGGACCGCAGATGCGCGGCCTTCAATGATAGTTCACTTCCTTCGCCGGATACGCTGTAGGGGTTGTATGATGTTTCCTAATGAGGAGTCACTGCGGGAGATAAGTTTAGTCATTATGACGTGATTGCGAATCTCGAAAGATATATGGAGCTAAATGGGTGACAGTCGAGCAATCACGGGGCAGCTGAGACTGCTACGAATAAACCAGTTCTGTCTGTCATCAAGGTCCCAGTATATAAAAGGGTGGATACTGCGACCATATCTAAAGTCAGTATGGTCACACGGAATGGATGGGTGGTTCAGGTGACATCCTGGCAGGGTCGTAGAGTTTCATATCCAAGCAGCGCCCTACAAAGACTCGCTCCCAGTCTAGTGAGATCGTAAGATGCCTGCTCAAAGGACTTCTTTAGGTCACTTACTTCAGGACGGTTCAATACTCTGTCAGACGTTATGATCCCATCCACGGGCCAATCATGCTCATGGACAGGCACTCCGTCAGCGGGAAGAAGCTGCTGGTTGAAGCTTAACGCCACTGAATCAATGCATCGTTGGAATTATTCAAAGGGCTTCCTGAAGCGTAGCTTACACAAGACTGGCATGGACCAGCTTCGGACTGGTGCCAACGCAGAGTAATGCGAGAGGAATCGGTCATAGTACCCTTTCCCATGACCAAGTCTTGAGAACGATGCATCAAACGCGACGCCTGGTTTATAAATGAGTACAGACAGGTGTCCCGGCCCGTCAAAATCTAACCTGGCATTAGCACAAGATCGATCCCCCCGCTCTCAACGTCCTGAACTATACGAAGCGCTGGTAAGAGTGTGTAATATTGACAAACAGGTGGGATTACCATTCAGTCGTGGCTTCCCGTCGTACTCTCTTGGAGGCTCGCGAATACCCCAAAGGCCAGGGATAAGACTCTGATAGTCCTCTAAAGAATATATCCTCAGTGCGTCCATGTGTGATCCTTTCTTGTGCTGAAGCCCTGCTTGATGGCCATGGCTCTCCGCGGCACAAGCAACCTCGTCACCCTTAGTGATCCGTGGCACCCAAAGGGCCTTTCCTGTGTACCTAATTTAGTCAGGGCTTAACTTTTGGATGTTTTCCACACTTCTTACCGCTGTCGAGAATCGCATGGACAAGGTGGTCGGTCTGCACTTCGCCACTCGGCATGTTCAAATAACAAAAGACCGATTTACTCTTTTTGAATGCTGGATGCGCTAGCACATGAGATGCTATTACTTCTGCTGTAGCGAGACCAGATTAGTACTGAGAACGGTCAAAGAGGCTGATGGACATTGTTGCACGATCTCTGTGGGCGGTATCGCCTTGAGCTTCGCCATCATCGCTTTTCTCAGAGAGGATTTTGCTGTTTGCACAACGTTGTTCGCCATATACCGGAAAGTACCAGTCGTCGCGGAGTTCAAACCCAAAATTGCTCTCGGCCACTCCTGAGTCCTCAAATAATTCCTACAACATTCGCTGCAAATTCTGTAAAATGGTTAATACTGCTCTAGTGCCGAGTACGCCAAGGCTTCAGGCGCCTTCAAGTCGCGGTTCTTTGACAGTGGACCTGCTTTCTCTCCAGAGAGAGACACTGGCAGGCCGGACGTCGAGCAGAACAGATGATCAGAGGGACGTCTAGTTATGCTGAGATTTGACATATCAACTCGCAACTCGCGACTTGGCCGCGACTTGGTTCCCTCCCTGATTCCTCAGCGGCTCAGCTTCACAAGCCCAATTGGTACATTTTAAACGTTTATGGACGCGTAATATTTACGCTTCCCTGTGTAGGCTGGACGGCGGCAGCTGCACACTCAACGCATAGTTGGCTCGAGGGTCGAAGGTGGCATCACACAATTTAGCGCTCGATTGTTGAAATACTTACGGGTTCTTATCTGAAGCCGTTCCTGCGGGCCAATACTGTCCCTCCGTCCCTCCGCTCCGTCCCGTCGGCCGTCGGACGACATTGAGACACGTCTATTAACGGAATCCCTCGTTCACCTATTTCGCCACTTGCAGAGATTCGAAGACACCTTCGAATCTCATGTCGACCTCGCCCTCAGGAAACACTCCCGGGTATGCGCCTCAGTTCCTATTCCGCTCTGCTATGAATACTGATGACTGCGTCAATACAGGACGATCTTTTCGAATGAAGGTGTGCTATCGACAGTTGATAACCGCATCGAAGACTTGTCTTACACATGATCGAAGCGCTTGTTATCGGGGTGTCCACGGCTACGGCTCTCTTTGTCCTCATTATTGGAGGCTCGTTGATATGTTTCCTCTTCAAGGCGGGTCTTATTTGCGCCCCGAAACATAACAACGTAGAATCGCCCCCCGAGACTGCAGAGAGAGGAAGGAGAAGAGATAAGAAAACGTTCTCTGCCCAAGGAGCGCCCAAATTTCAAGAGAAGCATTCACCACATCCCACTATGGGAGGAGTGTTCCCTCCGTCGACTCTACTTTCAGCCGAGGAGGCACGTCGCCGAAAAGAAGAGCCACGAACGCTGCTGCACAGAGAATGTCCGCAAGCCAGTCGACGACCTATCTTGCAACCCTTGATGGAAGCTCCTACTCCCTCTAACCTGGTTCTTCCGAGTATAACCCGAACCCCGACCCCACCAGCATCACCCGGCCCATACACCCCGATTCAAATCGAGCGCCATCCGTACGCCCAAACGAGAGGGTATGGCAGTCCGTGATGCAATCTCCGGTTATTTTATAAGGCTGTTGGGTTGTAGGTTGTTTCAAAGCAGTGCCGAGCTTGTGTAAAATTGGTATTAGTTGTTGCCATGCCGTTCTCTGAGGCTGCCGGTCACGACGCGGCATGACATACCCCGCTCATTCCGATTCGGCGCGGTTTTTCCTATGTTTACTCGAGTTGATTCTTACCTGCCTCGCATCTGCGTGACGACGTCTATTCGGCTTCGATCATCTTAGTGGTTTCTTGGACTATATTAGTTCTATCACGGAAATTTAGCGGAGTCCATGCGAAACACGACGCGATGCGGTGTGTGCCGGCTTGGCTTGGGGAAGGAAGTTAGCCACCATTGATCCGCCAGCACCTGCGGCCAATGATAACTGGAATCTGGCCTCGTGAGCGAGCGGTTTTGGGATTCGAAGCAGTTCGAGAAGTCATCACAGCCGGTTCAACCGAGGCGTGCATTCTCTTCTCTGGCTCCTGCTGAGAGTGCCAACCAGACTGACGTAACGCAATGAGTCAGAAGGCCGAAGGCTAAGGAGTGGCGTCCAACAGACAATCAAGTTCTGACCGGGTACTTCTTGGACTCCTACTACGACCCTCTTTTACTCCTCTCCACATCCTTACCCCTCCAACCCTACCGAATACCTTCACCCGTCGTCGGCAGCCTCGGTGGCCAGCAGCCACCAAGCACGACTAGTTTGGGGGGGTTGGTAACGAGGCGAAAAAGTCGGAAAATATTTCCTGAGATAGGCGACAATTCAAGGATATTTGGAACGTGTGGAGCAGGATGCCTAGTACGAGCGAGCACGTTGGGCACGCGCAAGGGTCGTACCACCTCCCTGTCGAAACTCTAGTTCTCCGACCAAACAACACAGAGCACCCTTCTATACTGGATACGGTGTTCACGAACCGCAGAACACGGAGGGCGGCGTACGCAACTACTACAAAAGGTTCCGAAACCCGGGTATGGAAGGTGGACAGGAGGACTGGAGAAATGGAGGAGATTGCCAAGATTGGATGGGATGTGCCTATTGGAGGAGTTGTATCACGGAGTCTACCGGGAGATGGCTTGCGAAGCGTCCAAACGCGCAGCAAGCGCGCCATAATGGTCAGTCACGGCGGGAGAACGATGGCTGTGGATGACTTCATGAGAAAAGCAAAAGGGTGGTTCCCGAGCGAGTATGTACCGCTGATAGCCTTGTCGCTACCAGATCTTAATTGACAGCTCATCATTCACAGCTCGAAGACCTTCAAAAGCCCAGTCAATGACATGCATTATAAATGGAAGTCCGGCCCAGAGCGTACAACTACTCAGGATGCTACGCGACGGCATCACTCCAACGCTGCTTGTCCCAATTCCGAGATCTGGAAACGCTGGAGATGTGTTACTGCCAGTGGCGCACCACATCCAACCGCTCGTAGTAGCCTCACTTCCTCATCTTCACCCCTCAGCCACGCTGGGCCTCGCCCATCGATAGGGGGTAATCGCAACATGGCCCTCCTCTCGCCGGCTCCCTCATACCGGTCGACGTCTTCAGGCGATTCAAATACATTAGGAGACATATTTCCATCCGTTCTTCGTTCGTCGTTGAGGGCACCTGCGCCACCATCGCTCCTAGCCCGCTTCGCTCCTCCGCAGCCGGGCCTTCTCAATTACGAACTCACACTCTTTCCACCTGCCTATCCCCCGTATACACCCACACCAGATGGGGTGGTCGATACCATTGTTGTCACCTGCATACTGCTTGCTACTGACAAGCACGAATGGAAAACCCGACAATCCATTATTGATGCCCAAAGTCTTGCGATTCATTTCGAAGCAGAAGCAAGAGGAGTTATACCTCCCTATGCACCTCGTGCACCGAGAACGATTAGAACCTCGGGAAGGCCCAGGACTACCGAGGAAAGGGTTATGGACCAGTATGTTCTGACCATGAACCGGACTCTGCAGCCACTCCCACCGTATCACCGTCCATCAGGGCCTCCACCTTCTACGTTTCCAGTTCCATCACCGTTCTTCTCAAAACCAACCGAGAACAGAAGCGACTCAGACCTCCAGGAACACCTTTTTCGATATGCCGTCCCTCCGGAGAGTGCTCGCGGACGCTCGGGCTCTGCATCTGCATCGTCTCCTGGTTGGTTGTCGTTGGATTCTACTCGGATGTCGCAAAGGAGGCCGAGGACGGCACAGGGACTCGAGAGAGACAGGTCCGGCACTCCCCCTCCATCATATATACGCCTAGAGGGTCAAATTGCGCATGCGTTGCAGAGATAGGTGACCTATCCCAGGCCATACAGAGTTTGTTTACCTATGTGGCCCCACTCTGGGTCTTTACTCAATGATGTACTAGTAGTGACAAATCATACCCATGTATAACATGAACTGCTGAGAGCCACCTATTATTTAACTTGGACCCCGCCTCACTTTGCTAAATACAGGGTCTACGACCGTTTCTCTCGTGGGAACATGATGAGTGGCCTACCCAACGAACCTACTCGACATTGGCCTGTCTGTAGAGATCTCTATAACCGTGTCCGTCACGATCTGATGAGGACGTTAAACTGGGGTCTTCGATGTCTTCCGGTTGTCAGATCCTCGTCGTTCTATAGCGAAGACACAAGCATCTCGTGTGACCCAATGTAGTAGCCGGCAAACTGCACACGACACGTTATATATACGGGCCTTGCCTAAAAAATTTGCAGTCGCCACGGCTCCGCACGTCATCGTCAAATTCATCTAACTTATTGTTCCGTCACTTCCCGCATTTCCCCATTTCGAATCACCGGTTCCGGCGGCGGACGCGAAATGGTCCGAGCGCTGGGGCTGGATCTCACCACCGTAGGCAATCGAGATCGTGTATGAAATGCGTTGCACCACCGGCTACGTACTTGATTAACTGGGCATATGCATACTCGTAAGTACTTAGTCAAAGTTCCCCAGACCAGTGGCGCATCGACTGCGCCTCGCACAGACACCTGCCCGGCCTTGCAATTGCTCCTCGAGTATTCTGGGAAGTTCCCGGACCTTCTCCTTTGGGGTTGCGACGCAAATCTAACCGGGCGATGGCATACATAACCTCGACGGGCATTTTGGCCGATCAGGCTCGCTCTCCTATTGGGGACCCGAAAGATATCATCCTCCCATGGTTGATAGGCACAATGGCAGACAACCTTCTCCAAGGTAGGTATCCCTTCTCGCCTCGTCTCGAGGATCGAGTCGCTGACACAGCGGCATAATCAGGAATAATTACAATACAGCTCCTTAATTACTTCAGCTACTTTGTTGCATACCGTTGTTCGGGCCGCTCCCATCGCCCGAGAGATATCTTCGTCTTCGTCCTTGGGGTGTTGTCTTTTGCCAAGAGTGGTCAATGCGTGGCTATCATCTGGGAACACAATATCACGTACAAGCTCAATCCAGATAAAGTATACGATATGGTACTACATAATTATTTGGAGCTCCTCACTCCCTTCACAGTACGTTCTCTATCTTGATTTGCGTTGCCACTATGTTCGCCTACTGAGGGTTCCCTAGACCTCACTCCTTGGATATCTGGTTCAGATATACTCCCTTACATGGTATTGGAAGATGTCAAGGCGTTTTTGGGTGTCCATCTGGTGCAGCATCTGGCTCCTTGCTTCATTCATTATTCTTATGGTGGTGGTGCGTTTCCCACAATAGCAGGTCCTATATGTTGCTTCTAACTACTTCCTATACAGACGATGTATCTGATCCAAGGTAACTTCGACTGGGTGCCGCGGGTGGGTGCGTGAACCCTTCGTGGGTATTTCCCGATGACACGTACTGACCACACATCCCAGCTATTGGACATTCAGCCGTCGTGGCCATTGCCGATTTCTCTTTGAGTGTGGCACTAGGTTGTCATATTTGGCAGGCAAAATCTGAGTTGTCAGGGTGGGCACCACTTGCTCTCAGTACCCTCTATCTTTATTCAATACTCCCTCTTAGGCCCATCCTCACTCGCCTCGTCCGGGCAGTATTCATCTCCGGTTTGCCGTGTGCCATCGCGGCACTGATTATCCTCATCTGCTTTGCCACCTTGCCCACTTACAACCTGACCTGTGTCATCTTCAATCTTTCGATGGCCAAGCTTTACGTCATATCCTGCCTATATATGCTCAATTGCCGGAATGAATTGCGGGAAGCGTGCGACATGGAAAAAGGGATGGTGGATCTCGACCTGGATGATATCAGGTTCAAGGTGCGTCCCTTTGCCGCTCTCATCTGGTCATTAGCCGTAACTGACGACGACCTAGCAGGCAGGTGACTGGGAGAAAGCCATTGGACCTGCAAGCAACCTGGCTAATCTCGACAGTCCTAGCCCACTGTTTCCTCTCGATAAAGACGAGCTTGGCCTCTGCCCTTGCGATCGGACCGCGTTCCAGGCTGAAACGACGCATTCCGGACATGGGGAGACAATAACACTCCATAGTTGTGGTTTATCACATGACTGCTTCACCCTCGCTGGTGACTCGGTGTTCACGCCTATGGTCGAGCTAGAGCCTTATTCGAGACGAGCAAGGCGAAAGACAATTGGTGGCTCCGATATGGTGTAACGGCGTCTTATATATATATTAGGCTGTGCATGAAGGATGCTACCTTAGCTTGTTGTTTTTGTACGGTTTTATTGTCCATTCCTCTATTGTTCATCGGGTTTCCCGCAATTTAGGCTACTGCCGGACTTCGAAATGAAATTCAGTATATTTCTGCCTCTCATTTAGTAGGAATAATGTCAAAGACCCAGCATAGATTGCATCGGTTACCAGATTACCATATTCCTAATATATCTACCGTGCCACCAATCTCTCGTATCCTAGCGCACACACCCTGGACCTTAGACTCCCAACTCGAATCCTCTCTCGCGCGCAGTAAATCTAGTCGATTTTCAGGACGTTCCTCAAGGTCAAGGAAGTAGATATCATCCCAAACACCTCCATGGGTACTTGGCCTTCTTTCGACTCTTCTGATGAGTGGAGGGTCCGTTGTTGAGGTGGCAGTTTGGAGGATACGGTCGAGAGGTAGAGTAGCATGAGATGAACCGGCTGAATGGGTCACTGGTATGCGAAGGATCGCTTTAGACTGTAAAGGCAGCGCCGCTGATGTTGGAGGTGGAGAAGAGGATGTGGAGATCAGAATAAACCTTGTTTGATTCCCTGACCAACAGTGATGAGATCTGGTGAGATTGGGCATAATTGGGCATACGAGACGTACTTTTATCGTCTTGTATACCCTTTCGAACCAACCGCAATTCTGGATACAGGCCCAGGCAGATCTCGGAAGCGATAGCGGCGCGTATACCCTCGGACTTTGGGTCCTCATTGGAACTGAGTGAGGTATTGTGGTGATGGATAGGCGGCTGGAGGAGCATTTCTGCTGCTGCTGCTGTGCTTGAAACTGCTACTTGTTTAGCGTTCGGGAGGTTTCGCTTAAGCCACCCTGCACATTGACCCAAAGCTTGCCCGTGACTGTACACAGCGTTAATGCTCTTGAGAATATCCTCTTCCATTGTATTTGTGGGGACTGGCGTCGACTGTTGGGGAACTGGATAGGTACAGGCAGTATTGAGAGGAATAGCGCATCCCTCCGAACCTGAGACAACCAGACAGTGTTCTATCTTGATAGTGGTGTCTCCTACAATTGAAAATTCGCGTGGAACGCGTTCCGAACGCAAGAGGTCGTACGTTTCTACAACCATCCCGTGTGTTGAGTTCATGAGCGGGATCATGGCATGGGGAATGGCCGATGACAGTGACTGAAATGCATCTGGCGTTGGTTCAGTTACTGGATTTTTATTGACTATTGGGTTGGGATACAGCCTACCCGATATAGACGAGCACGGATGATACTCTACATTATCGCCAAAGTAACGGAACGCCGCCTGACGCGTGCATGAAGACGAAGGATCGATGCTTAGTCCATGTGACCCTGACCTGGTGGGTATAGGTTCCCTCTGGACCCAAAATTGCTAGGATCGGCTTTGCCGTCCGATCTTTCGCATTCGCCTCTTCCGACATAGTTCTCGCAGGCTAGCTTTGGAGAGTGGGAAGCCTCAGAAATATAGATCGATATATCGGTGAGATTGAGGAAGCGGCAAAATCGAGGTAGTGGGTACAAAAGAACTCCTTTGACTCCTGCTGCGTCCGCTGCTGTTTCCACCAAACACCAAATTTGCTTAAAGAATCGCATTAGCATCTTTTGATGACACGGTGCAAGTCCAGCACGGCGCTTGCCTGTCGGACTGCTGCAGTCGAAGCCTCACGTCACCAGTGAGCCCTCCCCGCCACAGTCTACTTGGATCTCACAGGTCCTAAGGTTGAAGGCAAGTGCCTGGTACATTTAGGGTTGTGTGCCTTGCTTTATACCACTGGCCACCTGGTACCGAAGGACCTTCTCCATGATCGTACGCTGTTTCACGTAAGCGTTAGAAACCATCACACTTGCATGCTTGAGAAGCTCTCGCGAAGTAACTCTTCACATTGACCGGCCATTCTCGCCGTGGTCGTTAGGCATCCTGACCACACGAGCATTGCACACGCTTGCCTATATGGGCGAGAGGACCTTAACGCATCTGAGGGTGCTTATTCTGACAGGCCCCACCCGGCTTTCTCCAAAACTTCGGCACGAATAGATTTTGGACGTTTAGAGGTTCTCTCGGCGTCATCTTGCCGCCCTCGTTTCTGTTCAGCCAGTCTCCCGCCACTTTGGACGTCTTGGGACGGATAGAACCGGAAAAGTAGCATGTTCCTCTCCAATGCCGAGCAACAACGCTCCAGACACGCAACGTTGGGAAATGATAGAATCGCGACTGGTGGATTTAGTGTCTGGGAGGTCGCCTTGGTTTCCAACGACAAGTGCACCTTTCCCCATCCAAATCTCCACAGGACCGGTCGGACGAAAGTAATTAGGCGATCGAGTCGATTATCATCCATACCCAATTCAGCGGCTTTTGGTGTGGAGACACAAGTGGAACCCGAGAGTGCACGGGAAATGGTCTAGTGCGACCACGTCCCATGGGCAGGTGGCGACTGCTGGTGGTGCTTAATCTATCTGCAAGGGAACTGTCATAGTCTATCCCTTGCAAGATGGCAACGGCCGCTTCGGTCTTCTCGAGGTGTGTTCCAGTCATCCCTGGCTGAGTAGCCCGCATGGCCTGATTCGATCCAGTACAGGCGTAATTGCGCCGTCCCACATCAAGCTGAAAACTGTACAGCCCTTCAAAGTTCGATTACTGTGCTCCGCGAGTGACGATGGCAACGCGTATGCATTCACAGCTGCCGAATCGACCGGGCATACAAACCACTTGGCCTTGGGACCTACAATGGTCTCTATCAAGAGTATCTACATTCTCGCCGATCACGTCAACATACACACACGCCTTTGTTAGGCAAGTGGGAATTGCTAGCGTCAGCAACCGCGAACTCGATGACGTTTGCAATATTTCGAGGAGCGATTGGCCACCCTCTTGTTCCATCAGGTATATCATCAAGTCCAGCGAACTCGATGGATTCAGCATCAGAGGCGTGTAACTCATTCAAATTGTCGGTGATACGTAATATGCTTTGCTCCCCGTATGTGTAACAATGACATCAAGTTACTGAGACGAGCTTTTCCAAGCCCAACAAGTGTTTGTCCCCGATCGCTGGGCTTGTGTGGTCGTCCATGCGATTCCTTGTACAACGCGAGCAACACAATTTACAATGCTAGCCAAATATGACAGTTTTTCGAGGGAAGCATCATTAACGCGAATGGGATCACGGCTGTGGGTAATGCCCCTGGACCTAACTTTCCTGGTATCGATTGTGACTCATGGTGACGTTAATGAGGCACCTGGTGGAACTGCTCGTGAAGGGACCGCTTGAGCGCAGATGTGATTGAGAGGACGATTTACCTCGGGGAGTCGGGATGACGGACGTGATACTGCAAAATTCGTAGCTAATATACAATAATCTTGGGTAGGGATTGGTAGAGGTCATACTGGCTACAAAAAAGGACGAGGGCTTTCATGCATATGTGGGTCGGAACTTGGCCATAAACTCTTTTCGAACAGCCACGAACGTCACATAAACCCGCCAATCCCTGTCAGTCACACCAGGAGTGCGGTCGATCATGTCTTCTGTCGCAATGTGCAACTCCTCTTGCTCTTCACTTCCTACATTTCCACCGTCATCCTCCGTTGGTGGCTCCTCTACAACATCTACGTCCCAATTGTCTAGTGTTCCTGAGGCGGCCGCCGACTGTTCCCTCTCTGCCTTTGGCATCGCAGCGTTTCGGATTAGCGATTCCAAAGTCACGACGATAGTCTGGAGTGTCAAGGCAAAGTCGTCCATCAGATACCAGAAATCGCTTTCCTTGACCCCATTCGCTCTAAGGATCGTCTGCTTCTGTCCGTGAATCCAGAAATCGAGCAGATAGGCGTTCAGGGCCAACTCTTCGCCTCTGTCCAAGAGACCATCGAAAGATGGAATGCTATGCTTATTTAAATGTACACCAGGGCGGCTTGACTGGACCAGCTCTACGACAGAGCCGAAGTTGTCATCATGACCGGAATTGGCGACGAAGGGGGACCGAACTGTGACGGGAACCTTCTGCTCCTCAAGAATGTCGATAATGGGGTGGTGCTCTTCGCTGGTGGTTGCGGTAATTCTGAACCCGCTGAGAGGTAGCCGGTCATCCACTGGGAGGCGAGGAGCATTCTGGGAAGCATACGTGAATGCGTAGCCCGCAAATATTCGTAGTACTTCGCGGTTATGCTCTTTCAAAACTTTCGCGGCTGCGGAGGGCAACGGCGGAAGGATAATCATACTTGGCAGTTTTGCAAACTCTCCAGCGTCCACACGAGCGCGGAACACCTTCGGAACAAATATCCGTCCAAAGAGGTGCGACAGTAAGTGCATAAGGCTTCGTTGTGCGGTCATGCTGTCGCCATCGCAGATATCGTGGATGACTCCTGCTTGAAACAAGGCCACCAATGCGAGGTTGGATGGCTCAGTGTGATACAAATGCGCAACAAGAGGGAACCAAGGGTTCAAAGGATAGCCATCTTCGTCGAGAAGGCGAAGTCGAATGAGGTAGTCAATGGAGAACCGAAAATAGTGAAGCACCTCCTCGCGGCCCGCTTCTGATCCAACCACCAGCCTTGGTAGCCGAAGGATGCTACGCACAGCATTAAGGGCGGTTGGTGAGTGACTCGATCCCGAAAGAAGATTCATAAGTCGCAGTGTCAACGTGGGCGTGAGAGGGAAGTGGCCGGTCAGCGGTGGCAGCCTTGACATTACGAGCTGCTTAACTCGGGCTTCCGGAAGACCATAAAATACCACTTTTCCGAGCTGTTATACGAAATGAGCCTCGAGTCGAGCGAATATAATGGCAGCATACAAGGTCAAATCCGCGTCGTCCAGCACGTCCAGCACATTGGCGAAACATCAACGCGGTGAGAAAAGGTGAATCCCCGCAAAATGCGACAGTCTTCGCCGGCATATTGATCCCAAGAGCAAGGCCACCTGATGACCCATGAACATCGGTCCATCATGTGCAGAAGATACTCACCAGTTGCGAAGACCACGCGAATGAACCCTATGCGGAACAACCTATAAATACCGTGAGCAACCCAGCTTCCAGAAAGTAAAGCACGTGCATTTCAAGCAGAGATCTATACGCTTTGTTCATGCCTGAGTGATGGACGCCAATCCCCCGCCGCAAGCAAACGGTTGCCCACGCTGGAGTGCCTGCCCACGCAATCTCGCTGCAATCTTCCATAAGTTCTTTAATAGAATACGGCGCCTTCGTATTGAGGAAGGTGAAGTCATTAAGAGGAGCGCTAGGGTTGAAATTCTCCATACGCTCGTTAGGGTTTTCGGATTGCATGCGCAGTTCGAGATCTGCTTTCAGTTTCCCGGTGTTACGTTTTTCCCTTGCGGCTGCGCGTTCTCTCTCCTTCGCTTGCCCCTTCCACTGCTCCCAGGCGTTCAGTTTCTGCTGCCACCCTGCATCCCTTTCCTTAAAGGCCTTCTCCGCACTGGCCAATTGATTGCAAATGTGCTTTCCCATACGCTCGCAAAGAGCGCGGTCGAACGAGAAGAACAAGCCAGGCTGTAATGTCTCGAATTAACATTCAAGCAATGGCACGCAGACCTATACAGTACCAGTTCATTATTCTTGTGAAGCTCGAGGATAAATGGAAGGAGATTGGCCATGAATTGCTCGAGTGAAGGATCTTCGAGGTGGCTGAGATCTGCATCCCTTCCCAATGCAGCAATAGTGCGACTAATGACGCTCTCAGGATGGTCGGCACCATCTAAAGAGAGCTCCCCTTCAACAAACTCCTTAAGTTTTCCTTCGTAGTCGATCACTTCTTGGTTTGTCAACAGTCGACCAGCTTGAGCGGCGAAGAACTTCTCGGGTGCAAGATGCTTGACACGAGGTGCTCCAGCCGTATGACGGAGGGCATTATAGAGGGTGAGGCAGTCCCGGGATTCGAAGGCCAAATCCGACGGGAGCGATTTGGTCCCTGGGCTGAGAAGGGCGAGCGGGTGAAGAAATCGAATATCGCTGGACACCGGCGTGGCAGAGATACCTTTGAAGGTAGGGGCGGTTGGCTGCATGTGATAAGAGAACTTTCGAAGGTGCGAATATCGGTGTTTGTGGACAACCATTGAATGCTGGAAACCGTGCGTTGTTTGCATGGAGGAAAGCCACTGAACAAGGAATGTCAACATCTGAGATGTCACAATATGGTGGACTGACTTCATTGAAGACATCGGCTTTGCCTATTCACTGCAAGCAGAGGGTAAATACCCGCCGCGGGTACGCGCCGTGTATGGGTCGTACCCCGGTCCCTCCGCGGTTGGGGTACGAGGACAAACGCAGTTG